>Ga0116170_10000666_pt1 | contig 35791 bp, 23 predicted proteins | sample AD_JPNHW1_MetaG_FD_89797 | JGI IMG/M metagenome (GOLD analysis project Ga0116170, IMG submission 89797) | Active sludge microbial communities of municipal wastewater-treating anaerobic digesters from Japan - AD_JPNHW1_MetaG | ecosystem: Engineered > Bioreactor > Anaerobic > Digestate | place... | reverse complement strand
TACCACAATGGCTTTTCCTTCAGTCTTCTCATACACTTTCCGTACCACTTCAACCATGGTGCTTTTCCCGTTATTTTTGTGGAGGTCTTTTTTGATGACCTTCTCAAACTCAATTTCGTGGCAGGCCCTGAATTCGTTGATCCACTCCTCGTGTTTTGCTTCGTTGACAAGTGGAAGAAGTTTGTTCAGCACTTTTTTTGCATCGCCCAGCACTGGGTAGTCGGCGCGGATGATTTTATGGATCTCGGAAGGGTCGATCTCGATGTGGATTATTTTGGCCTGTTTGGCATATGAGCTAACCTTTCCGGTAACCCGGTCGTCGAAGCGCATACCCACGGCAATCAGCAGATCGCATTCATTGGTTTTGATGTTGGGACCGTAATGTCCGTGCATCCCTAGCATTCCCATGTTCAGCGGGTGTTCAGGCGGAAGAACTGAATTTCCCAGCAGGGTCCAGGCGGCCGGGATGTCGGCTTTCTCGATCAGCGCTTTTAACTCTTCTTCAGCTTTCGAAATGATGATCCCGTGGCCGATGAGCAGGAACGGTTTTTTTGCCTTGTTAATTGCAGCTGCAGCAGCTTCCACCTGTTCCATGTTGATGGGCCAGTATGGAATATAGCTTCTGATTTTGGTGCATTTATGGTATTCGAATTCGGCCATGGCAAACTGCACGTCTTTGGCGATATCGATCAATACCGGGCCGGGCCGTCCGGTGGTGGCAACATGGAATGCTTTAGCCACCACACCGGCAATCTCTTCTACGCGGGTAATCTGATAATTCCACTTGGTTACGGGCATCGACATGCCCACGATATCCGATTCCTGAAAGGCATCGGTGCCCAGCAGCGGGGATGTCACCTGTCCGGTAATGCATACGAGTGGGGTTGAATCGATCTGGGCATCGGCGATGCCGGTGAGCAGATTGGTTGCTCCAGGCCCCGAGGTGGCAAAACAGATTCCCGGTTTGCCGGTTACACGTGCATAGCCCTGGGCCGCATGAATGGCGCCCTGTTCGTGCCGTGTAAGAATGTGGTTTATCTCTTCTCTATGGTCGTATAACGCGTCGTAAATAGGCATAATAGCCCCTCCCGGGTAGCCAAAAATGGTATCAACCCCTTCGGCCAGTAAGGAACGCATGAGCGCTTCAGATCCACTAATTTTTTCTGCCATATTTTAATGATATTATTTGCGAGTTATTATTTATTATTCTTTTAGACAGCTATCTTCTTTTTCCGGTTTTCAGTTGTTAAATCATCCTTACGGCTCCCTTGTCGGACGAAGAGACCAGCGAGGCATAGGCTTTCAGTGCTTTGCTTATCTTGCGGTCGCGAATCGGGGTGAATGCTTTGTCTCCCTTGGCTTCTTCTTCGGCACGACGCATTTTCAATGCCTCGTCGCTTACCAACAGGTTGATTTTGCGTGCCGGGATGTCGATTTCGACCTGATCGCCGTTGCGTACTAGCCCAATATTTCCGCCGGCAGCTGCTTCGGGTGAAACATGGCCGATAGAAAGGCCTGATGTCCCGCCAGAGAAACGTCCGTCGGTGATCAGCGCGCAGGCTTTATCGAGGTGGACCGATTTGATATAGGATGTGGGGTAGAGCATCTCCTGCATACCCGGGCCACCTTTGGGACCTTCGTAGAGGATGAATACCACATCGCCAGCCTGAACTTCTTCGCCAAGAATGCCGTTGCAAGCAGCTTCCTGTGATTGGAAAACCTTTGCGGTTCCCCTGAACTGGTATACCGAAGGATCGACACCTGCAGTCTTGACGATGCAGCCGTCTTCGGCAATGTTACCGAAAAGAACAGCGAGACCTCCTTCCTTGTTATAGGCGTTATCGTAATTGTGGATACAACCTTTTGCACGGTCGGTATCCAGCTCTTTGTAGTAGTTTTCCTGCGATCCCATGATCAGGTTCCGTTTGTAACCGGGGGCCGACAGGTATATTTTCTTGTTTTCTTCCTTGAAAGTTGGACGCATAATGTCGTATTGGTCGATGGCTTCGCCCAGGGTAAGCCCGTCGACACGGTAACAGTTGCGGTTGAGCAACCCTTTGCGGTCGAGTTCGCCCATGATGCCTATGATACCACCTGCCCGATTTACATCCTCCATGTGGAACTGTGAACTTGGGGCTACCTTGCACAGGTTTGGAATCCTGCGCGAAAGGGCATCGATGTCTTTCATGGTGAAATCAACTTCGGCTTCGTGGGCAACAGCCAGCAGGTGAAGAATGGTGTTGGTGCTTCCGCCCATGCCAATGTCGAGGGTCATGGCATTCATGAAGGCTTCTTTGGTGGCGATGGAACGGGGAAGTACCTTGTCGTTTCCTTTGTAATAATAGGCTTCGGCATTGTCGACAATCAGGTCGGCAGCGCGTTTGAAAAGTTCGGTGCGATTGGCGTGGGTGGCTACGATGGTGCCGTTTCCGGGCAACGATAACCCAATGGCCTCGGTGAGCGAGTTCATCGAGTTGGCCGTGAAGAGGCCTGAACACGATCCGCAGGTGGGGCAAGCATTCTGTTCAACCGCTTCAACCAGTTCGTCGCTGACGTTTTTATCGGCAGCCATTACCATGGCGTCAATGAGGTCGAGTTTGCGTGCATCCAGTGTTCCGGCTTCCATTGGCCCGCCCGAAACAAACACCGCAGGGATGTTTAACCGCATGGCGGCCATGAGCATTCCCGGGGTTATTTTGTCGCAGTTCGAAATGCAAACCATGGCATCCACCGTGTGGGCGTTGCACATGTATTCCACACTGTCGGCAATCAGGTCGCGCGAGGGGAGCGAGTACAACATGCCGTCGTGTCCCATGGCAATTCCATCGTCGATGGCAATGGTGTTGAATTCGGCCGCAAAGCATCCGCGTTCTTCAATCCGTTTTTTGATCATTTGTCCCACTTCGTAGAGGTGGACATGGCCCGGTACAAACTGGGTAAATGAATTGACAATTGCAATGACGGGACGGTTCAGTTGTTCTTCAGTCATACCGTTTGCCCTCCAGAGGGCACGTGCGCCAGCCATCCGGCGGCCTTGTGTAGAAGTTGCACTTCTTAGCTTGTTCATTTTTTCTTCATTTAAGTTCAAAAAAAAACCATTCTCTTTTCTGAGAATGGTTTGTCAATATTTTTATGAATTTACTGCAACTGAAAACCATTCTCATTTCAGGGAAATGACGATGACCACGACCACTAGGACGAGGTTCGAAAGAATGGATATGTTCAGTAAATTTTTCATTTCGTCTTCACTTGTGATCGCAAATGTAAAAATTAAAATCAAAAATCAAAATCAGTCTGTCATTTTTCGGGGTAGAATAGAAATGATTTTATCTTTTTCTTTAATTTTTAGGAATGATTTCAAAGTTTTTGGAGGTTTAGTGCTTTTGGAATTCTTGTGGCAAGGTGTCGGAAGTTTCCCAACTACCCCGAGCTCTTCGCGGCCTCTGTCGTTTTTGAATTCGTTTAGGGTTTCATTTCGTCCAAACAGGGGGTATCCCATCGGTCGCCCGAGGGCGAAAAGTTCATTCATGTCTGAAAAACTCGTTCGCCTATGGGCGAAGATCTGTTTTAACCCTGCGGCGCTCGTTCGCCCATGGGCGAAGGTTATTTCCAACCCTGTGGCGAATCTTCGCCCCAATACGACGGGTCTTCTATCCTTGCAGGGAATGTTTGCCCGGGCGCGAACATATGTTTCTACCTTGCGGCATTCGTTCGCCTCTATACGACGAATTTGTTCTGCTGTTAATTCTGATGATTATCTTAATGTGGGCTACCAATATTTGTCTGCTGGGTATTGCCGTTGTATCGCCGGGATTTATTGTATGTGGCCTATGTGACTATGTGGTGAAAATCCCAAAATCCTGTGAATTCTGGTTTAGAAAATTTCCTGCTATTTCTTTGCGCGTTCTGCAGCCTCTGGGGTTTCTAAATTGGGAGCCATGTATTTTCCGTTGGCTTTATGATTAAATCGGAATTCGTGCTGAAAATTTATATTTTCGCAGATGTTTTTGTGAATCACCTGAGGCGAAATTGTTTTTACCTCCACATTATTGAAATGAAGAAGCTATTGCTGTCGATATTATTGCTGTCGGTCTTTTGCGCGAATGCACAGAAGAAGTTTACGCCTCACACCACCTTGGGAATTAATGGAGGTGTTTGTGCTTCACAAATCTATTTTTCGCCAACCATCAGCCAAACCCCGGCCATAGGGCGTACGGGCGGACTTGTTTTCAAGCATGTTCAGGAACCCCATCTGGGAATTCAGCTCGAACTGAACTATTCTGAACGGGGATGGGAAGAAAACTACGATTCGGTCAATTCGTACAGCCGGAAGCTTTGTTACGTGGAGTTCCCTTTCATGTCCCATTTTGAATTTGGGAAGCGGGGCACCAAATTATTCCTCAATGCAGGCGCCTCTTTGTCCTATTTGTTGTCGGATGCCGATACCATTTCGTTAACCAATGAATTGTACCGGCAGAGTTACGATGGACGAAATGTTGACAGCAAGATGGAAATGGGTTTATGTGGCGGTTTGGGTGTTAGCCAGTCGACCCCCATTGGCGATTTTCAACTGGAATGCCGTTTTCATCAGGGCGTGAATAACCTTTTCAAAAAAGATACCGGATTCTCCTTCTCAACCAATCAGGTTCTTTCGGTACGGTTGGCATATCTGATCAGGCTGAAATAGAAGCGCCTGCCATTTGATCCGGTAGACATCTTATTTTTCCACACATTTTTTCGTCCGGAAGTTGAATAAATTGTCCAGAAAGATGTAATTTTCATAGGAATATTACAGAAATTAACGATGTGTAACTAAAACCTGATTGTGTATGGCAAATCCAAAGATTGCAGATAAAAAGCCGGCAGTTGTCGAACTGGAGCCCGGGAAATACCACTGGTGTGCCTGTGGCGAAAGCAAAAACCAGCCTTTTTGCGACGGTTCACACAAAACCACCGAGTTTACCCCAATTGCGTTCGAGGTGACCGAGAAAAAAGTTTATTATTTGTGCCAGTGCAAGCAGAGCGGAAATAAACCATTCTGCGATGGCACCCACAAGAAGCTTTAAGAACGAATAAAAAACCCTGCCGATTTCGACAGGGTTTTACATTGTTCATTATGAAATAAAATTGAATCGAAATGTATAAATAACAAGCTCCCCGGAAAGGGAGAATCTCTTTATTTCAAATCTTTGAGCAGTTTGAGTGTTATATCATAATCGGGTTCAGAGGTAACCTCGGGAACTACTTCAACGAGACGTACGATACCTTCCTTGTCGATTACGACCGTGCCTCTTGCCAGCAAGCCAACTTCTTTGATCAGAAAACCATATTTTGCACCAAACTCATGGTCTTTGTAGTCCGACAACGTCAGAATGGAATCCAGTCCTTCGGCTGAGCAGAAACGTTTTTGGGCAAAAGGCAGGTCGAGTGAAACACTCAGCACCACCACATCGTTCATGCTGTTGGCAATCTCGTTGAATTTACGGTTTTGTTTCTGGCAAACGCCGGTGTCGATCGATGGATATATGGCAATCACCACCGTTTTTCCTGCAAACGAAGAGAGTTTGACGGTTTGTAAATTTTGATCAGATGCACCAAAATCGGGTGCTTTTTCTCCTACTTTGATTTCATTTCCTACAAGGGTTACAGGTTTTCCTGCAAACGTTATGATACCGGTTCTTTCAGTCATAATTTTTAAGTTTAAAATTTTCCTAAAAGACGTTTTAAACCGATGTTTTGTTCACCGGTAAGTAAGAAAAAATTTCCAACGATTAGATTTTTCGTAAGGAAAGTCGGGGAGTTCTTTGGAGAATGTATTGAAAATCGGTTTGTCTGGTGGAACTGTTTTATTTTCGTTTTACCCCTCTGACCGCTTCTTCCGTCCAGGGATTGTCGGGCCAGGCGTGTTTGGGGTAACGCCGTTTCAGCTCTTTCCGAACCTCAAAATAGGTGTTGTTCCAGAAACTTCGGAGATCGGATGTCACCTGGACTGGTTTGAATCCAGGGGAGAGCAAGTGCATCACCACCGCCGTTTTCCCGTTGTTGATCCTGGGTGTGTCGGCCATACCGAAAACTTCCTGCAGGCGGACAGCCAGCACCGGCGGGGCGCCGTTCGAAAAATATTCCAGCGCAATTGCCGACCCGCTGGGTACCTTTATTTTTGCTGGAGCGTGGGCGTTGAGTTGTTGTTGCTGTTCATGATCCAGATGGGATTGCAATGCGCTGACCAGATCAATTTTCTTTAGCTCTTCCGGTTTGCGGATTCCGTTCAGATAGGGCGAAAGCCACTCTTCGTTGCGTTGCAGCAAATTTTGGGTCGACACGTCGGGCCAGTTCTCTTCGGGGTTCCATTTCCGGAGGCTCATTACCCGGTTTTGCCACTGGATAACCTCTTCCGAAAAGTGGAGCAGTCGTTCGCCCTCTTTCTTTATGGCTTCAGAAATTGCCTTTGTCAGGTGTTTCTCGTCGGGTGAAGGAAGTGGTTTCGACTGGAGCACGATGTTCCCGATGTATAATTCCGAAGCAGCAATTAATCCGCCCCTGCGGGTATCCCAGGTAATTACTTCGCGCTGTTTGACCAGTGGAGCCAGATCGGTGGGGTTTAGCGGTGATGCTAAAAATATTTTCCCCATGCCTTCGCGTGCATTCAGGTGGGCAACCGCCAGCCATGATTCATGGGCCAGATCGTCCTTGTGACCGGCCATGGCAATGCTCCCGTTTGAAAGCTGGAATTGGGCATTGTTCCCCACGCGGGCACAGGCAATCCGTTCGGGATAGGCGTGGACGAGCAAGAATCCGGTGTCGTACGGATCAAACGGATCGTTGCTGACGTAGCATTTCATCAGGTTCCGGTACGATGCCGCCGCCTTTTCGATCTTTTTCATCGGCTTCGACAGCCGATCGTCCCTGCGTTGAGTGCGTAACGCTTCAATCCTCAGGTTGATGTCGATACCGGCTTCAGCGGGCAGCGGATCGCGTTCTTCGAGTATAGCCGCCAAGTCGGTAGCCAGCGGCAACTGCCGGTACTCTTCGGCCCTGATCAGCATGTGTGCAATTCGCGGGTGGCAGGCCAGCCGGTGCATTGCTTTTCCGTGGTCGGTAATGCGCCCGTTTTCGAGGGCCCCCAACTGGTGCAGAATTTCGGAAGCCTGCATTAGTGCGCCTTTGGGAGGAGGTGTCAGCCATGTTAACTGCGAAGCATCGGTAACGCCCCACTGTGCCAGATCAAGGAGCAGATCGGCTAAATCGGTCTCCAGAATTTCGGGGACACGGTGATCGGAAAGTTGCTGCTGGGTGGCCGATGTCCACATACGGTAGCAGACTCCGGGGCCCAGTCTTCCGGCACGGCCGGCACGCTGGTCGGCAACATCTTTGGTAATAGGTATGGTTTCCAGTCGCGACAAACCGGATCGGGGATCGAACTTTGATGTTCGCCCGAAACCACAGTCAACAACCACTTCAACTCCTTCGATGGTTAAACTGGTTTCGGCAATGGAGGTTGCCAGGATGATTTTCCGGCGTCCCTGCGGATCGGGCAAAATGGCGGCTCGCTGTTTTCCGTGAGCCAGCATTCCATAAAGCGAGTAAACCAGACACCCGGTATTTTCGGCATTTAAAATCTTTTCACACTTTTTAATTTCCCCTTCACCGGGCAGAAAAACCAGAATATCGCCCTGGTTTTCCCGGATCGCCTTTATCGTTGTTTGAGCGGTGAGCTCGGGCAACAGGGTCACATCGGCTCCTCCGGAGTAATGAATGGTTACCGGATATTGCCTGCTTTCGCAGGTTATTACCGGCGCCTGAAGCAACTCGGAAAGGATGGGCAGGTTCAGGGTTGCCGACATGACGATCATACGCAGATTGGGACGTAAAATTTGCTGGGCTTCCCGGCAAAGTGCCAAAGCGACATCGGCAAAGATGCTTCGCTCGTGAAATTCATCAAAAACAACCAGCCCGACTCCGTCGAGGGTATTGTCCGATTGCAGCATCCGGGTGAGAATGCCTTCGGTGACCACTTCGATGCGGGTGTTTTTTCCAATCCTGCTTTCAAAGCGGATGCGATAACCCACCGTTTCTCCCACTTCTTCTTCCAGCAGGGAAGCCATCCGTTCGGCAATCGTTCGTGCCGCCAGTCTGCGGGGTTCCAGCATGATGATTTTTTGATTGGCCAGCCAGGGCTCGTTGAGCAGGGCCAGCGGAAGAATGGTGCTTTTCCCGGCTCCCGGAGGTGCGCTTATCAGGAGCGTGTTGTGTTCCTTTGTTCGGGCTTGTATCTCCGGAATGATGGAAATTATCGGCAAATCGATATGGCGGGTGTTGAATGTCAAAGGCTGAATTGATTTAAACGGTACAAAAGTAGAATTAAAATCAGAAATTGAAGGATTGAAAAAAGGATGCGCAGACAATAAAACAGACTCTATTTTTTAATTGACATTTGAAAAACCAGGAAGGGCTTTATCTTTGTGAAATATAACCAGAAAGAAGTTGCTATGCCAGTTTTACGTACCATCAAAAGCGATTACGAGTTTTATCACGATCAAAAGTCAGATCAGTTTGTTGCCCTCGACTCCGCGAACCGGAAACTGCTCTCCGATTACTGGAAAGCAAACAAAGGCAAGCAGAAGACAACTGCTCCCAAGCTCATGATCCCGGGTTATAAACTGGTTATGGATGAGGAGTTTCAATCGTTGAAAATCGATTTTACAGAAGTTTTTCAGTCCGAGGCAAAAGATTTGGAGAAGACGAAATTGTTGGATTTGTAATTGCTTCACGATGGAATACTGTGCCTGTGGATCGAAAAAACCAGCCGACGAATGCTGTTCTCTGATTTTGTCGGGTAAACGAGATGCTGCTACGGCAGAAGAGTTGATGCGATCTCGTTATGTGGCATTTACCAAAATCGATGTGGACTATCTGATGCGGAGCCATCACTCCAAAACCCGTCCGGTGAAGGAAAGAAAAAGCATTGAACGTTGGTCCCGATCGGTGCAATGGATGGGACTGACCATTTTGAGTACGGAAGCCGGAAAGGAAAATGACCTTACCGGGGTGGTTGTCTTCAGGGCTTTGTTTCTTGCCAATGGTGAACTGCAGCAACTTCAGGAGCGATCGTTTTTTGAGCGGGAGAACGGGAAGTGGGTCTATGTTTCGGGTGTTCATTTTTGATTCTTTTGAGGGATGACTACCCATACGATCTATCTGTTCAATCCCGATCATGATCTGGCTTTGGCCAATGGTGACGAGAATTTCGATCCGCCTTCTTTGGCCCAGACTTTTGCGTCCGATGTGGCTTGCCTGCCTTTGTGGTATGCCGCGCCGGGCGACATGGTGTTGGCCAGTTTGAAAGAACCGCAGTGGTTCTCTCAAATTCACGCTCTTTTTCCTCAGATAGAGGATGTTCGGGTTTATTCCAGTCCCGATTTTTCTTTGTTGGATGAAGTAGTCCCCTGGGGATGGGATGCGGTTGTTCGTAAAAAACTGAAGGTGCTGGGAGCTGGAGACCGATTATTGCCGTCAAAAAACCGACTGGATGAAGTACGCAGGTTGTCGCATCGCCGAACGGCCATAGATGCCTTGCAGTTTTTAAACGATGATGAAGAGCTTGCTCCTTTTTTACCTCCGGTTGGTCGGGAGTTATTGGCCGATGAAGTAAAAGATTTTGCGATTCAATATGCACCGGTTGTTTTTAAAGCGCCTTGGTCGGGGAGTGGGAGAGGCCTTTTCTGGTGCAGCGGCAACCTGTCGGAAAATGCGTTGGGATGGTGTCGTAATGTGGCTAAAAAGCAGGGGTGCGTCATGGGCGAGCGGGCATATCCCAAGGTGCTGGACTTTGCGATGGAATTCAAAACGATTGATGGGAAGGTTTCTTTTGAAGGCTATTCGTTGTTCGAAACCGATAGTCAGGGAATTTATCAAAGAAATTTGCTTGTCAGCGATCATTTTATTTTGAAAACAGTAACCGGATACATTTCCATTGATCTCCTGATGAAAGTTCAAATTCGTCTGCAACAGTTTATTCAGAAAAAGATTGCTTCCTGCTATTCTGGTTATCTGGGTGTTGATATGCTGATCTATCGAAAAGAGGAGGCTTTTTATCTTCATCCCTGTGTTGAAATCAATCTTCGTATGACCATGGGAATGGTTGCCCGGATTTTTTACGACCGTTTTGTATACCCTTCGCAATCGGGAACTTTATCTGTCGATTACTTTTCTTCATCCTGTGAGCTGATGCAGGATCATCTTTACACTGAAAAGCAACAACCACTACGGGTCGAAGATGGAAGGATAACGCAGGGCTATTTGTCGTTATCTCCTGTTTCCGATAAATCGCATTACCGGGTGAAGGTATTGATTGGAAGGGAGTAGTCGGTTTGGCTTAGGATTTTGACTTTTAATCAAAAATAAGCCGGGAAAGAAAACTTTCCCGGCTTGAAGAGTTAAATGATCAAACTATTATTTGAGAACAACCGGATCAAATGTTTCAATAACGACTTGTCGGTCGCGCATAACCAATGTGTCGGTAAATGTATGGGTTGATGTTCCAAAATCGATCTGGTATTTCAGACGCATCACATCTTTTTTCTCACCACCCCACATATCTCCGTCGTTGACGAATTCACCGCTACCAGTGATTTTATAAGATGCTGATTCGGGATTTGAAACCGTACATTTTCCAGCATTGTCAATTTTGATTCTAAGTTCAAAAGGCATATTCTCTTTTGTACCTTTATCCTTGGTAATCATGGATAAAGAAACTTCATCCATTGACAGCGTTTTCATTTTAACGACCTGATCACGTTCAACGTATTGATTGTGATAGATTGCTGTTGTATCAAGAGCCGGGTTTCCATTCCCTGTTCCTACATCGATCCCGCGACGCAAATAGGCTCCATTCCATGGATTTACGTATTTAACGCAATAAAGGATATAGTTCTTGGGTTGAATTGACCAGTCCGCAGCAACTCTTGGGTCCGGATTTGCGACCATACTGCTTCCGCTTAAAATGGAATCAGCATTTGTTACTGCAGCGATTCGTAATGGAATCACATATGTTTTCTTGCATGATGTAGGATCAGCGAAGAACGCATCTTTTAACTGTACTTCAATGCCGCCGGTCAATGAACCCGATGGTATTACAATTTTCATATCAGCAGGAAGTGAGTAGTAATCAGCAGGCATTGGCATTACGCTTGCACCTGCAAGACTATCAAATCTCAGATTTTCACAGAGCGAATTATCGACAACGACATCCAGGGTCCGGTCTTTTTTATTTTCATAGACCCCGCCCATGGTTGCCATAATTTTGCATTTGTGTGCATTATCAAGGGTGTTATCATAAATATCCTCTCCAAGAATCAGCGTCCTTACCGGTGTTTGATATGCGAAATACACCGTGGTATAGTCATAATCAGGAAATTCCCAGTCCTGATTATGGCAAGCTGTAAAGAGAGAGAGAACTATCAGTGTACTAAAAATTAACTTTTTCATTTTCTTTCAGTTTAATATTAATTGACTTACCACCCGGCGTTTTGTGTTAAACCCCATTTTAACACTTCGCTATAAGGTACTGGTCCATAATACATATAATTGTTGTACTGCCGGTTTTCAACAGGAGTAACGATCATGTTGTCATCCGCTGTAATTTTCATTCCATTGGCCGTTTCGGTGATATTTTCTTTCCAACGGCGCAGATCCCAGAAACGGAAACCCTCGAAACACAGTTCCAATCGTCTTTCGTTGCGGATTAACTTTCTCATATCTTCTTTACTGTTAATCGAAGCAAGGTAGTTGTCGGGCTGAGTAATTCCAGCTCTCAGTCGTAAAGCAGCAATCACTTCACGTGCAGAATATCCATGTGTACCTTTCCCATCGGGTCCCCAAGCTTCATTGGCAGCTTCGGCATAAGCCAAAAACAATTCCGTATAACGGATTCGTGCAACGTAATGTTTTTGAGTTGTTGTACTTGTTGGGTTGAGGTTTACATCTTCGCGGAGCAACTTGCGCATGTAGTAACCTGTGCGGGTCGATGTTGATATGTTATCCAATCCATCGGTTGTTTTTCCCACTTTTGTATAAATTGTGGTACTGCTTGATCCCATTTTACTTCCGTTGTAAGCAATATAGAGGGTTAAGCGCGGATCCCGGTTTGTATACGGTTTCGTTGCATCGTATCCACTATTGGGATCGGAAATTGGATATCCATTGGCCATTGGAAATGCGTCGACCAAGTTTTGTGTTGGGTTTACACGACCACTTCCATAAAGAGTCGGAGGATAATTGTCGGTTTCCAAACTTTTGGAATCCTCTAAGTTGCCTCTCCAAAGGATTTCCATTGGATTTGATCCTGATACCAAACCATTGATTTCTGATGCATTCTTTTTGGCATACCAATAACCACCATTGCTGGCCATTCCCGAAACACCACCAATCAGGTCAAGAACGGTGGCTGCGTCGTCAGCAGCTTTTTCCCAGGTAACGGTTGTTCCTTCGCTAAAAGCGGGGCTGGCGGCAAATAAAGATACTTTGGCTCGTATTCCTTTTACAATGCGTGCAGACATACGTTGACGGTTGTTTGCTCCAAATACCCGGCTATAATCCGATTTGTTTGTCTTGCCAACATATTTGGCAGGAATCTGGACTGCACTACTGTCGGTTACATCTTCATAGTCAAGAGGCAGGTAACTTTCAGCTAAATCCAAATCCTTATATATTTGCTGAACGCACTCCTCGAAGGTGTTTCGGGGCTGAGTAAAATCTGAATTTCCAGAGAGCGGTTCGGTATAGATAGGGACTCCCAAGAGTTTACCATCCGATGTCCAGCCACCATGAGCCTGTAACAGATAATACATGAAGAATGCCCGCAATCCGTAAGCTTCCCCTTTCATCCGGTCATTGAACATCTCTTTGGTATATTCACCGGTGAGCGCCCAATCAACTTTATCGGCTTCCTTTAAAATCAGGTTCAGATATTGGATGGCCGCAAAACAACCTGTCCATTGATCAGTTGGATTATTCATTGCTGACCATTTACCAATGGCCATCAAAAGATAACTGTTATCGTCGTTGTTTGATACCGCATCGTCGGTTGCCACATCGCTGAAAGAATAGCTTCCATTGGGCAGACGGACATAGCCGTTTAGTAAAAGTCCCTCTGCAAAGGCTGCGTCGGTATAGATGTCATCAAGCTGACGGTTATTCTCATCGGCTGGAGATAACCAATCGGCACAACCGGTAAAGAGTACAACCAACGCTAATAATATGATTAATTTCGTTTTCATATCCTTTTTTGTTTTAATGATCTAATTAGAATACCGCTTTGACACCTAAATTGAAGAAACGGTTCTGTGGTTTCTTTGCAATATTAAGTTCCAACAATTCCTTATTCTTGGATATTGTCAGCAGATCAGCTCCACTTACATAAACGTTCATGCTTTTTATAAAAGAATTTTTGAAAAAATTCTCTGGTAACGAGTATGTTAACTGCACTTTGGAAAGATCGACACGATTGGTGCTGTAGGTCCAGAAATCAGAATAGCGGAAATTGTTATCGCCACTCAGGGTTGTTAAGCGAGGATAATCGGCTGTGTTCTTTGTCTCTTCGGTCCAACTATTGCGAACGACTTCAGAATATTTGTTATTCCCATAAACCCAGTAGTAGCTGCCGTTTTTAATAGCGGTACCGCCAAACGAGCCTGTACCCAGTGCAAAGAGGGTGAAATTTTTCCATTGAGCAGTAAGGTGCAAGCCACAGGTAAATGGGCTGTTCCAATGTCCGATCAGCACTTCATCCCGTTCGTCGACAACACCATCGTTGTTTTGGTCTTTGTATTTGATATCGCCAGGTTTTACTTCGCCAAATTTTTGAACGGCATGGTTGTCAATGTCTGCCTGGTTCATAAAGAACCCTTCGTTTTCTAAACCAAAGATGGCATTAAGAGCTTTGCCTGCACGGTTGCGATACGAATCGGCATACATTTCATCGCGTTTCTCAGCAGTTTTCACAACATACGTTCCGGCGAGACCAAGATTCAGGTGAACTTCGCCCATCTTTTTGTTATAAGAAACCTGGAAATCAAATCCTTTGTAGCTATTGGCCTCGAAGTTTGTGTAGGGAACAAAGGAGGTTTCTGGCCAACCGGTCTTAAAGAAACTTGGATAAAGCGTATAGCTCTGTACCGGTATTCCATCCTTTTTGATATAGAATGCGGTAGCTTGAAAATTCATTGTTTCGTTGAGCAGTGAGCCTTCGATACCTAAATTGGCTTCTTTCCTTTTTGCATAAGTAAGGTTCTTATTTTCATCACGGGAAATCGTAGTTGCCCTGCTTACCCATGAACCATCGCACCATGAAAAATAGGCGGTGGGGGAGTAGTTTGCATCATATAGATAGTAACTGTTGAAATCCAAATCTGTATTTACAATGCCTGCCGACGCTGTTAATTTCAGACGGTTAACAACACTTGAGCCTTTCAGAAAATCTTCGTCGCTTAGTACCCATCCAAGGCTCAATGTAGGTGAAATTGCCACCCGATTGTTTTCGGATAGTTTAGTAGAGCTGACAATGGCACCACTGAAATCGGCAAAATATTTATGAGCATAATTGTAAGATACTTGTAATCCCAAATTTGTATTGGTGCGGTATTGGTAATCTCCGGTTTGACGGCTGCGACTGCCTGAAGCGACCAACATGGCTGATACATTGTGTTTTTCTTTGAATGTATTTGCATAGTCAAAATGGGCATTGAAGTCGATGAGCTGGTTGTTCCAGTTGTTACTCAGGTTTTGATTTCCGGTGTTTCTGTCCTTGTTGTATTTGGTTAAAACACCGATGGAGTCTGATGCTGAATAGCTGTTCCAATCAGGAACATAAACCGCGTAGGTATTATCGATCGATTCGATGTATGAATTGGAATAATCGACACTCATTTGAGTGTGGAACGAGAGCCCTTTTAATAATTTCATCAGATTGACATCAACCCCTTCGGTATACTGGAACTGACGGCTGGTGTTGTTTTTGTACCCGGCGGCATATACATCGGAAATTGGATTGGTCAGGTATTCCTGAGAACCTCCCAGCAGATATTTCCCATCGATGATATGACGGCTTCCATCAACCAGCACTTGAGCATCTGTTGCATTTTTCTCGATCATATCGATTGGAATGAGCGGCGAAAAACGGTGTGGCTGAATGGAGTCGATCTGGCTCCAAAAACGTCCGTTGGCCGAGCGGCTATCTGAAAATACCGTCGAAACATTCACGTAAGTGCTTATGTAATCGTTCAGTTTAAGGTCAATGTTGCCTCGTACATTAAAACGGGTGTTGTTTTCATTTTTCCCTTCGCCAAATTTCAGTAAAGAGTTTTGGCGTTCAATCCCAGTTGTAGCATAGAACCTGGCCCGATTTGAACCACCTGAAAATTCCGCATTGGCCGAATAGCTGTTGCTGAATTTGCGTAAAAAATCGGATGAAAAGTAGTCTACATCGGGATACCGGTATGGATCGGCGTGGGAAGCGTAGTTGTTGATGGTTTCATCATCGTATAATGCTTCCAATCCGTCGTTCAGACAGGCTTGGTTGTAGTATTTCATGTATTCAGCCGATCCTAAGAAATTGGGATAAGCTTTAGGTACATTGATTCCTGCATTAACCCGGATGTTACTTTTGCGATCACCAATCGATCCTCGTTTGGATGTAATGAGGATCACCCCATTGGCCGCACGGCTTCCATAAAGAACCACTGCGTTTGCTCCTTTTAGAAAGGTAATTTGTTCTATTTCGGTGGAAGTGATGTCGCTAATTGCACGAGGTACCCCATCGATCAGTATCAGTTTGTCTCCCAAATCCCAGAGGTTTTCTCCTCCAATAAAGGCAGAGGTACCATCCAGTGGATAAGTTCCGTAATGTTTATTCAGGTATTCTGTCGGATTCAATACCGAAATGGCGCCTGGCAAGTCCCGTTTATCCACGGTGCTGTATGCTACGTGCACCAAAGAATCGCTGCCTGCGGATTCTGTGTTTTCTTCCTTTGGAGTTTGTCCTGCCACTCCCATTGTGAAACTGAAGCACAACCCGAATAAAATCAGTCCTATTCTTATATGTTTCATTATTTTTTTCCTTTTAAAGTTAAAAAACTGCTTATTACCATCCCGGATTTTGTTTAAACTCAGGATAGAGCGATATATCATCTATTTTCAAAGGCAACCAGTAGTGTTTGTTTTCAAATGGACGAGTTAAGAGAACTCTTTCACTGACGTTAACCGGTTTACCATCCGGACCACGGTCAAAGTCGATCGCTGTTTTTTCACGGTATTTCAGTTCTCCGGCAAGCATCCAGCGGCGGAGATCGTTGAAACGGAAGTCGCCTTCAAAAGCCAGTTCTACTGCACGTTCACGAATGATTTCGCTCATAAATTTGTCTTTGTCGGCAACGTATTTTTGGGCTACGGTACCAGCTCCACAGCGGGTACGAACTTTATTGAACGCTGCTTCGGCGGTGATATAACCCGGGACGCTACTGGTTGCAGAACCATATCCTTGCAATACCGCTTCGGCATACATCAGATAAACATCGGCTAAACGCATCCAAGACAAATGCATATAGTTTTTGCTATCCCACCCACCATCGATATCGTTTGCAATCATTGGAGTTAACTTACGGATGAGGTAACCGGTACGGCCCGAACCCTGGTTGTTGCGGCTGGCACCATTGGTGTAAAGTGCTGCATACCGGTACTGTTCTTTGTTGGCGGGCGCTGAACCTTTAATCACTTGATCGCCATCGATGACAATGTCGTGATAAAAACGAGGATCCCGATTGGCCCATGGATCCGTCTTGCTATAACCCGATTCCGGATCGTCGATTGGTAATCCGTTGGCCATTCCGTAATTCTCAACATATCTGGCATTCGGTGATGTGTACCCCCCACCAATGTTTGCTTCAGTAAAAATGGAACTAGCACCCCAGGGGCAACCAGATAACCATGCACTCATTACCGGAGCCATAAAGACGGCTTCCGGGTATCCGGGTATCTGACTGCGGCCTTCTGTGTAGAAAAGTGAACTGTAGTCGCTGAAATTCACCAATTTGACAAAGCTTTCGCCTCTGTCAACATATTTCAGCATTTCAGCAAAAGCTGCTGCGGCCTTTTGGCAATAATCGGTATTATAAGTTGCATTGCCTGTCGTTTCTTTGTTCATTAAGGGACTACCTGCGTAGAGATAATCTTTACCCAAATAAGCCAACGCCATTACTTTGGTAATCCGAAGCTGGTTTTTGTCGGGAGTTAAACTTCCAGTAGAGGTTTTTTCCCAATCAGCAGGCAGAAGATCGGCAGCAGCTCTGAAATCTTCAGCAGCCCGATCGGCCGTTTCCTGAAAGCTTAACCGGGGGAAATTCAAGGTTTCGTTTGAAGACAATGTCCTGTCGATATAGGGTAGTCCTCCCCAATAGCTCATCAATTCAAAATGGAACCAGGCGCGGAAGAACAACAACTGTCCTTTGATAAAGTCTTTTTCTTCCTGTGTTGCATTGGTAAGGTTTTCCAGATTCTCCAATCCCAGATTTGCTTTGCGAATTCCATACCAGCAATTCGTCCAAAGGGGTTTACCACCACTACCACTTGTCGATGGCGCAGAATTGACATCTCCATCCAGATAAGAGATCCATGAGCTGTTAGTCCAACCCCAATAGTCTCCTTTATCGAATAAATCGTTTAACCAGATACCACCTTCTTTGTGGATGATTTCGTCGGCCAACATCCAGTCGCATGCCCAAACCCTGCTTTGAATTTCAGGGACAAGGCAATAGAGGGCTTCGGTATATCCTTGGAAATTAGTGAAGTTGATGAATGCGTCGGTTGACGATATTTCTGCTTCCGGAGCACGGTTGAGATAGTCGGTACAAGAGGTCAATCCTATCAGACTTATAAAGACAAATCCACTTAAGATTTTATATAGATATTTTTTCATTGTGCCTTTTTTTAGAAAGTTATATTAAGACCTAAATTGATACGTTTCACCGTAGGATAAGCGGACGATGAGCCCATGTTCACTTCCCGGTCGTCAGGCATATTGGTCCACATCCACAGGTTGTTGCCATTCACAAAAATACGGAGGGCGTTCACACCCATCCTTTGTAATTTGGATTCTTTGAACGTATAAGCAATTTCCACATTTTTCAATCGGAGATAAGAACCATCGTATAAATAGGTCGTTCCGGAGTAATCCATGTGGGTATTCCAGCGTGGCATGGGTGCATCGGCATCGGTATTTTCCGGGGTCCAGAATGTTCCAAGGTTGTAAACCCTGTCCATGTGTCCTGAGAAACTGGCCAACGAAACGTAACGGTTGCAATTGTTTACGCCATAGAACTGAACGTATGCACTGAAACCTTTCCATTCAAAACCAATGGTTGCATTGTAGGTATTTTGCGGACGTTCAGGATATCCGTAAGGAACCTGATCGTAGGTGTTGATCACACCATCACCGTTGTAATCGATCATATTGAGGTTGCCCGGTAGCTTTTCTTTGTCATAAGAGTCTAATTTTGTGCTACTGTATACTTCATCCCAGGTGTTGTAATATCCACTACCGACATACGAACGGGTCTGGTCGATTTGTTTTCCTTCTTTTTTCAGATAATCATCTTTCAAATAAGGATCATCGGCTTCGATGACTTTGTCTTTCGAATGGGCCATACTGAAGTTACCCCAAAGGCGCATATCCTTATTCAGGGTTTTATTAAACCGGAGTTCAAATTCATACCCCTTTACCCGAACTTTCCCCATGTTACCAGTAGCTGGAGTGCCACCAAAATAAGAAGGTACGGAACGATCGGCTCCTGCAAGCAGAATATCGGTACGATAGTCGTTGAACACATCGATACTACCCGCAACTAATCCCTTTAAGATAGAAAAATCAGCGCCTAAATTGGTTTTTGTAACTTTTTCCCAATGAATGTCTTCATTCCCAATTTTATCTTCATACCACCAGGTATAAGGGCTGTTGTCTCCACTTTTAGCACCCAGTGGGGCTACATTCTCATTTTTCCATTGAGTCATATAGAGCCAGCGTTCCGATACATTATCGTCGCCCACCTGTCCATAAGAACCACGGATTTTAAGCATATCCAGGAATCGGATATTTTTCATGAATTTTTCTTCGGTAAGCATCCAACCCAGAGCTCCTGAAGGGAAGAATGCGAAACGATTTTCGGAGCTAAATTTCTCAGAACCGTTGTAGGCACCATTGAATTCGGCAAAATATTTGGATGCATAATTATACGTGGCACGGAATACCCAGTCTTCACGGAAGTGTTCAAACTCACTGCCGGTGGCATATTTATCGCGGCTGAACAGTCCCATAGCGGTTACATCATGTTTCCCAAATTTTTTAGCATAGTCCAGCTGTAACTGATAATAGAGTTTTCGGTAGTTTTCACTTCCTCCCCACATATTTGTATATGTTGCATCAGACCGAGTGCTCCAGCGGCCAGGAATGAAATCGAATTTATTTGTCCCCAAATAATTACTATAAGTAACTTCGCCCGTTACGGGATTAATATACTTCTGTTGAACACTACCATTGTCGTAAATACCACCAACGCTTTTAAACGTATTGTCGAATGAGAGGGTTCCCTTGGCATTCAAACCTTTCAGGATCATGCTAAGGTCTTGTTTCAACGTGAAGTCGGTATTGATTTGAGTGGTTGTAATTTTCCGGATACCGTTATTCCCAATGGTTAACAGGGAGTTTACTGCATCCACTTCGTGGTCCTCATAGTAGCCCCACGAACCGTCGGGGTAGCGGGCCAGATACGCATCGGGCGGGTTACTATAGATGCTCTGCCAGATGCGGTATTCCCATGAGTCTTGGTTCCAGGCATCTTGTTTCACGCCGTATGAGCCGGCAAGGTTTGCTGTGAGGATTGTTGTTTTTGTTAAATTGAAGTCGAGGTTACTGCGGACGTTGATACGGCGGTAGCCATATCCCGGGTCATACGATTTTCCGTTGTCGATTTTCTTTAAGATGTCCCCTTCGTACAAATAATCCATCGAAGAGAAATATTTTACAAAAGAAGTACCTCCAGAAGCGCTTACATTGGCATTGTACGACATGGCAAATTTCTTAACCAATTCATTTGCCCAATCCACATTGGGATAACGCTCGGCTTCTTCCTGGTTGCTCGGATTACGGTATTTATTAAGCTCAGCCAATGGTGTATATTCTTCCCATGCAGCTTCATTCAGCGATACTTCTCTTTCAATTGCCTCATTACGAACACGAAGTGCATCGTAAGAATCATATTTTGTTGCCAGTAGCGATGGAACCTTAACAGTTGAATTGAGACTTACCCGGATATCGGCTTTGCCGTCTTTGCCTCGTTTGGTTGTGATGAGGATTACGCCGTTGGCACCTTTTACCCCGAATACTGCTGTAGCAGAAGCATCTTTCAGTACCGAAATGTTTTCAATCGAACTGATGTCAACACTGCTCATTTTACGTTCGATTCCATCGACCAAAATCAACGGATCGCTGGTGTTCCAGGTACTCTGACCACGAATGTAGATTTTAGGATCTTCATCGCCGGGTGTACCTTTGGTCGAAACGGTGACCACACCCGGCAGGTTTCCTGTCAGTGCCATACCGACACTCGATACGCCACCGGTTTTTTCCAAAACTTCACCTTTGGCTTGAGTAATTGCTCCCACAACGCTCTCTTTTTTCTGTTGTCCGTATCCAATGATCACGGTTTCACTTAAGAGGGTGCTCTTCTCTTTTAGGGTTACGTTTATTTTTTTTGTACTGGATACTTCAACTTCCTGTGATTCCATCCCTACAAATGAAATAACGAGAAACTGGTTCCCTTCCGGAATATTGAGGGAGAATTCTCCATTTATATCCGTAACAGTACCCGTTGTAGTATTCCCTTTCAGTACAACAATTGCTCCGGTAATAGGATCGTTTTTCTCATCGGTGACCAAACCTTTAACCGCAACCTTCTTTTGGGCAAATACGGTTGAGCTGCTTAGGACCATGAATAAGAACAAAAATCTTGTTACCCACAATTTCCAACCCCAGTTACGAGGTATAGAAATTAGTTGTTGTAGTTTTTCGATTTTTCTTTTCATTATACTATTAATATAAAATGAGTTACTTATTTCCCATTGACTGAAATGGCGAAACCTGTTCGTTTTTTACAGGAAAAGAGTTAGAAAGCGTCTTTCCTGTACTGAAAATCTGATCCATTCGTGTGCGGGATCGGTAATTCTCCTTGATTTTTCTCATAAGCAATTTTTTAATATTTATACTTGGTTCTGTTGTATTGTCTGTTTTTCTACCGCGGGATTCGTTGGTTTTGTCAAAGCTTTTTCGTTGCATACATGCCAATGGTTGTGCCGGTAAAACCAAATGAATTTGCCGTTGAAAGATATCGGGCATCGACATGGTCGGTCAGTAATTTCCAGAACTTATCATCGGTGGCATAATAGAAATCGTAATAAATTCCTGTCGAAACAACTTTCAGCATTATCGGTGAGGTGTTATCCATCATGCTGGCCGAAGCAAGTGTTTCGACCGGAGAATCGGATATTTTGTTGAGACAAATCTTTCTTCCTTCGGCTGATTTGCAAACCGATAGAAAGTATTGGTGGGTCTCATCTTTATAAAGCAAAAGCCCCGCTGCCTCTTTTTCATCAGCAGGTTGAAAATAGATTTTGGTTGTGCATTCGAACTGGTGATGTTGTAAACGCCTGCATACATAAGCCGGGGTCTTTTTTTCAGATGCGCTGACATCGGCACATTTTAGGGTGAGGTATCCGGGAACTTCTTCCAGTGAATAAAGATCGGTTGCAGGTGTTCTCAAGGTCATCCATTCGTAGCCTAACCGTGCGAAATCAAAATTATCGTTGCTTTCGAAGTTGCCAAATGTGACACGGCTTGCCCGTTGTGTTCCATCTTTTTGCTGGATCAATGGTATCAGATCGTCACCTTGGGTCATATAAGGAAATCCATCTTCACTCCATTTGACAGGCATCATGAAGGTTTCCCGTCCAAGGTTTTCAAAATCGTTGTTGATTGGCCGGCATGCCAGAAAAACAGCCCACCAATCACCCTTCTGGGTTTGGATCAGGTCGGCATGTCCTGCACAAGTGGTTGGATTGGGGCGTTTGGGATCCAGATGCCGTTGGGTGAGGATGGGGTTTCGGTTCCAGGGTTTATATTCACCCATCGGAGCTTCTGCTCGTAAAATAACTTCGGAATGGTTTGGTCCGGTACCACCTTCGGCTGCCATCAGGAAATATTTCCCATTAATTTTATAAACATGTGGGCCTTCAATCCAGATCGGTTTTTCTTCGGGGTGAACGCCACCATTTACAATTACTTTTCGTGGGCCAAAGGTTTTGTCTGTTTTTGTGTCAAATTCCTGAATCCGAATGGCCCGGTGCCCGTCGTAAAGGGCCGGTCCGTCGGGCGCGTCGTTGTTAACAATGTAGGCTTTGCCATTATCATCGAAAAAGAAGGAGGGATCGATTCCCTGAACATCCGGAAGCCATATTGGGTTTGACCATGCTTTATATGGATCTTTGGTCTTCACAAAGAAATTTCCTGCTCCTACATTGGTTGTGATCATGTAGTAAGTCTGGTTCTGGGGGTTGTAACTGATATCCGGAGCAAAGATTCCCCCACAGGTGTGCTGCCCGGTGAGGTTTACCAATTGGGAATCGCGGTCAAGCACATTGCCGATTTGTTTCCAGTTTACCAAATCTTTGCTGTGAAAGATAGGGACACCTGGGAAGTAGGAAAAGGTTGATGTAACCAGAAAATAATCTTCTCCGTTGGAACATATACTCGGGTCGGAATACCACCCGGGCAAAATCGGGTTATAGAAACAATCTTCAGCCGGTAGCGGGTTGCTATTATAAAAGTCGTCTGAACCTTTATATGTAAAGTAGTCGAAATTGGCAACCGATTTCTCCGTTGGAATCCCGCCTTCTTTTGTCTTGGTCGACATTTTACAAGAGCAAAGAACCGACAATGCTCCTGCCGTGATTATCAGAGCCGGCAGAATGTTTATAAACCGTTTATTCTTCATAAAATCTTTATTAGTCAGTTTAGTTTTATTTGTTCAAGTTTTTTAATTGTTTATTTGTCAGGATTTAATTTTATTTTTTTTACCTGTTTGCCTGGTTTTGGGAGATACTGCGACAGGGACTTTTCTTCCGTTTAGGAATGTGATGTAGCCAATAATCAGTGTATATTCAGCCGTTACGACCAAAACTAATGTGCTAGTCAGGATTAATAGGTTATTAATCATTGTTTTGTTTTTATAATTTTGAAATTTTTGCGAGTGTAAAAGTAAAATGAGTTCTTTTGGGTGACTTTCGATTATAGATATTCAATTTCTAAATTTGGATAAAAGTGTATTTGACCTTTAAAAAGTGACATATTAAACCTGAAACTTCATACATCTAATACACCTTCTACCCTGAATTGTGTTATTTCACCAACATCGCCTACTGGTACAGTTGGACAGGGCAATGCAAAATGAGGCAACGCTCCTGCACATTTGGAACTACAATAAAGAGAAATCCAGGAGAAAATTGAAATCTACCTTTTCATCTTAAAATGGAAACATTGAATCATTTTCTGATCACTTTTGTTGCTTTAACTCTCCCATTGGACAAAAATTGCCGTTGAATGAATACACCATGCGAGTTTTCAATGCATTGGATTTTTTGACCAGTGATCGAATAATATTCCGTTGAAATAACTTGAATATCGCTTTGGTTCAGATTGTTTGTCCCAACCGGGAAATCGACATATCCACTCAGAGAAACCTTAACATTTTGGGCACCTTCGGATGTAATGGACAGAGACCCGGTATAGGAGTTTCTTTGTAACCCTTCTTTTAAGCGAACATAGACTTTGGTATTGGATAAGATGCTGTTTTGCTGGTTAAGGATTACGGATGAGGAATAACCATCGGATTCAGAAAGTGATATTTCGAAATTTGTGGTTGATTTTATCGTAACTTCATTTTTCAACATTTCTGCCGATACGAAAAACGATTTACTCGGTGAAGGCCCTGAGTTTTGACAATAATTGAACCATTCTATTTTTGAAATTTCATTTCCCCAGTTGTCTTTTGTGAAAATCATTGGGATATCATATTCACTGGAATTTGAAAGAAATACGGTATCGATGACGAAAGGGTTGCTCCCGTTTGACCAAAAGCCTGCAATGTAGATATGGCTTGGGTCGAGTGGTGTGCCGTCGCTTTTTTGGGCATATTTTAAGCGAACTATAATTTGCCGGTTGCTTCCGAATTTATTCGAAGTTGAAGCTCCCCAGTAACTATTCCCGTCGAAAAGTTTAAAATCCACATCGGCAGTGTTGTTGCTTCCTAATTTGGCAATCAGGTATTTATAACCCGACAAATCGGCACCATCGTATAACCAGCCACCAAATCCCCATAGCCCGGTTTTCAGCGTATGGGTTGTTTCGTCGAAAGAACCTTTTTCCCAGATATTCGGATTGAACAAGCCATTGGTAAGAGGAAAGGTCGTGCAGGTAACATGTACTGAAAAGGTTTCTTTTCCAATTTTTTTGTCCGTATAGGCGACTTTGATGTTTGTTTCGCCTTCCTTCAATGCAAAAATTCTACCATTAACAACTTCCGCCAGCGAAGGATCGTCGACGGAATATTCAGCCTGTGAGCCTACACTTTCGATGTGGCCATCGGCAAAAACTGCATTTAGCTTCACGCTGACAGAGCTGTTGGTTTGCACGAGAATGTTGTTGCCGCTTTCCATTACCAGGTGCGACAAGGTTAAATACTCTTCGGAAACCCCTTCAAAATTATATTCTTCGGCATAATCCTGATACCACTGATGCACCGGCCAGGGACAAGCTTCCGGATCATTCCAGAAGGAATATTCCTCTCCGGTGGCCGGTGGAATCCCGTCGAAGTCATCAAGCAGGTCAGGACTCGTAAAGATGAGCCAGCTTACATTACCACAATCGTCGGTGATTTTTTTGAAATTGGCACCGAATCCTTCACCTCCTGCTGTTCCGGTAACATCTTTGCCCCACGATTTTTTGTATTTTTCCGGAGCCCAATCCATTTCGGTTACCATGACGGGTGCAAAATCGGCAACCGGTTGTACCTGGTTGTTCCATCCCTGCAAAAAGGGTTCATATCCATTGCCACTGTTAAACCACCCCGGATAAACATGTACGGCGTAACCAATATTTATTCCTTCAATTGGATTGCGGGCATATCCCTGGTATTGTGATTGATATCCGAGCCCGGGAATCCAGAGGATATTATCGGCATTGGTTCTGATCACATCAACAATCGATTGAAAGTATGTTTTCAAATTGTCGAAATATTTCTGAGCACCCGAACCGTATGTGCCATCGGTACCCAAGATATTGATGGGCTCATTTGCCAGTTCGAACATGATGTTGGGGTTGTTTTTTAAAGCAGGATGTTGTGCAACGTAACCCCAAACTTTTATAAGGTATTGGTTATATTCATCTCCGGGTGCAATGCTGTCGGGGCAAACCCCGGGAGGCCGCATGACGACATATAGCCCTTGCGAAATCGCGTATTGGGCCATGGGTACGAATACATTATCGAGATATTTCTTGAACCGGTTAAAATCAAAGGAGGAGATATCCGATTCTCCGTTTACATACACTCCCGGTGTATTCGACCAATAAGGATCCATGTGCAAGCGAAGGAAATTGGCTTTCCAACCGGCAGCCAGCACTCCATCGATAATGTTTTTGTTGTATGCTAAACATGCTGCCACGTCATAGTTGCCCCATTGTGAATTTTCTTCGTTAAACCACGGGGAATAGGTCTGGGCAAAGCCATGTAAGTTAACAATTCGCCCATAACTATCTTTCAAATAGCGACCTTCGACCTGCAATTCCGGCATGGACATCCCATCCCAGGCCATGACCTGGTTGATTTGGAAGAGAATCATTAATGTGAAAAATGTTTTTAATATTTTCATTTTATATCGGTCTATTTATCTGATTTTAAAATTTTAACGAATCCGTTTCTATTGCCAACCACATATACTCCCGCGGGTAATCCTTCGGTCGCTTTTTCTTTTTCAACCTGAATTCTGATTCTTTCTCCTTTTATAGAATATACATCGACAGGACCCGATTCGGTATCGGTGTAAAGAGGGGCATCTATACCGGTTTGGACATATTCATTTGAATTGGACAAGAACACCGTGTCGATAACGAAAGGGTTGTTGCCGTTTGACCAAAAGCCAGCAATAAAGATATGGCTGGGATTGAGCGTTGTGCCATCGCTTTTCTTCGTTTTTTGTAAATTCACTATCACTTCTTTCTTATTTCCAAATTTGTTTGAAGTAGATGCTCCCCAATAGCTGTTTCCGTCGAACAATTTAAATTCCACATCGGCCGTACTGTTACTGCCCAATCTTGCTACCAGATAGTTGTATGCTGAAAGGTCGAGTCCATCGTATTGCCAGCCACCAAAGCCCCATTGTCCGGTTTTTAACGTACGGGTTGTTTCGTTGAAGCTGCCGTCGGCCCAGATGTCGGGATTAAATAAGTTGTTTGTTAGCGGGAAAGTTGTTGCGACCACGTTAAAAACAAGTTGTTTTTCTTCTCCAAGTTCGCCTTTGTAACTTGCCGTAATGGCGGTTTCGCCGTCTTTTAGCGCCGTGAGAATTCCGTTATTGATTTGTACGACATCGGGATTGCTGATTTCATAATCTGCTCTGAAGCTGATATCCTGGGTGTGTTTGTCTGCAAAAACAGCCGTTAACGGGATTTTAAGAAACGATCCGGTCAGCATGGTGATCTGCGTACTTTCAGCTTGCAGGTGATCGACGGTTTTTCCTTCCGTGGAATTGTAGGTTTTCACCAGCGATAACATCTGCCGGCCATAACGTCGTCCCAGTTCACGGGCACCTTCGGTCGAGAAATGAAAGCCATCGGTGCCATTGCCGTTACACCCTTCCGATGAAATGACCTGCGAATTGGGAATGGAATAAGGCAACTTTGCGATGATACTGTTCATACCCCAGCAGATTCCACCCTGTTCCTGGTGGAGCATTTCTCCGGCAAGTAATGGGATTGAATTGGGTGCCATATCAAGGTCTTCCAGTATGTTATCGTATATCTTTTTTACCTTTTGAGGCCAATCGGACTGACCATTGTTTGTCTCACCCTGATGCAGTAATATTCCTTTTATGACGCCCGATTGCCGGGCAAGTTTTGCCATTTCAATGATCTTGGCATACGGGTTGCCTCCATAAATATCCATCAGACCTTTCTGCCACGCATCGGTATTTTGGTAGTACTGAATGTAATGATCTTTGTCGAAGGCGTCGATGCCACTTCCGCCCATAGCAATCACAATCACACCTATTTTTATGTTATTGGGGAGGCTGTCGACGAGTGTTCTTCCAAAATAATCGGCCGGGGTTAGCCCGGTGTCCCATCGGCACAAAGGGGGATTGGCGGTGTACCACTTGCCGGGAGCTCTTCCGATGTGTTGCGAATCGTCGGGAGCTACGCTCAGCATTTGAAAACGACTGTCAACACCGGTGCGGTCGGCCTCTCCAATTGCCGCATTCCCTTCCATGTTCGATTGCCCAAAACAAATGTAGATCTGAAAATTGGGATCGGTTTCTGTATGGGATACGGTTTTCTGTGCATACAAATTTGAAGCAAAAAATAAAAAACTGATTAATAAGAAAATAGAAACTTTCATAAAAATATATTTACGTAACGGTTACAGTCTGCCGGAGCGACCAACCATCCAATTTGAACAAATCTTACTTGTTGATAAATTATTCTGATCTTTGGTTGTAAAAGTAGATAGCGCCAAAGAACGGGACTTCCAATTTTGGATATTCATTTTTCAATTTTGGATAAACACAATAAAAACACGATTTGTTGTTTTTATCAGTAAATCAACACATCATGTTTAATTTGTTGGCGAAAGAATGGTTGCCAAGGGGAAACAGTATTACGATGGAAGAGAAAATGGTGGTATCCAGCCTTACCCTATGCGTTTTTTTGTCTCTAACGACTGTTGCCTATATAACTTTAGGAGGGATGATCTACGGCTTTGCCGAAAATCATCCCTCCTAATGTAATATAGTATTTGGTTGACTTATTTGATTGCGATTTGTTTTATGAGCTTTCCGTTATCGGAATCAACGGTTATCAAATAAATTCCTTTTTTCAGTCCCGAAACATCGATGGTTTCGCGACGACTGTTGGTTGCCGATTGTTGCAGGAGGGGCTTGCCATCCAACGAAATAATCTGAATGGCAGATTTTTGTTCAATCGTTCCAAAATCAATTGTCAGGTGTTTGTTGGCAGGAACCGGATATATTTTGATCTTTCCATCCGTCAGGCATTCAGCACGAAGCGGTCCTGTCCAGTCAAACTGAAACCAGTTTAAATTAATGCCCGACGCATTAAACTTCAGTTTTAGTTCATGTTGTCCTTCGGGAAGGCTTATTTGAGTGGTGTAGCTTTCCCATACCTGCCAGTCGGCTGTTTTTGTGAGAGCGACATTCTGGATGAGAACGTCGTTGATGTAAAGGTCGAAATTGCCGGCATAACCTGCGTGGCGGAAGATAACATTGTAAACTCCGGCACTGGTGATGTCGAGTGTATAGATTGCCCAGTCGTTGGCATCGGCATACCCCAGATTCTTCCCACCTCCGGTATCGGTAGTGGTTTCGGTTTGTAACCCCGACATGCTGCTGTAATCTTCGGCTTCGATTTTAAACGATTTCCTCAGCCCGTTTTGTGTTACGGTGATTGAGTCGGTCAAGGTTCCTTCCCGGTAAACATAGATTTTTCCTGTCCGGACGGAGTCTCCCGGGTTGTTGCCCTGGCTGTTTATCTGAATGGTGCCACTTCCGCTACCGGAAGGAGAGGAGATGGAGATCCAATCAACTGAAGGGGTAAGGGTCCAGTTTGTGTTGCTTTCGATAACGATCTGAAAATCTTTTCCTTTTTTATAGGGCAAAGATATTACGGATGACGAGATGGAAAAATAGCCGGGCATGTACTCAAAAAAAAACTTTTTATATTCCGACTGAATAGCTCCTGCCAGAAAGGCCAGTGGTGCATTCCAGTTGATGGCTATTTCGTTTGTTGAATAGCTGCACTGCATATCAGAATAGGATTTAGCCGGGTAGGTTGAAGGGTATTTTGAAGCACCACAGTCGGTAACGTCGCTTGCTTCCGGTCCTCCAACCAACAGACCGGGTACCGGTTCAGCGATCCCGTCGGAGCCTGAAATACGGTGATGAATGTTCATTGGGTGTTTAGTGCCTGTTCCGGTGACAAAGCAGTAGGATGTGGCATTTCGTCCCAATAAATAGTCAAGTGACGATATGGCCGCATTGAAAAAGCTGGCATTTCCGGTTTGCCTGAAAGCCTGCATAAACAGCATTCCCCAATTGGCATACGCGTTGTTTCCTCCCCAATAGTAAAAGTCGCCCGGAATCCGGTACGGAGAAGTAATAATGCTGCTTTGGTTGTTGGTTACAAGAGATATCAGTTTTTGTTTGGCCAGAGTTGTGTCGGCTTCGGCAGTCAACGAATCTTTGTGAACCAGAAGAGACAATAATCCCAGTGTTTTTACGTCGCCCCAGCCGGGCAGGCCGTATGAACCGTCAAGTTTTATCTGGCTGTAATAGGTTGGATCTTTTGTTGTGACATATAGCTCGGCAGCACACCACGAAAATTCATCGCTGAAATCACTGTTTCCATAACCTCCGGTATTTACTGCCGGATATTTACCCGATGCTGCCGGATTATTGAAAGCGACCGAAGGATTGCTTTTAGCCCAGGAATATGCTCTTAGTGATTGAGCTAAGGCGGTATCGGCCAGTTGAGGCAGGTATTTTTTATAAATGCGGGCAGTCATGGCCATGATGGCGGCAAAATCGAGCGTGGCAGCGGTACCTTTAGCAGTTACATAACGGGTTGAGGTTACCAATGCCGGCATGGCAAAAGCGCTGAAATTGGCTTCGGTGCATTTGTGGTATACCCCGCCGTCAGCCGGATCCTGCATGGTCATCATCCATTGGATATTCCATAACGCTTCGTCGAGAATATCGGGGATGTTGTTGTTGCTTTCCGGAATATTTAGATTTAGGGTGTCGAAGTAAGCCGGATAGGTTTCGTAGGCGGAGAGGAGGGTAAACACCGATATTCCGGAATTGACGATGTATTTGTTGTAGTCTCCGGCATCGTACCAGCCTCGGGGAGTTGATATAATGGTTCCGGCCGGTCTTCCTGCTGATGCGGCCGATGGAAGTACTACCACTGTGGTGTCGGGATGGCCTTCTTTACGGGCATAGATTCCCGCATATTCACTTACGATAGGCGTTGAGGCCCTGTTGTAATAAAAGGCTTTGATACTTGCTTTTGATAAATTGGTGAATATGTCGCCGTCGATGGAGAAAGGCACCGATTTACCCAGTCCATCGACAACCAGTACGTAGTTGCCGGGTGTCTTTAAAAGGGTGAAATCGGCAATTTGTACTTTCTCATTGGACGAGGCGTAATAGGCCGATGGAAGGCATACCCCTCTGAAAATTACTGATTTTAAATCGGTGGTCATCACGTTGAAACTGTCTGTCTGAAAGTTGGTGATCGCCGCAACTTTAAGTGAATTGGGCAGAAAGCCCACCTGATTTAACCGGATCTCTGCACTCGTTGATTGAGCAAATAATTGAATTGCCATCAAAAAGAGAAAAAGAGCAGTAACAATTTTTTTCATCGGTATAGGTTTTAAGTTATTATCAGTTGTCGTGACTGAATTTACCTGTTCGGAATTCAATCTTTTTACCGGCATGCTTTCGATAACGAACCGAATGGTCGTTGCCGTTTTTGCAAAACCGGTTTTTACCAAAGTAACTTATTTTTTACCGAAAATGATCCGACAACTTATTTTTTTCTGTCCACTTTTGTCTCCACAATTTGTTCTGTCCATGTAGGACTTTGAATGTGAAACATTCCATCCTGATAAAATACGGGTTCGATTCCCATTTGCGGCAACTTTTCCCAGGGCTGCAAATTGGAACAGTAGGGGTACGGACGTTTTTCGTATCCCATGTAATGGCATGAACTCCACAAATTTCCATCGGGTCCGATGAACAGGGAGTTATGTCCGGTTTCGCAATAAGGATCCTGCGTGTCGGTAAATTTGAGTTTGTCATATCCTCCTTCAATCGCCAATTCAGGGCGATAGCCTTTTTTTCGTGTGCCAAAAATCGGTTCGGGTGAAGCCAGTTCCCACGGTCCCAGTGGCGATTTCGATTTCAACAGGCCAACTTCATAGCCTCTTGTCCAGGTAGAAAAAAACATGAAGTAAGTACCGTCGCGCTTGATTACAAACGGTCCTTCAATGCCGCCCACCATCCATTCGGGCCATCCGGGCTGTTTCTTGTCGAGAAATTTTTCGGCTTTACCAATGAGTTTGCCTGTCGAAAGGTCAATTTTTGCCTGAAACAGACCATTGCCGCTGCAATAGAAATAGACTTGTCCATCTTCATCTTCAAACAATGTTGCATCGTTGTTGTATTGCGGGGTAAGCGGTCCGTTCACCAGTATGTAAGGCCCGGTAACGTTGTCGGACGAGAAGAGCCAAACACGGTGGGTTGCCATTCCTTTTGGGTCTTCTTTTGTAACCTTTCCGCTGTTGACGGTAAGCCAGTATTTTCCTTTGATAAAATGAATTTCGGGTGCCCAAAACCGGCCATTGTAAGGGCAATCGGCTGGCAATTTGCTAGCGTCGATGATCCACGAATGCTGCTTCCAGTTGATCATATCGTCGGAAACCAGCAGACGCACCCCTGGGTTGGGGCCTGTCCACACCGGATTGGAGGTTCCGGTGCAATACCATTTGTCGCCCACTTTGATAATGCAATGGTCGCGCATCGAAATTGAAGTATCTCTGGTAATGGGGTTGGTGTAGCGAAAGATCTGGCTTTCCCCGCTGGGCTCGTTGTCCCCGTTTTTCTGGGAAAACACACTCATGGTTATTCCCAGCAATCCCAGAATTGCGATTAGTTTATATCGAATCATCGTTATTGATTTTTTAGGTTTTATTGCCGAATGTAAGGACTTTCATCCATTTTCAGGTATGTGCGTTCGTAACCTCCTTTGTCGATCACCACTTTGTAGATGACCATGCCCGGGTCTAACGGACGAATGGTGAGGGTATGTGTTCCATTTTCGCTCTTGGGCAAAGGAAGATAGGCCGAGGTTTCGATCATTCGGGCAGCTCCGGCAGGGTACATTTTTGTGTAACAGTTTTTCCAGTTCAAATCAACATTGATATTCCAGGTTTTCTCTGTACCACCTTCGAACAATGCAGCTACGCTATGTCCTCCCTTTTTGAACGGCAAGGTGCTGTCGAAGAAAATCCAAACCCTGATGCTGTCGGTTGATGCATTGAGTTTGATCTTGTATGACACGGATGCTCCATCGGTTTTTTCGGTATAAGGCATGAGGGCGATACCCGAAAGTGTCCTTCCCAGATCAGGAATTACCGTCCATTTTGTCTTATCGTTTGCTTTGATTTCGAAAAAATGCTCGCCTTCGATAACCACCACGCCATTTTTTTCAGTGAAAAGATATCCGCCCTGTTTGGCTTCTTCCGGAGCCACGCGGGTAACTTTGGGCATGATGTTTCCTTCGCGGGGTTCATCCCACGAGCGGTATCCAATGTGCGTTTGATCCATCAGGTGGTTCCATTTTCCACCGGAAACATTCTGGTTGTAATCTTTGGTAAATTCGGCATCCAAAGCAAAACATTTCTCCACCCGATCGGCCCAGTAGTTGGCTTTACGATCTTTTTCCATGGATAGTTTCCTGTTCATAGCCAGGGCAAAGTACAGGTCGTAAAGGTTTGCCATGGCCCTCACCGGATGAAGGACGAGTTGCATGTAAGTGTCTTTGTATTTGTTTTCAAGTTTTGAGTATTGCCGCCAGGCTTTTGCTTCAAGGGACAGAAAGGCATCTTTCACCTGAAGGAATTCGCCGCTTTCGAGGTTGTATGTTCTCTGATCGAGCATTTCGGCCGTAACACGACTGGCGTATTTGCAGTACAGGCTCAGTATCTCGGCAGCTTCAACCGATTCGGCTTCCCCAAATTGATCGGCACAGAATTTTACCGCATACTCATCTAAATTATCCTGATTGAATGAGGTTGGGTTCCATGCCATTTGCAGGAAGAAATCCATGGGATATTCGTTGGGTTTGAGGTCGCCAACGTTCAATATCCAAATTTTGTCGACACCATAACTGTAGGTGAGCTGAAGCTGTTCCCACATGTGCGGGATTTGGGTCATGTTCAACCATTGGTAGGCTCTTGGGGCACCGTGGAGGTCAACGTGGTAGTACACGCCATAACCTCCGGGATGTTTGGGTGCATTCAATTCAGGTAGCCGGCGTACATCGCCCCAGTTGTCGTCGCACAAAAGGACAATCATATCGTCGGGAATCTTCATTCCCTGGTCGTAATATTCAAGAACTTCGCTATAGAGTGCCCATAGCTGGGGCGTTTCTCTGGCTGGTTTTTTGGTTACTTTTTCGATAATGGCACGTTGGTCGGCCATGATTTTTTCAATTAATTTGAAGTTTTCTTCGGCGCTTCCGGCATCACTCATTGCCAGGTCGCCGTCGCCGCGCATGGCCATGGTGATGATCTGTTCGTAGTTTTTGTTTCGTTCGAGTCCGTCTTTCCAGAATTTTTTCAGCCCGGCTTCGTTGGTTTTGTAGTTCCACTCGCCATTTCCGTACTCTTTACGGTGGTTGCCCCATTCTTTCTGGGCACGCATCATGGGTTCGTGGTGCGAGGTTCCCATCACAATCCCGTATTCGTCGGCAAGGCGTGGGTTTTCAGGGTCATCTTCGTTGAACGCATTTCCCCACATGGCTGGCCAAAGAAAATTTGCTCGCAAACGGAGTAATAACTCGAACATGTGGGTGTACATTTTGCTGTTCACGCCACCAAATTTCTCTTTGGTCCATCCTGAAAAACAGGGAGCTTCGTCGTTGATAAAAATGCCACGGTATTTCACTTTGGGTTCACCCGAAGTATACCGGCCAGCCAATACGTATGCCGACAGGCGTTGTTTGGCAGGCACATCGGCCCACCAGTACCAGGGCGATACTCCCAATTGCTGTGATAGTTCGTAAATCCCATAAATGGTTCCGCGCTTGTCACTGCCCGCAATAACCAAACTTTTCTTGGTGCCTGGCCCCGGATTGTCCACGGTTGCAATTAAAAAACTTTCCCATTTGCCTTTCAGCTCTTTTAGCTCGATTTTTTTTGCTTTGATGAGCTGATCGATCAGCTTGCTTTTGCCAAGGGTGCCAATCACGATTTCGTATTCGGAAGAAGTCCCGGTTGTGAGCAGGTTGGGTTTTATCCCGGTAACACTGCTGATATCGGTTTGCAAGTTGCCAATTGCACGGATTACACCTTTCCAGTCGGCTTCATCGTATCGGATAGAAGCAGCCATCTTATCAATGGCAACTATCGGAAAGTCGGCTTCTTTTTCCGGAGTGTTTGAAATGATATTCTGAACCAGTCCACTGGTTTGTTGTCCGCTAACATTGAGCGTAAAAAGGATCAACAAACCTAAAATGCAGAACGATAAAACAATGTGGCTAAGTTTCTTCATACGATTTCATTAAAAGTAACTATTTACCTTTTGCAATCCGATTCATTCATAAATAGATAGCTGTCTTTGTATCCACCAAAGTCAACTACAATTTTCTCGAACACGATGTCTGGATCCAGAGGAGTGAGTGTCAAAACCTGTGTACCATCAGCACTTGCTGGTACATTCAATTGAACTTTTTTCTCAACCACACGACGGGCAACGGTTGGAAAGAATATCGAGTAGATGTTCTGCGGCTTTTCGTTCAGGTCGGAGTTGAAATTGATGACCTGTTCTTCACCGCCATCGAATCCAACTTTGTATCGGTGGCCATCTAAATTAGAAAAAGCCAGGGTTGATTTTACCACTACATGAACGTTTGCTTTTTTTACATAAGCGGGCAGTTTCATCTTATATGAAATTGAAGCGCCATCAACTGGTTGCAAATAAGGCATTACGGCCATTCCGCTCAGGGTGCGTCCAAAGTAAGGAATCACAGTCCATTTGGCGTTGGCCGCGTCTTTCAGTGTGTTATAATGCTCAGCTTCTATTGAAATGTAGCCGTTGCCTGGTTCAAAAACATAGTTACCTACGGCTGTTTCAGTGTTTTCAATGCGGAAGACTTCGGGCAGTTTGTCGGCAGGGAAATCGTCGTTCCACATAGTATAGCCGATTTTCTTTTGAATCATCATCCCATTCCATTTTCCATTGGCCATCACCTTGTTGTAATCGTTACTCAATTCTGCATCGCGTTTGAAAGTACGTTCCACATTGTCGGCCCACTCGTTGGCCTGCGGATTTTTTTCGGCATAAAGCTTATGGTTCATGGCTTGGGAATAGTACATCTCATAGATGTTGGCCATGGCCTGAACAGGGAACAAAATCAATTGCTTGTATGCATCCTTGTATTCCGGTTTCAGGCTGAGGTATTGGCGCAATGCCTCTGCTTCGAGCTTCAGGTATTCGTCCGAAACCTTTTTCCACTCGCCGGTTTCGAGGTTATAGGTATTCCGGTCGAGCATTTCGGCGGTGACGCGTCCGTTGTATTTACTGTATAAATTCAGAATGCGCATGGCTTCGTCGGCCTGATCGT
>Ga0116170_10000661_pt1 | contig 35993 bp, 32 predicted proteins | sample AD_JPNHW1_MetaG_FD_89797 | JGI IMG/M metagenome (GOLD analysis project Ga0116170, IMG submission 89797) | Active sludge microbial communities of municipal wastewater-treating anaerobic digesters from Japan - AD_JPNHW1_MetaG | ecosystem: Engineered > Bioreactor > Anaerobic > Digestate | place... | reverse complement strand
TCGCTAATTATTACTAAACTCAACTCAAGCTCGCGAACTCGTGCCTTCGGCACTCAAACACACTCGCTTTGCAGTTGTTTCGTTAAGCGCGAACGAGCCGAGGCTGAAGTGCGAAAAATCACATTTTTTCGCACGTAACGCCGTTTAAGGCGAGTGAGTAAGAAGTAATAATTGCTCACTCCGATATGGTCGGAAAATAAGTGGCTATTTGAAGTTATACAATGCCCCCCTTTCCCCCTTTAGCGAGTTCTTTTAGTTTGAGTAGGCGAAATGTAATGCCCGAAAATCCGATTGTTTGAGCATAGCGAGTTGAGGATTTTCAATGTAATGAGCCGTACTCAAATTTAAAAATGAGCAGCAGGGGGTGGCTTTTTGTGGTACTTTTATCCCTTCCATTTTGATAATTAATCAAAATGGCGGGCCCCAACCAAAAAGTACCGAAAGAAAAATTTTATTTAAACAAATCTTCAAAGTTAACCTCAAAAAAATCAGCAATTTTAATTATTCTATCTATCGAAATATTCATTTTTTCATTTTCGACTTTTCCGATATAAGAAACATCAAAATCCAACTCCAAAGACAAAGATTCCTGCGAAATCCTCTTTTCTTTTCTGAGTTTTTTAATATTATTTGCTAATTTGTTCTTAACTTTTTTATTCATACTAATACTGTGAAGGAATTAACAGGATAATGCCAAGATTGACAATCGTGCTAATATGGTATATTATTTTTATAAATTAATCAAAAAGGAAAATAAATATGGAAGAAGAAAAAGAAACTTTAACATTTGATGATATAGACATTTTAATGTCAGTGGGTTCTGACCTGTGCGAGGCAATAAGGGACTTGATTTATAACATCAGAGAAATAAAACAGGATGTTGATAATATTAAACAACATCTAAAATTATAAATAAATTAATATACTTTTACTTCTTCGCCCTTTTCCATAGGAAATAAACCGGCAGACCAGCCAGAGTTATCAAAAATCCGGGAAGGGTATAAAGCGGTTTGTACATAGCCAAACAAATTACTATGTAAGTTGAAATTATTATAAAGGCTAAGGGGAAGAAATTATTAACTACCAAAGTTTTGTCTTCATCGGGGTGTTGTTTTCTGTAAACAAAAATTCCTATCATTGTGATTATATAAAAAATCAGTGAGGCAAAAATTACAAAATCCAAAAGTTTTGTGTAATTTCCCCAAACTATAAGAGTACAAATCCAAGCGCATTGAAGCCAAAGCGAATTAACAGGGACTCTTGTTTGGCGGTTGATAACGGCAAGACTTCTGAAAAATAATCTGTCTTTTGCCATTTGATAATAAACCCTTGCGCCTGCAAGAATCATTCCGTTGGCGCACCCGAAAGCAGAAATCATGATTACTATCGCAATTAAATGTTTTCCGATGCTTCCAAAAATTGCACCCATTGTTGCTGCTGCAACAATGTCTTCCGGAGCATTTTGAATCATATTTAAAGGAATTGAAGAAACATAAATTACGTTTATAAGAAAGTAAAGTATAACAACCAGCCCTACCCCGTAAGCAAGAGATTTTTTAACGTTTTTTTCGGGTTCTTTGATTTCGCCCGCAATAAATGTTACGTTATTCCAGGTTATTGATGCAAAAAGCGCACCTACTGTTGCGGTGGAAATTTTTGCTATATCGCTAAAATGGAAGCTGAAAGTTGAGGTTGCAAAATTGGCGTGTATTACACTCCAATTCATTCCGAAAAAGATACCGCACAAAATAATTCCTATAAGAGATAAAATTTTTGTGACCGTAAACAAGTTTTGAGTAATTACTCCGTATTCTATCCCTCTTGAATTAACAAAGGTAAGCAAAAGAACAGTTGCCATTGCAAAAAGTTTTTGAGAAGTTATAGCAATCGGTCCTAAGTGAAATAAGGCTACATGAGAGCTTATCAAAGGGGTTAAAATTCCCGTAAATTTTGCAAACGCAACACAAATTGCAGCGATAGAGCCTGCTTGAATTACCAAAAATAAAGTCCATCCGAATAAAAAAGCGAGTTTATCGTTGAATATCTTTTTAAGATACATGTATTGTCCGCCTTCATCGGGTATGTTAGCTGCAAGTTCCCCGTAAGCTATTGCACCGCAAAAAGAAACAAATCCCGCAAGAGCCCATACCAAAAGCAAAAGCCAAGTAGAGCCCACTTGTCTTGCAATGTCTGCCGACACTATAAAAATTCCGCATCCAATCATAGATCCTGCTACGATTGAAATAGCATCTGTCAGGGTTAATGTCCTTTTTAATTCATTGCTCATTCTAATTCCTTTATTTTTTCCCCGAAGCAAAAGTGTCAATTTTACACTTACCACTTGCTAATTATACTGCAAAAAAAGTAAATAGTAAATAGTAAATGGTAAATAGAGAGGCGAAGATGCCAAGAGGCGTAGTAGGATAACCCACGCATCCACGCATCTACTCATCTTATCTTCTTATAAACTATTTGACTGTTCGACTTTTCAACTAAATTATTGCCATTTTTTCTTTCAGAGTTTGGGCAGAATCTTCGTAACCCGCTCTTCCCATAAGGGCATAAGTATAATTTTTAGCTTGCTCGACACCGGGCTGATTGAAAGCATCAATGTTATAAAGTTCACCTGCTATTGCGGTTTGGACTTCAAACATGTAAAGCAGTTGTGCTATATAATATCCGTTAATTTTAGGGATAGAGATTGTAATGTTAGGTCTTTGAAAATCGCTTAAGGCAACTTTTGTTGCATCGGCTTCTGCGTTTATCAGGTCATTAATTGTTTTTCCGCCCAAGTATCCGATACCTGTATATTCAAATATTTTGGGAATTTCCACCTTATTATCAAACTCTTCAACTCTTACAAAATTTATGACTTTGTCATTGGGGCCTTCGTTGTAAAGCTGAATTTGCGAGTGCTGGTCTGTTGCACCCAGTGCTTTTACAGGAGTCGGACCGCAGTTAATTTTTTCACCGTTTCTGTCAGTTTCTTTACCCAAAGATTCTGCCCAAAGTTGAACATACCAGTCTGCTATATATTTAAGTCTGCTTGAATAAGGCATCATGACAGAAATATTTTTGCCTTTTTGGGTATCAAGAAGGTAGTGGATTAAAGCGTTTTGTGCTGCGATATTTTCAAAAACATCGGTATTTTTAAGTGCCAAATCCATATCTTTAACGCCGTTTGTAATTTCGTCAATATCAAGCCCTACGAGCGCAAAAGGCAAAAGCCCCACAGCCGAGAAAACAGAAAATCTTCCGCCCACATCATCGGGAACTATAAAAGTTTTGTAACCTTCCTGATCGGCAAGCTGTCTTAGAATTCCCATGTTTTTATCTGTTGTTGCAACGATGTTTCTTCTGTAATTATCTCCAAGCTCACGCTCCATTATGTCTTTTACAATCATATATTGTGACATTGTCTCGGCGGTTGAACCGGATTTTGTAATTACATTTACCAGAGTTTTTTGCAAATCCAAAATTTCAAGAAGTCCTGCAATTTGGTCAGGGTCGATATTATCTAAAAAGAAAATTCTGGGGAAATTATTTCTTTGTTCGCTGTCAAGTAAATTCCAATAAGGTTTAAGAAGAGCTTCTGTTAGTGCAATTCCGCCTAGTGCGGAGCCGCCTATTCCTAAGACTAAAATATTTTCAAATCTGTCTTTTACAAGTGAAGCATATTCTTTTACATACCAAATGGTCTCTTCGCTGTAGCCCAAATTCATCCATTGCAGCCATTGTCCGGGTTTGTCTTTTCTTTTGTTTAAATCGGAAATTATCGAAGAAATTCTTTCTTTATGATTTTCAAATTCCTTTTCTATTTCAAGGCCGTGTTCGTTTCCTATAATACCCGAGCTTGCATTTCTGTAGTCTAATCTGAGCATCAAAAATCCTTTTTCTCTCTACTTTCTATAATTGTACTATTCACAAAATTAAAAATAAAGAGTATATACTCCGAATGTTAAGAAATTTTAGTATTTGAATTTTTCGGCAGCTTTAGGAGAAAATGGTTGTACTTTGCCTTTTTGTTTATAAAGAGTGCTGAAGTTCTTTTCTGCCTGTTGATAATTTGACATTACGGCTTCCATTGATTTATTTACAACAAAAAATAAAATAGGAAAACCGAATATAAACACGATACTTGCAAAAATTATATGACGCATGAAAACTTTTCTTTGATTTATAGCTTTTTGCTTTCTTACTGTTTCTTCCTGTTCTTTTAAAATGGTGTTTATTATGTCTTTTCTTTCGCTGACGGAAAGATTTTCCATAAAAGGAATATTTTCAGGGTCTATGTATATGACATATTTTTTTGCATTAGGGTCAATTTCAGGAGTTGCATTTTGTAAAAGTTTAGGCAGTTCTTGTTCGGATTGCAAAGAAACAATTTCTGCAGGTATTTCGGGTTCTGCTTTTTCTGTTGTTTGTTGGATTTCTTCGTCAGCGAATTCTTGTTCTTGAATAATATCTTGTTCGACTTCTTCGTTTTTTTTATCTTCTTCCAGATGTTTTTGTAGGCTTTGTTGAATTTTATCTATGTCAATTGTGTCTTCAAATTCTATATCATTGCCTTCTTGTGTTAAGACAGACTCTGTTTTTACCCCCAGCTCTTTTTCTTCTTCCGGATTGCTCAAAATTGACCTCGCATTTTTATTTATGGTAAACTTAAAATTATTATACCTTAATTTTTTCGAATTATCAAGCAAAAGCAGGATGTGAAAAATGGATGTTGATAAAAACAAACTGATTGAATGTATAAAAAATTTAAGATTACCGAAAGTCCTTGTCGTAGGAGATTTAGCCCTTGACGAAATGATTTACGGAGACACCGAAAGAATTTCAAGAGAAGCACCTGTTCTGATTTTGCAGCACACCCACACCAAATTAATTTTAGGCGGTGCGTCAAATGCGGCTAACAACGCTTCTGTAATAAACGGCGGCAAAGTCGGAGTTATAGGCGTTTTGGGCGAAGATTATCAGGCAGAACAATTAATTTGTGCGTTCCACAGTGCAAAAATCGATACAAAATATCTTGTTAAAGATAAAAACAGAAAAACCACGACAAAAACAAGGATTTCAGGCTCTTGTTCACAGTCGATTACTCAGCAGATAGTAAGAGTTGACAGACAAACAAACACTTTTTTGAGTGAGGACACCGAAAAAAAAGTTATACATAATCTTGAGCACGCTATTCCTGAATACGATGCTGTTATTATTTCGGATTATCACATCGGGTCTTTAACTCAAAAGGTGATAGAAAAAGCCATTGAAATTGCAAATAAACACAATAAAATTATAGTAGCAGACGCTCAAAAGAATTTGGAAAATTACAAAGACGTGACTTCAATGACGCCGAATCTTCCGGACACTCAAAAATTTGTCGGCTTTGAAGTTAAAGACGATGTGTTACTTGAAAAAGCAGGCAGAAAGCTTTTGGAAGTATCGGGCGCAAAATCCGTTTTAATAACTTGCGGTTCTGAAGGAATGGTGGTTTTTAACGAAAATGGGGAAATGACAAAAATACCTGTTTTCAATAAGTCGGAAGTTTTTGATGTTACAGGTGCCGGAGATACCGTCACGGCTATATTCACCATGGCACTTGCAAGCGGAGCACAACCCAAGTATGCTGCAATCATAGGAAACATAGCAGCAAGTATCGTGGTAAGACATTTCGGATGTGCTACCATCACAGTAGAAGAAATTTTAGAAAATTTAGAAAAAATTGCATTGTAGAAAAGAGGATTTTATGGAGAACAAAAAACTCAAATTAATAGACATTATAGTAATTTTGGGCGTTTTTATCGCCCTTGTTGTGGGATTTTTGACTTATAAAAACGTAAGGCAGACGGCTTCAAATAAGATTGAAGGTGAAGCCAAAATTGCTTTTCAGGTTTTTTTAAGAGGTATTACCTTGACGACAGGACAGAGTCCCATACGCTTTGGCGACAAAACTTTTATCAGCATAAGAAATGTTCCTTATACTGAGTTGCAGATTATAGATGTTAAGGCAGATTCTAAAAAAACAATTATGCCAAGCACAAGGACAAAAGAGCCTTTTGTAATGGTTGAAGATCTTTCGCAGCCGTTTATGTATGATGTTGTGGTAACGGTTATCGACGATGCCAAAATTACCGATGATGGTGCGGTTGTAGGTGGAAATAAAGTTAAAATAGGTCTTCCCATAGTGCTTGAAGGTAAAGATTATAAATTCAACGGACTTGTTTCAAATGTTCAAATTTTATCAAAAGAGCAAGTCGAACAGATTAAAAAAGTCTTGAAAGATTATCAGGCAAAAATGGCACAGGCAAAGCAAAATCCACAACTTGCTCCGGTTCAAGAGAAAAAATGACATAATTCAAGGCGATAGCCCAAGCGAGCCGTAGAAGGATGTCATTGCGAGCCGGCATAGCCGGCGCGGCAATCCAAAACAATTTAATGAGATAAGTATGTTTGAAGGTTTAATAATAAATTCGATAAACAATGTTTTAAATTTTACGCAAGAAAAGGCTTTATACTTGAGCCAAAACAGTCTTTTTATAAAACACATTGACGGGTTGATTTTTGCATCAATTCTTGCGGTTTTGGGGCTTTCTATATTTATGCCCTCTGATGCTTTGGGCTATGTCGCTTTAATCACTTTGTTTTTGACTGTCATAAAACTTTTTGTTAAAAAAGGCGAAAAAATTGAAGGGAATTTATTTGAACTTCTTTTGCTTGTTTATTTTATTTTTGTAGTTATAAGTCTTTCGGGCTCAACGCTTTTTCATTTAAGTTTAAAAGGTTTTTTAAAAACATTTGTGTATTTGGGTTTTTATTTTTCTGCCGTTCAATATTTTAAAAACAATCTTTCCAAAATTCCTTTTGCAATAGGTTTAATCGCACTTTGTGCGGGTATTGAAGGCTTTGTGGGGATATTCCAGAATTTCGGGCAGGTGGGAGAAATCGCTACCTGGCAGGATGTTACAAACATTAACCCCGAAGATGTGATGACAAGGGTTTACGGAACTCTTCAGCCATTTAACCCGAATCTTTTCGGAGGGTATTTGGTTGCTGTTTTGCCTTGCTTGTTTGGGTTTTCCGCGATGAGATTTTATGAAAAACATTACAAATTGGGAATATTTTTTCTTGTGCTTGCTTTGGTTTCTTCTTACGCTTTGATTTTATCTGGAAGCAGGGGAGCGTATTTGGGATTTTTGGCGATTATTGTGGGGATTTTTGCTTTTCTTGCCAAGTTTATCTGGAGCGATTTGGAAAAAAACAGGGAATTTTTTAAGAAAATTTATGTTTCACTTGCGGCTTTTGCCGCAGCGCTTGTGGCATTTGCGGTCGTATTTATTTCTTCTGTAAGGACAAGGGTTTTGTCCATTTTTGCGATGCGGGCGGATTCTTCTACTTCTTTCAGATTGAACGTTTATCATTCCGCACTTGAGATGATAAAAGACAACTGGCTTTTTGGAATCGGGGTGGGAAATCAGAATTTCAGAGAAATTTATGGGCTTTATATGAAAACAGGTTTTGACGCTTTGAGTTGTTATAGCGTGTTTTTGGAAGTAGCAGTCGAGAGCGGAATTTTTGCTCTGATTGCATTTTTGGGCTTTTTGGGAGTTTTTGCAAAGCAGACTTTTAAATTTATAACACAAAACAGCGACTTTAAATTGTGCCTTATTGTTTCAATTTCGCTTATAAGCGTTTTTGCCGTTATGGTACACGGGCTTGTTGACACGGTATTTTTCCGCCCTCAAATCCAGTTTGTTTTCTGGACACTTACTGCTTGTGCTTCATCTGTTTTGAGAAAAGCTGAAACTATTTAAACCGTTTCATCATTGACATCATCTGAGCGGGGTTCATTTTTCCGCCTTTCATTTTGTCTTTGACGTCAGAAAAGCCCTTCATCATCGCGCGCATCTGCTCAAACTGTTTTATGAAAATATTTATATCATGCAAAGAAATTCCGCTTCCTGCGGCTATTCTTTTTTTTCTGTCGGAATTTATTAAATTCGGATTAGCCCTCTCTTGTGGCGTCATACTTTGAATAAAAACTTCTATTTTCTTAAACTGTTTTTCGCCTTGATGAGAAATCATTTCTTTGTCTTCTTTTTTCAAATTCGGAATAGGAAGCATTCCCAAAAGTTGGTCTAATGAGCCAAACATTTTCATCTGCTTTTGCATTTTTAGAAAATCATCAAAAGAAAATTCGGCTTTGCGCATTTTTTTCTCGAGTTCAAGTGCTTCTTTTTCGTCAAAAACTTCCTGCGCGCGCTCAACAAGAGAAACGATATCACCCATTCCCAAAATTCTTGTTGTCATCCGCTCTGGATAAAAATCTTCCAACGCGTTTAATTTTTCCCCTGTTCCTGTCAGTTTTATCGGCTTTTTGGTGCAATAGACAACAGAAAGTGCCGAGCCGCCTCTTGAATCCCCGTCCAATTTTGTCAAAACAAGCCCTGTCAGATTAAGCTGTGCGTCAAAATTTTGGGCAACATTAACCGCTTCCTGACCTGTCATCGCATCTATCACAAGAAGTTTTTCGTGTGGCACAAAGGCTCTATCTATAAGCAAAAGTTCTGCCATCATGTCAGTGTCTATCTGCAGACGCCCTGCGGTGTCCAAAATCAGAACGTTAAATCCGTTTTCTTTTGCGTAATTAATCGAGTTTTGAACAATTTTTTGAACATCTTTTGAGTTTTCATCTGAAAAAACTTCCACCCCGATTTGCTGCCCCAGAGTTTGGATTTGTTTTATCGCAGCCGGTCTATAAACATCGCATGCCACAAGAAGCGGATTTTTACCCTCTTTTTTAAGTTTAACCGCAAGCTTAGCCGAGGATGTCGTTTTACCTGAGCCTTGAAGCCCCAGCATCATAACTATCGAAGGATGTCCGCTTAAATTAAGCGGCGAAACTTGGTGCCCCAAAACATCTACAAGTTCGTCGTGGACTATTTTTACAAGCTGCTGAGAAGGATTAATTCCTTTTAAGATTTCTTCGCCTTCAGCCTTTTCTTTTATGTTTGTGATAAATGCTTTTACCACCCGAAGGTTAACGTCAGCCTCTAACAGCGCACGGCGAATTTCTCTTAGAGCCTCTCCCATGTTATCTTCGGTCAAAGTCCCCTGAGAAGTCTTTCTGATTATTTCCTGTAATTTTTCCGATAAACTGTCAAACATTTTACCACTACACGAAATCTTTTTTACGCGCCTTTCATTGTTTTATTTTGTATTTGCCTATTTTTTGTTTTGTCGGCTTACCCGATTGATGCACTCGCTATATTTTTGCGTTGAACCTCGCCGGTAAAAACCCCTTGTCCGCTCGCATCTCTTTTGCCTTGTTAATATATTGTACTATAAAAAAAGCATATTATAATAGACTTATGTTTAAGCAAGAAGAATTTATGGGCAGAAGGGTTTTGAAATCATCTTTTTTAGAAGATGAGCCTGTTATTGCTTTTTTTACCACGCGCGAACTGCCTTTGAAGTGTGGCGAAAGACAAGACTTAAAAGGTCAAATCGAACAAAACAAAAAACTTGTCTGCGAAGGGTTAAAAATCCCTTTAGAAAATTTAATAATTCCAAATCAAACCCACAGCGATAATGTAAAGGTGGTAGTCAGGAAAGAGGAAACAGGAAACAGACAATCAAATGAGTCAATCCGTTTACCGTTTACTGTTCCCCGTTCCCTCTATGAAAACACTGATGCACTTATTACCAATCAATCTGACATAGCACTTGCGCTTAATTTTGCCGACTGTGTTCCGATAATTTTATATGACAAGTCCAAAAAAATTGTAGCAGGAATTCACGCAGGGTGGCGTGGTACAGCAGCAAAAATAGTTCAAAAAGCAGTCAAAAAAATGCAAGAAGAATTTAAAAGCGAATCTGAAGACATAATCGCACTTATAGGTCCTGCAATCGGAAAATGCTGTTTTGAAGTTGATAAAGACACTATGGAAAAAATTCTTTCAAGCGTTAAGGATGAAGAAAAAGTGCTTGTGTGTGATAAAATGAATGTGGATTTAAAGCTTGTGAATAAATTTCAGCTATTAGCCATGGGGGTAGAAAAAATAGATTTATGTGAGGATTGCACTTGCTGTAAAAATGAGTTATTTTTTTCATACAGAAAAGAAAAAGGAAACTGTGCAAGACATTCTTTGGCGGTGATGTTAAAAAGGGGAGAGAAATGAGCGTAATAGAAAAATTTTCCGATATAAGCGACGTGATGAGCGGATTAATTGATTTTGTGCAAACAGATGATGAGGTAAAAGCCGATTTTACCGAATATTTGTCAACAGTCGGGGTGAAAACACTTTCTGAAAATCAGCTTCAATCCGTTTGTCTGCCGTATATTTTTGAAAGAAATTTAGGCTCTGACTCAAAAAGCATTATTGAACTTTTTCTTGAAAAAACAAAAAAAATTACCAAAGGCGCAAGACTTATATTAAAAGCACTTACGGGTTCGATTTATTCTGTTTTTGAAGTGAAAAAAATTCTCAAAAACGGGTTTGAATTTTACAATCTGGTAAACGAAAAAGACTATAGTGTCATTTCGCTTGTGAAAATGACTCATTTCAGGGGTGTGGGTGTGGGGCAGTACGTTGTTGCAAGGATTTTTGAATTTGAAGGCGAATATTACCTTCTTGAAATTTCCAATGTTCTTGCGGCGAACCAAAAAGAAGACGCGATGAGATTTGCCATTGCAAAAATTATCCAATCGCCCGAGATTGTCTATAAAGACAACCCCAAAAAGCAAAAAGAAATCGAAGTTCAGGTCAAAAAACTCCATAAAGCTTTTTTGGAGTGTTTCGGCAAAGAAGAAATTGTTACAACAAATAAACTTGCAGATGATATTATAGGGCTTTTCAACGATTTTGCAGAAGGCGCAAAAAAGCCTTTGGCAGAAGAAATAAAATCAAAAATAAAAACAGTTGATGAGCACAAATTTTTCCATGTGCAGGAATTTAACAACTCTTACGAAAACTTTCTGGAAAACTCTTTGGGAGGGTTTTCGGCGCACAAAGAAACTTATGATGTGGGAGTAATTTTTGATGAGGAATTAGGACTTTCTGCAATTCCTTTTTACCAAACTTTTTGCAAAATTTTTGAAGAAAAAGATTATAAAACAATTGAAAATTACGAAAAATGTGTCGAACATTTTCTTTTAACCGACAGCGTTTCAGCTAATCTTTTAAGGCGCGTTGAAGCAAAATACAAAAATTTTATGAAGGTCATAAACAAAATTTATTCGACAGAAATGACATTTGACGAGTTATTGGAAAAATACAAAAAACAGCACTTAACGGAAAAGATTTTTTCTTCGACAACGGTTTTATACGAGTCTAAAATTTTTGCAAAAACTTTGGGTTATATCGAAGAAGAAGAGCAGAAGCCCAAAATCGAAGCGCAAAATGTAGGCAGAAATGAGCCTTGTCCTTGCGGAAGCGGTAAAAAATACAAAAAATGCTGCCTGTATGCTCATGCCTAAAGGAGTGAATAGTAAATGGTAAATAGGGGATAAATTTTAATAATATTTTCCCTCGCCCCTTGCGGGAGAGGGTGGAATTTCAACACGAGGCACGAGTGTTAGAAATCCGGGTGAGGGGTACAAAAATGAAAAAGCAATTTCAAACATGTTTTCACTGTGAATATAAACCGCTTTGCAAAGTTGGAAAATCACGTCTTGAAGGGCTTGATGCAGCCTCGCCTGCAATTTCTGACATCGGATGTTTTGATTTTGAAATTTATAAGAGGCAAACTCAGGACAAACAACTTACGCTGGGATTTAATTAATCAACAAATAAATTAAAATAGTCTCTGAAAATATATGAAGTATTACGTTTTTGTTTACCTTTGTGTAGTATCCCCATTTTTACAAATGCCTTAACTAAGGCGTTTGCAACCTGATAATTTAAATTAAGTTCGCGTGCGACATCATTTACTTTTACAGATAAATTTTTATACAAAAGCTTAAGCAGTCGGCTTGCATTTACATGTGATTTGGTCAATTTTTTAATTTTTTCTTCGCATAGATTGTTTAAATCATTTACTTCTTTTAATTTAATAACTGTATATTTGGAAATGTCACAAACCCCTTCCAGGAAATATTTTACCCATTGATTTATATCATTTTTTTCTCTAACTAAATTTAAGGCATCATAGTATTGCTTTCTGTTTTTTTCAAAGTATTTTGAAAGATATAGGGTTGGAAGTTCTAAAATTCCGCTGTCAACCAGTTGCATAAGTATAATTAATCTTCCTATCCTTCCGTTACCGTCTAAAAAAGGATGAATAGTTTCAAATTGATAATGCGAAATCGCAATTTTAATTAGAATGGGGATATTTAAATCGTCATTATGCCAAAAATTTTCGAAATCGGATAAAAGTTCAGGGATTTTGTCACAAGGCGGTGGAACAAAAGAGGCGGTTGAAGGCATTGTTCCCCCAATCCAGTTTTGGGAAGTTCTGAACTTTCCAGGATTTTTATTTTTGCCCCGTGAATTGGTGAGCAATATTTTATGGGCTTCTTTAATCAATCTTGTACAAAAAGGTAAAAGTTCTACATTTGATTTTTTAGGTGTAGTCAAAATACCTGCTGTACCGGTTATTCTTTCGTAAGACTTCTCCAATGAAACCAAATAATTAAGGATTTCTATTTTTTCATCTCTTAATTCAGGCAAAATATCTTCTTCAGGTGATATGATCTCGTTTAAAGTTATTTTTGTCCCCTCTATTTTATTTGAAGAGTTTGCCTCGGTTAAACTCAAAAACCACAAGAAAGACTGGATGTTAGGTAAATTTTTTGAATATGCATTTAATTCACCTATCAATCGTCCCGCTTTTTCCAGTAAAGAAATTATTTTTAAATCATATATTTCAAACGGCTTGTTTATAGGGTAAGGTACAAAGGCTCTAAAATCTTTTTCTTTTATATAGTATCCTGCTTCATAGTTATTCATTTTTAACGACCTTTCATAATATACTTTTAATTATTATTATTTTAACACATTTACATATAATATGCAACTTGTTATTATATGTAAAACAACGCAAAACATAATAATGATAAAATTATTATTTAATAAGCCCTGCAGCTTTCGTCTTGCATATCGATTTTTTTGTCAAAGTCGTTATCAACGCCGTCTGTGCATGAGCCTATTGAATCGGGCGATTCCGCGCGCGCGTTTTTGTAAAGCCATTTGTCGTCAATTCTCAGCCACAAATATTGAAAAAACTTTTTATAAAACACTGCAATATCCGGATTTTTTATAACCAAAACATTTTCATCGTTTTTATTATCGCCGCTTCGTGAAAAATTCATAGAGCCTATAATTGTGTATAAATCATCTATTATTATTGATTTTGAATGAATTTTCCCCGCATAATTTTCTGTCTTGACCTTAATTCCTGCCTGCCTTAAAAGTTTGTGTCCCGAATAAGTCCCGTGGGCATTTGTGGCATCAATTATGACTTTAACATCGACTCCGCGGTTTTTTGCTCTTATTAAACTGTCGCATAAACCCTGATGAGTAATCAGAAAAACAGGCATGTAAATATATTTTTGGGCACTGTCAATGAGCGGAATTATTTTTGAATTCATTGTCCTGTCAGTCGGAGAAAAATAGACAGAAAATTCTGTGTTGCCTACTTGAAGTCCTTCTTTGTTGCAGATTTTTTGTTTGGTATTGTGAAATTTACCGCCATACATTTGTTCAAATTCCTGTGAGTAAACATTTGCAGCCTGCTGTGAATCGAGGATTATAATAGCGTTTGAATTAAACCCCGATAAATCAGTATCGCTTATATTGGCAGAGCCCGTCAGTACTTTTTTGTTGTCAAAGATAAAAAATTTGTTGTGCATAATTATGTTTTGGTATTTTTTTTCTACGGCAAAATCAGCATTGTTGTTTTTAAAAACACTTGTCAGATAAAGTGTGTCGGGATACAGGTTTTGGTTTTTGCCGTCGATATCATAAACAAAGCGAACCTTTACCCCTCTTTTTTGCGCGTTTTCTAGCGCACTTTGAATTGCGGGAGTTTTTGTGTAGCCATAAATTGCAAAATATATCGACGATTGCGCACAGTTAATTTCTCTCAGAAGTGCTCTGCAAAAATCCGTATTACACTTGTTTGAAGGTTTTAGAACTGAGGTTAAATCGGGCAGATAAATTTCAATTCCCCTGCCGTTAAAAATACCCGCTGCTTTTGGTGCATAAGGAATTTTTTCTTCATATATTGTTATAATTTTTTTTGATTTATTTTTCTCTTTTTGTTTGCCCGAGCAAAATTGACAGGCTTTTGCGTCTTTGGGAATTTGATTAAGAGGCAAAATCTGCGAATTATGAGCCAGAAGTCCGTATTTGCAGTTTAATTTGTGATATTTTAAACTTTTATTATTAAAAATTCTCAGGTTTAATTTCTTTGCTTTTAAGATGTTTTGTTGGATTTTGTCTTTGTTTGCATAGCTTTTGGAGGTGGCAAAGCCTTGTTCTAGAAGCATTTTTTCATAAACTTTATTGTCAATGAGGATTTTTTTATCTTCTTTTCCTGTAAATTTAACTTTTTTGCTTAAATTTTCTTTTGCAAAATTTTGTGCCAAAAATCCCAAACCTAAAGCATCTTCTTGTGAAATCCCTATTTTTTTTGCCAGCTCTGTTTGGCTTTGGCTCGGTTTTGTCGAAAAACTTTTTATGTCCTCGAGAAAAATTTCTTCGTCATCATCTTTTATCCCGTTGTTGTTTAAATCAACTGTAAATTCAATCGGAGAGGTAATTTCAAGCACATCAAATTCGGCTGTTTTTTGAAACTGGTAAGCCAAAAACACAAGAAAAGAAAAAATTAAAATAGTAACAGTAAAACCTTTCACCTATTCACCTATTAACCTATTCAACTCTTGTAGTTGGTTATTTCAAAGTCTAAACGTTGAATTTTGTCTTTTAAATCCATATTTTGAGTTATGTTAAATTCAATCTGGTGTTGAGATTTTGCTTTTTTAGAGTTTATGTGATTGCAAGGGTGGATTAAGGCTTCGACGGTACAATCTTGGTTTATCGTTTCAAGTCCGCAGTAAAGGGTTTTGTCATTCATCATCCCTGTGTAGCCCACTCCTATTAAATAGTCGTTAGTTTGAAGCCCATATTCCTTTATTTTTTGTCTGTTTATTAGGGTAAAATAGTTTAAAAGCATTATTTTTAAAAGATTTGGCGGGTATTTTAAATTTAGGTGAAATTTTATATCGGGTACCGTATAAAATTTTTCAAATTGAGTTCTTACCTGATTAATTTCGTATTCTTTGGCAAGTCTGCAGGTCAGTTCAAATATTTTAGGAATTGCATGAACATGGACATGAGAGTCCAAATGGTCAATTTTTGTATAATTTAAAACCCTTTCAATTTGCAGGCGAAATTCAGTTTCAACCTGCGCCATAAAATCTTTATTGCCTGAAAGATAAATCATTTGTCCGTAGCTTTTGACAAATTTACTGTTCAGGTCGCAGAGCATATTCATTTTTGTAAAATTACTCAGGGAATAGCCTTCGATTATGTTAAGATGAACCCCTATTCCTAAATTTGGGCATTCGGGAATAATTTCGTTTACCGCGGCATCAAATGCCTCACCGTTTGCGCAGATACTTGCGCTTGTAAGAAATCCGTGGTTATAACCATCCAAAACGGCTCTGTTAAAAGCGTTTGACATCCCGAAATCGTCTGCGTTAAGTATAAATTTTTTGTTACTCAAAATAAAAACCCCTTGCTCTGAACCCAGAAATATTATAATATGAATATTATAACATAATAGGAATTTTTAAGATGCGCAAACCGACCTTAGCAATTATCGTACCTTGTTTTAACGAAGAACTTTTAGTAGAAAGCACTGTGAGCAGTCTTTTTGAGGTGATTAATGCCCTTATCGAAAAAGGTAAAATTCTTGAAGACAGCTATGTTTATCTTATAGATGATGGCTCAAAAGACAGAACTTGGGAGATTATAGAAGAATTACACAGAAAAAATCAGCTTGTAAAAGGGGTAAGGTTTGTAAAAAATTACGGTAACCAAAAAGCACTTATGGCAGGGCTTTTAGGGGCAAGAGAGTTGGGTTGTGATTGTGTTGTTTCGATAGATGCCGACCTTCAGCAAGACCAGTGGGCGATAGAAAAATTCGTTGATAAATACTCGCAAGGCTACGATATAGTTTCCGGTATAAGAAATCGCCGCGACACCGATTCTTTTTATAAAAAATATACGGCATTGTTTTTTTACAAATTAATGAATCTTTTGGGTGCAAAAATCCCTGTTAATCACTCTGATTACAGGCTTGTAAGCAAACGCGCGCTTGATATTCTCGCAAGATATACCGAAAAACAGCTTTTCTTGAGAGGATTTTTCCACGAAATAGGCTTAAAAACCGCTTATGTAAATTTTGATGTGAAACCCAGAATGTTAGGTAAATCAAAGTTTAACTTTATAAGCCTTTTGGGACTTGCACTAAACGGTATAACTTCATTCAGTATAATTCCTCTTAGAATTATTGCTGTTTTAGGGTTTTTTATGGCACTTTTCAGCTTCGGACTGGGACTTCAGGTACTGTATGAAAAAATAGTTCTGCACTCGACTCCAAACGGTTGGGCAACTCAGGTTGTTTTCCTGACTTTCTTTGGAGGTATTCAGGTCTTTTGTCTGGGAATTATAGGCGAATATTTGGGGCAGGTTTACAGAGAAGTCAAAGCCAGGCCCAGATATATTAAAGACATTGAACTGTATTAAAGGCTGAATAGGTGAGGGGCTGAAAGATTTTTTAGTTAAAAAGTCGAATAGTCGATAAGTTTATAAATTTTGTATTGTCAAGTCTCTGAACTGTTGAGCTGTCGAGCTGCTAAATTTTTTAGTCACTTCTATTTACCATTTACTATTTACTTGTTATAATTATTAATCATGAAAAGGTTATTTTTACTTTTATTTTTAATGATTTCTTTTGCTCTGCCTTGTCTGTGCGAAATCCAGCTTAGAGGCTATGAGGGTGCTGAAATTCCTAAAGGAACATTTATCCCTGTAATAAGCACACAGGAGATTTCAACACAATACTGCGATGAAGGAACGAAGGTTAAATTTATTGCAGTGTCCGATTTGTATTTGTATGATACAAATGTAATCCCACAAAATACTGAATTTTTCGGGTATGTTGAGAAAATAAATGAGCCGGTGGTGGGGACAAACGGATCCATGGTTATTAAGGTTATAAAATTTAAAACTCCGCAAGGATATGAAACACCCATAAGAGCATATATATATACTCCCAAAGGGAATTTGATAGGAGGAGAGCTTACGAATCCTGCGACTTACGATAAAAAACCCCATTTCCAACAGGGATTTTCTCACGGCACACTTCAGTATGTGCCCGGTGCCACAAGGCAAATGGGTGAGCATACCGTTGTAGCTTCAGGTGCCGATCTTATAATCGTGCTTGCAGCCCCTGTTTTTATTACACAAGGTGTTACAAATTGACAAAAACGGGTTTTAGAATAATAATTATTAGTATATAGACACAAGAAATTTTAAAAGGAGGACACTAGTATGAACAAAAAAACTTTTAGCTTAATTTTGTTGGCTTCAATGGCAGGCGCAAACTTGTCTTTTGCGGCAAGTAACTATCAATATCAGCCAAATTTTCCTCAACCTCAGTATCAACAAAACTATTATCCAAGTGAGGTAAGGCAAACAGGAAATCAGCCGCTAAAGGGCAGAGTTGTAACGGTTCCGCCCGGAATTACAATGTCGGCTGTTGTTTCAACTCCGATAAGCTCTGAGTTTTTAACTCTTGGGCAACCGGTGAGTGTAACTTTGGGTTCTGATTTTTATTATAATTCAACATTAATCGCACCTGCAGGAAGTACTGTTATGGGTACCGTAACTCAAGTTACAAAAGCAAAACACGGAACAATAAACGGATCTTTGAGGCTCAGGTTTACCGAAGTAACAACACCTTACGGGGCTAGAATTCCTATATCTGCAATGATAAAAACAGATGACGGAACAGGGCTTTTAAAAGGCGGAACAAAAATGGATACAGCTAAAGAATATGCAAAAGATATGGCTGTAGGTTCTGCCGCAGGTGCACTTACAGGACTTGTAGCATCAGCTATTGCAGGTGGTGCCGTAGGCAAAGGAACGGCAATTATGACAGGTGTCGGTGCAGGTGCAGGACTTGCAAAATCAATATATGACAAAGGTCAGGATGTTATAATCCCTTCAAATGCAACAGTTCAGCTTATGATTGACCAACCTATTACAGTTAACCCTTCAGGATATAACTACGATTATTAGTAAATCGGCTAATAATCTTTGTTCATATTCTTTATAAAGTAGTAAATAGTTAATAGGAAATAGTGAATAGAAATTAAAAGTAAAATTTGAAAAAAAACAGAAAAATCCATTTACTATTTACTATTTACTATTCACTTAAATATTAAAATATAAGCACAAAGCAAACAGGAACAATTAATGGCAATTTTGGGAAACATTAACAGTTTAATAGATGATGACGATATAAAAGAAAAAGAAAGTTATACCATTCCTTCGGTGCTAAAACACTCGCAGGAGGGTATTTCTTTTAAAAAATCTCTTGTATTGTCAACTGTTTTGCACCCTGCGGTGGTGGGGCTTGTTTGGCTTATAATTTTAATTTTGACGCTTATGGGTATAACGCTTTCTATATTTGAAAAACCAAAACCAAAAATGAACGATATAGAATTTGTGCTCGTTGACAAAGAACAAATGCCTTTAAATAAAAAAACTCCTTATCGCGCAGATAGAAATTCAAGAACAGGCGGTAAAAGAGATCCTAAAAAAAAGGTTTCCATGCCTTCGCCTTCCCCCACAAAAAAAGCAGTACAACAGCAGTCAAGATCTAGTCAAAGTGCAAAAAAACCTTCTGTTAAAAAGCCTCAGGCACAAAAAGTGCCTCAAAAGAAAAATGTTTTTGAACAGTTAACCCAAAAACAACCTCAAGCAAGACCTCAGCCGCCATCGGCAAGACCTTCAATAAAACCTCCTTCTGTGCCAAGGCCTTCGGTTAAGCCAAATCCTGAATTTGCAGTGCCTATACCTAAAGCATCAAGCTCAAGTACAGGAAAAACATATTCCACAGGACCAATAGGCGGAAGCGGAAGCGCAAAAACAGGCTCTAGCGGAAGCGGAAGAAGCTATGCACCCGTGCCTTCTTTGTCACCTTCAGGCGGCAGCGGTTCAAGTGCCGGCTCAAGCGGTTCAAAAATGTCTAAAGGTTCATCCGGTTACGGGAATTACGGTAATCCCGGAGGTGGCGGTGGAGCACCAGGCATAGATGCAATCAGAGAACCTGATTTTGGACCTTATATGAGGGAGCTTCAAAGAAGAATTAAAATGAATTGGGATCCGCCAAAAGGCAACGAAAGCAAGCGTGTAATTCTTTTGTTTAAAATTGCCCGTGACGGAAGACTTCTTTCAATAAAAGTATTCAAATCTTCAGGGGTTCCAAGTGCCGATAAGGCTGCACTCAGTGCGGTTGAACTTACGGCACCTTTCAAGCCGCTTCCGCCGGATTATAAAGGAAGCAGCATAGACATTCAATTCACATTTGACTATAATGTTTTTGGGGCGACAAATTATTAATCAGAAAATAAGTTATTACATAAAAAAGAGGATAAAACTATGGAATTATTACTACATTCAATCAAAATGGACTGGCCCGTACTGTTACCGATTTTAGTATGCTCGATTTTAGTCGTTGCTGTGGCACTCAACAGATACTCTTTTTACAACAAAAACAAAAGAGACGTTGTGCAGTTCATTCCGAAGTTACAAAAAGAATTGGCAAGAAATAACCTTGACAGCGCACAGACCCTGAGCGTTCAATTAGGCGGGGTTATCGGAGAAGTGAGCGAAGAGGCGGTGAGAATTTTTTCCGAGCAAAGAAAAGGATTTTCTCGTTCTTTTGATATAGCAGCAAGTCTTGCTACAAGAAAACTTGAACACCACCTTACCATTTTGGGTACAATCGGCGGTGTGGCTCCGTTTTTAGGCTTGTTCGGTACTGTTGTCAGAATTCTTTATACCTTCCAAGACCTTGCAACTCAAGGTAATCAGTCAGCCGCTGTTGCAATGGGTATAGGCTCAGCCCTTATCGCTACTGCCTTCGGTTTAGGTGTTGCGATTATTGCGGTTATTTTCTATAACTCTTTCCAATCAATAGTAAAAAGATTTGAAGATGATTTTCAGTTAATCAAACTTCTTTTCTTGAGTTTCGTCGATTCTGAGGAAGAAGTTAAAGTTCAATCAGCGTCAAATATAGCTTTATAAGTGAAGAGTGATGAGTGAAGTGTGAAGAGAAAAAATCCCTTCACCCCTCACGCTTCACCCTTCACCAAATCATAAAGCTGATAAATAAAACAAAGGACACAAAACCAATGGCAATCAAGACAACAAAAGGCAAAGATGCACTGTTTACAGAAATAAATATAACTCCGCTTACGGATATATTTCTCGTGCTTTTAATTATCATGATGGTTGTCGCACCGACATTCCAATCCATGGATAATTCGATAAATATTCCAGAAATTAACAGCGGAGTTTCTGTTGAACAAAAAGATGCAACTGTTGCGGTTACAAAAGAAGGGGTTATGTATATTAACGGCAAGCAAATAAGCGCCGATAATCTCACAAACGAGCTTCTTGCAATAAAAGATTCGCTTGAAAAGAAAGAGGTTGTCGTAAAAGCAGACGAAAAAACCAAAAGCTCTGAAATAATGAAAATTATGAATGCCGCAAAAGAAGCAGAATTTACAAAGTTGGTTCTTGCCGGCGAGCCTTTAAGCAAAAAAGACCAAAAAACTCTTTCCGATGGAAATAATAAAAGAATTAAACCTATTGAAAAACAGCCTGAACAGGTAAATGATACACAGAATTGGGAAGATTAAAAAGGATAAAATAAAATGGCAACAAGACACAGAGATAGTTTTAATGAAATAAACATAACACCGCTTACGGACATATTTTTGGTGCTTTTAATCATAATGATGGTTATAGCCCCGCTATTAGACCAGCAGGGCTTAAATCTTACCGTGCCTGATATGGTCGAGCAGCAAAACATAAAAGAAACAAAAACCATTAATATTGCCGTTACAAATGACGATAAATATATCTTTGACGGTGAAGAAATTGCGCCGGAAAATATTTCACAAGTTATAAAAGATAAGGCAAAAACCATGCCCGACGGGCTTTTGATAGAGTCTTCTCCTAATTCTACCCACGGAGCAGTGGTAAGGCTTATGGATAATGCCAGAAACGCTGGTGTTACAAGTATTTCTGTCACTGAGGGCGGCTAAATTTTTGGATAGAAAAAGAAAAGTTTTAATAATCCATTTTCCAGTTGTCGTTTAGGATTTTGCCAAAACAGCCGCCATAATCGCTACTTGTGCCTGGAACACAACAATCAGAAAATCTTGTCTCCCTGACTTCTTGAGGAGTACCTGGACACAAAAACCCATGACTACTTGTTATGCCTTTTTTACATTCGGGAGTAATCCCATCATCTAAAGACCCATCGTAATAATAATCGATATGAAAAATATCTCTGCCATAAACATTCGGTTTTTTTAAGCCGTTTATGTCTACGAGAAAATAGTTGGGGTAACCAAAACTTGATGGTGAAACACATAGGCTGTAACCACTTGCAATTATTACACAATAATTCCCAGCTGATAAACTCCCAATATCTTCTCCATTTATATTTTTCATCCCCTCTGGCAGACATGGACTTGGGTATTCCACACCACAATCTTTTATAACTTTAAAATATTTTTTTAAAAAATCGTTTCCGGCTCTTTGTAAAGCTTCGTCCCGATCACATCCTGCACTATTATCACAATACAAAGTATCTGAAGCGGTTATTTTATTTATCCCTTCATCTGCCATCATTAATTTGAGGGCTTGAGAAAGTTCTGTATAAACTTTTTTTAATTGGGTTACATATTGCTGTTTTTGGTAACTGGCAATCAAATTTGGGATGGTCAAAGCCGCCACAACCCCTATAATGGTCAATGTTATCAAAACTTCTGCAAGCGTAAAACCTTTTTTTCTGTCATCCTGAGCTTGTCTCAGGATCTTTCCATCATACTTATGCGGGTTAGATGCTGAACCTACTTCGCAAGCGAAAGCCGTAGCTGTAAGCTTCGACTTCGTCTCAGCAACACCATACGTCAGTTCAGCATGACGTAATTGTGTAAATACTTCTTTCATAAAAATCCTTAAATATTATAATTTAAATCCATAACAATTATACCCCCCCCACCCCCAGAGGAAAGTCAATCAAAATAAAAGGCGGAAATCTTTGATTTCCGCCTAAATCGTTATATGTTATGTTTTTTGTTTACAAATTATAATGCTGCAACAGGTTTTTTCTGAGGGGCAGCACCGGGAATTGATTGCCAGTTAGCCGCCATAATCTTTTTGAAAGATTTAAGGGCGGTGTCTTCAAGTTCGCCAAGTTCTTCTGCTTCCATAATCATTTCTCTCAAAGGAAGCAAGGCTCTTTGGTCTCTCAAAACGCCCAAAGCTGCCGCTGCACCGGCTCTTACCAGTTCATTCTCCCTGCGGTTTTTCATAACGTCAATGAGTGCAGGAACGGCTTTTGTATCATTTAATTTGCCTAAAGAAGTTACCGCATAAATTCTGACGTTAACCCACTCATCAAAAAGCATGTTGATTAATTTATCAACCGCTTTTTTGTTTCCGATTTCGCCCAAAGCTCTTGTAGCATCACATCTTACATTTACTTTTTCATGATCTAAAGATTCCATCAAGGCATCAGTTGCGACATCGCCGATTTCAATTAAGGCATCGGTGGCCGTAATACAAACTTGAGGGTTTTCATCGTTAAGCGCTTCAACAAGCGGTTCTACAACAATTTCTCCACCCAATCTTCCTAAAGCACGAGCTGCACGAACACGTACGTCAACGTTTCTGTCGTTGCGAAGGGAATCGATTAAGAAAACAGTAGCTTTTGAATCGCCTAATTCACCCAACGCGCGGGCTGCATATAAGCGAACAGAGCCGTTTTTGTCATATCTTAATACGTCAATAAGCGGTTCAACTGCGTTTGAATCGCCCATTTCTCCCAAAATACGTGCCGCATTATATCTTACTTTTTCGGAATTGCTTGTTTTTAAGTCACACAAAAGTTCTTCAAATGTCTTTTTTACTTGTTTTTTCTTACTTTTTACACTGATTGTCATTCGTTTTCCTCCGACACAAAATATTAACTACACCACATAATTTATTAAAAAAATCCGGTGAGAAAATATTTACTTTTTACGATTTATTATAAAGTTTTTGTAACATTTTGTTTGAAACTCATTATTAAGGGTAAATTTAACACTTTATAGTAACATAATAACATATTTTTTGAGCAATTACTTACGCCATGTGGATTATTTTTCGTTTTGTATGATTGTTTTAATAATATAATCTCTAATTCAAAAATAGATTAAAGTAAAAATTAACAAAACTTAACACTTATTACTTACCCATGATAGTAATAATGAACTCGCTACCTAGCCCGATTTCACTATTTACCTGAATTTTGCCGTTATGCTTTTGGATAATCTTTTCAGAAATAGCCAATCCCAGCCCTGTACCAACCCCTACTCCTTTAGTAGTATAGCCTGCGGTGAAAATTTTGTTTATTTCTTCTTTATTCATGCCTTTTCCGGTATCTTTTATGCTAACGGTTAATGTATTTTTCTTAAAAGAGGTTGTTATGGTTATAGAGCCTTTATTTTCAATGCTTTGGCAGGCATTAATTAAAATATTCATAAAAACCTGATTTAACATGTTAGGATAACACTTAATCAGAGGAAGCACTCCATAATGCTTTATAATTTCAATTTTATTTTTTGTTTCATGTCTGATTAAATCCAGTGTAAGATCAAGTTCATGGTTAATATCGGCCTCTTGGAGCTCTGCTTCGTCTAATCTTACGAATTTTTTAAGGGATTTTACTATGTTGCTTATACGCTGAACTGCTTCTTTATCAAGTTGGTTAACTTCTTTAAGCATTTCCGAAACATTTTCATCGCCGATTTTTTTAATAACTTTTGCGATTATTTCGTTATTTGAACTTATTGAAGCAAGCGGAGTATTTATTTCATGGGCAACTCCGGCAATTAACTGTCCTAAAGATGCCATTTTTTCAGAGTTTATAAGCTGTAATTGGGTATCTTTAAGTTCTTTGAGTGCTATTTCAAGTTCATCGCGCTGTTTATTAATTTGTTCAAACAAAGATGCTTGCACGATTGCTGTTCCAAGCTGTGCCGAAACACTTTCCAATATGCCTATTTCGTCATTCAGTTCTCTTTTTTGATTTGAAAGTATTACTATTATCCCTAAAAATTGGTTTAAATTATAAATCGGAACGATTATGCGAGAAGCCTTTTCTTTAAGGGTTTCATTGCTGTTGAGGCATTCTTTTATGCAATTTGAAACATGAATTTGCTTATTTGTAATTGATTTGTATGTTGCATCGTCAAATTTAATTATAGAGCCTATTTCAGGCTTGAATTCAAGCGGCAGGATTTCTTCTTTTTTAAAAGATTTATTAATTGATGAGGCATAATAAACTTTAAAAGCCCCGAACATTACCGAAAGTTCTTTAAGTGCCGAATTTATTACTTTTGAGATATCTATTGATTCTCTTATAATATTAGACATTTTATTTATCAAAACCATTTTAATTGCCTGAGCTTGGGCTTTTTGTTTAATTTTTACGAAATTTTGATTTTCTTCATAGAGTTGTTTGTAATCTTTAGAAAGCTTGTTGTGTTCTTTTTCGAGGCTTTCAAGCTTGTTTTGCGCTGTTACGTCGTCAAAAATTATCACCACATAGCGGTTTCTTTTTATTGAGGTTATGTTGTAATAAAAATTTTCTTTTCCCGAATTCTGGCAAATAACTCTTGCAAAAAAGTTTTGAGGAGATGAAATCGCCTGATAAATCGGCGAGTATGCTTCAATGTTTCCTTCTTCAAGAACGCAGACATCAAAATTTAATTGGTGGGAAAATTTTTCCAAGTCGACAAAATCCGAAAAAGTTCTTAAAAATACGTGATTTTTATACAAAACCTCTTTTTTTTCGTTAACAATAATTACCGGAACATTAAATTTAGAAAAGAATTCAAACTTATTCATAATTATATTATACAGTGAACAGTGAGCTGTGAACAGTGAGCAGTAAAATTCTTTTCACTCTCCACTTCTCACCTCTCACCATTCACCGTTTACTTTTCTTTACATTGTAAAGTATTTAAAACAAAAATTTACGTTATGAAATATTTTGTTTCACAAAAAAAGTTTTATGATAAATTTATAAAATATAAGATTTGAATTTTTAGTCAAGGAGATATTGCATGCCAGAATATTTGAGCAAGGAAGAGATTAAACGGTGGAGAAGCTCATTAGAAAAAATTACACTGGAAGAGTATGCAGCGAGGTTAGGTAAAGTAATAGCGGAAGAAAAACACACTAACGATATAGTTGACATAGTTTTAAAGGGTCAACCCGTTATGTCCAGATTTGATAATTTAGCTCAAACTCGCGGTGAAAAAATAACTTCTATTGCCCAACGAGCTTTCGAAAGAGAAAAAGAGCTTTCAAAATCATCTTCAAAAACTGATTCTATAATCAAAAAAACTATTGCAAAACAGGCTAATGCCCAAAAACAGGAGCAATCAGAGGCTCCAAAAAATCTTAAAGAAGAAGTCAGGCTTGTATTTAATAAGGCTCTTACCGATAGAGAACAAGCGGTTTTCGATTACTTTGCGCAAAACAATAATAAAATAGTTTATGCAAAGGATTTAGCCAAATTGCTTGACCTGCCAAGAGATTACGTTTACAAATACATTAAAAATCTTCGAACAAAAATAGACGGGGACTGTTTGAAAAATGCCGATAACGGTGGATTTGTTCTCTCAGTTTAATCATTTTTTAAAATAAATATTTTCAAGAAAAAAACACGTGCTATAATATATGTAATAACACGTGTTTTTTATGGGAAAAAATATGGATTCAACGATTATAGGCATACTGGAAATTTTAAGTGCCGCCAAGAAGCTTAGTTCGGTAGGTTTTTCTGCCGGTTATAATTTCAGCAATGAAAAAGTTGAGGAATATTTAAATGAATTGCTTGAAAACATAAACAATAATGACCCCATTTTTTCAGGTGTTATTATAATAGAAAAATCTGAAAAAGTCGGTAATTTTATTATCATAGACGGTCTTCAAAGAATTACAACCGTTTGTCTTTTGCTTTGCGCTTTGTGTGCAGGATATAAAGATACTTCGGCTAAAAACAATGAGGCCAGATATAAAATTTTTACACGCTACCTGATAAATGAAGGAGAGGTAAAACTTCAGCTTGACGGCGGCTGGGGTGAAATTTACAGAAGAATAGTTTTTTCTTTGGAATTTACCGAAAGAGAAAAGAAAAACAGTCTTTACAGAACATATAAAAGCTTTTTAGACACGATAAAAATTAAAAAAATTTCTGCCACAAAACTTTTTGATCTTATAAAAAGAATGAAATTTATGGTTATATTTACCGAAAAAACAGAAATTCCCGCGCAAGAAATTTATCAATCTTTGAATCCGACAAAAGAAGATTTAAGTCAAATTAATCTTATTACAAGTTTTATTTCAGAGCAGGATGAAGCTGCAGAAAACATTTGGGGCAAAACAGTTGAGTCTTTTACGGGAATTGGTTTGTCAAACAGTTTAAAAGAGTTTATAAAAGATTTTCTAACTATTCAAAGCAACGGCAGAGTCCCTGAAAAAAATGAACTTTATAAATATTTCAAAAGGTATTATAAGAAAATTTCTCAATATCAGAGTGCTCAGCAGATAACAGAATATATTTACAGGTATTCAAAATTTTATTTGAAGATAATTCAGGCAAACTTTGATGATTTTGAGATTCAAAAACACATTGTTGCAATTAACGAAAATAATGGTCAGGATACTTATCCTTATTTAATGGAGGTTTTGGACGATTTTGAAAATCAATGTATCAAAAAAGAAATGTTTTTGGAGATTCTTATGATGGTAAACGGTTTTGTTACCAACAGAAGAGAAAATCCGACAGAAGATAAAATCAATTTTGCAAGCCTAAGTCGAGAAATCAATAAAACTCTTGCCTTACAACAATTTCAGCCGTCTGAAAAACAAGTTGAAGACAGATACAAAGAAAAAATAAAACTCAAAGACATGAACTGATTTTTTTAAAGTATAATAATTCAGAAGAGACATAAAAACAGAGGTAACAATGAATAAAAGTCAATCTATGGGAATGTACGTAATCCTCGGGATAATGGTTTTGGCGTTTGTGTCAATGCTTGTTGCAGGTCCCAATACCAGTACGCAGGAGCTTTCGTACACGGATTTTTTGCAAAAACTTAAAGCAGGTGATATTAAAAATGTCGAGATTGTAGATGAAAAATCTCTAGTCGCTCATCCCAAAGTTCAGCCGCCTATGGCTAAAAAAGAAAGCAGCGAAACGCTAAAAGCATTATACGGGGAGCAAAAAGCACCCGTTTTGCAGTATAAAGTTTTAACTCCAAGTGACCCTGAGTTGATGAAAAAATTAGAAGCGGCTAATGTTGAGATAAACGTAAAAAAACCAAGCGAATCTTCTCAGTGGATGAACATTTTGGGTTCTTTGATTTTGCCGATTTTATTTATAGTTTTTCTTTTAATTATGGCAAAAAGCCTTCAAGCGGGCGGCTCTCAGGCGATGTCTTTCGGCAAAAGCAAGGCAAAAATGATGCTTGATAATAAAGTTAAAATAACATTCAAAGATGTTGCGGGAATCGACGAAGAGAAACAGGAACTTGCAGAAATTGTCGATTTTCTCAAAAACGGTGAAAAATATATTAAACTCGGCGCAAAAATTCCAAAAGGCGTTTTGCTTTTAGGAGTTCCAGGAACAGGTAAAACGCTTATGGCAAAAGCTGTAGCGGGCGAAGCAGGCGTTCCTTTCTTTTCGATAAGCGGCTCTGACTTTGTGGAAATGTTTGTTGGTGTTGGAGCAAGCAGGGTGAGGGATTTGTTTGATCAAGCTAAAAAACATCAGCCTTGTATTATATTTATAGACGAAATCGACGCGGTCGGACGTCAGCGCGGAGCAGGATTAGGCGGCGGACACGACGAAAGAGAGCAGACTTTAAATCAGCTTCTTGTTGAAATGGACGGCTTTGACGAGAATACCAATATCATTGTAATTGCGGCAACAAACCGCCCTGACATATTAGACAGCGCACTTTTAAGACCGGGCAGATTTGACAGACAAATTGTAATAAACCGTCCCGACATTTTAGGCAGAGAACAGATTTTGCAGGTTCATGCAAAAAATAAACCGCTGGCTGATGAAGTTGATTTGAAAGTTCTTGCCAAAAGAACACCCGGATTTACAGGTGCGGATTTGAAAAATTTGTTAAACGAAGCAGCACTTCTTGCAGCAAGGCACGACAAAGTAAAAATTCAAATGGATGACCTGGAAGAGGCAATCGACAAAGTTATGGCGGGGCCTGAAAAGAAAAGCAAAATTATCTCCGATGAAGAAAAAGAAAATACGGCTTATCATGAAGTGGGACACGCGCTTTTGTCTAAACTTCTCAAAGACTGCGATCCGCTTCACAAAGTTTCTATCATTCCGCGCGGTATGGCACTTGGCATAACAATGACTTTGCCTGAAAAAGACCACCTGACCTTGAAGAAAAATCAGCTTATCGACAGAATTACAATGACATTAGGCGGAAGGGTTGCAGAAGAATTAATCTATGGCAAAGATTTTATAACCACAGGAGCTTCAAACGATTTGGAAAAAGTAACTGCACTTGCAAGAAAAATGGTTACATCCTACGGTATGAGCGATAAAATGGGTTATATGGCATACGGCAAAAGCGAAGAACACGTCTTTATGGGCAGAGATTTCGGCCACACAAGAGATTTCTCGGAAGAAATCGCAGCAGAAATCGATAAAGAAGTTAAAAGAATAGTTGACGATTGTTATAACAACGCCAAAAAGCTTTTGGAAGAAAACCGCGACATGCTCGAATACATAGCCAAAACCCTTCTTGAAGAAGAAACCCTTGACGAAAAAGAGTTTGTAGAATTAATGGACAAAGTCAAAAGCGAACGGGGATAAGTGAACGGTGAGCAGTGAACAGAGCGTGATACGGCAAATTAATTTTCAAGGATTAAAAATAGGCGGTGAGGGGGTAAATGTTACAGATATTTATTTCTCAACTTCGCATGTTGTAGAAGCAGGGAAAAATGATACTGCTTGTCCTTATTTTGCTTTGGAATTAAACATTTTTGATTTTGACGCATCTTCCCACATTGTTAAAGATTATTATGGCGAAAAAAAGCCGATTAAACTTGTACAAAAAGCTCAAGAATCAAATTGTGATATTCTTGCCCTAAAATTCAATATTTCCGAAGAAAATGTTGATGAAAATATTTTAAGGGCAAAAACTCTGTTGGCAGAGCTTTTGCCCCATATAAAAAAACCTTTGATTATCAGAGGAATGAATAACAAATCCGTTGATGTAAAACTTTTGCCTGCACTGATGGAGGTATTAGACAGAGAGGTTATTGTTGCCTTTGCAGACGAAAATACTTATAAAGAGTTTGTGCCGCCTGTTGTAAAAGGAGGTCATATTTTGGTGATAAGAACCCCGATTGACATTAACCTTGCCAAAGAGATGAATATATTAACGACCGATATGGGTTTAAGTCCTGATAGGATTTTGATTGACACTGATATGGGGGGTTTAGGCTACGGGCTTGAATACGGTTACAGTATTATGGAAAGAATTAAGCTTGCGGCATTTGACGGGGATGAAATGCTAAATATGCCCCTAATCGCTTTTGCAGGCGAAGAGGCGCTTAAGGCAAAAGAGGCAAAATCGGACACTTTTTCCAAGAGTTTCGGGGATTTTAAGACGCGCTCTTTAATGTATGAAATAACGACCGCCTCTGCCGTAATCGCAGCAGGCGCAAACATTGTGGTACTGGAGCATCCCAAAAGCGTGGAAATATTAAATAAATTATTACGTCATGCTGAATTTATTTGACTTCTTTTCAAGGCGAGGAACGAGCCGTAGAAAATGTCCTTACGGCTTGCTAAAATAATCCACTCCATGATAGAATTCACAATAGTATCAGCATCTTGAAGTCTTGCTAACTTATAACAATTTGTGATAAGTTTAGAGAATGAAAAACTCTTCACCTATTCACCTGTTCAACTATTCAACTAAGGAATTATATGACTGAATTGTCGGGATTACAAATTTTTAAATATTTGCCTGCTGCAAAAAAATTGTCCGAGGGAAACTGCAAAAAATGCGGTCTTCCAACCTGCATGGCTTTTGCGCTTAAACTTGCAAAAGGTCAGGCGCAAATTAGTCTGTGTCCTTATGTCAGCAAAGACCTTAAAGAGATGTTTGAACTGGGGATGAAAAAGCCCCAAAAAGAAATACTTTTAGGGCACAAAAACAAGGTTTTAGTCGGCGGAGAAAATGTTTTGTATCGCCATGACAAAACATTTGTGAATAAAACCGCTGTTGCTGTTGTTATTGACACAAAAGAAAAAGACTGGCAGAATAAGCTCCAAAGGGTTTTAGATTTTGAAATTACAAGAGTAAACGAGACATTTAAGGTTGATTTGATTTATTTGAAGGGCAAATACCCCCCTCCTCAATCCTCCCCCTCAAGGGGGGGGGAAGATATGTCTTTCTCAAAACTAACAGACAAGCTTGATGACTTGGGTTTTGCATGGATTGTCGAAGAAGACTTGAAGGATTTAATAAAGGTTGAAGATAAAGGAGTTTTTGAAACGGTTGAAAAACTTACCAAAATCCGCAAAAAAGCCGTTTTGGAAAAAGATGACAAGTATTCAACTCCTGTTTACGTTTATTTTCCCTCGCCCCTTGGTGGAGAGGGTGGGCAAAGCCCGGGTGAGGGGTTGCTTGAATTGATGTCAAAAGCAAGTTTTTATCTTTGCAAATACGCCAATATGCTTATTTTTGAAGACTTTGACGAGGCACTGTTTTCTACTTTAATGACGCTCAGGCAAAATATTTTTACTGATCCTCAAAAACCGCTTCAGGTGGAGTCAAAAGTTTATGAATTCAATAATCCCGACAAAAACGCTCTAATATTTTTAACAACAAACTTTGCGCTTACTTACTTTGCGATAGCAAACGAAATTGAAGCATTAAATAAACCCGCTTACCTTGTTGTAACACCTTCTGAGGGGATGAGCGTTTTAACGGCATGGTCTGCCGAAAAATTCACCGCGCAAATGGTTGCAAAAACGGTTGCAAAGTATGAGCTTGCCAAAAAAGTTAAAAACAAAAAAATAATAATCCCCGGGCTTTTGGCTCATATGGCGCAGGAATTAAGGGAAGAGTTAAAAGGTTTTGAAATAATCGTAGGACCGAATGAGGCATACCTTTTGGCTGATTTTGTAAAAAGTATTAATTAAAGCCTGATTTTTCTATATATTTACCGTTACGGCTGTCATAACTTTTTATTTTGTAGCCGTTTTTAGAATTTTCTACTTTCAGGGAATTTTGTTTTTCGGTTATAAAAACTTTAACGTTTTGACTTTGCAGAACATCAAGGGTTACACCGCTGGGGTGACCGTAATGGTTAGGTCCTGTCGAAATCAAAGCGGCTTCGGGTTTAAGTTTTTCAATCATTTTTTTGTCCACAACGTTTCTGGCACCGTGGTGTCCTACCTTTAGGACTTCAATGTCTGGCATGTATGGGGCGATTTTGCCAAACGCTTCAACGCCGGCATCACCCATAAAAAGTTCGTCAAAATCGCCCCTTGAAACAAGGGTTATGACAGAATTTTCATTGTCGCTGTTTTTGATTCCCGAGATGAAAGTTTTTATCTTAAAATCGGGCTCAAAATAGATTATTTCATTGTTTTTTACGGCAAAAGTTTTAACTTTTTTGTTTTTTGCAAGGTTATAAATCTTTTGCGCTAAGGGCGATTTGTCATCTAAAGAATTTAAATAAACTGCATTTACCCCAAGGTTTTTGATTAAATCAACGGCACCGCCTGCATGATCAGAATCAAAGTGTGTCAAGATAAGTCCTTCAATATTTTTAATTCCCTTATCTTTAAGGTAGGCAAGGATGATAAAATCCGCCTGAGATTTTCCGCCTTTGAATCCCTGTTTTCCGCTATCTATAATAAAGTATTTATTTTTCGGTGTTTTAATCAAAAAAGCATCTGCGTTTTGAACGTCAAAAACTATTGTTTCAAAATCTTTATCGGGAAGCGGGATATAAAGTATAAATAAAACAGCCAAAGAAATAATGGTTGCGGTTATAATCCGTTTTTCTCTGCCGAATTTAAAAAGAAGGGTTATTAAAACAACAAGAAAATAATACAAAATCATCTGAAAATCATTCGGCTGAGGCGTTATAACAAGTGAATGAGGCAGATTTGAAAAGTATTGAGAAATTGCAACAAGGGCGTTTAAAACAGGATTTAGGGCAGAGTCAAACACAAAACAGGTTATATCCGCAACAGGCTTAAACATTGCAATAACAGAGCTTATGAACCCGCCGAAACTCACGATTGATACAAAAGGCATAATGGCGATATTTGCAAAAACCGAATAAAGGCTGAAAGAATTAAAATAATACATCTGCAAAGGCGCAATCCAGATTTGAGCCACAATAGGGATGAAAACAGCACCCGAAAGCCAGTTCGGAACACGTTTCAGTCTTTCAAAGACAACAGGTGCGGTGGTCAAAAGCCCGAAAGTTACCAAAAATGAAAGCTGAAAGCCCACATCATTTATATAGGCTGGGTTGTAAATTAACATTAAAAGTGCCACAAAAGACAAAAGCGAAAGACTGTGAGCATCTCGGTCGATTAATTTACCAAGCAAAACAAAAATCAGCATAATCGCAGCTCGTATTACAGAAGGTCCTAGCCCCGTCATAAGCGCGTAGAAGATTATAACAAAAATTCCGCTTGAAACCGTTATGTTAAAAGGAACTTTTAGTTTGCGCAGGATGAAAAACCATATTCCGTAGATTATGGCAACGTTCATTCCCGATGCAGCAAGAATATGGAGTAAGCCCGAGTTTATAAATGCTTTTTTGATGTAATCGGGTGGTGCCACAGCATCGTCGCCGAAGACTATTCCGCCTAATATTTCTAAGTTAGGGCTTTTTAAATATTTGGCATGGGTAGTCAGGATTTGATTTCTGATGTTGTTAAGCCCTTGCAAAAAAGCCCATTTTGGGCTAAGTTTTGTGTCTAGTTTTTTAAAATCGGCATCTTGTGCGTAAAACAGGGTAAATACTCCGAAGTTTTTCAAATATTTGCCGTAGTCAAACTGCGAAGGGTTTGATGCCTTAAACGGCGGTCTTAATTTACCTTTAATGATGTAAGTGTCGCCGATATTCAATGTCATCCCGCATTTATTGCGGGATCTTTCAAAACAAGGAATCATATTTATATAAGTTTTTGCCTTGATTTCAACTTCTTTTTTGTCGTAAGAGATTTTTTTAACATTGAAAAAGAATTTTTCCCTGCCGTTGATTCCGGACGGAATGGAGGTGATTTGTCCTGTAATAACCGCATCTTTTGGCGCTATCTGATAAAGCGTGTCATAGTTTTTTATTCTTAAATTTGCATTAAAAAAAGCAAAAAAGAACACAAAATACCAAAAAAGCGCAAGCTTTGGCGAAATATAATTTTTCAGGATTGCAAAAATCGCAATAATTAAAAGCACAAAAGAAAATTCAATACTTTTTTGACTAAAGTATGCAAAAAGTCCTAAAATGTAGATTACCGAAGTAAAAAACATCAGGAAATACTTTTTCTGCGCAGCTGAATTGATATAATCTCTAATCATTTATCTAATATATCAATAAAATTTTTTATAGTAAAATAGGGTAATAAATATAAATTAAAAAATATTAATATAAATGTCATGCTGAACTTGGTTCAGCATCTTACCAGCTTAGTCTGTTGGATAGATCCCGAAACGAGTTCGGGATGACAGAAGGCGAGAGGACAGATGAAGTTATATAACACATACTCCCAAAAAACAGAAGAATTTATCTCTATTGAGGCAAACAAAGTAAAAATGTATGTTTGCGGACCGACCGTTTATGATTTGGCGCATCTGGGACACGCTCGCTGTTATATAACATGGGATGTTCTGTACAGATATTTAAAGTTTAAAGGTTATGAGGTTACATACTGCAGAAACGTAACCGACGTTGACGACAAAATCTTAAACAAAGCCCAAAAAGAGGGCAAAACTCCAGATGAAATTTCACAACACTATTACAAATTATTTTCTGAAAGCATGAAAAAATTAAATACCTTGCCCCCTGATATTGAGCCTTTTGCCACAAAAACTTTGGGCGAAATGATTGCCATGAACAAACAATTAATAGAAAAAGGTTTTGCCTATGAATCAAACGGGGATGTGTATTTCAGGGTTAAAAAATTCGATAAATACGGTGCTCTTTCAAAACAGCCGCTTGACGCACTTGAAGCGGGTGCTAGGGTTGAAACCTCCGAGATAAAAGAAAATCCTATGGATTTTGCCCTGTGGAAAAAAGACGAAAAATTCGGCTACAAAAGCCCTTGGGGAACAGGCAGACCGGGCTGGCACATTGAGTGTTCGGCGATGAGCAGAAAATATTTGGGCGAAACGATAGATATCCACGCAGGCGGCGCGGATTTGATTTTTCCTCACCACGAAAATGAAATCGCCCAATCGGAGTGCGCTAACGGCTGTCAGTTTGTAAAATACTGGCTTCATAACGGGTTTGTGACCATAAATAAAGAAAAAATGTCAAAATCTTTAGGGAATTTTTTAACTATCGACGGAATTTTGGAAAAATACGACGCAAACACCATAAGATTTTTTATCCTGACCAATCATTACCGCATGCCGGTGGAATTCTCCGACGAAGCACTTGAATCGGCACAAGCCGGGGTAAAAAGACTTTATAATGCTATAAATCAGTCACGTAAAACAGTAAAAATTGACGAAAATCTTAATATGGAAGCTTTTGATGAATACAAGCAATTTGTTGAGGCTATGGATGAAGATTTAAACACTTCAAAAGCACTTGCGGTTTTGTTCGATTTGGCAAATAAATTAAACAAAGTGCCAAACCCGCAGAATTTGGCACTTCTAATCAACTTATCCGAAGCTTTGGGCTTTAATTTTGATAAAGTTGAGATTTCTCAAGATGAATTAAAAGAAAAAATAAATCTTATTTCAAGTAATTTGGGAAAAACTTTTGCTGATATGGAAGAAATTTTACAATACAGAAAATCTGCCAGAGAAGAAAAAAACTGGGATTTGGCGGATAAAATAAGACTTGCTTTTGACGAGGCGGGCATAGTGTTAAAAGACAGCAAAGACGGCACAACATGGGAACTGAAATAAGGCATAAAACACCCAAAAACCAACGTCATGCTGAACTTGTTTCAGCATCTTATAAACGTTATGCTTTGGCATTTTTGTTGTTTATTATTTTCTCTTTCGGTCTAAAAGCCTTTGCGGGCGGAGTTTTTTCCATTAATACCGATTTAAAAGTGCCGTTTGTATCATCAGAAAAAAAGAACACGGAAAAATCGGAAATTTTAGAAACACCGGGAGTCCCACAAAAAGCTGCAACCCCCACACCTCCCACGACTTCCACACCCCCTGCGCAGCCAGTTGAAAAAACTTCTCCGCCACCCGAAACCGCTGCAAAAACCGAACAAAACAAAATAATTTTGCCCCCGACTCCTGCCATACAGCAGTCTTTGAGCCTCAATGATAATGCGCTTGTAAGAGTTGCATTGACAAACAACAATTTCAGCTCGTATGCTTGGGGCGAAGCCTCAATTCTTGCCACAAGCGATTTTTCGCTGATTGAAAAGGAATC
>Ga0116170_10000657_pt1 | contig 36198 bp, 34 predicted proteins | sample AD_JPNHW1_MetaG_FD_89797 | JGI IMG/M metagenome (GOLD analysis project Ga0116170, IMG submission 89797) | Active sludge microbial communities of municipal wastewater-treating anaerobic digesters from Japan - AD_JPNHW1_MetaG | ecosystem: Engineered > Bioreactor > Anaerobic > Digestate | place... | reverse complement strand
ATTATTGGCGCAGCCGCAAACGTTATTGTGGTGGAAACCTCTGCTAAAGCAGGTCATCCGATTTCTTTTATGGAATTTTTTAAATATGGGGCATTAATTACATTTGTTTCGCTTATTTTAAGTTCAATTTATATTTATTTCAGGTTTTTGATTCATATTTAAGCAATTTCTTTTTGCTTTTTGTTTTTATTAAATTATGACTACGGTAGATAAAAGTGATGTTATAAAAGTTGCAAAACCCAATGTGGGTGTTATTGTGCCGCCCAATGATATACCTAATCCGGAAATTTATAGTGATAAAGAGGCAAGAAAAAAATTTAAAGAATTGCATAAAGATGTTTTTGAAAGCCAAAATAAATTGAAACGCCATAGCGATGCCAAAAACTTTAGGGGGCTTTTAATTTCCACCGGCATTGTAGGGGTTTTTTATCTTTTGGCTAAAAATCTTAATCGTCTAAGAATTTTTTAATTTTTCTTAATTCAATGATTCCGACAAGTTTTTTACTCCATGGGCTTAGCAGAACGGGCAGAGAATCTGTATTTATATCTGCCATAATTTTTGCAACTTCTCTGGCGTCACTTTGAGGATAGGTAAAAACTTTATTAAATCCTTTTTTGAGAAGATTTTTGACAGAATTTTCATGTGACATAAAGTCACAGACTTTTGCGCGACTATTCATTTTCGTGCTCCATAGTGTTTGGGGACATCTTGGATAACAAATTAGCTATGTGTAGTTTAAGTGGAAAATTTTTAAAATACCACTGCCCGACGGAGTTATTTTTTAATAAATTGATTTAAAGCCAAAATGTTATATAATTAGAGAGGAAAGTTTGAATGAGGTTTAAATGAATTATTTTTTTAGTTCTTATTTGGTAACTATTGTAGGGCTTGTTTTGGCATATTTTTGGGGAGAACATGTACATCAGGGAAGCGGCTTGACAACTGTTTTTATAGCTTTTGTACTTAGCGTTTTGGAAGTGAGTTTGTCCTTTGATAATGCTGTTGTAAATGCCATGAAACTTGAAAAAATGAACGAAAAATGGCGTCGAAGATTTTTAACCTGGGGGATTGCGATTGCGGTTTTCGGGATGAGATTTTTGTTTCCCGTGCTTGTAGTTGCTGTTTTTGCTCATTTGGGACTTTTTGAAGTCGTTAAAATAGCACTGACTGATTCTAAAATGTACGAACATTACCTGCATTTGACCCATGCGCCGATTGTTTCTTTCGGCGGAACTTTTTTGATGATGTTATTTCTTGATTATTTTATCAACGATGAAAAAGAGCTTCATTGGCTTAAGTGGATTGAAAAACGATTTAAAGAAATGGGAAACATTAAGGGTGCTGAAACAATTGTGACTTTGATTTTTTTGTTTTTAACCCAGCATTATGTTGTTCAAAATGAAAGACTGTATGTTGTCCTTGCAGGTATTTTCGGCGTGGTCATTTATCTTTTAATAGACGGAATTACTCAATGGCTTGAACAAAAAGAAGAAGAAAGTACGAAACTTATTGCTCAAACCGTTAAAGGGAGCGGCTTAATGGGATTTTTGTATTTGGAATTAATTGACGCTTCTTTTTCATTAGACGGTGTTTTGGGTGCTTTTGCTCTCAGTAAGGATATTTTAATAATTACAATAGGATTGTCAATCGGAGCGATGTTTGTAAGGTCGCTTACGATGATGCTTGTCGAAAAGAAAACCTTAGGCAAATATTTGTATTTGGAACACGGTGCTCATTGGGCAATCGGGGCTCTGTCCTTAATCATGCTTGTTTCTACTTTTTATAAGGTCAATGAGATTTTAACAGGGTCTATAGGGCTAATCTTTATTGCGGGTGCATTTATTTCATCTTTAATCCATAATAAAAAATTGAGGGAAAACGTTGACTGATTTATTAAAATTACCGCTAGTTTCTTTTGTCGTAACTTCTTTTAACTACGAAGATTACGTCGTTAAAACGCTCGAAAGCATTAAAAATCAGACTTATGAAAATATTGAAATAATTGTTGTGGATGATTGTTCTAAAGATAAATCCGTCGAGAAGATAAAAGAATTTGCGCAAAAAAATAAACGTGTTCCAATAAAAATTATCGAACATGATTGTAACAAAGGTCAAATGGCTGCAATTCAGACAGGGCTTAAGAATACTCAGGGACAGTTTATTTGCTTTGTTGATTCAGATGACATTTTAATAAAAGATTATGCCAAAACGCTTTTGAGAGTTCACTTGTCAACAAGTGTCGCTTTTGTTTCGGCTCAAATCGTAGAAATCGGCGAGCATGAAGAAATTCACACGACTTACTCGGTTTCATCTTTTCAAAAGGAAAAAAGTTTTGAACTTAAATCGCTGAAAGATTTACTTAAAATCGATGTTGATAATGTGGATTTTGAAGTTTTTACGCTTAAGAAAAAGCCTTTCGGCGGCTGGTATTGGTCTGCAATGAGCGCAAATATGTTCAGAAAATCGGCACTTGATTTATTTTTAAATTACGACACACCCCAAAATTGGAGAATTTGTCCTGATAAATTTTTGCTGAATTTTGCACATTTACTTGGCGGTTCTGCAATTGTTTACGCACCTTTGGTGGGTTATCGCAGACATAAGAATAACGCCGGTGCCTCAAATCAGGTTTGCGGCGAAAAGCGTTATCACTGCGACGAGGTAACAAAATTAAACCTTGACAACAACAGAAAAATAAGACGTGACACTTTGAATTTTATCTTTAAAAATAAAAAATCATTTAATAAAGCTATAGGCACACGCGGCACAAACGGACTTGTCTTACAAATCATTTTATCTTATTTTAAAATTGATTTTAAAAAGGTTTTCGGATTTTTAGCAGGCAGATAATTGTTTAATCACTTCAAAAGTTTGTTCTTTCAGTTTTTCGTAAGTTGAATTATTTTCGATTACAAAACCCCAGTCGGTTATGTGGTCCAGTCCGACTTCTGTAACATCGTTTTCGCCTATTAATTCACCGCGGGAAGCTCTTACTTGCCTTGAAGCTTCCACTCTTATTGCGATTGCACCTGCTGCCCTGAAGATTTCCAATTCGTGAGGGACTCTGACATCAGTTACCATAATTTTGCCCGGCTGTGAGATGATTTTTTTAAGCCAATAATCGGGATGCTGTGAGCGTCCCCAATTTCCCAAATCTATCAAATCCTGTCTGTAAAGCGGTTTATTTTTTTCGATTTCTTCGTAAGAAAGTCCTTTTTTCTGTCCGTATTCAAGTTTTATGACATCACCCATTGCAAAACGTTTATATTCTGGCATTTCCTGCATCATAATTTTTGCAACTGTGTCTTTGCCCGAATATTGTTTGCCTGAAAAAATTATAATTTTATCTGCCATATTTACCTCTTTTTAATCATAATTCAAATGTTTAAACTCTGTCAAATAAGTTAATATTTATGCCTGTTTTATTGCAATTTTGATTTGTTACCGCTATAATATTTAAGCGGCAGAAAAAGAGTGTATTTGTTACGCTAGTTGGGAATATTATGGCAGAAAAAGCATTAAATTTTCAGGAATTGATTTTAAATCTTTCAAAATTCTGGTCAGATTACGGTTGTATAATTCAACAGCCTTACGACATTGAAAAAGGTGCTTCGACAATGAATCCTGCTACTTTTTTGCGCTCTTTGGGCCCTGAGCCGTGGAATACTGCCATGGTTGAGCCTTGCAGAAGGCCGACTGATGCCAGATACGGCGAAAACCCTAACAGATTGGGACATTATTTTCAGTATCAGGTTATCTTAAAACCCTCGCCCGACGATGCTCAGGAGCTTTATTTAAAAAGTTTAGAAGCTATGGGAATTGACTTGAGTAAACACGATGTGCGGTTCGTTGAAGACAACTGGGAATCACCTACTCTCGGAGCTGCCGGCGTGGGCTGGGAAGTTTGGCTTGACGGAATGGAAATCACTCAATTTACTTATTTTCAACAAGTCGGCGGGCTTGAAATTCGCCCTGTAGCACTTGAATTGACTTACGGACTTGAAAGAATTGCTATGTACCTTCAAAATGTAGATTCTGTTTTTGATGTTAAGTGGAACAACGAGCTTAAATACGGAGAAATTTATCTTCAAAACGAGATTGAGCAGTCCAAATATAACTTTGAAGTTTCTTGCGCCGATTCACTTTTTAAAATGTTTGACTTATACCAAAAAGAGGTTGAAAATTGTGTTAGCAAAGAATTGGTTTTGCCCGCTTATGATTATGTTCTCAAGTGTTCGCATACATTTAATTTGCTTGATGCAAGAGGAGTTATAAGCAAAGATGAAAGAATAAATTTCATAAACAGAGTGAGAACAATGGCTGCTGCAGTTGCAAAATTATACGTAGAGCAGAGGGAAAAATTGGGATTTCCTTTGTGCAAATATGAAAAAGTTGGAAATAAATAAATGACAAAACACCTTCACAGAGCAAGATTTTCTAAAGAATTTTTGCAAAATATTGTTAGAACAAAAAACCCCGATGATATGCTTAATGATGCAAAAAATGAGGGACTTGACAAAACCTTAGGGGTTTGGGATTTAATAATTTTAGGTATTGGCGCAATTATCGGCTCGGGAATTTTTGCCGTTGTAGGTATTGCAGCAGCAGGCGGTCCGGAAAGTATCGGCGCAGGACCTGCGCTTGTGGTTTCAATGGTTGTTGCAGCTGTTGCGTGCGTGTTTTCGGCACTTTGTTATTCCGAATTTGCCGCGATGATACCTGTTGCAGGCGGTGCTTACACTTATACTTTTGCAACGCTCGGTGAATTTGCAGCTTGGATGGTCGGTTGGATTTTGATGCTTGAATATGCAATCGGTTATATCGCAGTTGCTTGCGCATGGTCAAATCATTTTATGCAATTTTTAAGAGGGTTTTCCAATTATCTTCCGTATTGGCTTGTTAATCCTCCTGTTTGGCTTGTTAACGACCCGCGCTCTGCGGCTAAAATTTTAACAGATTCGGGCGTTAATCCCGACACGGTTATGCCTATGATTGCAGGAATTCCTTTAAGTATTAACATTCCGGCGATTTTAATTGTTATTGCTATTACTTTAATTCTTGTCAAAGGAACAAAAGACTCTACAAAAATGGCGGGAATTATGGTTTTTATTAAGCTTGCGGTGATTGCACTTTTTGTTTTGGTTGGTGCTTTTTTCGTAAGACCTGAAAACTGGGCTCCTTTTGCTCCAAACGGTGCTGAAGGGGTGTTTATGGGTGCTTTTATAATTTTCTTTGCATATATAGGATTTGATGCTCTTTCAACTACTGCAGAAGAATGTAAAAACCCTCAAAAGGATTTGCCGATCGGGATCATAGGCTCATTGGTCATTACAACCATAGTTTATGTTTTGGTTGCAATTGTGCTTACCGGCATGCAGCCTACCAGCGGCGGGGTAATTCCTGCAGGATTTTTGAAAGCACCTATGGCTTATGCGATGTCGATTGCAGGGCAGGACTGGGCGGCAGGGCTTATTTCAATAGGTTCGCTTGCAGGACTCACTTCGGTTTTGGTGGTGTTGCAGATGGCTTCAACTAGGATTTTGTACGCTATGAGCAGAGATCATTTTTTACCAAAAAGGCTTCAAAAATTGCACCCGAAATTTCATACTCCGCACGTTTTGACCTGGATTGTAGGTATAATTTGCATTTTCGGAACACTTACTCTTGATTTAAATGTTGCGGCTGAACTTTGTAACTTCGGAACTTTCACTTCCTTTATAATTGTTTGTGTTGCTATTTTGATATTGAGAAAAACCGATCCTGACAGACATAGACCTTTTAAAGTTCCGTTTTCTCCTGTCCTGCCTATTTTAGGCATAATTTGTTGCGGCGGTTTGATGATTTATTCTATGCAATTTTTAACAACGTCATCTTTGCTTTTCCCTGTTTGGGTGGGGCTGGGTGCTTTGATTTATTTCCATTACGGCTATAAAATGAATAGAAAACAGGAATTTAAAAATATTACAGAAAATGAAAGTGAAATTAAAATAAATGAAGAACCCGTTAATCTCTAAATTAAAAATTATATTTACCAACGCGTTTAAAACAAAAAGCCCCGATGAATTAATTGAAGAAGGTGCAAAATCAGAGTTGAGCAAAACTTTAAACATCTTCGATTTAATTGTAATAGGTATCGGAGCGGTCGTTGGTACGGGTATTTTTACGATTGTGGGCATTGCCGCACAAGGCGGTCCTGAAGGTGTGGGTGCAGGTCCTGCATTGGTTGTTTCAATGATTATTGCAGCTGTTGCCTGTGTTTTTGCGGCACTTTGTTATTCGGAGTTTGCTTCAATGATTCCTGTTGCAGGAAGTGCTTATACTTATACTTATGCGACTATGGGTGAATTTATGGCGTGGATGGTTGGTTGGATTTTGATGCTTGAATATGCTATCGGAAACATTACTGTTGCAAGTGCTTGGACGGGTTATTTGTTTCAACTTTTGAAGGGGTTTTCAAATGTATTACCGGCTTGGCTTGTAAGCCCGCCGATTTGGCTCATTAATGACTATCGTACGGCAACAATAATCTGCAACAGAGAAGGTTTAGACCCTAATGTTGTTATTCCTCATTTTTTTGGAATTCCTATTGCAATAAATATTCCTGCAATTTTTATTGTTTTTCTTTTAACTCTTATGCTTATTAAGGGGATTAAAGAATCTACAAAGCTTGCAAGCATTATGGTGGGGCTTAATTTGACTATTATAACCGCATTTATAATTTTCGGAAGTTTTTATATAAAACCTGAAAATTGGACTCCTTTTGCTCCAAACGGATTTGAAGGGGTGTTTATGGGCGCGTTTCTTATATTCTTTGCGTATATCGGATTTGACGCAATTTCTACAACCGCAGAGGAAACAAAAAACCCTCAAAGAGATATTCCTATTGGTATTTTAGGAACTTTAGTTATCTGTACCGTTTTATATATTCTTGTTTCGCTTGTTTTGACCGGTATGATTCATTATAATCAAATCGATTTTCAAGCACCTATTGCACATGCAATGAGGCTTGTAGGACAAGACAGACTTGCCGGATTTATTTCGGTTGGGGCTTTGGCGGGGCTTACATCCGTGCTCTTGGTTTATCAGCTTGGAACAACTAGAATTCTTTATGCGATGACCAGAGACGGATTTTTGCCTAAAAGTATGAATAAAATTCATAAGAAATTTCATACTCCGCACGTTTTAACGTGGGTTTCGGGCATTGTGGTCATTATCGGCGCATTGTTTATGGACTTAAACATATCAGCAGAACTCTGCAATTTTGGGACTTTCACATCTTTTATAATTGTCTGTGCTGCGGTTTTAATTTTAAGAAAAACAGATCCTGATAGGCACAGACCTTTTAGGGTACCTTTTTCTCCGCTTTTCCCTTGGCTTGGGATTATAACCTGCGGCGGATTGATGATTTATTCGATGAAGAATCTCAAAACTTCTGCTACAATTTTCCCATTGTGGCTTTTGGTCGGGTTTTTAATTTATGCGGTTTACGGCTATAGAAAACAAAGAGAGCTTAAGCAGGACAATATTGTTGATGATACAACGACAGAAGAACTATCTACAGCGGCAGTTGATATAGAGCCGGCTTAGAGTATAAAAATTATTTCTAATCTACATCAATGGGCTCTCTTAATATTCCGTTTATTGCCTCTCTTGCGGTGAAAGCAAGGGCTTCGGAAATATTTGAAATTACGCAGAGCTGTCTTAAAACGTCAACCGTACGTTTAAAAATCCTTACAACATCGCCTTCTCCCATCTCTACCTGGTCAAGAATACTTTCCCATTCGGCTCCGTTAACCCACATTTCTATCATTGACGAATAGTAAGAATTTATGTACATCGGGGTTTCTATATTATTGTCTTTTTGGGCTTTGTCTATATTTCTTTTTATGTTTTTAATCTGATTAAGCGTTTTTCTCACCGCCTGTGAAATCGGAATCTGCGGGTAAATTTCTGCTCTCAAATCTTCTGTCGTAACAGCACAAATAACACTTGCAAGCTCTGCAGGGTCGAGTGCTTCAAGCACATGCGAAAGAATGATTTCTGCTATAAAAAGTTCGTTTTCGCTTCTTATTTGAGAAGCCATTACCCCTTTTTCGGTCGGGTAATCGTCTTTTAAATATCCGAAATCCTTTAAAACTTGCCTGTGAGATACAAATTTGTTCCAAAAAATATCTTTTGAATGTTCAATGTCTTTTTCTAACTTTGTTTGTTTGATTTTGTATCGCTCTAAAACTTCAATTTCTTTTGAATGTTTTTTGAAAAGTTTGCAGGTGTCGCATTTGTAAGACTGCATTTTATAGAGCATTTCTTTGTTTTTTCTGCCGAATTCCTGCGCTTCAGCATTTAAGGGGCGATTTTTGTGGCGTTCTTGTTTTTGGATTGTTTTGAAAATTCTTCTGTTTTCAACATAAATTGACCTTATTTTGTTGTAATCGAGCAAATCCTGATTGGTTAATTTGTAATGGCAGACAAAGCCTGAAAGCTCATCTATGGCTTTTTGATTAATTTCTTTTTGATGTAAAAGCGGCGTAAGTCTTGATGTGGAAGAAAAATATCCGAAACTTTTCAGGATAAGTTCTTTTGCTTCATCAAGCGAAAATCTTTGCAGAAGATTTAAGACCATTGAGTAACCCGGTGAAAATCTACTCTCAAGCGGATTAGCATCAGATAGAACCAATTCCGCTACATCTTGTGGAGAGTCAAACTGAGAACCCACAACTGTAACATAACCTATTTCATCCATCCCACGCCTTCCTGCGCGCCCCGACATTTGCAGAAATTCGCTTGCGGTAAGCGTTCTGTGTCCCGTGTCTGTCCTTTTACTTATAGAGCTTATAACAGTTGAGCGTGCCGGCATATTAATTCCAGCAGCCAACGTTTCTGTTGCAAACACCACTTTGATAAGTCCTTTTTTAAATAAGTTTTCGATTAAGACTTTCCAGCCCGGCAAAAGCCCTGCATGGTGCGAGGCTACGCCGTTTAAAACATATTCGATATGTTTGTTTTTACACAGATAAGGATTTTCAATTAAATATTCGTCAATTATTTCTTTAATCTGTTTTTGTTCCTGCGGGGTTACAAGAACCATTCTGGAACATTTTTCCATTTGGTCGTCACATTTTTTTCGCGAAAATGTAAAGTAAATCGCAGGAAGCATGTCTTTTTCGTGTAAATTTCTTACAACGTCACGGACTGTGTTTCTTTCGGGCACTTTCCCTCTGTGATGAAATTGCCTTTTTTCGGGGCGGATTTTGCTGTTAAGCTGCCTGCTCGGTGTCAGAAGTGGCAAAATAGTGTTTGGCTGAGAGCTGTCGAAATAATAAAATCTCAAAGGCACCGGCCTGAAATCTGTGTTTATAAGCTCTGTGCGCGAATGAACGGTATTTATCCAGTCTGTTAGTTGGTCAGCATTTGCGACAGTTGCAGAAAGCGCAATAATTTGAATATTTGTCGGACAGTAAATTATACTCTCTTCCCAAACTGTTCCGCGTTGCTCATCGTTCATGTAGTGAACTTCGTCGAGTACAACGTATTTTACGTTTTTCATGTTTTCTGTAACAGAGCCGAAATTTGTGCCGTATAGCATGTTTCGGAAGACTTCTGTTGTCATAACCACAATTTGAGCATCTCGGTTTATTGAAGTGTCGCCTGTCAAAAGCCCGACGTTATTTATTCCGTATTGATTTGAAAAATCGCTGTATTTTTGGTTTGAAAGTGCTTTTAGCGGAGTTGTGTAAAAAACTCTGCAGTTTTGTTCAATCGCAAGATGAATTGCGTGTTCTGCTATTACGGTTTTTCCTGCTCCTGTCGGTGCACAAACCACAACACTTTTGCCGTCGCTTATATATTTACAGGCTTCTTTTTGAAATTCGTCTAATTCAAACGGAAATTTATTCATCATATGATTTCAAACCCTGTATAGGGGTGAAGTGCTTTTGGTATTAATATTGTGCCGTCTTCTTGCTGAAAATTTTCTATAATAGCTGCAAAAGTTCTGCCTACGGCAAGCCCGGAGCCGTTTATGGTGTGGACAAATTGAACCTTGCCGCTTGATTTTTCACGATATCTTATGTTTGCTCTTCTTGCCTGAAAGTCGCCAAAATTTGAGCAACTGGAAATCTCTTTGTAGCCGTTATATGAGGGCATATAAACTTCCAAATCAAAGCATTTTTGAGCCGAAAATCCGATGTCAGCGGTACAAAGTTCAATCCTTCTGTAAGGAAGTTCAAGCATTTCCAAAACTTTTTCTGCGTCTTTTGTAAGTTTAAGATGTTCTTCATGACTTTGTTCGGGGGTTGTGAGCTTTACCAGCTCAACCTTGTTAAATTGGTGAACTCTTATCATCCCTCTTGTGTCTTTGCCGGCAGAGCCTGCTTCTCTCCTGAAGCAAGGAGTGTAGGCTGTCATGTATTTGGGCAAATCTTCTTCTTCCAAAATTTCGTTTTGATAAATGTTTGTAACAGGAACTTCGGCTGTGGGAATAAGGTATAAATCCTCATTTTCGCATTTGTACATATCTTCAGCGAATTTAGGTAATTGTCCTGTTCCTGTCATTGCAGCGGAATTAACCAGAACCGGCGGCAGAATTTCTTCATAGCCGTGTTCTTTCGTGTGAACATCAAGGAAAAAGTTTATTATGGCACGCTCTAATTGTGCGCCTTTGCCCCTGTTCATTACAAATCTTGATTGAGAAATTTTTACCGCTCTTTCAAAATCTACCAGCCCTTTTTCTTCTGCTATATCCCAATGGGCTTTTAATTCAAAATCAGCTTTTGTAGGTTCTCCGCAGCCTGAAACAATTTTATTGTCAGCTTCGGAAGTTCCTTTCGGGGTAGTTTCGTCGGGGGTATTGGGAATATTTAAAAGCAATATTCTTTGCCTTTGGTCAAGTTCGACTTCTTTTTCTTCCAAAAGTTTTATTTCATCGCCGATTTTTCTTACATCTTCTTGAAGCCGGTCGGTGTTTTCACCTTTTTTTTTCATTTCACCGATTATCAGAGAGTCTTTTTTTCTTTTTGCCCTCATTTCATCTGCTTGTGTTTGCACCGCTCTTCTTTGGGCATCTATTTGAAGTACTTCATCTATCGAAAGTTCGGGGTTTCTTCTTTTTAAAAGTTCGTTTGTTTTTTCGGGATTCTCTCTGATTAATTTTATATCAAGCATGGTTATTTTCTCTTTCTTAGTCACTTAATCACTTAGTCACTTAATCACTTATTCACTTATTCTATAAGAAATATAACTAATTGGCAAACCTGCATTAATAAGTTATAATATTAATCACATGGTCTATCTTAATTTAGACCTGAGGGTTGATAACAGCATGCTCTGAAATAGTGCATAATACTTATGTAGTTAAAGTATTGGGGAAAAATGTTAAACGAGGTTAAAAACGCAGAAGATATTTTAAATTCCCAGATTGGTAAAAAATCTGAGGTTAGCAAGCTGCATACAAATCCTATTAAAAATGCTTATATGAGCATTGATAAGGGTTTTTTAATTGATGAGACAGCAATATCTAATGAAGCTGTATCTATGTATGAAAAAGAGCAGGATATAAGGACTTTTACCAAACTGGCAATGTCTGATCCGAATGATTTTTCGCATGATGCAATTATTTCTAAGCTTTTTGCCGGCGGGGTCGAAGATCCTTTATCAGACGAGGCTATGGAAAAACTTTCTTCTAATGAAAGACTTTTAAAAGATTTATTTTCTTGATTTTAATAAAGCGGTTAGGGTATGGAAGAACAACAAAATATAGCTGAATATCAGGTTCAAAATAACGGTGATATTGAGGGCGGTGTTCTTGAAGCGGCTCAAAGGCAGTATTTGAACAAAAATTACAGTGAGGCACTCAGGCTTTTTACGGGTATTTTGAATACTAATGCAAGTGCAGATGTTTATGTTGATGTGGGTAATTGTCATTATATGCTTCACGATGAAAAAGAGGCGATTGAATATTGGACAAGAGCCATTGAACTTGATTCAAAATGTTCTAAAGCTTATGCAAATTTGGGAAATCTTTACTATAAAGGCGGTCAGGTCGAAATGGCTATTTCTTATTGGCTAGTTGCTTTGATTTCTCGACCTGAGGATGCAAATACGTGTTTAAACCTTGCTATTGCGTTCAATCAAAAAATGATGCGTTTTGAATCCATTAAGTATTTTGAGAAATATCTTAAATATGCTGAAGATAAGTCTTCTTCTGAATATGCAAAAGTTAAAAGTAAAATTACTCATTGTTATAACGTTGCAAACCAATACTTAACCGCAGGTGCGCAACTTCACAGTCAGGGCAATGAAAAAAAAGCCGCTGCCTGTTATTTTAAATCGCTTGCTAATTATCCTAATCTTTCTAAAACAAACCTTAATCTTGGAAGTATATTTTTTGCAGACAAAAACCTTGAACTTGCAATTAAATACTGGAAAGTAGCTTCGCATCTGGACCCTAACTATGCAAAAATTTACTCAAATCTTGCCATTTCTTACGATTTGTTTAAACAATTTAATTACGCCTATTGTTATTATTACCGTTATATGAATTTTGTAATAGGTGATAAAGAAGAGTATTACAAGGCAAACAAAAGACTTTTGAAGTTAAAGCCTTATTTGAATGAAAATCAGCATTTAATTGAAGAGCATCTTAAAAAGGCTGAAGAACATATTGCAAAAAGCGAGTTTTTTGATGCTATTGACGAGTTTAAAAATTATTCTATTTTAAAGCCCGAAAGTGCCGCAGAGTACAAAGATTTAATTAAAAAACTCGAGTCTTACTTAAATCCCGAGGCTTCAATCATTGAAAGTTGTTTTAATATAGGAAATGATTTGGTCAATCAAGGTAGGTTCTCAGAGGCAAAACCATATTTTTGGCGAATAATGAAACTTTCGTCCCCTCAGTTTCTTGAATTTTCAAAAGCAAAAGCCAAATATTCACAGTGCGAAAAAGCTGAGACGGAGCCGTTTGGTGATTAGAAATTTTTTAAAAAATTTAAAGAATTTTTTTTATACGAAAGTTCTGAAAAAAAAATACTACAGAATAGGGCAATGTTTGGGCTGCGGTAAATGCTGCAAGAAAATTTATGTTCAGCATGCAAACCATGTTATTCAGGATGAAAAAGAGTTTCAAAAATTAAAATATCTTCACAGGTTTTACACTTATTTAAATGTTGTTGAAAAAGATGATACAGGGCTTGTTTTCTCCTGCTCCAATTTGGACGAAAAAACTAATCTTTGTAAAATTCACAAAGACCGCCCCGGAATTTGCAGAAGATACCCGCAGGAAGAACTTTTTGCCATGGGCGGGGAGTTAAGCGAAAACTGCGGCTACAAACTTGTACCCATAATTTCTTTTTCCGAAGTCTTAAATAAAAAAATGAAAAAGAAAAATTATTAAAATACAGCTTAACATTTTGACATGACTGCTTGTTTGTAGTGTAATAGAAGTGGTGAAGTGTGAGCTGTGAACCGTGAAAAAGTCACAGGAATGACTTATTGCCGCGATTAGACTTGGGTGTGAGAATAGATGTATATAAAACAGTTAGAAATAGACAATTTTAAATCATTTGCGAATAAAATGGATATACCTTTACTCAAAGGTTTTACAACCATTTCAGGCCCTAACGGTTCTGGAAAAAGTAACATTATTGATGCGGTTTTATTTGCATTGGGGCTTTCCACTTCAAGAACTCTGCGTGCAGAAAAACTTTTTCATCTTATTTCAACCCACACAAAAAGAAACGACGCGCTGGTAAAAGTTACCTTTGGCGGAGTCGAAGGCGGAAAAGACCTTGTTGTCGGGCGTAAAATTAAAAAATCCTCGCAAGGCTATATCAGCACTTATTACCTTGATGATAAAGTTGTTACCCTGAGCGAAATTCATTCTATTTTGGAAAAACACAATATCACCCCAAACAGTTATAACGTTATTATGCAGGGCGATGTAACAAGCATTACAAACTGTTCTTCAAATGAGCGCAGAAAAATCATTGACGAAATTGCAGGAGTCGCAGATTTTGACCGCAGGATAGAACAGGCGACAAATGAGCTTGAAACAGTTGAAAAACGGGTGGAAAAATCTTCCCTGATTTTGAGCGAAGTCGATATCAGGCTTGAGCAGTTGAAGGAAGAAAGAGAAGTTGCGCTAAAGTATCAAAAACTTAAAGACGAAAAAATAAATCTTGAATCACAGATTAATAAAGTAAAATTCTTTGATATAAAACGAAACCTTGAAAAAGCACACGAAAATATTCTTGAATTCACCAAAAAGAAAAAAGAAGAAGAAGTTAAGCACAAAGATTTGGAAGAGCGTTTAGAACTTATAAAAGGTAAATATCAGGAGATTTGCGAACTTGTTAAAGAAAAAGGCGAAGCCCAGCAGATTGAAATAAAAAAACTTGCCGAAGAAACAAAAGGCGCAATAGAAAGAAAACAGTCGGCAATAAATTATGCGGACAAACAAATTCACGACGGGCTTAAATCCATTGAAAACGCCAAAAACGGAATTGAAGTCCAAAACAAAAAAATTGCAGATACAGAACTTAAAATTCAGCTTAAAAAAGATGAAATAAAAGGAATCGAAGAAAATATCGCGCTTCAAAAAGCCGAGTTAAATAAAATTCTTGAAGAAATGACCGGCTTAAACCAGACCGCAGACCAGCATATCGAAAAAAGAAACCAGCTTCGCAAAGACCTTGAAGCCTTGCAGGATAAAGAAAATAATTTAATTAAAGAAAAATTGCCGCTTGAAAATGAATTAAAAAACCTTCAAAAAGAACTCGGTGAAGCGCAGGAACAGGTTGAAAAATTAAAAGATTTTAAAAAGAATTTCGGCTCAAATAAAGATTTGATATCAACTCAATCCGAACAGCTAAAGCGTGAAATGGAAGATTTAAAAATCGTTCAGCAAAACGCCATGCATGATTTGGATACTACCAAAAATGAAATTTCCGACTTGAATTATGATATTCAAATGGCTTATCGCAAAATTTCTTCAATGGAAGCCCAAAAGCAGGCGGTTGAAGATGCTAATTTCGGCAGAGCAATAGATACTGTTATGAACGCTAAACTCAAAGGGGTTCACGCACCTTTGGTTAAGCTCGGGAAAGTTGATAAAAAATATTCCACCGCACTTGAAATTGCAATCGGTGGTAGAATTACACATGTTGTGGTTGACGATGAACACGTCGCCTCAGTGGCGATTGAGCTTTTGAAATCTTCGGATGCGGGACGCGCGACTTTTATTCCGCTGAACAAGATTTCAAAAGCTCCTTCAAAGCTGCCTTTGCCTAAAGACAAAGGGGTTATTGATTATGCCATTAACTTAATTGACTTTGAAGATAAATATACAAACGCATTTTTCTACGCGCTTGGCGATACTCTTGTTGTTGATAACCTTGATTGCGCCAAAAAGCTTATGGGCAGATTCAGAGTTGTAACCCTTGACGGAGAAATTGTCGAGAAATCAGGTTCTATGACAGGAGGCTCTGTCAGAAAAACAGGGCTTAAGTTCAGCCAGAACGATGATGAAGAGTTGGATAAATTCAGGGCAAAACTTAAGGAAATGGAAAAAAATCTCGCATCGCTCGAAAATAAAAAAATCGAACTTGAAAAGAAACTCGACAGTGTCAGAAGCGATTATTCAAATACAATGACAGAGTACAACAAGGCTAACATTGAAGTTGCAAACCTTGTCAAAAATTCTGAAGATAACGAAAATTTAATCGCAGAAAAACTTGAATTCATAAAACTTACAGAGCCGCAAATTGAACAGATTTCAAAAAAACTTGATAAAATGGAATCTTCTCATGTTGAGGTAACTTCTTCTATTCAAGAACTTCAAAGTGAAATCGAAAGAGTTGAAAAACTTATTAACGAAGAAGATTTGAAAAATTTGAAAGAAAAAACAGAAAGTACCGAATTTGAAATTAAGCGTCTTAACACCAATTTAACCAACGCAAACAATGATTTGTCCGAAATGGGTCGCGAAATTGCTTTCTTTAAGGATTTGATAAAAACCAAAGAAGAAGAAATTAAAAACATCGAACAAAGTTCAATCACCCTTGAGCAGGACAAAAAGACTTATGCCGAAGAAATAAAGGTGCTTCAGGATAAACTTGATGATTACGAAAAGCAGATTGAACAAATTAACGAAAAACTCGGTGAACTTTTGGCGCAACGTGACCAGATTAATTCGGAACTGCTTGAAATGGAAACTCAAAAGCACCTTCACGTGTCAGACTTGGAAAGGATTGCAGAGCAGATAGAATCCTTTAAGGCTCGCCGCAGAGAACTTGAGCCTCAGCTTGAACTTGCAAGAGAAGAACTTGAATCATCAGGGCTTGAAGTCAACAAGCTTGAGCCTGTTACGATTTCAATCGAGGAGATTACCGCAAAAATTCAGCGGCTTGAAAAGCGTATGGAAGATTTGGGACTTGTAAACATGCGCGCGCTTACGGCTTATGACGATGTGCTTGCTCGCCAACAGGAATTAAAAGAACAGATTGAAACCCTCTCCAAAGAAAGAAAACAGATTTTAGAGCGGATGCAAGGCTATGAAAATCTTAAAAAAGAAACTTTCATGAAGACCTTTAACAGTATAAACGAATACTTTAAAGAGGTATTTCATAAGCTATCTGAAGGTGAAGGAACTTTGATTTTGGAAAATGAAGAGGATCCTCTTTCAGGTGGGCTCACGATAGAAGCACAGCCGCGCGATAAGAAAAAGCAGAGATTAGAAGGTATGTCAGGCGGTGAAAAATCTTTGACAGCATTAGCGTTTGTGTTTGCTATCCAAAAATACATGCCCGCACCTTTTTACGCTTTTGACGAAGTAGATATGCACCTTGACGGAATTAACGTTGAAAAATTATCGGACATGATTAAACATCAGGCGGAAAATACGCAATTTATAGTAGTTAGTTTACGTAAACCTATGATAGAATCAGCTAATAGAACAATCGGTGTTACTCAGAAGGAAAAAGGGATTACCAGAGTTACAGGTGTAAAGTTAAGAGAGTGACGGGTAAAAGGGACAGATGACCGAAGCGATTGATTATAATTACGTAAATACTTCCTTAAAAGGGCAGACGGATGTTAATTTTGAATTCGTTGCGCTTAATCCTGTTTCTCAAGAAATGGACGGGATTGAAATTCTTGTTTCAATGGCAAAAACCGGTAAGGTCAATCCTTGGAACATTGATATCGTTGATATTACAGACAAATATCTTGCCCAGCTTTTTCAAATGAAAGCCCAAAACCTTAAGCTTACCGGCAGAACACTTTTGTTTGCCGCTATTTTGCTTAAATTAAAATCAAATGTCCTTGAAAATATCGATATAGTTGAATTTGAGGGAAGCTACGAAGAAGAAGCCAATGATCTTGATTACAACGATGATTTTGATAACGGTTATGAAGATTACGGCTCAAATGTTATTTCTATAGACGAAGTTTTGCAGCGCAGAACAAGCGTAAGGTTAAACAGAAACCGTGTCGTAACCTTAAAAGATTTAATCCGTCAGTTAGAATTTTACGAAATGATTGATAGAAAACAGTCTTTAAAAAACGCTCATGAGCGTGCAAAAAGAAGGGTTCGCTCTTTTGCAAATCTTTCGCCCGATGATATTGTTAATCTTGCACATGATGAATATATCGAAGACAGTGTTCAAAAATTGAGAGAAAATTTGGAACAAATTTTTAAGAAAGAAAAAAGAATTGAACTTAATGAGCTTACGCTGCTTGGAATGGATAAAGTTACAGCTTACATTGCACTTTTGTTTTTGTCGGCAGAAAGCGATTATGAACTTGTTCAAAAAGAATTTTATTCTGATTTGTACGTAACAAGAAGTAAATGGTTGAAAAATAAATGACAGAAGGCTTAAAATCAAGAATAGAAGCGGTATTGTTTACCACGGCAAAGGCTTTAAAAGTTAAAGAAATTGCCGAAATTCTGGAATCTTCATTTGAAGAGACAGAAGAAGCCCTTTTGGATTTAATTATGGACTATTCATCCCGTGACGGGGCATTGGAGATTGATGACGAAGAAGGCTATATTCTTCAGGTCAAATCCGAACACATGGATATAGTAGAAAAGCTTTGTCCCGTTGAATTAAAGCCTGCTGTGCTTAAGACTTTGACTGTTATTGCTCTGAAAGAGCCTATAAGACAGACCTTTTTGAAGGATTTGCGAGGTTCTAACGCTTATGAACATGTGCACGAGCTTGTCGATAAAGGTTTGATTTCAAGGAATAAAGATAAAAACGGGCGTTCTTTTAATTTAAAAACCACTCAAAAATTTGCAGAGTATTTTAAAATTAAAGGTGATGCAAAAAATCTTGTCAAAATTTTAGAGATTGATAAAGGTGTAAAAGACAACGAAGAGGAATAATTATTTGAAAAGAATTATCGCCGTCAGTTTAATTTCACTTTTGCTTATTATAGTTTCTTTCAAAAGCATTGTACCCGCTGTTTTTTTAAGTATCGGGAAAAGTTTTTATGAAAGCAAAAATTATACCGGTGCGCACAATATACTGAAAATCGCACTTGATTTTAATAACAAAAACAGGGATTTACGCTACTATTATGTTCAATCTTTAATTAAACTTGAACCGACTATTGAAATGCAAAAAGAATTGTATGATTTTGCAAATTTTAAATCGGATGATTCTGCAAGCCTTATTGCAGATAAAGAAGTTTCTAATATAAGAAAACAGGCTTATTTTAATATTGGAGAAAATTACATTGAACAAGTGCCTTTCAACAACAGGATTTTAAGGTGGGACACAACAAAATTTCCTTTAAATGTTTACATTGAAAATACCGTAAAAAATCTTCCGCAATATTATATCGAGCAGATTTCATCGGCTTTTTCTCAGTGGCAGTCTTCAACAGCGGGGTTAATTAAATTTAAAACGGTTCAGAATAAAAATGAAGCCCAAATCACCGTAAAAATTGTTCCTCTTGATGCTATGAGCATGTGTTCCAAAGAAGACTGTAAATATGTTGTAGCTTATACCACGCCGGTTATAAGCGGAGATTTTCTTAAAAGAATGGATATTATTTTTTACGATTCAAACAATCTTGCGCAACATTTTACGCCAAGAGAGGTTTATAACGTTTCTTTGCATGAAATCGGTCATGCGCTCGGTATTATGGGGCACAGCTACAACAAAGACAACTTAATGTTTATGGAAAATAATCTGGATAAAACTTATGACAGACACAGAAGCGTCTTTCAGCTTATTTCGCCGGTTGATTTAGATACGCTTCAGCTTTTGTACAGACTTGCGCCTGAGATAACAAACACCGCGCCAAACAAGTTAATTACAAAAGGATTTATTTATCCTCCTATTGTAATGGGCTCTGACCAGCAAATAAGTTCAAGAGGCATTATGGAAGCCGAAAATTACATAAATTCAGCACCGGAGTTACCAAACGGTTATATTCAGCTTGCTTCGGTTTATGCAGGCATGAAAGAATATAATTTGGCTATAGATGCCCTGAATAAAGCTTTGACTTTGTCTTCAAATGATTCCGAACGTTATGTTGTTTATTATAACTATGCGGTGATTTATATGAATATTCAGGATTGGGATGAAGCCTTAAAATATGCCGATATGGCAAAAGGAATGTCGCCCGAATCGGGCTCTGATATAGACGGGCTTATTGCAGCAATTAATTTTAATAAAGGTAATAAAGATTTTGCAAAGCAGGCTTATATCGACACGCTTTCAAAGCACCCTGAAAAAATTGTTGATTCGATTAATCTTGCAAAAATTTATTTGAGAGAATTTAATTTTGCGCAGGCGGGAAAGGTTTTAAACAGGTTAATTCAGGCAAATCCGAATGCAAGAATAGATTCAAGACTTAAGCCATACGGGTTGTTAATTTTTCTTTTTAAATAATTACTGTTAATTTTTGTTAAATTGCCCCTTAAAAAAGTGAAATATTTTTAATTACGGATTTTAATAAGGATAAGTCAAGGAGTGTGTTTTCATGCAAGTTAATTCCGTTCAAAGAAATAATCCGAATTTTACAAGTGTAATTCCTGTTAAGGTCTATATAGACGGGCTTCCTTCTGTTGACAGGAAAAATATTCAAAAAGCTATTAAGGCTTTGTCTAATATTTTAGTGCATGGTTCAAAGGGTAAAGAACAGTCAAAAAATATTATAAAAATTTTTATAAATGCTGTAAAAGATTTTAAATTTCTTCCAGGGGTAGAAGAACCAGGTCGCTGTTTGAGAAATTATATTTTCAAAAAAGAGGTTGATGCATACTTATTTACGGGTAGTGAAGCTTGGAATATCGATGCTTTAGCAAGAAAAATAGGCCCCGCAAAATCAAAAGGTTTGGATGCTTACGGAACATCAAAGACATTTGAAGCAAGCGCAAGAGGAAACAGTTATTTTGATAAAATCTTAGAATATATAAAAAATCCTAAATTAAGATTAAAAGAAGTTAAAGAAACAGGCAATGGTCCGATGATTGGCGATCCTATGAGATTAAATGTTTTTATGACAAGTAGCGGTGAGTACGGCAAATCAAACTTTAAGCTTAATCTTGAGAATATAGGATTTGAGAATATTAAAAAACAGGCTTAACGCTTATTAATAAAACCTTTTAATTAAAAATCTTTTCTACTAAAATATGTAGGTAATAGACTATTGGAGAATTAGATGTATAACGTTGCGATAATCGGTGCTGGTCCTGCGGGGATTTTTACTGCGTTGGAAATAATGAAACTGAAACCTGACTGGAAAGTGGTTTTGGTTGAAAAAGGCAAGAAAATCGAAAAGAGAAAATGCTTTCTTCGCGAAGGTCATAAGTCTTGTCCGGGCTGTAAAAAATGCGGGCTTTTATGCGGTTGGGGTGGCGCAGGTGCCTTTTCTGACGGTAAATTAACTCTTACTCCCGATGTGGGAGGAAATCTTCTCGATTATATGGAAAGAGGCGAAGTTGAAAAATTAATCGATTACACGGATAAAATTTATTTGGATTTTGGTGCAACGGAAGTAGTTTATGGTACTAATAAAGAAGATTTTGCCGATATCGCACATAAAGCTACACTTGCAGAACTTAAACTTATTCATTCTCCGGTGAGGCACTTGGGAACGGAGCGTAGTTTACATGTTCTGAAAAATATGCAAGACTTTTTGACTGATAAAATTACTATTTTATATGATGATGCGGTTGACAAATTAATCGTTGAAAATGAACAAGTAAAAGGGTTTACAACAAAAGGCGGAGAAAAAATTACCGCTCAATATATCGTTATGGCACCCGGCAGAGAAGGTGCCGATTGGCTAACTTCAGAATTTGCAGAAAATAAAATCGGTATGGTTAACAATGCCGTTGATATCGGTGTCAGGGTCGAGCTTCCCGCACCTGTATTTGAACCCATTACAGAAAAATTATATGAATCAAAATTGATTTATCACTCACCTACTTTCGGCGATGAGGTCAGAACTTTCTGTATGAACCCTTACGGGGAAGTCGTAAGCGAGAATTATAACGGAATTTTGACCGTAAACGGACATAGCTATGCTACAAGAAAAACCGCAAATACAAACTTCTCGCTTTTGGTATCTGAAAAATTCACCGAGCCTTTTAAAGAGCCTATTGCTTACGGTCAGCACGTCGCAAGACTTGCAAATATGCTAGCAGGAGGGGTTCTTGTTCAAAGATTCGGCGACCTGCTTGACGGAAGACGCTCAACGCCGGAGCGAATTGCCGCAAGTACAATAACTCCTACTTTGTCGTCTGCAACACCCGGGGATTTAAGTTTGGTGCTTCCTTACAGGCAGCTGTTGAGCATTATCGAAATGCTCTATGCGCTTGATAAAATCGCACCGGGTACGGCTTCCAGATATACTCTGCTTTACGGGGTTGAAGTCAAATTCTACTCTGCAAGGGTAAAGTTGACAAAAGAGCTTGAAACCGAAGGGGTTAAAAACCTTTTCACAATCGGTGACGGAGCAGGGGTTACAAGAGGTTTGATTCAGGCTTCGGCATCAGGCGTACATGCAGCGAGAATTATTTGCTCTCGCTAGAAAATAATGGTATAATTCTGTTATGAATAAAGTTAGTATGACTACTCAAAATCGTTTAATCTTGACGGGGCTGGTGTTAAGTACCCTTTTAATTATTTTGATTGCGGTTTTGGCCAGTTTAAACATCCAATCAAAGTTAAACGAAGGGTATCAAAATTTCGGCAAAATTATTTCAAAAACGCTTGCGATTGAAAGCGTTGAATTGCTTAAGGATATTCCCGAATATGCCAAATACAGTACTTTAAAGTATCATACGCAGTCAATATTAAACAGTAATGACGATATTGCTTTTATTGAATTTGCCGACAACAAAGGTAATGTGATTTATTCAAGCAAAGAAGATTTTCCTAAACAGGCTCAGGATTCCAAAGTCGCGGTAAGTTCTCCTATGGTTATGAAAAGCTTAGGGCAATCTACTTCGATAGGTTCTGTTATGGTAGGGCTTTCAGGTAATATTATTAACCAAATTTCTTCAACTACAAGAGCATCTTTGTTGTTTGTTTTTGTTGTTGCATGGGCGGTTTTTGCAGTCGTAATTCTTGTTAATACTTATCTTATTACTCGTGAATTAAGAATTTTACACCACGGCGTAAGAAAAATTTCCACCGGTGAATTCGGCTATAAAGTTCAGGGAAAAGGCGTCAGTTCAGAAGTCCAGGAATTGTTCGATGCGTTTAATGACATGTCAAGCCGTCTGCATTTATACGAAGAGCAAAATGTCGAACAGCTTACACTGGAGCGCAACAAAATGGAAGCTGTTTTGATGAGCATTGCAAACGGAGTTGTGGTTTGTGACAATTATGACAAAGTCGTTTTAGTGAATTCTCAGGCTAAAAAGCTTTTGGAAGTTGATGAAAAAGATATTTTAAACAGTAAAATTCAGCTTTATTGCGATTCAAACGGGGAACTTTGCTTTAAAGAAAAAATCGAGCAATTTAAGGATACTCCGCTTGATGTCATGGAGAAAAAGCCTTTGGCTTTCAACATTGAAGTTGATAAAAGGGTTATCAAGGCAATTATTTCCCCGATGTTTTCCAGAAATAAGGATTATGTAGGTTACATAATTGTTCTTATTGATGTTACAAAAGAAGTTGAAATGGATAAAATAAGAGGACACTTTATTTCAAATGTTTCTCACGAATTAAGAACTCCCGTTACCGTTTTGCGGAGCTATATTGATACTTTATACAATTTCGGAAGCGATTTTGATTTCAATACCCAAAAGGAATTTATCGGGGTTATGAATCAGGAAATTATCCGTCTTAACCGCCTTGTAAATGATATTCTGGACTTTTCAAGGCTTGAATCTGCTAATGTTAAACTTGAAAAAACAGTTACAAATATTGTTCAGTTAATTGAAAATGCGGTTAATTCAATGCAGGTTTTGGCGCAGGAAAAAAATCTTACATTCTCGATTATGAAAGAGCCTGATTTGCCTGAAATTCCCGTTAATGAAGACAGCATTGAGCGCGTGTTGAAAAATCTTTTGTCTAACGCCATAAAATATTCTCCGGAAAACGGAAGAATTAAAATAAGAGCAGAAAGAGCTCGGGTAGGTGATTTTGTTGAAATAAGCATTGAAGATCAGGGACAGGGCATTGCGCCTGAACATTTGGGCAAAATTTTTGACAGATTTTTCAGAATTGAAAATGATACCCATACTATAAAAGGTACTGGATTAGGGCTTCATTTGGTTAAAATTGCCATTGAAAAACACCATCAGGGACAGGTTTTTGTTCAGTCAAAGCTTAGTGAAGGTTCCACTTTCGGTTTTAGATTACCCGTTAATCCTATTAGCCAAGAAGATGAACAGGAACATAGACCTTTGCCTCATCAAGACGAAGAAATTGAAGACTCTGCAGCTTTTCAAGAAGACGAAATTGATTTTGAAAAAGTTCAAATTGAAAATCAACCTCAATCAGAAATAAACGCTGACGGTTGGGAAATAAGTGTCGGTGTGGAGAAAAAAGAAGTTTAAATAAGTAAGTTTTTTGATTTATTTATTTTTTTAATTGACTCTCAAGCTTTTTGCATTGTTCAAAATTTGTTTCGTCAGGAAAATCTTCAATTATTTTTTTTCCAATGGCTCTGAAGTCTGTTTTTGAATTTATATCAGGCCAGCTGTCTTTTTCTAAAGCGTTAGCTATTTCTTCAATAAACATTTCTAATATATCAGAAGGATAGCCAAAACTTTCTATCGCAACATCTATAGGTGTTTCACCCATATAATTTTTTGATGCAAGAATTTTAATTTTATCTGCAGGCTTAAGCGCGTTTAAGATTATACTTGTTTTTTTAACATTGTCATTAATTTTATTATTATCAGCAGACCATTTGCTTGTTTGATGAAGGACATTTTCTCCTTGATCATTTTGATTTAATAGAGTTAAAAGTATATCTATATAGCCGTATTTATTTTTTTTAATTTCAATATATTTTTTTGTCTCTTCTGCCGATTTGTAAACAACACTGTAATCGTTATTTGTATCTCTATCTTCCCATTTATCATTTTCGAATTCTTCAAGATTTTTAAATGAAATCTTATTGCGAAATTGTGATGAAGAAGCATTATTTGTGAAAATACTTCTGTTATTTATTTTTTTTGAGATACAGTTTGGTGTTAAATTAATTTTCATTTATTTTTTTTAACCTTTTCACTTTATATAAAAATACAAAATAAAAAAAATTCGCTAGAAAAAATAAAAAATGATACATTTCTTAATTTAATGGATATAAAAAATCAGATTAGCAGCTGTAATTGTTTAGTCTTTATTTTTTTCCAACGCTGATTGAAGTGCTTTTTCCAGTGATTGAATTTTTGCTTCCAAAACTTCTACTTTTGAACTGTCGGTTTCAGCACTTACTGAAGTTTTTTCAAGCCTATTTTGATATTCTTTAATTTTTTTAGATATTTCACGGCGGTACGGAACATACCAAAGGTATGTTATAAACATTCCGATTAATAATATTTCAAGCGAATTATAATCAAATTTATAATTATAAAAAGAAATTAATGATAAAACAAATAAAATTACTACTATTGTTCTTAGAAATATTTTCATAACTTTTTGCTCCTTAAATAACCTAAAACTTTTTTGATTTTTTCATCGGGTTCAATTTCAAGTTCAATTATTTCACAGGAAAATGGTTTTGTAAATATTAGTTTATATGCTTGTAAAACTTGTTCTTGAGTTTTAACCGCAAATGGTGCAGCCCCGTACAATGAATCATTTATAATCGGGTGTTTAATGTGGCTTAAGTGCACTCTTATTTGGTGTGTTCTTCCTGTCTTTAAGGTTAATTCAAGATAAGTGTACCCTTTAAATCTTTCTATTATGCTAAATTCAGTTATGCTTGGTTTACCCTCTTCTACGACAGCCCTTTTGTGAGGGAATTTCGGGTGTCTTGAAGTCGGCAGGTTAATTATTCCGGTATCTGTATTAAAATTTCCTTGCGCTATTGTCAAATATTTTCTTAGGGCGGTTTTTTCTTTTATCTGATTTGCTAAAAATTCGTGTGCTTTATTGTTTTTTGCCACCATAAGTAAGCCAGATGTGTTTCTGTCAAGCCGATGCAAAATTCCGCGCCTGAATTCTCCGTTAATGTCAGATAAATTTTGTCCGTATTTAAATAAAAGCGCATTTACAAGGGTGTTTTCTTTTTCCGTTGAAGTCGGGTGGGTAAGCATGCCCGACGGTTTATTTACTACAAGCATATTTTCATCTTCATAAACAATATCAAGTGCAATATCTTGAGGGCAAATGATTATCTCTTGTTCTTGTTCTTCAAATTGAACAAAAATTTTATCATTTATCTTTAATTTATATGAGTTTTTCTTGAAGTTTTGATTTACCGATACTTTGTTGTTGTTTATCAATTCTTGAATTTTGGCACGCGAAATTTTATCAAAAACGTTTGACAAAAAAACATCAAGTCTTTTGCCCTCATCGCTTTCTTCAACGGTAAAATAGAGTTCTTTCATAGCAATTTAATCGGTTTTTTAGTTAAAATTATCATAACTATTATACCAAAAACTCCAATGTTTATGAAAATATCGGAAATATTAAATATCGGAAAATTTATAAAAGTTAAGTCAAAAAAATCCCGAACATAACCGAACACAACTCTTTCGTATAAATTTCCAAAAATTCCCGCCATCAAAATCGTTATAAAAAACAGCTCTTTTATTAAAATATTTTCAATATTTTTTACAATGTAATAACACATTAATATTAATGCTATAAAAGAGATTATGATTAAAAATAATCTCGAATTTTGCATAATGCTGAAAGCTGCACCGTAGTTTTTTGTATAAATAAAATTAATTCCGTATTTTAAGAAATTTCCGCTTTCTGCGATTTTTTTCAGAATCAAGTTTGAAAAGTAAAAATCAATAAATGAAAAAAACAGAAATGAAATTAAAAAATAGGTATATTTACTATTTTTTGTCATTTTCGGAATCCTTTTTTTTGTCATTTTTATTATTTTCAAGCTTTGCCGAAATCACATTTACTCGCGACATTGCAAATCCCATGCCGGTTATGTTTATTTTGATGTCTGAGCCTCTGCTTAAATCGAGTTTTGCCACACCAAAAGAAGCAACCGCAAATTCATTTAGGTTTTCATTATTTGAAATAAACATTCTTTCTAAAATGCCGCTTTCCGGCAAACGTCTAAAGACTTCTTCTGCTTGAATTTGAGGGTAAGTTACTTTTTCTCTGCCGATTGAGGCAAGCACTATTGTGTCAGGCGGAGATTTTATGTTCAATGTCGCAGTATATTCTGTATTCATAGGAATTTTTGAAGGAGCATTCAGGTTAAAGCTGCAATAACTCGCGCTTCCGTAGGTAAGATATGTTTTTTCGAAAATAATATTATCTGAAGTTATTTTCCATTCGTTTGCAATTTTTTCCAAAAAATAAATCGTGTCGGAATTACTTTGCAGGTAGCCTTTATCTCTTAAAATCCCGCCGGCAGAAGCTGTATCTGCACGAGCACTTTCTTCAAGATATACAGTCGCGTAATTGCCGCTTATTTTTATATCTATAATTTCCATTTTATATTTTATTCCGGGATAATTTTCCCAGGTTTTTTTAATCAAGTCAAAGTAGTTTTCTCTGTTGAAACCGTCTGCATTATAATAATTTGGGGCATATAAATCTTTTAGTTGCTCAAATTTGTATTCGTTGGAAAATTTTGTGTGAAGGTAAAAGGTATCTCTAATTTCTTCATAAGGATTTTGTGAAGTCGTTTTAATCTTGTCAAAAAACCCTTTTTGGGTCAAAAGTGCTATGTTTTCAGATTCGGCAAATACTTTAGGCGAAAATATAATTACTGATAAAATTATTAATAGAATTTTTTTCATGACACCTCAATCGTTATTCCTGTATAAAATCCAAAGAGCCATATCGGCTAAGACCATTGCACCATTGATGATATAAAGCCAGATTACATAATCGAAACTGTACATGATTTTATGGACAGTTCCGAAAATATACCCCAACAAAATTAAAAGTAAAAAAAGAAAACTTTTGCCTTTGACTGATTTTGTCTGATAGGATTTAAGCAAAGCCACAGGCCAGCTTATTCCGAAACAAACAAGCATTAAAATTTCATAGTAACTGAAATTTGAACTGTTAATATAATGTATTGCAGTTTGTGCAAAATGCAGCATATGTTTTATCCTTCAAGAAAAATTATACTTCAAATCAGCTTAATAATTAATAGTTTAAAAAGACTATATTTTCTCGTCATTGCGATATATTATTTATTTGTTTTTATATTTTTCTTTCGGTACTTTTTGCCATCAAAAAGTACCGAAAGAAAAAAAATTATTTGTCGGGTACATAACAATATATTAAAATAACATTTTATTTAAAACTTACTTAATTAAACTATATTTCAACATTTGACATCATGGAAATCAAGGTTTGAATGGTGTTTTCCATATTTACGCTCTCAGAAGTTTTTTGTTGCAAAAAAGCATTTACTTTTGGCATCATTTCTATTGCAACGTCAAGAGTCGGGTTAGTACCGGGCTGATACATACCTACATCAATCAAATCTTTGTTTTCTCTGTAGATTGCAAGGATTTTTCGCATTTTTGCCGCAGCTTCCTGCTGTTCTTCTGTTGTGATTTCTGTAGCTAGCCTTGAAATACTTCCTAAAATATCTATCGCAGGATAATGATTCATTTCCGCAACTTTTCTTGATAAAAAAACGTGTCCGTCAACAATCCCTCTTACTGTGTCAACGACAGGGTCTGTGATGTCATCACCTTCCATTAAAACGGTATAAAGTGCAGTGATTGACCCTTCAGGGCTGTTTCCCGTTCTTTCCAGTGCTTTTTGAAGCCATGAGAAAATCGAAGGCGGATAACCCTTCATTGTAGGCGGCTCCCCGATAGAAAGCCCGACTTCTCTTCCCGCCATGGCGCAGCGCGTTACTGTATCGGTCATTAAGAAAACTTTTTTGCCCTGATCCCTGAAATATTCACAAACGGCAGTAGCCGAAAGCAGACATTTTTGACGAATAAGAGGAGGCTGGTCACCTGTTGAGCAAACTAAAACAGATTTCTTCATACCTTCTTCGCCCAGTGAATTTTCAATAAAATCTCTGACTTCTCTTCCGCGTTCTCCGATAAGTGCCATAACGTTTACATCGGCGTCAGAATTTCTTGCCATCATCCCGAGAAGTGTACTTTTACCTACCCCTGAGCCTGCAAAAAGCCCCATTCTTTGCCCACAGCCAAAAGTCAGTGTTGAGTCGATAGCTCTTACTCCTGTTGAAAACATATCTTTAATCAAAGGTCTTTTAAAAGCATCCGGTGGAGAATTTTCAACTGATACCCATTTTGCTTCGGTTGTGTCTAATGGCATCCCGTCTATGGGTTCACCCAAAGGGTTTATCAATCTTCCCAACAGAAATTCTCCTACAGGAAGCATTATAGGTCCTCCCGTGCTTTGAACAAGACTTCCCTGACCGATTCCTGCTCCGTCATATAATAAAAGAAGCTGTGCAACATCACCCTTGAAGGCAACGACCTCTGCGGCTTTTTTTTCGCCATGCATATTTTCGATATAGCACAAATCACCTATTTTTAAGCCCGGTAATTTTACTTCAACCGTTAAACCCAAAAGCTTTGAAACACTTCCTTTGTATTTGTACAAGGAAGTTGAATCAATTACGTGCTTGGCACGACTTTTAATTTCTGATAAAGCATTATTGCAACTTTCGTCAATCATTGCACTATTATTCTCCCACCCTTTTATAATAGCATATTTTTAATGAATAGGGCAATAATTTATTGTGCTATCGAAAGCCCGTACATAGGTTTTATAATTATCTCAATGTTTGTATCTTTTTGCAGAGAGGCTTTGAGATTATTAAGAGCCTCTTCTTCGGTCTTACCGAAACCTATAACATTTTTTACAATACAATTTGCATTAAAATTATTGTTCCGACTGTTTTTGTAAATCATTGCAGGATATTCAACTGTTGACATGCGCACACCTCATTTTGTTAATATATATGTTATATCGGCTTTAATTTTTAAAATCTTAAATTTATTTTTGAAATACCCTCTATATGTATGGTATATCAAACTATAAGCGCGAATTGGCATTGTTTGAAAAAAATTTTTTGTGATATTATGTCATTACAAGAAACAGAGGAAATATGAAAATAAGCGTTAAAGTGCCGGCTACAACGGCAAATATAGGTTCAGGTTTTGATTGTTTGGGCATGGCATTGCCTATTTATAACACTGTAACTATTGAAGAAACAGTTTTGCCCGGCACCGGAATAGAAATTAATGTAATGTCGGAAGGTGATACCGAAGAAGATTTTGCAATGGAGCACATTCCTACAGATGAGAATAACATTGTTTATAAGGCAGTTGAATTGCTTTATAATTCAATCGGACAAAATCCTGCAGAATTAAAAATAACAATAAAATCTCAAATACCCATAGCAAGAGGGCTTGGAAGCTCGGCTGCAGTAATTGTGGGCGGACTTCTCGCGGCAAACGAATTATTGGGAAAACCTGCAGATGAGGCGGCTTTGCTTTCTATCGCAACAGAAGTCGAAGGGCATCCCGATAACGTTACACCTGCAATAGTCGGCGGCCTTGTTTTAACTTCGCAGGAAGAAGACGGAAGTATCCTTTACAGAAAGCTTAAATGGCCCGAAGAATGGCATATAACTGTTTGTATCCCCGATTTTGAACTTGCAACTGAAATCGCACGCTCTGTTTTGCCTAAAGAAGTTCCAATGCAAGATGCAACTTTTAACGCAAGAAGGCTTGCGATGTTTGTTGAAGCAATTCATTCAAAAGATGCGGAGTTAATGAAACTGGCTCTTCAAGACAAGCTTCATCAGCAATACAGGATGAAATTAGTTCCCGGACTTTGTGAAATCATTGAAAATCTTAAACACGAAGAAAACGTTTTAGGTTGTGTCCTAAGCGGTGCGGGACCTTCTATTTTGGTTATTTCTCAGAAAAACAATTTGGAGAAAATTAAATCCATCGTAAGCGAAACTTGGGCAGATTTAAACGTAAAAACAGATATCAAAACTCTCAAAGTAGAAGAAAACGGTGCTCAGATACTTGAAGCAAGTTTGGTCTAATTTAATAAGTAAATTTTTATTAAGAAAATAACAAAAATAAATATTTTGATTTTTTTATAAATCGTTAATTTTTTAAGAGAAAGGGATATTATATGTTTGTTGACAAAGAGAGTCATTCTAATGTTTCATTTGAAGGTACGGGCAGTTTGCTGATTAAGTATCATAAGTATTCTGAAAAAATGGGACAAGAAATTCTGCAATTAATGGAACAGAAAGTCGGTAAACTTTCCGGTGACATAAAAAGCTTTTTAAAAAGTAATGGCGCATTGAATGAAGCAGGCGATTTAGTGGGTCTTAAGCCCAAAAGTATTACTATACTTGACGGAAATGAATATTTTGATGAAGAAATACTTAAAGATGCTTCTTTTATTTTTCAAAGAGGCGGAAGTCTTGATAAAGTTATCGAAGTTGATAAAATTAAAATCGAAGGCGGACAAAATGTCGGCATTAGGGCTAAATTTGTAAGTATTTTAGGTGATTTTAAGTCAAGATTTATCTTTGCAGATGATTTAAAGGCAAGAAACAGTAAATTAGATTCGTACGTTGAAGTAAAAAATGCAGAATTTTATAATTCTTCAAATCTTAAAAAAATGAGCGTATCTGAAGACCTTGATCTTTATGGAAAATCAAAAGTAAGAAATTCAACCGTAGGTGATTTGTATTTAGATAATGCATCTTTTGCCGATAATGTTGTTGTTAAAAATAACTTTTCGGCTTGGGAAAATTCAAGGGCTTTAAGATTAAAAATACAAAATAATGCAGATTTACATGATTCGGCTGTTTTATCAATGTCAGGTGTCGAACATGTTTTAAATACTTGTAATAAATCGAGAGTCTCTCATTCAGTTGCAGGCTCTTTTTATGCTCATAATAATTCAATATTACAAAAGGTAGTTGCGCTTCGACATATTGGAGCGGGACATTCATCAATAGTAAAAAGTTCAATTTCAAAAGGTGATCTTGTTGCAGGTAATTCTGCTTCTGTTTCCGATGTTACTGTAAAAAAATCTTCTTTAATAGGCCAAAATGCTTTTGCGACCAAGTTGAAAACTAATACATTAAAGGTTATTGATAGTGCAAGGGTTGAAAATTCTTTGATTAATGGCGACTTATCATTGAGAGGGGATTCTGTTGCTGTTAATGTAAAGGTTGGTGATTGTGCAAACGTTTTGGACTGGGCAAAGCTTCAAAAATCTGAAGTGAAAAGAGGATTGACACTTCATGATAATGGTCAAGCCTCTGATATTTGGGTACAACAAGAAGGTTTAAATGTGAATGATACAGCCGGTATTAAAAATATAGTTGCACCTAAATATTATCTTTATGACAGAAGCACTATTGGCGGAAAAATTCAAGGTAAAATTAATTATATTGATCATAGGGTTAAAATCAATCCTGATACAAAATTTGATGCTTTTGCAAGACATTCACTGCCGATTACAAGATTTAGGGCAAAATTTTTGAGCAAATATAGTTTGAAAGTTTAATTTTAAAATAAATTAAATAATTTGCTTCCAAACAACAAAATTCCTATGGCAATACTTATGAAAGTTGCAATCATAACTGCACCTGCTGCTATGTCTTTTGCCATTCCCACCATTTTTGAATATTTATTTTTATATATCGAATCGAGTGAAAATTCTATTGCTGAATTTACCATTTCAGCAATAATTACAAGCGAAATCGTAAAAAGCAAAATACTGAATTCAAGAGGCGAAAATTTTAAAATTATGCCCAAAGCGGTAACCAAAAGCGCGATAGAAAAATGCACACGGATATTTCTTTCGCTTTTGAGTGCCAACCTTATGCCCTTGAAAGCATTTTGGCAAGTTCCTGAAAATCCCCCTTTTGACTTATATTTCGACATATTATCCCTTTAAATTCTTTAGCGCATTGTCCTGTGCTGTTACAATAAAATTATACTTCTCATTGGTTTCGTGGTCAAATCCGAGAAGGTGCATTATTCCATGACTGATTAAAAACTTTAATTCTTCCTTTAACGGCGTACCTTTTTTTTGTGCTTCTTGTGTTGCATTATCCAACGAAATTATTATTTCGCCTAAATTTATTTCATTATCAAATACAAATTTTTCGTTGGAATCGGCAAAAATAGCAAAAGTAATTATGTCGGCAGGGTAATCTTTTTTTCTGTATTCTTTATTTATTTCGTGAGCTTTTTTGCTGTCACAATAAAGAATATCAAAAGATAAAGTTTTAAATTTTTTCTTTGCAAGGCAGGATTTGTCAAAAATATTATTGTCTTGAAGATAATATTTAAGAATATTTTTTGCAGCCGAAATAAAATATTTTTCGTTAATTTTAATAGACGGATGAATATTTTCTGAAAAAATATTACTTTTTATCATTTTTTTCATTTCCGCCTTGTTCAAGTTGCCGTATTTTTTCATCAAGCTCTTTGTCGATAACTTTATCCGGCATCGGAATATTGATTTTAGTTTTATCCAGTTCATGGACAATATCTTCGTGATACTTAATCCTGTTATGTTGCATGCCTCTTAAAATTCTGTTAAAAGTAGCAGCGATTGTTTTTATATCCCGAAGAGTAAGCGGACTGTCAGAAAGCTGTCCGTCGTTTAATCTTTCTATAATAATTTTATCAATAATCGTTTCGATTTCCTCAGGAGTAGGGTTTTTAAGTGCCCTTGTCGCAGATTCAACCGCATCTGCTATCATAAGAATCGCCGTTTCTTTCATGTTTGGTTTTGGGCCTGTGTATCTGAATTGTTCTTCTTTTACGTTTTCTGCGCCTTCTTCGGCAACGGCTTGCGTGTAAAAATAGCTTGCAAGACCTTCTCCGTGGTGCTGCAAGATGAAATTATAAATGATTGGCGGAAGTCCGTATTCTTTTGCTAATTCTACACCGTCTTTGGGGTGCGCGGTTATTACCATTTTGCTCAATCTGGGATTAAGCTTTGCATGCGGATTTTCGATGCCGAAGTAAGATTGATTTTCTACAAAAAACAACGGCCTTTTTAATTTTCCTATATCGTGGTAGAAGGCTCCGACTCTTGCTAAAATCGGGTTTGCTCCGACGGATTCGGCGGCTGCTTCACACAGATTTGATACCATAAGGCTGTGGTGGTATGTTCCGGGGGCTTCAAATTGAAGTCTTTTCATAAGCGGTTGGTTATGATCGGCAAGTTCTGCAAGTCCGTAGGGGGTTATTATTTTAAAAATACTCTCCAGCAAAGGCAAAAGTCCAAGTGCGATTACTCCGCTGAGAAGACAGTTTATAAATGTTATGGCTGTGTCGGTTACTATTAATGCGTTGTCAACTTCAATAAGGCATTTTTCAAGTAAATATATGCTTACCACTATTACGACAGATGTCAGGGCAATGTCTATACCTGTTTTAATTAAATCGAACCTTCTTGAAAACTTTACTTGAGCTATTGTAATCATTGAGATTAAATTAATTAATGCAAATGCAAGAACAAATTGTATATTATACTCCAGTGTAAGCGTAAGAGTTATTAACATAAGAGATGCAAGCATCATTGCTATTCTCGGAGTTGTAAATATTGAAAGAATTATTATAAATGCAGGCATTGGTAACATATAAGGTGAAAATCCCGTAGGTATTAAGATAGAAATTAAAGCAAATGCTAGTGATAATGCTCCCATTATCATTATTCTGCTTGATTCTATATATTGTTTTTCAAATGTTCTTAAATATTTTAAAAAGGCAAGAGAAGTTAATAAAACAATAATAAAAATTCCTAAGAATCCTTTAAAGTTCATTTCCAGAACATTATAACCAGCTTTCCTTAAAGCATCACGCTTAAGCTGAGTTACGGGTTCACCTTCAAAAACTATCTTATCGCCTTTTTCAAAAACTACTTCAACGGGTTTGACTGCGTCTTGGGCATTTTTCTTGGCTGTGGTTGTTGCGTCTTCATCTATTATTAAATTCGGGACAATTACCTGTTCCAAAAGCTCTGTAATAACCGTTGATTGACTTTTTGGAATGTTAGAGACCATATTACGGTGGATTATTTTCCTTATATTATTGTTTTCATAATCTTTTTCACTTATTCCTACGCTTAGTATATTTGTCAATACAAGAGAGGCTTTGTCAAATACTTGTCTTACGCTGTTTTCGTTTGTTTTTAATAAGTAGTTAATAACAAACTCTTTTCTGTATCCTTCGGAAATATCGAAAAGAATTGATAATTCGCTTGTTTTTACTGACATCGGAACGTCTTTTTTTCTTATTTGAAGTATTGAGCTTTCAAGAGTTTCAAGGTTATTTTTAATAAAACTGTCTTCTGCAGGAGCTAAAATTGGTTCAACTTTTTGAGAGATTTCTCTTTTATGCTGTTCTGTTCTTTTTGTGTCAATTACGGTAATTGTTCTTTGGGCAATTATGTCCTTTTTGCTTATCCCGTTTTCGATTATGTTTTGAAACAGCAAATTTTGTGATGCAAGAATTATACTCATCAACAAAGCAAAACCAAAAAATGCGCAAAGATTTAAAAATTTTGAAGAAGAAAAGAATTCTCCCATAGCTTCAAATGATTGTGGTTTATTCATAAAAACATTCCTGATTCCTGTAATATTTTATTAATAACATTCTATAACAAAAAAGAAAATGTCAAATTATCTTAATAATTTGACAAAAACGCATGACTTTTATTTTTGTATGTTATATCATCAAGCTTGAGGGATATGTTATGGCAGAAAAAACAGTTTTTGATAAAAAATTAAATTTAAATAATATTACGGTTATGAGCGCGTTTTCAAATGAAAGTGACATGTTTACTTCATTGTCAACTACTGCGCTTTTGGCTAAAAATTCTGTGCCTTATTCTCATAAGCGCGCAGCTGATAATTATGTAATTATCAAAAGAATTTATAAATTTCAAGCGGTTCAAAGCCGCATAACAAATCAAGAAATTGCGCTTCTTAAGAAGTACGATTTTAATCTGCTTGAACATTCAACGATTAAGCAAATTAATGAAGAATTAGCCTACCTTAAAAAATGGGCGGTTTCTTCAAACGAACAATTAGCTTCAGATGCTGACGAAATAATTCAAATCAGGGCAAAAGAACTTAAATTTATTGTGGCAAGCAATTATTCTGCTGTGTCGGAAGAAATTTACGACGGTTACAAAGCTTTAGAACGTTATTTTGAGGAGATTACAAAGTTTTATCGTTAATATTTGTTAATTTTTTTTAACAATCAGGCAATTTTTTTTTCTTTTCTTTTTATTAATATTGTTTTCTTATGTTTTGTGTGAAAGGTAAAAATGTCAATGCAAATACTGGCAAATTTTAATAATAAGTACGCAGGAGTTCCGCTAAGCTATACTTCTGATGTAAACAAAGGCAAAAAACATCCTAAAAGTGCAATAAAGCAGCCGGAAGCCCCAAAAAACGTAAAACGCGGTGTGTTTTTAACAACTGCTCTTGGGGTTGCAACAGGAGTAGCAATAGCACTTAAGAGGGGAGTATGTATTAAAGATCCTAAACTCATTAGTGGTAAATTAAAATTCTTAAATCCTCTT
>Ga0116170_10000656_pt1 | contig 36222 bp, 30 predicted proteins | sample AD_JPNHW1_MetaG_FD_89797 | JGI IMG/M metagenome (GOLD analysis project Ga0116170, IMG submission 89797) | Active sludge microbial communities of municipal wastewater-treating anaerobic digesters from Japan - AD_JPNHW1_MetaG | ecosystem: Engineered > Bioreactor > Anaerobic > Digestate | place... | reverse complement strand
CGCTACGGGGCCGGATCCAGCCCTTCGGAGGCGCTTCCCTCGACCCCAAGCAGGCGCCCCGTCTTCCCCGCGACAAGGACAAGGGCATCAAGCTCCTTCCCGGTGAGGGCGGCCGCATTCGCCATGATTAATTCATAATTGTCATCTTCGATCCTGCAGATGAGCCGGCGCCCCTTGGGCGAGAGGGACAGGAGGATGGCTCTCCGGTCTTCCGCATCCTGGCGCTTCTTCACATATCCATCCGATTCCAGGCGCTGGACGAGCCTCGTGGCAGAGAAGAGGGGAATCTCGAGGACGCGCGCGGCATCGCTCACGCGGATCCCGCTCTTCCGCCTGAGCAGCTGGAGGAGGCAGATCTCCGGATAGCCGAGTCCGAAACGCGCGATGAGCGTCCGCTCGAAGTGATATACGGCACGCATGGTCGAATAGAGTATGGCGTCCGCATGTGCGCGATCGGGCAATCTGGCCAGGATGGGCCTCCTTTTGAACATGAATGACTATGCAAACAATGCTTATTGGTTGTCAAGCTCGGCGGAGTGATGCGGACCTGCGGGGATGCCACGTGGCCCTCTCACGCCATGGTTTTCCTTGACGGCTGGCGAGAGCGGCCTTAAGGTATCGTGGTCCGGGAGAAATGCTTCCGCAACGCCGTTCTTCATGTGCTTCCCGGATTCCCGCTGGACGGGAATGGATTCCTATCCCGACTTCCCAAGGGGTGCTTCATGACGAACTATCTCAGGGACTGGGTGAAGAAGGGGCCGCGCAGGAAGCTTGCCGCTTCGCTCGCGGTCCTCGTCGGGCTCACGATCTTCGTGGCCATCATGGGCGCGCAATCGGTCGCCGGCGAGGCATCTCCGACATCGGGACAATTCAGGCCATTCTCCTTCATGACCGACTCCCGCTTCACGGATGTCGAGAGGATCGGCCTTTTCGTGGTCCTCGGCATAGCCCTCGCGGGCCTGCTCTACGCGCTCCTTCTCGTAGGCCAGGTACGCAAGGCGGACAAGGGCACGGCGAGGATGCAGGAAGTGGCTACCGCGGTACGGGAGGGAGCCAACGCCTACCTCGGCGCGCAGTTCCGGAGGATCGCCCCGCTCATGGTCATCCTCGCCATCCTCCTCTACTTCACCGCCTCGAGTCCCAACCCCTGGTTCCACTTCGGAAGGGCGGGAGCCTTCCTCGTCGGCGCGACCTTCAGCTGGCTCGTCGGCTTCGTGGGCATGCGCCTCGCGACGCAGGGCAACCTCCGCGTGGCCGCGGCGGCGCGCACGAACTACGGCGGAGCCCTCCAGCTCGGCTACCGTACGGGCACGATCACGGGCATGCTGACCGACGGCCTCGGCCTCCTCGGCGGCACCCTGATCTTCATGTGCTTCGGCGAGCAGGCCTACGAGGCCCTCCTCGGCTTCGGCTTCGGGGGCACCCTCCTCGCGCTCTTCATGCGCGTGGGCGGCGGCATCTATACGAAGGCCGCGGACGTGGGCGCCGACCTCGTGGGCAAGATCGAGAAGGACATCCCCGAGGATGACCCGCGCAACGCGGCTACGATAGCGGACAACGTGGGCGATAACGTCGGCGACTGCGCCGGCATGGCGGCCGACATCTTCGAGTCCTACGAGGTCACCATCGTGGCGGCCATGATCCTCGGACTCGCCACCTTCGGCCATATCGGCGTCATGTTCCCCCTCCTCGTCCGCGGCATCGGCGTGCTCGGCTCCATCATCTCCACCTACACCGTCCGCGCGAGGGCAGACGACACCTCGGACGTGGCCCTCCACAATGTGCACCGGGGCTTCTGGATCGGCTCCGCCATCTCCGTCGTGGGCTTCATGGTCCTCGGTTTCTTCTATCTCCGGACCCCGGCCGCCTCGGCGCAGGGCCTCCCCTGGTGGGCGAACTTCGGCCTCTCGCCCGACCTCGACCTGAGACCGGCCATCACCTGCCTCATCGGGGTTGTGCTCGCCATAGTCCTCAACAAGGCCACGAGCTACTATACGCACACGAGCCATCCGCCCGTGAAGAGCCTCACGAAGTCCTGCCAGACGGGACATGCGACCAACATCATCCAGGGCTTCGCCATCGGCTACGAGTCGACCGTCGTCAACGTCGTCATCATCGCCGCGGCCATCGCCCTCTCCGTCCTCGTCTACTCGGGCTCCAACCCGCTCTTCATCGCCTACGGCGTGGCCATGACGGGCATCGGCATGCTCACCCTCACGGGCAACACTATCTCGATGGACGTCTTCGGACCGGTGGCAGACAACGCGAACGGCATAGGCGAGATGGGCTACGACAGGACGGAGATGGAGAAGGAGAGCCCCGGCAGCTACAAGCGGGCCCGGCAGATCCTCGCCGACCTCGACGCGGTCGGCAACACGACGAAAGCGGAGACGAAGGGCATAGCGATCGGCTCCGCGGTCATAGCGGCGGTCTCCCTCTTCGCGTCCTTCATCGCGGTCATCGCCATGGGCAGCGAGGACAAGATAGGCCAGATGGACCTCGGCCTCTACGACCGCATCGCCGGCATGCTCTCGGTGGCCAAGCCGGAAGTAATGATCGGCCTCCTCATCGGCGGCTCCGTCCCCTTCCTCTTCAGCTCCATGCTCATCCGGGCCGTCGGCCGCGCCGCCTACCTCATCGTCCGGGAGTGCCGCGAGCAGTTCAAGGACAAGGCCATCTGGGCCGGCAGGAAGAAGCCCGACTACGGCCGCGTGGTCGACATCTGCACGAAGACGGCCCAGAGCGAGCTCATAGGGCCGGCCTTCCTCGCCATCCTCTCGCCCATCCTCGTGGGCTTCCTCCTCGGACCCTATAGCCTCGGCGGCTTCCTCGCGGGGGCCATACTCACGGGGCAGCTCCTCGCGGTCTTCATGGCCAACGCGGGAGGAGCCTGGGACAACGCCAAGAAGGCGATCGAGGACGGGCTCTACGGCGGCAAGGGCTCCGAGGCGCACAAGGCCTCCGTCACCGGCGACACGGTGGGCGATCCCCTCAAGGACACGGCCGGCCCCGCCATCAACCCCCTCATCAAGGTCATGAACATGGTGAGCCTCCTCACCCTCGTCCTCGTCATGAAGTTCGGCTTCGTGCGGACGACCCAGAGCGTCGCAGGCGGCTGGATCGTCGCGGCCGTCGTCGTGACGGTGTCGCTCATCGCGATCGGCTGGTCGGTCTGGAACTCCAAGCGCGAATCGCCCGAGATGCTCGCCATCGAGCGGGAGCTCGCCGAGAAGTCGCTGCGCGAGGCCGTCATCGACCAGGATGTCTAGGCCCCTGGCGTGACGCGGAAGGGGCTGCCTGCGGGCGGCCCCTTCCATCTGGCAGGCCTCACAGCCCTGGAGCCCGGCGCGGGAACGGAGGTCAGTCGCTGCTTGCGAAGAGGGTGTGGGTCGGGAGCTCCAGCCAGCGCAGGAAGAGGAAGCGCCCGAGGCGGACGCGGATCACCGAGCCCTTGAAGAACATGCTGCGGTCGACATAGAGCACCACGCCATCGCGCTCATGCACGTCGTAGCGCCTCGCGCTGGCGGGCGCCGAATACTCGATCACGGTATGAGGCAGGGGCTCGAAACAGGTATCCACATGCTCCTGGGTGATCGAGCATACCCCGCCCTTGCCGCGGATGTGGTCCATGGCCCCCGCGTCGATGTCCAGCGTCATGGGAGCCCTCCTTTCCCCTGTGCAGGTTGATGGCGGCGCCGATGGACCGCGCCAGCGGATCATAGCATGGATCAGGCTTCCGGGCGAGCCGGTACGGTCCTGCAACCCGCGACCAGGGCCTCGCAGGCTATGGCCTTCCCGATGCGCTGGTCGAGGAGCTTCATGTGGGTGCCCGCCGACACGAGTTTCATGGCCGCCATGGCCGCCGCGTAGGGATGGAAGGCGGCGTCGAGGGGAGACTGCCTGCAACAGGCGCGGAAAGGCATCTCCAGTTTCCGGCCCAGATCCTGGGCAGGGAAAAGGGGCCGGTGCTCATCTGGGACTTCGCCGTCCCAGCCCTTTCTCGGCTCGAGGCCCATGCTGAAGGAGATGCCCCTCATGAAGGCAAGGAGGGCCGCCTGCCCTTCATGGATGTCCGAGAGGATGACCGAGCCCGGTTCCAGGCTGTCGAGCCCGGGGACGGAGGAGCGCAGCACGAGGAGTCCCGCGAGCGTCGCGGCTCCCGCTATATCGGTCTCGATGTGTCCCTTCTCCGTGCCGGTGAAGGCCGGGCCGAGGAGACCGAGGAGGGAATTGGCGAGGTTGCCGATCTCCTTCATGTTCCTGCGGATGTCCCTCTTCGTCATGGCTTCCTCCTTGCGGCCCGGCCGCCCCTCGCTCACCCGACCCAGGGGCCATGGTAGCGGGGAAAGGCCGACGGATCGGCGTAGTTCCCGTCGACGAGGATGGCCTGGCGGGGCAGGAGTTGTAGCATCGCATGCATGCCGTGCATGTTTCAAGGAAGCGGAAGGCGGCTCCGGAGACTTCTATCGAAGCCGTCGGACATGATTTCACGCAACGCAGGCACTGCATGCAGCGCCCCGGATCCACCGAGAGGGCCTTCCAGTTGTCGCGGAGCCTGTCCCGGCTCAGCCGCCCGATGACGAGCCCCGGAAGGAGGTAGGGACCGATGCCCTCGATCTTCCGCTCCCCGCCCGCTATCGACTTCGCGCAGGCCTCGAGGGAAGCCTCGACCGCGGGCCGCCTGGCAAGGCGGTCGCGCAACGGGAGTATCCGTCCCCGCACCGAAGGGGTGGTTACGTCATTGAACATCCTGAGGTTGTAGCAGGAATGGACGGGCTGGCCGAGGGCCCTGCGTTCGCGGAAATAGCCCAGCGCGTTCACGTACCCGAAGGTCGCGAGGACGACGAGGGGCAGGCCCGTGGGGAAGCCTGGCTGCCTGACGGCATCCGCCACAATGCGGGGCAGGTTGGCTCCGTAGATCGGGTGGGCCAGGACGACACGGTCACAGGCTTCGAGACCCGAAGGCAGGCCCTCCTCGAGGTCATGGACGCGCACGCGATGGCCCCTGGCCTCGAGCCTGCCGGCCAGGAAGCCGGCGGCCCATTTCGTATTGCCCGTGCCGCTGAAAAACAGGATGGCCAAGTCCATCATGCGCTCCGTCATCGGTGCCCTGGGACGCGCGCCAGAGGATCAGCGAAAGGCCGCTATCCTTTCATCGATCCTTCGCACCAGCGAGTAGGTATAGGGAACAAAATACCTTTCCCAGTACCTGCTGCCAAGGGGATTGATGGTCTCGTAATCGACGCCGAGGAGCTTATAGCCCTGATCCTTCGCCCAGGAATCCACCGTTGCAAGGAGCCGCGTGGCAATGCCGCCCGCCCGTTCCTCCTCGACGACATAGGCACCCTTGATGTTCATTACCGAGGGCTGCCGGGAAACGAAGTTCTCGCCCTGCGGCCCGAGCCGCATGAGGCCTATCGGCCTTTCGCCCCTGAAGGCAAGCCATTCATGATGGTTGTCGCCGGAGCTCCAATCCGCCTGCTCCTGCATCGCGTCCTCATCCGCGTTGGGCATGAACATCGGTGACCGGCGGTAGTACTCGTTATGCTGCCGATGGATCACCGCCGCGCACTCGTAGAGCCGCGGCCCCGATTCGAGGATGCGGACGGATCCATCGGGCAGAGGCCGCTCGAGGCCGCCGGCTTCCCGGATGGCATCGGCACACCTCATCCCGAAACCATTGTAGGCCAGCCTGTTCCTCAGGCCCGCATCGCCGGCGAATACGGTGATCGCATGGGTATACATCTTTTGGCCGGCCCAGAGATCCGCTGCCCTGCCATAGAGCTCCTGCCAGACCTCACCTTCGACACCTTGGGCCATCCCGTGGCCAAAGAGGGGGCAATAGGCTCCGTCAACCGACCCGAACAAGCCTGGCACCCTGGCTGCGGCCATGAAACCGAGCAGGGCGCCGCCCCTGACCGCGGCAACGCCGTTTCCGGCCTCAATGAGCCTCTCGACAGGCTTGAGGAGGCAAGAAGGGTCGACAGGAGGCAGGACCGCTGTCCTCGCCTTCTCCCTCCGATAGGCCTCCATGGCAAGGGCAAGAACGGCGGCCTTGTCATCGGGGGACAGGTCGCGATACCCGATCGGCTGGCTCATGGGGTCCCGCCTCATTCGTCCGCGAGGATGCCGTAGGCGTAGCAGTCATGCCAGAGGGGAATACCGGCGCCATCCCTCCGGAAGAAGCCCCTTTTCCGGAAGTATCCTTCCCTCTTCATGCCCGCCTTCTCGAGGACCTTCCAGGAGGCGACGTTCTCGGGATTGCAGTAGGCATTGATCCTGTGGATTCCCGGCTTCAACCTGTTGGCATCCAGGAAGGCCCTGACGGCCTCGGTGCAATAGCCCTTGCCTTGATATTTCCGGTTGAAGATGTAGCCGATCTCCCAGGCAAGGAATTCGGGGGGCTCCTCGGGCGCCCAGTAGAGATGGCCGATCATGCGGCCCTCGGCCTTGAGCTCTACGGCGAGGAAGTTGTCGCCCTTCGAACGTTCCTCGGCGAGGGCGAGCGCTTTTTCCTGGCTGATGGGCGCGCCCGGCTCGAAACGATACGTCGTTCCGTCGGACAGGTACTCATGCAGGTCCACCGCATCCGAAATCCGGAATTCCCGGATGAGAAGCCGCTCCGTCTCTATCACTTGCTTCGTCCCTTCATGGCGGCATTATCGGGAGGCACGACGCGTTTTCGCAAGGGACGGAACCGGCTAAATGGTTGTGTACGCGAGGCCGCGACTCCCCGCCGACGAACCGGCCATGGAAGGTACGGAGGAGAGGAAGGCAGGGACGGCAGCCGCGCCTGCTCAGGCAGGCTGCCACATGCCGCTGATGGCCTGGAGCTCCTCCATCTGGTTGATGTGGAAGATGTCATTGAGGAGGATGTCCTTCACGAGGCTCTCGAAGGAATAGCCGGCGAGTTCCTCGTTCGCCACCATCCTGTCCCAGAGCGTCCCCTCGGTCGACTTCACGAGCTCGACCTGCTTGAGGCGCCAGCTCTCGTAGGTCCTCATGAGGGTCATGATGGATTGCTCGTTGCCATGGACGATGTCGACCTTCCGGAGGGAAGCGAGGGAGATGACCGGGCTTTCCTCCCTGGAGAAGGCCTCGAGGCGATCATAGAACAAGGGCTGGATGATCGACAGGTGACAGATGTGGTCGTAGATCGAGAGGGAATCCTCCTCCTTCCTCTTCATGATCGCCTCGTTCCTGATCGAGCCCACGAAGGCGAAGAGGAGGCTGATGTTTCCCTCGAGCGATTTGACGAGATTCTCGTTCCGCATGGCCATGAACCCTTTCGACAGCGGCGATTCAGTCCGATCCAGCCCGAGGCCTGCCTTGCCGTCGGCCGGACCCGGACGCTCGACCTTGCCCCCATTATACCGTTATGGCAAGCCGAGTAAAGCGATCCCGTAGCCTTGAGCCGGCCCGGAATGGGGGGGAATGGCATTCCTGGGGCCAGTCCTAGGGCCAGTCCTGGGGCCAATCCCGGGTCTGTCCCTGCCCTTCATTGCTCCTTGCCGGCGCGGGCGGCTATACTTCCACCATGATCACATCCGTGTGTGTCTTCTGTGGCTCGAGCAACGGGGTCCGGCCAGAATATGCCGAGGCGGCCATGGCCATGGGCAGCGCGATCGCCAGGCGGGGACTCAAGCTCGTCTATGGAGGCGGCAACATCGGCACCATGGGCATTCTTGCAAGGGCCGCGCTCGAAGAGGGCGGCAAGGTCACGGGGGTGATTCCCCGGAAGCTCTATGAGCTCGTCGACCATGTGGAGCTCACCGAGCTCGTCATCGCCAGTGACATGCACGAAAGGAAGGCCCGGATGGCGGAAGCCGCGGATGCCTTCATCGCCATGCCAGGCGGGATCGGGACCCTCGAGGAGCTTTTCGAGGTCTGGGCCTGGCGGCAGATAGGCTACCATGCGAAGCCCGTCGGCCTCCTCGAAGTGGCTGGGTTCTACGGCCCGCTCCTCAGTTTCCTCGGGAAGGTTTCCGAGGAAGGTTTCCTCAAGCCCGTCCATCTCGAGGACCTCATTGTCGAAAACGAGCCCGACAGCCTCCTCGACCGGCTCATGGAGGACAGGCCGGCCCTTGAGCCCAAGCTGCCCGAACGGCATAGGAGCCACGGGGACAGACCCTAGGCGGCCAAGTCTCGAACTTCAGGTTGCCGCCTCCGCATCGCCCCCCAGCATGGGCCTGGCAGAATTCGGGCGCATTCGACTGTCGCAGCCGACATACATACGCGGGGGACAGACCCGACCGGGAGCCTGGCAGGGGGTCCTGGAGTCCACCTGCGAGTGGCAAGCCTTGAACTGTCGCCACCAGACAAGCCTGTCGTTCCAGGGAAGGTGGCTCTTGCGATACTACATTTTTGTATAGTAGTATTACTCCGAGGCTGGCCACATGGATTGCGAAATACGCATAGGAACATCGGGCTTTGACTACCCGGAATGGAAGGGGCTCTTCTACCCTCCTGATCTCGGGAGAAAGTCCTATCTCGCCTACTATGCCGAGCTTTTCGACACGGTAGAGCTCAACTTCTCCTATTACCGGATGCCGGAAGCCCGCCAGCTCGAGGCCTTCGCCGACAGGGCAGGCCCTGGATGCCTCTTCTCGTTAAAGGCCCACCAGTCCCTCACGCACGAGATCGACCCGGCATCCTGGCGATCGTCTCTCTCGGAATTCAGGGAGGCCTTGAGGCCCCTGGTCGCCGCGGAAAGGCTCGGGGCCGTCCTTTTCCAGTTCCCCTCATCCTTCCACTACGACCCAGACCGCAGGCGCTACCTCGACTTCCTCCTCAAGGAAGCCGCGGACCTCCCGCGGGTCGTGGAGTTCCGCAACGGGGACTGGTACAACAACCGCGTCTTCGACGCGCTCCGCGACAGGGGCGTGACCTTGGCCTCCGTCGACGTCCCCGATATCCAGGGCCTCCCGCCCTCCGTCGACCTCGTCACCTCGTCCCTGGCCTACATCCGCCTCCACGGCCGGAACGGCGAGACCTGGTGGGGGTCGGATGCGGCAATGCGCTATGACTACTGCTACAACGATGCGGAACTCCGCGCGTGGGTGGAGCGCATCGAGGCCATGGAGCCCAAGGCGGGCCGGATACTGGTCTACTTCAACAACCACTGGAAGGGACAGGCCCCACAGAACGCCGGGACGCTGAAGGACTTGCTTCGCGGGAAGGGACTCCTGCGATGAGCCCCGGAGCGTCGATCATCCACCTCAATGTGGTAAGCTTCATGGCCGCGGTCGAGGCCCTGCGAGATCCGGAACTCAGGGAACGACCCTTTGCCGTGGGCAGCCCTGGAGCGGCCCGGGGAAGGATACTCGATGTCTCGCGCCTTGCCCTGAGGGAAGGAGTGGCTCCCGGGATGCCCATCGCGGAGGCCGAGCGCCGGCTGCCGGGCCTTCGCCTCGTGCGGCCTTCGCCCGATGCGTACCGCCGCGCGAACCGGGAGATGGAGGTCATCTGCGCGCGGTATGCGCCACTCCTGGAAAATTCGGGCGGCGGCCATTTCTTCCTCGACCTGGACGGCACCAGAGGTCTTTTCGGCGAATACATCGACCAGGCGGTCCATATACGGAGGGAGGTCGCCGAGATAGTCGGCCTCGACGCCACGACAGCGCTCGCCAGCAACAAGCTCGTGGCCAAGGTCGGGACACGCAGCCTCAGGCCCGATGGCTTCGTTGCCGTGAGGGAAGGCGACGAAGAGGCCTTCCTGTGCCATCAGGACGTCCGCTTCCTGCCCGGGGTCGGCCCCGCCATCGGGAGAATCCTCTCCGTCACGGGCATCAGCGAAATAGGAGAACTCGCGGCCTTCTCCGACGCGGAGATCACCGGGCTGCTGGGCCATCGCGGCCCGGAGCTCCGTGCGGGCGCCCTCGGCATTGACGAAAGCAGGGTCGAGCAAGGCGACCTCGCAAGGAGGAGCGTGGCCGCCCGGCTTCGTTTCGACAACGACGTCCTCGATGAAGCCTCGATCCTCGCGGCCCTCGTTACCCTTGTCGAGGGCTGCGGCCTCGAGCTGCGCCGCTCGCGCCTCCAATGCAGGGTCGTCGCGGTGGAGCTCGGCTATTCCGACAACATCGCGGGCCGGGGCGCCGCCCGGCTGCCGCGGCCCATCGCCCTGGACGGAGAACTCCTCTCTTCGGCGCGCATGGCCCTGTCCCGGGCCCACGACCGGAGGGTCAGGGTAGCCTCGCTCGCGCTGGCTCTCGGCGGCCTCGAGCCCGCGAGCCTCCAGCTAGACCTTTTCACGCCGGATCCTGCGGGCCGCGAGGCCTTCCGCAACCGTGAATCGCGCAACGGGTCGACAAGACTCGACCGGCTCCAGGCGGCAGTGGATGCTGCCCGTGAACGCTTCGGCGCGAAGGCCGTGACGCGATGTGCGGCCCTGGCCAGCGAGGCCTGGCACGATGTTTAGCCACCTTCAGGTCCGCTCGGCCTATACCTTCCACTCGGGGCCCTGCCGGATCGGGGATCTCGTCCGCCGGGCAAGGGAACTCGGCTTTGAAAGCATGGCCCTGACCGACCGGGACAACCTCTACGGCGTCCACGACTTCATCGAAGCGGCGGGCGACGCAGGCCTGCGGCCCATCATAGGTGCCGAGCTCACCACGAAACAGGGCAGCGTCGTAGTCCTCGTCAAGGACAGGGAAGGCTTCGGCAATCTCTGCGAACTCATCTCGGCCAGGAAGGCGGCCGGGGCGGAACCGGGCCTGCCCTCAGCGGGCCATGCCTGCGGACGCGGGGACATGGCTGTCGCGGGCTGCGGGGGAAGGCCCCGTGCCGGAAGGGCTGATGGGGATGGGGACAGACCCGGGAAAGGGCCGCCCGACCTCACCGAGGAGCTGGCGCGCCTCTCCACGGGACTTGTCTATGCGACCTATTCCCCCTCCCTGCTTTCCGCCCTGGCTGGACGGGGGACAGACCTCTATGCCGCGGTCTCGCCGCGCAGGGTCGGCGCCGTTGCGGCTGCCCGCAACCTGGGTCTGTCCCTCCTGGCGCTCGGGGACGCGGCCTTCATCAAGCGTGAAGACTGGCAGACCCACCGGCTCCTCGGGGCCATCGGGATGAACACGACCTTGGGGAGGCTCGATCCCTCCCTTCTCGATGACCAGGATTCGGTGCTCTTCGGGCCAGGGGAAGCCGTCGCGCTTTTCGCCTCATGGCCGGAAGCCCTCGCGGCCACTGAGCAGGTCGCGGATAAATGCCGGTTCAGCTCCATCTTCGACGGCTTTGTCTTCCCATCCTATACGGAAGATGGCGCAGCCTCGAGGGCGCTGCTTCGACGTCTCACCTTCGAGGGCGCCGAGAAACGCTGGGGAGAGCTCAACGACGCGATCGTCGACCGGCTCGAATACGAACTCGACATCATCAACCGCAAGAACTTTTCGGACTACTTCCTCGTCGTGGCGGAAATAGCGGGCTTCACGAAGAGGATCTGCGGGCGCGGGTCAGGCGCTGCGAGCGCGGTGGCCTACAGCCTCGGCATCACCAACGTCGATCCCATCCTCCACCGCCTCTACTTCGAGCGTTTCCTGAATGACAGCAGGCCCGATCCGCCAGACATAGACATCGACTTTGCCTGGGATGAGCGGGATGACATCATCCGCAGGGCGATCGAGCGCTTCGGCAGTCCGACGGATGCCGGGGGGGGCAGGGCCGCCCGCGTCGCGAACCATCTCAGCTTCAAGCCTCGTTCGGCGCTCAGGGAGGCGGCGAAGGCCTGGGGGATGGCAGAAGGGGAGATTGCGGCCTGCGCCAGGGCGGTGTTCGAACTCGGGCAACGCGGCAGCTGGGAAACGAAACCGGTATGGAAGGAGATACTTGCCGCCGCTGCGTCGATCGAAGGCCTCCCCTGCGGCCTCTCCATGCATTGCGGCGGCCTCGTGATCGCGCCCGGACCTATCCGCCGTTTTGTGCCGGTGGAAACCTCGACCGAAGGGTATCCCCTCATCCAGTGGGAGAAGGACGGAACCGAGGCGTCGGGTCTCGTCAAGATCGACCTCCTCGGGAACCGCTCCCTCGCCGTCATCCGGGATGCGCTGTGCAACCTGGCAGAGGAAGGAACCAGTATAGCGGAGGGCGCGGACTTCGAACGGCTCGCCCTTTCCGACCGTGAAACGGAGCGGATGCTCGCTTCCGGAGACACGATGGGCGTCTTCTACATCGAGTCTCCTGCGATGCGCCAGCTCCAGAAGAAGGCGGGGGCCGGCGATTACGAGCACATCGTCATCCACTCCTCCATCATCAGGCCCGCGGCCAACAAGTACATCACGCAATTCATCAAGCGCTGCTACCGGGGCGAGCCATGGGAGCCCCTGCATCCCCGTCTGGCCGACGTATTCAACGAGACCCGCGGCGTCCTCTGCTACCAGGAGGATGTCTCGAAAGCGGCCATAGCGCTCGCGGGTTTCGACGAGTGCAGCGCCGACGCACTGCGCAAGATCCTCGCCAAGAAGAACAAGGCCGCGAAGCTCGCGGAGTTCCGGGAAAGGTTCTTCTCTGGCTGCGCTCGAAACGGGGTCGGGGAATCCACGGCAACCGAGGTCTGGAACATGATGGATTCCTTCTCTGGCTACTCCTTCTGCAAGCCCCATTCCGCGTCCTACGCCGTCGTCTCCTTCCAGTCCGCCTGGCTGCGTTGCCACCATCCCGCCGAGTTCATGGCGGCAGTACTGTCGAATGGCGGCGGCTTCTATACTGCCAGCGCATATGTGAGCGAGGCGAGGCGGATGGGCCTGCCGATCAGGGGGCCGGACGTAAACGAGAGCGAATGGAAGTACCATGCGGTCCCGGAAAGGCGGAACGCACTGGTAATCGGCCTGATGGCCATTTCTGGCTTGGGACGCCGGGCGGCGGACGCAATCGTGGAAGAACGGCGGAACAACGGCCGCTTCGCGGATCTTGCATCGTTCATGGCGAGGATGAGCGGCGCGTATAGGCCTTCAAGCCCGGCCACCGCCTGGCCGGGAAGCCGGCATGCCATCGCAGATGGCGCAGAACAGGACCGTCAGGGACAGACCCGCGCCGATGGCAGGGCTGCACCCTGCCTCGAAGAGGGTCAGATCCTCAGTCTCGTGGAAGCCGGCGCCCTTGATTCGATCTCCGGCGGTCTGCCGCGCCCGATCCAGGCCCGGATCCTTCTTTGTACCGCACGTCAGGAAAAAAAAAGGAGCCAATCGGGCCTCTTCAGGGCAGAGGAGTTGCCTGGAATGGCTGGCAGGTACAAGGCTGCTTCCAGTGCGCCGTTTTTCCCGGGGCAGGGCAGGACGCCCAAGTCCCAAAGCGAGCAAGTGGAGGGAGCCGCTCAAGGAAACACGGCAGGAAGGCTCCCTGAAGAACAGCCTCCCGAGGGACAGACCCGAAAATGCGGCGAAAACAAGAGGTCGGAATCGGAAAGAAAAGCCAGGCAGAGGCTTCTCGAAGCGGAGTATCGAACCCTGGGATTCCTCCGCGACCAGCACCCGCTCGTCCTTTGGCAAGAACGCGTGGATGCCGTCGACAGGGTCGCCGTCAAGGACCTGCGCGATCATCTCGGCTCAGAGGCAGTCATCGTCTGCATTCCGATAACCAGGAAGGAGGTCCTCACCAGCGGAGGGGAGGATATGGCTTTCGTAAGCCTCGAGGATGAGACCGCCATTACCGAGGCTGTCCTTTTCCCCGATGTCTTTAAGCGCTACGCAGGCCTGCTCGGTGAGGCAGCCCCCCTCGTCATCACGGGACGGGTCGAAGATGATCTCGGGGCCATCTCCTTCGAGATCGGGCGGATACGGCCGCTCATTGACCGGACCTCAAGGCGCGATGCCACGCTCCCAGACAAAATGGGCGCGATCCTTGCGCAGGATGGTTTCGGGATTCTTCCACATGGCGTACTCGGACCATAGCCTTTCCGAGAAATACCCAAAGGGGACAGTCCTCGCATCGGGCCCGCCATGGCCTTCGGCCGTGAAGACCTCGTATGCTCCGGGCACCATGCCGGCACCTGGCCCTGCAGTCCCTGCAGGGATGGCCGCAGTTGCTTCGCCCCCGATCCGGATGAAGAGATGGTTCCAGCTCACGACCCTGAATCGGAGCGGAAGGCTGATCTTGCCCTCTTCCTTGACGGGAAGATGCTTCACGGAAAAGGCTCCCGGGTCATAGTCCTTTGCCGTTTCATACTCAAGGCCAGCGATCTCCCCGCCCTGGTCGATCGTCACTCCGATCGATTCCACATCCCCTTTGCCGAACATTGCCCGCTGGAGGGACAGACCCCCGGTATAGATCGTCCTTGAAAGGAAGGGCCCCCAACCGGAGCTGTTGTTGGTTTCCCCCTTCCAGACGGGGTGGTATGCGAAATGCAGGTTGCCTGCTCCGTCCCTGGCGGCCCGATAGTATATGGCGACTATGGGGCCGAACGAAGGCGAGGTCTCAAAAAACGGGCAATAACGGCGGGCCAGCGCGTCATCGCGGAAGGCGACATAGCCACCTGGCGGGATCTCCTTTTTGCCGGTTGGCCAGCAGAAGCAGAAAACGCCGAGAGATAAAGCCAATAATGCGATCGATAATCCCCAGACTGCCGCGTTCCTCTTCATGAGGCGATTGTAGCAGCACATGGCCCAGGATGGAACGATCAGCGAGACGATCGCCGGCAACCCGCCTGGGTTTCCCTGGCCGGGGCCAGACCCCGGAACGCCACCCCGGAACGCCCGACCTCAAGCGCGGAGGCAGGAACCCGGCGTTATACGATCATGAGAAAGCGACGAGAACTCCGCGAAGGCGCCCGTTACCATGTCTCGGCCCGGGCCAACAACAAGGAGATGATCCTGGTGGACGGCCGCATCAAGGCACTTTTTCTCGATGTGGTAAAGCGCGCCAAAAGGAAGTTCGGTTTCCACGTGGAGAATTTCTGCATCATGGGCAACCACGTCCACATGATCATCCGACCCGAGAGGGGCGAATGCCTTTCGTCGATCATGCAATGGATACTGGGAGTCTTCGCGATGGCCTATAACAGGTTATGCGGCACGTCCGGACATATCTGGGGAGAGCGATTCTTCTCGCGGATCATCCGCAGTCTCAGGGAATTCATGCTGATCTTCAGCTATATCGACGAGAATCCGGTGAGCGCCGGCCAGGTCGATGACAGGCGCAAATGGATGTGGGGGGGAATCAGGCACGCGCGAACCGGATGCCGCGACGTGCTCTCCGACTCGTCCGGATATGCCCGTCTCCTTTTTCCCGAGCATTCGGTGCTGTTGCTGCCCCGGAAGGATTGACTGCTTTCCCGGTCCTTAACGATCGGATGGGTGGCGGGCGGGCATGGATGCCTGTACCTCCTCCTGCCCGATCGTTATAGTGACGCCATGAGTACCCGCAGGAAGAGCCGGCCGATTCCGGCAGGGGCGCCGGGCCATCCCCGAGATAGCGGATCGTCGGAGATGCGTGGCCCTTCCGCTCCCCGACGCAAGGCCGGACCAGCGTCCAAGGCACGCGACAGCCGTCAATCGGCCAGGGGTGCGGAGAACGCGAAGGGTTTCCGCGGCCATGTCGCGTTCATCTATGAGGACGAATGGATCATCGCCGTCGACAAGCCGGCAGGGCTCGCGGTCATCGCGCCGGAGGGAAGCCGCGCGACCTCCCTCTACGACATCGTGACGGAACATATCAGGCGCCGCAATCCCAAGGGCCGCGCCGCTGTCGTCCACCGACTCGATCGCGAGACCTCGGGCGTCCTCGTCTTCGCGGTTTCCGGCAAGGTCAAGACCTCGCTTATGTCGGCCTGGGACAGGCTGGCGCGGGAACGATGCTATGAGGCCATCGTCGAAGGCGAGCTCGAGGAGGACGAAGGCCGGATCGAATCCTGGCTTGCCCCTTCAGGGACCTCGAGGATGCGGGTGGCGCGGCCCGGCGAGAGGGGCGCGCTCAAGGCCGTCACGGATTACCGGGTTCTTGCCCGGGGGCATGGCTACAGCCGCCTCGAGCTCAGGCTCGAGACCGGGCGCAAGCACCAGATCCGGGCCCAGCTCGCAGCAGAAGGCTATCCGATCGCGGGCGACCTGCGCTATGGAGCCAGGACGGACCCCGCTGGCCGGGTATGCCTCCATGCGGTACTCCTCCTGCTCGAACATCCCGTCACGCACGAGGCCCTACGCCTCGAGAGTCCGGCGCCGCGGGAGTTCGCCGCCATCTGTAGCGCCCCGGAGAGACCAGGCAAGCATGTCAATGTCCCCGATGCTTCGCCTTCCGCTTCCCTGCATGGAGGAGAAAGCGGCGCGCGTCCTCTTGCTCGCGGGCCTCGCGGCACAGGGCCTTCGACTCGGACTTCTGCGACTCGCGGGAAGCGGAAAGGGCGGCCTGGGCCTTCGTAGCGGGAGGCCTTGCGACATCGCGACGCGCTTCTCGGAGGAGGCGCTTCGGGTTACGCGGACCGCTCGGCGCTATGTCCCTTCGCGGCGCAGCGGATGCCTGCCTGCGCATCCTGTGGAAACCGTTCAGCATGAAGTCCAGAAGCTCCGCATTGCCGGGCTCGGCGCCAAAGACATGGCGAGCCACGACCAGGCTTCCCTCGTCCTCGCTCTCGAGGACGCCGACCCAGAAAGGGCCTTCGAAATAGACGGTGAATTCGATGCGCATCCTGTCCCTCCGGGCATGCTCTGCCCGCAAGGGAATGGACGGCGCTTGTCGCTTCCGCGGAAGGCGGGATGGATGAGCGCTGGTTACTGAGAGCCTGGAGGCCCCCGCCGGACTACCTACCGGCGCGTGTTTTTTTCCCAGCTGATGAATGAGTCCGGATGCCATTGTACCCTGGGGAAGGGAAAGCGTCAGCCCCTTCGCTGTCCGGCTGAACGCTGGCGTCTCCGGAAGCGCTTGACGCTTCGCTTGGGCAGGATGAGCTCGACGGCTGCAGGCTCGACGGCTATGTCGAGGGGAAGTCCCCGTCCCAGCTCGCCATCGACCTGGGTGAAGACGGGTTTCGTGGAACTGAGCCTGAGCGCCCTGGTCCTGTAGATGCGCGAACGCTGGAGGCCGAGGGGAGGAGCCGCGAGGTTCGGGTCGGCGATGAAGCGAAGCAGGTACCTGAGAACCAGTATGATGGTGCTGAAGCGCCCGGTTTCCCGGAAGACGAAGACATCGAGAAGGCCGTCGAGAGGGCTTGCATCGGGAGTGAAGGAAAAGAAATCGCCGTAGCGGCTCGTGTTCGAGACGAGGACGAAGCTGCCGGAGTCGCTCCTTCCGTCTTCGAAATCGATCCTGATCTGGGGGAAACGGTATCGCGTGAAGGCCCTGATGCCGGCCACGGCGTAGGCGATCACACCGAGCCTTCGTTTCAAGCCCTGCCCCTCGAGCTGCTTGAGCGAATAGGCATCGAAGCCTGCGCCAACCATGAGAAGGAAGCGCCGCCCTCCATAGAGGCCGACATCGAGAGGTTCGGACTGTCCCTGGAGGATCATGCGGCAGATGGCGTTGATGCGACGGGGAAAGCGCATTTCGGTGGCGAAGACATTGCCCGTTCCCCAAGGGATGACGGCGAGCTTGGTCGAGCCGCCGGTCATGCCGTTGAGGACCTCATTGATCGTGCCGTCGCCACCGCCCGCAATGATGACATCGTATCCGAGACGCGCGCCTTCCCGGGCGAAGCGTTCAGCGTCGCCTGCGGCACCGGTGAGGCGTACATCGAGGAGCTGGCCATGCTTCCGGAAAAAGGCCTCGACGCTTGCTATCTGCGCCTTGGCGAGGCCGATGCCCGACACGGGGTTGGCGATCAGGAGGTACCGCATGCTTGTGAAAAACTACAACGAAACCAGCCGTGCAGGCAATCGGAAAGAATTGCGCCCTTGCTGAGGCAGGTCTTGGGGGCCGTCGCGCAGGAGCGCTTCTGTCCGTAAAAGCATTTCCGTTACGAGCTAGGCCGCGCCTTGACTCATGCGGCCAGGCTTCGCCTTAAGAAAGGAAACCGGGCAGAGGGAGAAACCATGCCTTCCCCTCGGGTCTGTCCCCCTGCTTGCCGGTCGATTTCACCTTTTGGCCGATCCGGCCTTTCCTGGGACATGGCGATGGACCTGCTTGTTCTGTCCCACCTCATGGGAAACCCCGGAGCGCGGCCGGACCTCTCCCTGCTCCGGACGAAGGATCCCGTCCTCGCCCCTCGCGATGTCCCTGATGGCGCTCCGTATGGAATCGGCATGTGAACGTCTATCGGGGTCACGGCTCCCCAGCTCGGATTCATGGCTCCGCGCAGGAATGCGCCCATCGGCTATCGAGTTGATGTTTGCCCTGTATCTTCGGGAAGGGAGCTGGCCTTCGGCATGAGTCGTTTCGCCGGAGGTCGCCTTGCCGGGGCGCCGCGCGGTCTTCCCTGGTACCATTCCATGCCCGACCTCGTTCGGGGTCTGGCCCCGTACAGGCTTGCCTCGTTTGGCGCCTTTCCCGGATTCGGGTGTCTCGTGCCCTGGGGCATTCCTCACGCTCGCCGGCAGACTCCCGGGGAAGCCGGCTTTTTTTCCGGTTCCATGGCGGGCCGCCTTGCTGTCCAGCCTCCCGCCAGTATGGCCCGAAGCCGAGCCGGGGACAGACCCGGCGGAACGACCGTGGGCAGGTCTCCCATGCCTTTCGGGCTCAGGTGGATTCAAGGCTTCAGCGGCCCGCGCCTTGGCGGCGACCTTGTAGGCCTCGTCGATGAGAGGGCCCGAGGCCGTAGGGATCTTCTTACCGATGAGCCTCTCTATGTCCCTGAGAAGGGGCTTCTCCTCGTTGTCGCAGAAGCCGATGGCTATGCCGTCCGCGCCTGCGCGCGCGGTTCGGCCGATGCGGTGGACGTAGGTCTCAGGCTCGTTGGGAAGCTCGAAGTTGAAGACGTGGGTGATGCCATCTACGTCGATTCCCCGTGCCGCGAGGTCGGTCGCGACGAGGATCCTTGTCTTTCCGCTTCGGAAGCTCTCAAGGGCCCTCGTCCGGTTGTTCTGGCTCTTGTTCGCGTGTATGGCGGCAGACGAGATCCCGGCCTTCTCGAGGGAACGCACGAGGCGGTCCGCCCCATGCTTGGTCCGGGTGAACACGAGGGCCCTGTTGATCTGGGCGGCGTCTATGATGGCCGCAAGGAGGTGTCGCTTGTCGTTTTTCTCGGCATAGATGACGCTTTGGTCGATGAGCTCCACCGTCGGCGACTCAGGAGAGATATCGATCCGGACCGGCTTCCTCAGTATGGTCGAGGCTAGTTCGGCAATAGAGGGCGGCATGGTGGCGGAAAAGAGGAGGGTCTGGCGCTCCTTGGGCAAGAGCGCCACGATGCGCCGCACATCCCTGATGAAGCCCATGTCGAGCATGCGGTCCGCCTCGTCCAGCACGACGATCTCCACCGCATCGAGCCTGAGCTTGCCCTCGCCATGGAGGTCGAGGAGGCGGCCGGGCGTCGCGGTGAGGACGTCGACGCCCCGCACAAGGGACTTCTCCTGGGGGCTCTTGCCGACGCCGCCGAATATGCAGGCACGGGACAGCTTCGTGTGTTTCGCATAATCGGCGAAGCTCTCGTCGATCTGGGCGGCCAGCTCCCGCGTCGGCGCGACGACGAGGACGCGGACCGATTTCGGGAGGACCCTGGCAGGCTTGCCTGAGAGGAGCTGGATTATCGGGAGGGCGAAGGCCGCTGTTTTTCCGGTCCCTGTCTGCGCGCAGCCAAGGAGGTCGCGACCCTCGAGGAGGCTAGGTATCGCCGCGGCTTGGATGGGAGTGGGCTTCTCGTAGCCCTTCTCCGAAAGTGCCCTGAGTATGGCGGGCTCGAGCCCGAGCGTATCGAAATTCGTTTCGTTCATCGGATTCCTGGAAGTTGATGATGTGCTGTATCGGAGGAGGGAAGTTCGGGGGACAGACCTGTTCTCTACTGACCAGCCACCGCACTATACAATGAAAGGCCACTCTCCGCATAGATACCCATGATGGGGGATGGGCGGAGGGGCTTTCCGGCGCGATGCTTCAGGGTAAGGAGACTACAGCCTGATGCAGAGGTCCAGCTCGAAAGTGCCCGAAGGCAGGGCGAAGGGAAGTCGGATGACGGGGGCTATGGCCGGCCAGCCGATCTTGTGGTTGGGACCGCGCACGATGACCGGCGGCGCTATCTCCAGGCTTACGGTGCTGAGGGCGGAGGTCGCATGACCTGCGATGATGTTGCAGAGCTCACCGACAAGGCCGCCTTCGAGCTCGCGCCGCTCGGCGTCTCCGCTCGCAACCACGCCGGAACCGGCGAGGAGCTTGCCGAGAAGATCATGGGTCAGGCGGATGGCCACGACGCCCTGTCCCTGGCCGGCCAGGCCGACGAGGCCCGTTATATCCCAGCCATGGTCATCGTTCGGGGTCATCTCCGAGGGAGCCTGGGGCTCGGCGGCCATGCCGAACATATCCCTGAAGGTCGTCTGGGCGGAAGAGATGAAGGCCTTCGCCACTGATGTATCCATGGAACCCCCGCGTATTCTCCGTTGCTGTCAAGCAACCCTGCGTATAGAATAGGCCGAGCAATGGCACGACACAAGTGGGACATCGCAGAATATGCCCTCCTTTTGCTCCCCTTCCTCATGCTGGCGGCCTATCTGGCCGATCTACCCTTCTTCATTCCCCGGAGCATTCTCCCGGAACGCCGCTATCTGGCCTTCGCCGCCTCCGCGGGCGCCGGGGGGCTCAAGGCGGCGAGGGGCAGGACCGAGGAGGCCTTCGCCGTTACCGAGGACGGCCTCGTGCCCCTGCCTCCTCCGTCAGCCCCCGCTTCGGCCTTCCGTGAAGCGGCTTCCCGCCTCCCCGCCCGCCCCCTTGTCGGCTCCGTCGTCTCCGATCTCGCAAAGGGACTGCCGCGATGGCGGAAGGCAAGGCTGGTCACGACCGCCGAGCTCTGCTCCGAGGAAGTTGCCGCCCTCGATGCGGCGGCCCGGGGACAGGGCATTCCCCTTTGGCTCGACACGAGAATCGACCCGGGCGAAACCCAGGCGGAAGGGACTCCGGGACGAACGGCGACGGACCGGGGGACAGAGCCCCGGGGCGGCCCCCTGGATGGCTTCCCCTTGCTTTCGATTTCCTCCCGCATCAGGCCGAAGGAAGACCGGATCGCCTTCGAACTCCTTTTCGCGCCCGAAGCGAGGGCGGCCAAGGAAATCCACGTTACGATGACGGGCCCGGACAAGGGAAATACAGGCAGGGGAACGGAGCTCTGGCGGGGGGGCGGCCTGGACCTGCCGCAGGACCTTGTCCTGCGCCTCGACGGAACGAAGAAGAACCTCTCGGCCGGGATCACGGTATCCGTACTGGGCGATGGCGCCGAAGACAGGACGGCTGTCTATGGCCTCGCCGCCGAGATGGATGAGGCGCCACGGGTCCTCGTCATCTCGGATCGTGAAGGACAGGGCTCATGGATAGAGTCGGTCTATCCCTCGAGGAGGGCCACTCCCGACGAGGCTGCCGGCCTCGACCTCCATGCCTATGAACTCATCGTATTCGACGGGCTTCCCTTGGCAAGGATACAGGGGAGCCTCCTCGACAAGACCCTCGCTGTCGCCGAACGAGGCACCGGATCCTTTCTCTTCGCGGCCGATTCGCCCGATTTCGGGAGGAAGGGTGACAATCCCGAAATCGAGGCGCTGCTACCCGTTTCCCTCCTTCCGAAGAGCCTCAAGGAACTGCCAGACCTCGCCCTCCTCGTCCTCATCGATACTTCAGGCTCGATGTTTGGCGACAAGCTCTCGTTGGCCAAGGTTACCGGCCTCGAGCTGCTCAGGGAGCTCAAGCCGACCGACCGCGTCGGGATGCTCCTTTTCTCGGACGAGAGGCAGTGGGTCTACGACTTCGCGCCCAACGCGAGCGTCGTGGCCGCGCCGGTCATCGACCCCATACCCGCTACCGGAGGGACAGACCTCGCGGCGGCCCTCGCGGCGGGACTGGACAGGCTGGCAAGGGTTCCCCTTGATGAAAGGCATGCAGTCATCGTGACCGATGGCGTCACGAGGCCCGCCGATTTCAGGTCCCTCGCGGCGCGGGCGAGGCGCGAGGGGGTGACGGTTTCCACGATGGGAGTGGGGACAGACCTCAACAGGGCCCTCCTCGAGGAGCTCGCGATCGGCACGGGCGGACGCTTCTACAGGGTTTCGGGCCCCGATGAGGTGCCGTCCCTCCTCTTCGAGGACCGTAAGAACGAGGCCCGCCCGCCCTTCATCCAGGAAAGGACCCCCGTCCTCGCCCTGAACGGCGAGGAGGTCGCGGCCGTCGACGGCATGGCACTCTACTCGGCGGAGGGAGGCGCCACGGTCGTCCTGACCGACGCGGTAGGCGATCCACTTCTTTCCTCGATGGAGAGGAGGAACCGTGCGGTCCTCCTCTTCGCGAGCGATCTCCACGGCACCTATACCGAAGGCTTCTTCTCGAAGCCGCTGGCGGCCGGCATCTTCAAGGACAGGCTGGACGCGCTCTTCTCCGAGAAACCGCTCGAGGTCTCCCTCATCGAGGGCCGACGAGGAGTCCACGTCGGGCTCCGGAGCGATTCCCTCGTACGGCCTTCGCTCCTCCTCACCGCCCCTGGCCATGTTCCCGTCGAGGCGGAATTCGAGCGACGCGGCGAGGGAGACTGGGAGACCCGGATCGTCCCCCCGGCAAGGGGGCTCTATGCCGCATCGATCATCGACAGGGGATCGGGCGTGGCTTCCTTTGCCCTCGCCTCGAACGACGAGCTTGCGGGGCTCGAGGCCGCCGACTCCTATGCGGCTGCCGCCTACAGGCCCTTGAACTTCAGGCGTTTCGGCTTCCGGGCCGCCTGGCTCCTCCTCTTTTTCCTTTCTTCCGTCGCTACCACGCTGGTCCTGAGGATACGAAGATGATGCGTTGTGCGCTATCAAGGAAGGCGGCCGTCGCCGCCGCATGCGCCCTGACCTTTGCGGCCGCGCTTCCCATCCCGCTCGTGCCGGCCGGGACCGGAACGGCCGGAACAGTACTCCGCCTGTCGGGCGGGTCCTTCGAGCCCTACCGTTTCGCCCATGCGCGGCTCGAATGCGAAGCGGGCATCCGCGGCCATGTCGACGCCGTCGGTACCGACTGGAACGGGGGGGAAAGGCTCCTCTACGAAGCGCGGTACGACGCTTGGACCATGGCGATCGACCTTGTCTTCTACGTCGACGAAGGCCTGAAGGGTATCGAGATCGAGGCGGATACGGGAAGCGGCAGGCAAGGCCTGAACATCGATCTGGCTACCCTCGCCCTCGCGAAGGCCGTCCCCGACGAGGCGGAGCTTGACCGGCGCGCCTCCCTCAGGGACCTGCCCCTGCCCTTCTCTTCGCCGAAACAGGCGAGGCTGCCCGCGGCATTTCGCCTTGACGCCTCGGGACTCTCCGACGCGGCCTCGCAGATCGCGGCCTCCTGCTTCTGTCTTGATCCGCAGACGGGCGTCCTCGCTGTCCTGGCGATCTTCATCATGTCGGCCTCTACGCTGGCCGCCATGTGGCGCAGGATGCCGCCCAGGGCATCGTTGGTCCTGACGCTCGGCCTCTCCCTGCTGGCGACGGCGGCCGTCGCCGTCGTCATTCCGCGGGAACCGCGCATCATCATCGCCGAGCTGCCCCGGCCGAAGGGCGAAGGCCCCCTGCCCATCAGCGGCGACTACGCCCTCGATCCCGCCGTCCCGGACGGGAGCCCAGTTGTGCGTTATTCGACCTCCGATCCGGGTGGCCTTTCGTTCCTGGCGGTCTCGACTCCAGGGAAGGAAGGCATTCCCCTTTCGGTCCTGGAAGGGCGCGAGGGGAGCCTCGTCTTCTCGTCGCCTCCGTCCGTGGTCGCGCGGAGCGGGAGCCTTGAGCTGCATTTCGAACGCTGGACGACTGGATGGATGTCATGGCAGCACGAATGAGCATCCTCCCCCTGCCGCCGGAACAGGCAGGGGGCCCCGGAAGCAGGGCTGCAAGCCGGCCCATGGCCCTTTCGGCCTTGCTGCACATGGCCGCGCTCGTTCCCCTGCTCGCGGCGATCGCGCTCATCGGACCGCAGGCCCTCGCGGCCTTGCCTCCGGTCCTCCTGGCGTGCGCCTGCCTGGCATACGGCCGCCTGGCCGCCTTTTTCTCCGGGAAACGCGGAGCCGGGGAAGCCTCATGGATGGCCGAATGCCTGCCCTTCGCGGCATACGCCTGCCTGCAGGGCACCTCGCTCGACGTCGGATCATGCCTGGTCCTGCTGGCATCGACGGCGGCGATGGCGGCGGGCCTTGTTTCCCTCGAGGGCCTCCTCTTTCCCCGGTACAGGGGCTTCGCGCTGGCCCTCGGCTACTGCGCCGTCCTGGCTGGACTGGCCCTGTCGCTCGCGTGGACGATCACCGCTGATTCCTCCGACCCAGGTCGACAGCTGGCCATTCCCGCGATAGCCGGGACGTCGGGACTCCTCCTTGCCTTCATCACGCGTTATGCGGCGACAAGGAGGAGGCGATGAAGGCAGGTGTCGGAAAAAGGCCGGCCTTCCCCCGGCTCGGGACGCGGCTCTGCGGCGGGGTCCTTGCCGAGGGACTCAAGGGCCTGTCCCTGTGGGCGGCCCTCGCCTCCGCCGCCTGGAGCTTCGGGAACGCCGCCTTCATCGCCCTTTCTCCGCCCTGGTGGGCCACGACAGCCCTCGGGCTCGGCCTTCTTTCGCTGCTCCCCGCGTTCTTTTTCACGGCAGTCGACGAGTCCTCCCTCACGAACATGCTGAGAAGCCTCGACGAGGGAACGACCATCGAGGCGGCCCTGTCCTCCGGAAAGGGTCCGGCCTACGACCTCATCACGGAGAGGGCAAGGACCATCGACGAAGCCATTCCCTTCAAGGCCGTCGCGCGACGTCGCTTGCCCAAGGGCATGGGCAAAATCTGGCTTGCGGCCTTGGCCGGCCTCGCTGTCCTTGAGCTCGTGGCCCTGGTTGTCCTCCATAAGCCGGCCATCAGCTACCGCCCGCAGGAAACGGCAGCAGGCTCGGGTCTCGGGACAGTCGACTCGGGAGTCCTACGGCCCTTGAGCACGCAGGAAGAAGCCAGGGATGCAGGTGATGAAGGCAGGACCGCTGCAAGGAAGGAAAACCTTACCTCGGGAGGCAGCGCGGCCTTATCGCAGGAAGAGCTCCAGGCCGCGCTTGAAAGCCTCGCCCAGACCCGGGAAGCAAGGCTCGCGATGGCAGATGGCGGAGCTGCTCCCGCGCCCGGCACGGGAGGGGAATCGCAGGACAGCAGCCGCCTCACGCAGAAAGGCGAAGGCGCCGAAGGCGGCAGGGGAGCCGATGGGGAACCGCAGCCCGGCGATACCGGGTCCAAGGCCAAGGGCAGGAACGCCAGGGGGCAAGGCTATGAGGGAAGCGATACGGGCCTTCCGCCCAGTCCCCTCATCGATTACAGGGCGAGGCTCTTTCAGGCCCTCACCGAACGCGGAGGGAAGGGCGTCACCGCGGGCGAAGCGATCGATATGGCTTCCCTCAGGAATTACCAGAGGCGTTTCTTCGGAAGCTTTGCCATGGAGGCGCCGCTGGCGCCCCGTGAGGATCCCTATTCGGCCATGCTCAAGCTGCGCTGGCGAAAGCTTGGCGAGGCATTCAAGTGAGGCGGTGGAACGTGAACCGGCCGCATAGACCAGGCGTCCTGGCACCGAAAGGCCATTCCGGAGACCGGCGACAGGACAAGCCTGGCCGGATACCGGGTCTTTATCCGGCCTGCTGGATGCGAGCGTCCGGAAAGGCAGCCATACAGCCGGCAAGGCCTGCTGACAGCGCCATCGCCCTCCGCAACGCGGCGGCAGCCCTGGGGGCCGGGCTTCTGCTCTACTTCCTCGTGGCATGGCTCGAGCGAGCCCTGGGGACAGACCTCGCGGCGGCGGTCTTTCTCGAGGAAGCCTGCAAGTTCCTGCTCCTCCTCGGCTTCGCCTTCCTGGCCCCCAAGGTCGGTCCCTGGAGAAGGAAAGCCGTCCCGAGCCTGCCGTTGCCGGTCGAAGGGCTCATCTGGGGCCTCGCCGCGATCGTGGTTTTCGCGACGGCCGAGAATATCGCCTATTTCGCCGCCTTTCCCGGAAGCGGCATCTTCCTCCGTCTCGTCTGGTCCGAACCCGTCCACCTCGTTTCCGCCCTCGCCGAGGCGGAAGCGGCCTGGCTCCTCGTGCGTATGGGCCAGGGGAGAGGAGGCAAGGTGGGCCGGGAAGCCGCCGTGGGCCGGACCGAAGGCGCGGCGCCGCGGCCGCCGGCCTTCCTTGCCCTGGCGGCGAGGGCGGCCTCACTGCTGGCCATGGCGGCCGCCTGGCACCTTGTATTCAACCTCGCCGCGAACGGGCCCATCCAGGCCCTCGAGGGATCGGGCGACGAGGCGGGTCTCGCCTGGCGGTCGGCCATCCTTGCGGCGCTCTTCGCGAACCTGGCGGCGCTGGCTGCCCTTGGATACCATTTCGCACATCGCGTAATTGTCGGAGGCTTCCTCTATGGACCAGAATGACGCGGGATCCTACGGGACCGATGAGCTCGGAAGGGATCTTGCCTTCGTCGCCGATTTCGCCCAGTCGTACCGAGGCTATGTCGAGTCGCGGATCGTCGGCTGCCATGAGATCGTCGAGCGCCTCTTCCTCTCCTTCCTCTGCGAGGGCAACGTCCTCCTCGAGGGGGCGCCGGGCCTGGGGAAAACGAGGCTCGCCAGGACCTGGGCGGAGTTCTTCGGGCTCGATTTCCGCCGGGTCCAGCTCACTCCGGATCTCATGCCCCTCGACATCATCGGCTCCAGCATGTTCACCGACCAGGCCGGCCGGGGATCGGGCGACGACCCGGGCGGAACCAAGGCCTGGCGCTTCTACCCGGGCCCGATCTTCGCCAATGTCGTCCTTGGAGACGAGATCAACCGCGCCACCCCAAAGACCCAGTCCGCCTTCCTCGAGGCCATGGAGGAGAAGCGCGTAACCTTTCTTGGCGAGACCATGGACCTCCCCTCCCCCTTCTTCGTGATGGCGACCCAGAACCCCATCGAGCTCGAAGGCACCTATCCGCTTCCTGAGGCACAGGTCGACCGTTTCCTCATGCGCCTGTTCTTCATGACGCCCGATTTCGGCGTCCTAAAGGAGATCCTCCAGGCGTCAAGGCGCGAGGGGCTCGGCAAGCCTGCGGGCAGGGACGCGACGATGTCGGCCATCGCTGCCTACCGCCGCGCCGCTTCCGGCGTGGTCATCCCCGACGAGGTGGAGAATTTCATCGTGCGCCTCGTCACGCAGACCCAGCCGGAACATTCGGGCGTCGAAGGCGTCGCGAAATACGTCCGCTATGGCGCCTCGCCGCGTTGCGCGCTCGGCCTACTCAAGGCGGCACGGGCCCGCGCCGTCGTGGACGGCAGGCCCAACGTGTCCTTCGAGGACGCCGAGGCCCTCTTCTTCGACGTGGCCAACCACAGGGTCATCCTCAACTTCGAGGCCGAGGCCGACGGCGTGGATACGCAGACCGTCCTCGCCTCCGTGCTATCCGCCGTGCGCCGCGAGTACAGGGGAGCCGCGTGACCGGGACGGAAAGCGCGGTGAGGGATCAGGCCCTCATCGCGCCCGAGGCCCCGTCGCTCGTCAGGGCCTTCCTCGGCAGGAAGCGGAGCCGGCCACCGCGGACGAGCCAGGCCCGCGACCCCATGTTCAGGAGGTCAGGATCCTCCTTCGACCTGAAGAGCATACGCGAATACCAGGCCGCGGACGATCCCCGGCGCATAGACTGGCGTCTCGCCGCGAGGAGCGGCCGGCTCTACGTAAAGGAGTATTACGAGGAGGAGAGGGAGAGCGCCGTCATCCTCGTGGATCTTTCGGCTTCGATGTCGGTGATCGGCTCCCTCGAAAAAGGCAAGGGTGGGGCCTCGGGAGCAGTGGGCGACATCGAGGCGAGGAAGGTCGGGGCGACCATCTCCTGGATACTCGGGGCCCTGGGACTCCCCACGAGCGTCATGACCTTTGCGGATAGGTCCCTCGGCCGACTCGAACGACCGCGCGGGGGCAGCGCCATGCGTCCCGTCGAGGCCTTCTTCGCGGAGACCGGGGCAGCGGCGAGCCCAGACCGATCCCCGCCCGCCAGGGGTGGCACCGACATCGGCTCCGCTATCGCCTACGCGAGGGCCTCGAGCCGCTACCGCCGCCTCGTCGTCGTATCGGACTTCTTCGACGCGGGATTCAGGCCCGTCGCCTCGCCCTTCTCGCGGAACTCCTTCATCAGGCTCTACAGGCCCATCGACGATTTCCTGGCCGGGGCGCTCGAGCTCGACATCCGGGACCCCGAGACAGGCAGGAGGATCCGCCTCCCCTGGGACGGCCTGACCGAAAACGCCTATCGCGAGAGGGAACGTGATCTCGACGGCCTTCTCGGCGAGGCCGCAAAACGTGGCGCGTTCTACAGGACAGCCATGCCGGGAACGAACATGGAAGCGCTCTACTGGGACTTCCTCGAGGCCCTCTATGGCTAGCCTCCTTGCCATCTTCCTGGCCCTCCTCGTGCCTGTAGTCGCCCTCCTCTTCCTCAACCTCCGCTTTTCGAGGAAGCTCGACTACTCCCACCATCTTGTCGAAGCTGCCAATCGCTCCGGACCCGCTGCCTTCCTCTTCCGTTCCTTCAGGACCTACTACGACATCATCATGGACGCGTTCATCGCCTTCGTCCTGGCCATGGCGATGGCAGGGGAACTCGGCCTGCCGGCAGGCTTCCCCTTCAAGCCATCAAGGGAAGCCGTCGTGGTCGATTGCTCGGCTTCCATGCTCCTTGGACGCAACGGGAGAAGGCCCCTCGACCTTGCCATAGCCTGGCTCGACAAGGCCGGGGCGGACGGAGAGGTTGGAGACGGAAGCGCCGGAACCCGCAACTCCGGAGATGGAAGCGGCGTGGGTTCGGTCGATCGAAGGAAGAAGGCCGAGGTCTTTGCGCTTTCGTTCGATCCCCTGCGGGGACAGACCCGGCTCGTCCGACTGGATTCCCTGATCCATGGCGCAAGCGGCGACGTCGCGGTGACCCGCCTCGTCGAAAACCTCTCCTTTCTTGGCATCGATTACGGCGCCCTCGCTCGACTTGGCAAGGAAGGATACGGAAAGATAACCTTCCTGACCGATGGGCTCTCCCCCGGGATCAGGGGCGTCGAAACGGTCAGGTTGGGGGGACAGACCCCGGGCGTGCACGGCGCCGGCAGCTCCTCCGTCGCCGATCCCGTCGCGGAAACCCTTTTCTCGGCCTGGCCCTCGTCGATCCGTTTCGATCGCGAGAAGGGCAACTGGCTCGCGGCCTTCGTCCAGAGCCTTCCCCCCTCCTCGATCGGGCTCGAACGCTGGGACGAGGCCCGGGGCATCTTCGCAAGGCTCGATGCCGGGACATACCGGATCGAACCGCGGGAATCTGGCTGGGCCTTCCGTATCCCGCAGCCGGGCATCTATCGGGCGACCATGATCGGCCCCTCGGGCGAAGGCCCCCTATACTTCACCTTCCGCCTCGTCGAGGCGAGGCGGGCGGGCCTTGCCTCGGGTTCCTTTTCCGAAGCGATGATGTCGGTATTCCCCCTCGTCGAACGGGCCCCCCGTCCCTCCTTGCTCTTCCTCGACCGGGGAAGCGGGACAAACGAGGAATCGCGGAGACTTGATGCCGCCGCAAGGGACAGAGCCGCCAGGAACCCCGGGGCATTGACCATGGAAACCAGGATCCGAGGGCAAGATGGGGAGCATTACCTGCCTCCGGCAATTACGGGAGGAAGGCCCATCCTGGCGGAAGCCGATTCGCCAGGCGAAGACAAGGCCGGGGACAGACCCCGCAGCTCGTCGGGAAGGACAGGCTGGTTCTTCGAGCTGGGTCCCGCGGCCCTTGCAAATCCAGACCTGCCCCTCGCCTATGACGGCGTCCTCGCGGCGGCCGCGCCTCCCGCCTTCCTGGTAGCGCCACGGAACAGGGAACCGGGGACAGACCTCGATCGAGCCGCGCCCGGCGAAGGAAGCGCCGTCCGGGCCCTCCCCTTGCGGGGCCTCATCAGGAAAGGCAGATCGTTCTTCGTGGAGGACGAGCATGGCCTCCTCCCGGTGATCCCGCCCTCGGACGAGTACTTCCCGGCAGCCGCACTGGAGGCGCCGGGTTCAGGGCCCGCGATAGCCGCTCCTCTCCCGCCGGTGGCGCTCTGGACCGCGCTTCTCGGCCTTGCCGCCATCGCCAAGATCCTCGTCTGGAAGAAGCTTGGCGGGGGGAGACAGAGGCCCCTGGATACTTGAACATCGCTCGACATAGACGCTAAAAAGGAGCGATGTCACAAAACACGAACTCCGCACGCCTCTTCGGCCCCGCGACCTTCTACCGCGAGGCGCTGGCGATCGTCGTGCCCGTCATGCTCCAGAACCTCGTGACCGGCCTCGTCTCCCTCATCGACAACTTCATGGTCGCCGGCCTCGGCGACGCGAAGATGGCCGGTGTCAACGTCGCGAACCAGATCAACTTCATCTACATGGTGATCGTCAACACCGTCTGCATGGCGGGCGGCATCTACCTCTCGCAGCATCGCGGCGCGAAGGACGCGGAAGGCATGCGCCAGGCCTTCCGCTTCAAGCTCCTCATGGCCACCGGCATCTCGGTCCTCCACCTCGTCATCTGCCTCGCCTTCCCCGAGGTCCTCCTCAGGCTCATGCTGGGCGGCAATCCGGAAGCCGACGCCATCGTGGCCGAAGGCGCGCGCTACCTCCGCGCCGTGGCCTTCTCCTTCGTGCCCATCGGCCTCTCCTCGGCCATGGCGACCTCCTTCCGCGACATCGCCGTGACCAAGGTGCCCCTCGCCGTCTCGGTCTCGGCGGCCCTCGTCAACACCTTCTTCAACTGGGTCTTCATCTACGGCAACCTCGGCTCGCCCCGCCTCGAGGTCACCGGGGCGGCCATCGCGACCGTCATCGCGCGCGTCGTCGAGGTCGCGGCCTTCGCCGCCATGATCGCCCGACGGAAGCCAGATTTCGCCTTCCATCCGGCAAGGATCCTCAAGATCGACCGAGGCCTCTTCAGCTCCATCCTCTCGCGCTCGGGCATGATGCTCTTCTCGGAGACGGCCTGGGTCGTCTCCGAGACCATCATCACGGCCCTCTACAACGGGCGCGGCGGGGCGGAGACCGTCGCCGGCATGGCCGCGGGCTGGACCATAGCGAACCTCATCTTCCTCGTCTTCCCGGCCATCCATGCGGCCACGAACGTGGTCGTCGGCGCCACCCTCGGAGCCGGGCATCTCGACGAGGCGAGGACCAAGGCCCGCTGGGTCATGGCAGGCTCGATCATCTTCGGCCTAGCCGCGCTGGTGGTCGCCGCGCTCTCGACCTTCGCCATTCCCCTCGTCTTCGGCAACCTCTCCACGGACGCACAACGCGTCACGCGCGGATTGGTCTTCGTGATCGCTGCCTACGTTCCCCTCTGGTGCCTCCTCAATGCCCAGTTCGCCGTCTCCCGCGCCGGCGGCGATACCGCCATGGGCGTCTGGGTCGACGTCGGCGTTACCTACGCCCTCTTCATCCCCGCGGCCTTCGCCATCGCGCGCTACACGGCCTGGGGGCCCGTCCTCCTCTTCGGCGTGGCCAAGCTTTCTGACATCGGCAAGGCCCTGGTCGCGGCCTGGTGGCTGCGCAAGGAACGTTGGGTGAGGAACCTCGCGGGCGATCCGCTCTCCAACACCCATACCGAGGCGCAAACCGCGGGCTGATGCTTCCGGCCGGGCATTTCGAAGGTATTCCCACGGCATTCCCAGGGTCTGTCCCTAGGCCTTAATGGTCTGTCCGGGGAAGGCAACCTTTCGAGCCGCAAAAGGTTTCCTTCCCCGGCCCCATCCTTCCAAAGCCCCCGCCCCAGGCAAAGGCCGCACAACACCGGATAATGCAGGCCATGAACGGCTTGGTACCATGGCGTCGCTCTTGGGGAGAGCCCTCTTTAGGGGGGACAGACCTCTTTCGCGGAGCATCGGGGCCATGGACCTGTCAGGGACAGACCTCGCCGCATGTTTTCCGTTTCAATTCTTGCCGTATAGGCGGTCCGCGGCACAAATGAGTCGCTGGTTACTTCGCATAATGCAAGCGCCCCCGGCCTGGGCCGGGGGCGCTTCCTGTCTGGATCGAGCTGCAGCGAGGGACAGACCCCGCGCTTGCGGCCTAGCGGTTCTCCGCGATCACCCTCGCATAGGCCTTCGTGTCCGGATAGATCTCGTCCTTGAGGACGTTGAGCTTCTTCCTGCGCACGATGCCGAACTGGTAGATGGCGAGGGCGAGGTTCGACGCGAGGGCAAGGGCGCTCACGACGAAGAAGGCCACGGGGTTGTGCGTGGTCGGGACCGGGGCTATGCGGTCTGCGAAGGAGGGGATGGTCATGACGAACATGATCCAGAGTCCGAGGGTCTGGGCCCGGTGCTGCAGCCACATGCCCTTCTTGATGAAGAATGCGGGAATGGTGCAGGAAAGCAGCAGCGCGAGGCCGCAGTAGAAGGAGTGGTCCGCGATGCAGTTGTAGGTGTAGGCGAAGTTCCAGAGGTCATAGGAGATGATCCAGGGCCAGATCATGTCGGGCCACATCATGTCCTTCGATCGTTCCTTCGAGACGAAGATGCCGGTCCAGCCGCAGATGGTGACGATGTTGAGGAGGCCGGCTATGCCGTTCATTATGTTCCAGGGGCCGGACATCACCCAGAGGTTGTCGATGCGCGCTCCCGTCCAGGCCGCGTAGGAGAAGCACTGGAAGTCCCTGATGCAGGCCTCGAGGATGTTGAGGGCGAGGATGAGGGGCGGGAAAGCGAGGGCCCACTTCTTCTTGTCGAGGCCGGGAATGTAGCGGATGGCCATGAAGCCAAGGCAGCCCGCGAGGGCCGAGTAGGTCTTGACCCAGTTGAACCAGGTGCCGGTGCCGTACTCGTTGCCGGGCGCCGCGGTGGTCGGCCAGACGAAGATGGTCAGCGCGAGGGGAACGACGAGGAAGAGGAAGAGGCCGCCCCACTTGGTGCTGCGGCCGAGCTCGTTGAAGGCCATGAGGGCGAAGAGGATGAAGAGCCATATGGCCCAGCCAGTGAAGCTCGTGGCCTGGTACAGGAGACCCATCGAGAATACCTCCGGGGATTGATGTTCGCGTCCCGACGGATCACGCCTGCGGGGGCGCGACTGCGCGGCCGACTTTCGGTCGCTGCGCGGTTTCGCCTGTCGCGGGAGCCGGCTCGGGACCCATGACTATAGCATGGATCGGGCCCATGAAAAACGAGAATGCGCGTTCCCGCGGCATGGGCCGTCCTGGACGCCCGATGCCGCGGGACGCCTATCCTGGAAAGGCCTTTCAGGTCGACGTTTTCCTGGCAGGCTTCTTCTTCGGCGCGGCCTTGGCGGCTGGCTTCGCCTTGCCCTCCGCTGTGGCCCTGGCCTTTCCCGCTGTCCTGGAAGGGCTCGCGGCCTTTGCCGGCTTCCTGGCTCCGGTCTTGGCGGGCGACTTCTCCGCCTCGGCCTTCGCGGCTGCGGGCTTCGCGGCCGCGGCCTTTTTCGTCGCCGGCTTCTTCGCGACAGGCTTCGCAGCGGAGGCCTTGCGCGCTGCAGTCGTCGCCTTGGCCTTTGTCGCCCTGGTCCTCGACGCAGCGCCCGCCGCAGCCTCGGTCTTCTCTTCGTGCCATGCGCCGTCCGTGTAGAAGGCGCGCCAGCCCGAGGCCTTTCCGTCGACCTCGGACTGCACGTAGTGTTCCTGGGTCTTGCGGCTGAAGCGGACGACGGCAGGCCGGCCTTCAGGATCCCGGGCCGGCGCGTCGAGGATGAAGCGGTACTTGGGATCGATCTCCGCGCGGTGCGGGACGAGTTCGGATACGAGGGGAGCCCGGGTCTCCCGGTTCCTGGGGAACTGGCTCGCCGCGAGGAAGAGTCCCGCGGCGCCGTCGCGGAGGAGGAAGAAGTCGTCCACCTTGTCGCAGCGGAGCTCGGGCATGGGGACGGGCTCGCTCCGGGGAGGGGCGGCCTGGCCGTTCTTCAGGAGCTTCCGCGTGTTCTTGCAGTCGGGATTCGTGCAGCCGAAGTACTTGCCGAAGCGGCCGGACTTGAGCTGCATCTCGCTGCCGCACTTGTCGCAGACGATGACCGGCCCCTCGTAGCCCTTGAGCTTGAACTCGCCCTCCTCGATCTCATAGCCTGGGCAATCGGGGTTGTTGCCGCAGACGTGGAGCTTCCGCTTCGCGTCGATGAGGTAGGAATCCATGGCCGTGCCGCACTTCGGGCAGCGGCGGCGGGCGCGGAGCTGGCGCACCTCCGCCTCGTCGTCGTCCTCCGCTATCTCGTCGCCGGATACGAGGTTCAGGGTCTTGGTACAGCGCTCCTTGGGGGGAAGCGCATATCCCGAGCAGCCGAGGAATACGCCGGTGGAGGCGGTACGGATCTGGAGGGGCCGCGAGCAGACGGGACAGGGCAAGGCGATCTCCACGGGCTCGTTCGGACGCATGCCGCCCCTGGCCTTCTCCGCCTTCGTGAGCTTCTTGCGGAAGCCCGCGTAGAACTCGTCGAGGACGTCGGTCCAGCCCCTCCTCGCCTCCGAGACCTCGTCGAGGCGTTCCTCCATGGCCGCGGTGAAGCCGTAGTCCATGAGGTCCTCGAAGTTCTCGAGGAGGCGGTCCGTGACGATGCCGCCCATCTTCTCGGCGTAGAGCCTGCGCTTCTCGAGGCGCACGTAGCCCCGTTCCTGGATCGTGGAGATGATGGCCGCGTAGGTGGAAGGCCTGCCAATGCCGCGCTTCTCGAGCTCCTTGACGAGGCTTGCTTCCGTATAACGCGCGGGCGGGCTCGTGAAGTGCTGGCTGGGGCGGAGCTGCCTCAGGGACAGGAGGTCGCCCACCTTCACCTCGGGGAGGAGGCCGTCTCCCTCCTCGTCCTTGCCCGAGCCCTGCGGGGGCAGGACCCGCGTGAAGCCGTCGAAAAGGATGACGCGGCCCCGGGCGCGGAGGCCGTATTCGCCGGCTTCCACCTCGATGCGGGTGCTCGTGTAGCGCGCGGCCTCCATCTGGCAGGCCACGAACTGCTGCCAGATGACCTGGTAGAGGCGTTCGGCGTCGCGGTCCATGCCGGAGAGCGCCGTCGCGGGGAGGTCTACGCTGGTCGGCCGGATGGCCTCGTGGGCCTCCTGGGCGCCTTCCTTGCTCGCGTAGACGTTGGGCGACTCAGGCAGGTAGTCGGCGCCGAAGTTCTTTCCGATATAGGCGCGGACGGCCTCGACCGCGTCGTCGGCGAGGTGGGTGGAGTCCGTCCTCATGTAGGTGATGTAGCCGGCCTCGTAGAGGCGCTGGGCCATGGCCATGGTCTTCTTGACGCTGAACCCGAGGCGGGTGCTCGCGGCCTGCTGGAGGGTCGAGGTGATGAAGGGCGCGGGGGGATTGCTCCTCGTCGGCCTGTCTTCGCGTTGCGCGACCTTGTATTTCGCCTTCCTGAGGTCCTGGACGGCCGCGTCGGCCTCGGCCTGGCTCGTCGGGCGGAAGGACTCCTCGCCATGCTTCCTCACCTCGAGGACGAGGGCCTGGCCGCGGGGAGTCTCGGTGTCGGCCTCGAGCTCCCAGTACTCGTCCGGGATGAAGGCGTGGATCTCGCGCTCGCGCTCGACCACGAGGCGGACGGCGACCGACTGCACGCGGCCCGCGGATAGGCCCCTCGCGACCTTCTTCCAGAGGAGGGGCGAGAGCATGAAGCCCACGACGCGGTCGAGGAAGCGGCGCGCCTGCTGGGCCTTCACGCGGTCCATGTCGATCGTCCCGGGCTCCGCGAAGGCGGCCTTTATGGCCTTCTGGGTGATCTCGTTGAAGACGACGCGGCGGAACCTGGCGGGATCGCCGCCTATGACCTCCGAGAGATGCCAGGCTATGGCCTCTCCCTCGCGGTCAAGATCCGTTGCGAGATAGACGGCATCGGCCGACTTGGCGAGCTTGCGGAGCTCCTCGGCAACCTTCTCCTTGCCGGGCAGGATCTCGTAGCGGGCCTTCCAGCCATGCTCGGGATCGACACCCATGCGGGCCACGAGCTGGTCCTCGGCCCGCTTGAGGAGGTAGGTTTCCTTCTCGTCGGGGGACATGCGCCTCGTCCTGGCTGCCTCCTCGGCCCTTGCCTTGGCATCGGCGACCTTGCCCTTGCTCCCTGCCCCGCTTGGCAGGTCACGGATATGGCCGATGCTGGACTTCACGATGAAGTCCTTGCCGAGGTACTTGTTGATGGTCTTGGCCTTGGCCGGAGACTCGACGATGACGAGGGATTTTCCCATGCTTTCCTCTGGTTCGCCCGGCGCCGG
>Ga0116170_10000655_pt1 | contig 36236 bp, 31 predicted proteins | sample AD_JPNHW1_MetaG_FD_89797 | JGI IMG/M metagenome (GOLD analysis project Ga0116170, IMG submission 89797) | Active sludge microbial communities of municipal wastewater-treating anaerobic digesters from Japan - AD_JPNHW1_MetaG | ecosystem: Engineered > Bioreactor > Anaerobic > Digestate | place... | reverse complement strand
GAAAGCAGCAGCATGGGCAAATCATACTTTTGCTGAAATTTCAGGTGCGATTCCGGGCTATCCTTGCTGATGCCCAACACCGTTACGCCTCGCGTCTGAAAAGCCTCAAAAGCTGCCTTGTAGGCGAGCGCTTCCCGCGTGCACGCGGGGGTTAAATCCCTTGGATAGAAGTACACAACCACCGGATGCCCCCGAAAAGCGGATAGCCGGTGAAGCGTTCCCGATGAATCCGGCAGGGTAAAATCCGGTGCAGGCTGACCGACAGATAACATTGGGATCATCCTTTCCCACAATCGCCAGGGTAAAAATCAGGGCCATTTGGCATTCGCGCCGTTTCCGCATCCCTTGGGATGTGCTATAATATTCTTACCACAAAACGGCGATCGGAAACAGATTTTTTATGGCAAGGCGGGGGTTTCATTTGAATTTTTTCCGAGGGAAAAACGGGCATGTGAGCAAGGCGGCCGCGTTTTTGAAATACGTGGGGCCGGGGCTTCTGGTCACCGTCGGGTTCATTGATCCGGGCAACTGGGCTTCCAACATTGCGGCAGGCTCTCAGTACGGCTATACGCTCCTGTGGATGGTGACCCTTTCCACGCTGATGCTGATTGTGTTGCAGCATAACGCGGCGCATCTGGGCATCGTAACCGGCAAATGCCTTTCTGAGGCCGCTACGGAATACATGCGGCCATGGGTGAAAAACATGGTGCTGATTACGGCAATGGGCGCTACGGTTTCCACCGCGCTGGCAGAAATTATGGGCGCGGCCATCGCGTTGAATATGCTGTTTCATGTGCCTGTGAAACCGGGCGCGTTGCTGGTGCTGGCGGTTGTGCTGGCGCTCCAGTTTACCAACTCCTACAAAAAAATTGAGAAAATCATTATCGGGTTTGTATCCCTGATCGGGCTTTCGTTCCTGTTTGAAATTTGCAGCGTGAACAACAACTGGGGCGCAGCCGCCTTAGGTTGGGTGACGCCCTCGTTTCCCAACGGTTCCATGGTGGTGATTATGAGTGTGCTGGGCGCGGTGGTCATGCCCCATAACCTGTTTTTACATTCTGAAATTATCCAAAGCCGGCAATGGAACCTGCAAGACGAAACCGTTATTAAGCAACAGCTGAAGTACGAGTTTGGCGATACGTTGCTTTCCATGGCGATCGGCTGGGCCATCAACAGCGCGATGATCCTGATGGCGGCCGCGACCTTCTTTGCCAACCAAACGGTTGTGAATGATCTGGCGCAGGCGGAGGCGATGCTCAAGCCGCTGCTGGGCAACGCGGCTGGGCTTGTGTTTGCCGTTGCGCTGCTGTTTGCGGGCATATCCTCCAGCATCACGGCGGGCATGGCGGGCGGTAGCATCTTTGCCGGCATGTTCGCGGAGCCGTACGATATTGCGGACAGCCATTCCAAAACCGGCGTGCTGCTGACCATGGTCACGGCGACGCTACTGATTTTTGCGGTCGCGTCTCCGTTTGACGCGCTCATCTATTCCCAGATGGCGTTAAGCATTCAACTGCCCATCACGATTTTCACGCAGATCTACTTAACATCGTCCAAAAAGGTGATGGGGAAATACGCCAACTCCAGGTTGGATAAAACGTTGCTATGGGGAATCGGCGCGATTGTCACCTTGCTGAACGTGGCGCTGCTGGTGAATTACCTGAAAGGTTAATGACGATTGTACCCCCACTTTGCACGCGGCGCAAAGCCTTTTGGCTCAAAACGGCGGGCAGCGTGCCCAACCTCGCCAGCGCATGGAAGAAACCAGAAGGAAGCGCCCCCGCCGCCGTTTTTGATGAACGGCAGCGGGGGCGCTTGCGGTCGGGGGTGTGATTAGGGGGAAGCATCAACGCAAATCTTTGGGGAGAAAACGTTTGGCGCTTAAGCGTCCTTATGTTCGGACTTGTTGGTGCTAATACCAAATAGCGAGTACAGCGGGCAGTAGTTCAAAAGCCCTGTGCCAAGAGGGATCAGCCCGACTAGACCAATCCAGCGCCAACCGCTCTGAATCACAAACAGCAACGTGAGAAGAATGATACCCAATACAATGCGAATCCACTTATCGGTAGTGCCAACGTTTTTCTTCATAGAAATTACTCCTTTTTTCAATGGTTTCCCATTGGTTTCAATGCTTTTTCATGCGCCCTGCCCTACAGGTTCTGCTTTGAGCTGCCATATCCACTCAGAATCGGCTGCTGGGCCGCGCGATCGTGTTCAATCCCAAGGATGGGGGGCTGCGGGTTCAGCGTGAACCTTCTTCGCTTTCTGGTGGGTTACGTAGCTGGATCGGCCTTCCCCGGAGGCTGTTGCGCCAGCTTCATTCGCGGGTAAAACTCATCCCAACCCGCCGCCCCTTTCGCAGTATGCCGTGAAACCTTTACGAAATGTGCTTTCATCCTGTGCTGTGCTTACCTCCTTCCTGATGGTAACAGTATATCCATGTCGGCGCAGGCGTAAACCGTTTTTTGTTCTTTTCGCTCGGCTTTTTGACAAAACGCCCGGCTGGGGATTAACCGGGCGCGCGAAAACGGGCAAACGGCGATAAAAGCGTTTGAATGCGCCAAATAGTTAAGGGAATGACCGAGCTTTGACAGGGTGGACCCGATGACGGCGCATCCATTCAGGGTTTGGTTTTCAATCTGCCTATCCGCATTTCCGGGTATTCCGCGCAGAGACTGGAAAATGCTTTTCCGTTGAAAATATGGGTTGAAAATGCTATATTATCAGTAACAGTGGGTTGGCGCGTTGCGAGGTTATCCATAGGGATTAAAACCGGGGTTAACCCACGTTTTGGAGGGCATGCCATGAATGACGAAAAAGCAAGGCTGAATAAACTGTGGGCCGTTGGAGCGATTCTTGTGATGTTTGTTATCCTCAGCTCCATCTTTTTTGCGATTTCGATGGTGATTCAAACCAATGACAACCGGACAAACCAAAACAGTTTAATCAGCAACGAACAAAATTTCTTAATCGCCGAAAAAAACGTGATCGCAACGCGGATGAGTCGGTATATCGCAGACCTTCTCTATATCAAGGATGATTTTACCCTGGCGATGTGGACAAGCCCCATTGAGAACGCGGAGGCTTTTGTTGCGCGGCAGTGGCTTGCCTTTGCGGGTCGGAAAATGATCTATGACCAGATCCGATGGATTGACCGTGACGGAAACGAGCGGATCCGCATCAATTACCGGGATACGGTCGCATACCAAACGCCGCAAAGCGGGTTGCAAAACAAGAAAGATCGCTATTACTTCACGGAATGCGCCAACCTGAACGAAAACGACGTTTATGTTTCCGCGCTGGATTTGAATATGGAAAACAACGCGGTTGAGCAGCCGGAACGGCCAACCATGCGTTTTGTAACGCCTGTTTTTGACGCGCAGGGGGAACGGCAGGGCGAAATCATCATCAATTATGCCGCATCCGACCTGATTCGGCAGATTTTGAACTTCAGCAGTCAGAGCCAAGGCAATCTCAACCTGCTTAACTCGGACGGGTACTGGCTTATCAACCAGCAACATCCGGAAAAAGCATGGGCATTCATGTATGCCGACCGGATGTTTCAGCGTTTGAGCTACACCAACCCCAACCTGTGGGCCACCTTCAAACGGGTGCAGGACGGCGTTGGTTTCACAGCAACCGAAAAAGGCGGCTATCTTTTTACCAAAGTATCCCTGGATAACCTGTTCCAAAACAACGCGCATGCCTATCAGCTGGTTTTAGGCGGAGGAGACTGGTATTTGGTATCCGAATTGCCTGCCGACACCCGGGCCGGGCGGCTTCTGCTTTGGAACTTTTGGACAACCGCGGAGGATTTGTTTAACGAGCAGTTTTATATTTATGGGCTGATACTATTCATTTCGATTGTGATTGGTATCTTATTTGCAAACAACCGCATGGATCAGCAGAAGATACAGTACTTTTCGGAATTTGATGAAATGACGGGCCTTTATAACCGGCGCGCTGGCCTGAAAAAACTGAACGCGTTGTTCCAGAACGCCAAGGAGAAGCGTTGCAGGGCGACCGTCTGCTTCATAGATGTGAACGGCCTGAAGTCTGTGAACGACACGTTGGGGCATGTGGCAGGGGATGAGCTGATTAAGCAGGTTGCCCACGGTATTGACGAAAATATCCGGACAGAAGATTTTACCATCCGGTTGGGCGGCGACGAATTTCTAATTGTTTTTCCGGGCCTCAACCGTGATGACAGTGAAAATGTTTGGCTCCGGATTCGCAGCTACTTCGATGTGCTGAACGCGACGCTGAACCTGCCTTACAACATCAGCGTTAGCCACGGGATCGAAACCTACGAATGCAGCGAGGATCAGTCCTTTGATTCGGTCATCCAGCATGCGGATGAAAAAATGTATCAGGAAAAACAGACGGTTAAGAGAAACTTACAGGTGATTAAACCAGTGGAAAACGCATGATGAAACCAATCGGCGGCTGCGGTTTGCGCGGCTGCCGATTTATGGTGCAGGAAACCCGGATTTTGTTAACATCGCGGCCCGAAGAACTATCGAAACGTATTGCTCGCCGCTGCCAATGCGGATCGCTGCCGTTTCTGGAAATACTGCCCAGGAAACCATTTGCCGCGTGCGCTCAGCACTGCTTTTCGTCCGATACATAGGTAAGGGTACGCGTGCCGTCGATGGTTCGATAGCGTTTGGGGGTGAAACCGGTACGCTCCCGAAAATAGCGGCAAAAGGCGGAGGGGTCGTTAAACCCGCAGGCATAGGCGATCTCCGCCACATTCATATCGGAATGGGTAAGCATATCGGTGGCGGCGAGCAGGCGGTGCTGGATCAGGTATTGCTTGGGAGATTGATGAAACTCGTTAATGAACAGCCGGTACAGGTAGGAACGCTCCACCTGCGCATAGCGGGCAATATCTTGCACATGGATATCGTTCAGGTAATTATTGCGGATAAAGTTCAGCGCGTGCTGAAGGCAAATGCTGGAGATGGCTGCGTCATCCGCATACCGGTTACGGCTCATGTGGCCGAAGATATGGTACAAATTACCAAGCAGCATATACTCGTTTTCCGTTTTCATCTCCATTTGGGTAATGGTATCCTGAAAAGCCGCGATCAGCGTGTCATCCAGCGTGTAGCTGGTTACGGGATCGTCGCCCAACAGGCCGCAGTTTTGCAGAATGGTGACCACCTCGCTGCCGTCAAAGGCAAACCACATATACTCCCAAGGGTCGTCGCGGTCTGCAAAATAATAGGTGTTTTCGCCGGGCTTAATCATAAACGCCTGGTTTTTGGAAAGCGAGTAGGTGTGGTTGCCGGAGTGGAAGGTGCCCTTCCCGGATAAAATGAAGTGCAAAAGGTACTGTGCGCGCACCGCAGGCCCGAATTGGTGTCCCGGAAGGCACTTTTCCCGCCCAGCGTAGTACAAAACCAGCGAGGAGGATTTACTGGAGTTTGGCGTGCGAAAATACTCAACCCAATCCCTCTGCACCGCGTTATCCCTGCCTTTCCTGAGATGCAACAAATCGCGTATAAGTTGCAACATATCCGCTTGATTTCAATGTGCGCTTAGTTTACTATAATACACGAAGGATGTCAACAAAGCAGAGAGCGTATAGGGGCCAATGTATGGGCTTTGTTTTGCTGGCTTCAAAACGAACGGAAGTCAAAAACGGGAGGAGAATGTTTATGTCTAAAAAGTTGTTTTCCATGTTCCTGGCCGTCGTTTTATCGATGAGCTTGATCCTCTGCACAGGCGTTGCGTCCGCGCAGTCGGCAACCGAGCGCCCCACCGTGCGCGTCTACATCAAATGGTCGGAGGCTCAGCTGCCCAACTGGCCGGCGCTGATCGACGCTTACAACGCCGACGCCACCAACCCGGTGACCATTGAAGCGAACTACTTTGGTTCCGAAGGCTATGACGACAAGGTCAAGGCCGAGCTGACCAGCGATGACCCGCCCGAAATCGTCCAGCTGATGAAAACCACCTTCAACGATTATGCCGCTAACGGCGATCTGTTGGAACTGACGGATTTCATTGCGCAAAACGGTTGGGATTACAACAAGGGCGCGCTCGCATGGGCCGGCCCGTTGAACAACCCGGATAACGGCGTTTACGGCATCCCCGATTTCGCCAACACCAGCTGCATTTTCTACAACACCAAGATTTTCGCGGATCTGGGTCTGGAAGTGCCCACCGATGTGGAAAGCCTGAAAGCCGTCGCCAAAACCCTGAACGAGAAGGGTTACAAAGCCATCGTGACCGGCGCGACCAACTGGTGCGCCGCGGACCTGCTGGCTAAGACGCAGGCTCAGCTGGTCGGTTCCGGCCTGCTGGTGAAAGCCTACAACGGCGAAGCCAAGTACAACGATCCCTCCATGGTGCAGGCGCTCCAGATTGTGGATGATCTGGTGAAGGCCAACGCGATTGATCCTTCCTCCGCTGATTACACCGATGACGACGCGATTGCCGAGTTTGTTTCCGGCAAAGCCGCCATGTACAGCGCGCACACCGGCATGGCGACCTCCATTGACTCCGTGGCCGCCGGTACGGATTTCAGCTACAACATCATCGAGAAGTTCAACTTTGTGGAAAACCCGCTCAGCTCTGTGGCGGTTACCTGGGGCAGCATGTGGTGCATCCCCAAAAACGTGAAGAACCTCGACGCCGCTAAAGCCGCGATGAGCTTCCTCTGGGGCGAAACCGTCGCCAAGAACGATGTGGAACAGCTGGGCAAGATCGTGAACGTGGAAGCCTGGAACGCCGGCCTCACGCACCCGGTCGCGCTGACGGCTTCCAAGCAGCTGGCTGGCGCCGGCACCGCGGATTCCTTCTACCTGCTGGATATGGTATCCTCCAAGGTGATGGATAACCTGTGCAAGGGCATTCAGGAAATGATCCAGGGCAAGGTGACGCCGCAGCAGGTGCTGGACAACACGCAAGCGATCTGGGAAGAGGAGAGCGCTCAGAAGTAAGGTGATCCGGGGGAGCTGTGGGCTCGGCTATCAACCGGGCGACCGGCTCCCCCTTCCCCTCCAAAGGAAGGAGCCGACGCATGAAGCGTTCCATTCGCCAACATCGGTCAACCAAATGGTTTCTGGCATTCCTGACGCCTGCGCTGGTGGTGTACACCCTGTTTTGGATTTTGCCAATCCTGCTTACCGGCATCATCAGCCTGACCGATTGGAAAGGGACCAGCCGGTTGGCCACCGCCTCTTTCGTAGGGCTAAAGAATTTTCAGAACCTTTTTCACGATTCCATCCTGTCCACGGCGGTGATCAACAACCTGCTGTACGGCTTGGTGATGATCATCGCTGTGCCTGTGATGAGTTTTATTGTAGCCTATACGATTGAGAGCTTTGTTCACAAGAAAGTTTTCTTTCGCACGGTTGCGTACCTGCCGGCGATATTGCCCGGCATTGTGACCGTGCTTTTATGGAAATGGATTTATAACCCGTCTTACGGCTTGCTGAACCAGTTTCTGGATTTGATTGGGCTGGACAAGTGGACGACGGGGTGGATCACAAACTCGGATACGGCGCTGGGGGCTGTTACCTTCACCTCGATATGGAAAACGGTGCCGGTTTATTTTGTGCTGTTTATGGCGGGCTTGCAGGCGGTGCCGCAGGATTTGATTGAGGCGGCAGTGCTGGACGGCGCCAGCCGCGGGCAAACCATCCTGCATGTGACGCTTCCCAGCATTCGTCGGGTCACGACTATTGTTTACACGCTGGTGTTTATCGACACCTTCCGCGTGTTTGAGCTGGTGTATGCCATGACCAACGGCGGCCCCGGGTACTACAACACGGAAATGATCCTGACCTACGCCTACAAAACCACGTTTACCAACTCCAACGCCAGTTATGGCATGGCGATTTCCATGGTGCTGATCGCGCTGATTATCGTGGTGGCGGCACTCCAAATGAAGCTGGGCAATCGCCTGGCGGACGATTGAGGAGGGCCTATGAAGAAAAACGCGTACCATATCGCCCTTTGGATTTTTCTGGGCTTGCTGCTGATCCTCACGCTCGCGCCGATCCTCTGGGTGCTGATCTCCTCGCTTAAAACGCAGGGAGAAATGCTGATGACCCCGTGGGCTCCGCCGAAAAACCTGCTGTGGAGCAATTACGCGGAGGCATGGAAGCGGGGTAAGTTCCTGACTCTGATGCAAAACAGCATCACGGTTACAGGCGCGTCGCTGCTGCTGATGCTGGCTTTTTCCACTATGGCCGCATTTGCCATCTCCCGGTATCAAACGCGTTACAACAATGTGATGATGGTCTATCTGCTGGTTGGGCAAACCATTTCCGCCGCGATGATCGTGTTTCCGATTGTGCTGGTGCTTCGGCAGGCGAATCTGAATGATTCGCTACCGGGACTGATCCTCACCTACACGGCGGGCGGCATCCCGTTTGCCACGTTTGTAATGCAGGGTTTTATGGCCGGCATCCCGCATGAGATTTATGAGGCCGCCGAGATTGACAGCGCCAGTGAAAGCCGGCTGTTCTGGAGTATGGCGATCCCGCTGGCAAAGCCCGCGCTGGCAACGGTGCTGCTCTATCAGTTCATGTGGGTTTGGAACGAGTTCCCGCTGGCTTTTACGCTCATCAGCACCACCAGCAAGCGCACGCTGATCGTGGGCCTGTATACGGTGGTGAATGGGCAGCTTCAAACCAACTATGTGCTTGCGTTTGCGGGCGCGACCATCGTGAGCGTGCCCATCATCGCATTATACCTGATCTTTCAGAAATACCTGATCCAAGGGCTGGTAGCCGGTGCGGTCAAGGGCTGAGGAAGGTTTTATCCATGAACGAGCATCAACTGGGTTTGGCCTGCTGGGGGTTGCGGGAACTGCCGCAATCGGAGCAGCTTGCCATGGCGCGGCGTCTGGGCGTGTCGGAGTTGGAATTTTCCATTGCCAACGCGCCGAAGGATTATCCGCTGACCATGGGCAAAACGGAGATTGCCGACATACGCGCAATGTATCAAAACGCGGGCATTCCGCTTCGCTACGTGGTAACCGGTAACGATTTTACGCAGGAGAACCCGGAAGCGGTTCACGCGGATTTGCAAAAAGTGAACCGGGTCATTGCCCTGTGCGAGTTGTTGGGCGCGAAGGTGCTGCGCGTTTTCGCAGGCTTCAGCGCCGCGGAAGCGGTCGCAGGGGCGCGGTTTGACCGGATGGTGGCGGCGCTGACCGCGGCGGCGCAGGAAGCGACGCTACACGGCGTAACGCTTGCGTTGGAGCTGCACGGCGGCGTAGAGCGCTTTGGTCAGGGCATGCGCTACGTGCACTCCGTAACCACCCGGATGGAAATGCTGGACGCGATTTTGGAACGGGTTCCCCAATCGGTGCAGCTGCTGATGGACCCCGCCAACCTATGGGCCGTAGGGGTAACCGATCCGGAACGGTATTACCGGAAGTATCGGGATCGGATCGCCTACATTCACATCAAGGATTTTGCCACGCTGCCGGACGGCAGCATGCGTCCTTCCGTATGCGGGGCAAGCGCGCTCAATTGGAAAACCTTGATGGAGGCAGCCCGGGAATATACCGGCCCGCTGATGATCGAGTACGAAAACCCCGAGGATGTGGAACAGGGCATGTTGGCCTGTTTAGAGTACATCAAACCGATTTTACAGATTTGAAACCGGAGGAAGCACCATGGATTATCAGGAGTACCAGAAAACGCGCGCGGTTGTGATTGAAAGGCCGTATGAAGCGGCATTGCGTGAAATTCGCCTCACCCAACCCCTGGAGGATGCGTATGTGGCGCAGACCCATTACAGCAGCATTTCCAGCGGTACCGATATGAAAACCTACATGGGCTTACAGCACCCCGAACAGTGCTGGTATCCGCTGGTGCCGGGCTATGAAACGGCTGGCATCGTGGTTGCCAAAGGACCTAAGACCGACGGCCGCCTGAACCCGGGCGACCGGGTGATGATTAACGAGTGCCGCAAGTACGGCGACGTGTGCGCTGCTTGGGGCGGCGGCAGCGAGTTTACCATCAAGGACAGCAACACCACCAACAGCCAGTTTGACTACATGGTGAAACTGCCGGACAACGTGACCGAGCAGCAGGCGGTGCTGGCTTATCTGCCCTGCGTGGCGCTCAAGGGCATCCGCCGCCTGACCCTGAAACCGCAACAGACCATCGTGGTCTCCGGCGCGGGCATGGTGGGCATCAGCGCCATGCAGATTTTGAAAATTCTGGAGCCAACGCTGACCACGATCGCTATTGAACCCAACGCGTTCCGCCGCTCGATCGCACACAAATATGTGGATCACGTGACCGCGCCGGATGAAGCGCGCGCCCTGATTAGCCAAGTGACAGATGGAAAAATGGCCGATCAGCTCATCGAGTGTTCCGGGCATGCCGACGTGGTGGGCACGCTGCACCGCTACATCAAGGACGGCGGATGGGGCGAGGATGACGAACCTGCGCACATCCACCTGCAAGGCGATTATCCTGAGAAAATAATCATGGATCACTACCACCGCTGGTTTGTGAAAAACGCGACCATTACCATGAGCTGCGCGCTCGCGGCCGGTTGCAAGGAGCAGGTGCTGCAGTGGATCAGCGAACGCAAGTTTGACGTGGATTCGCTGCCCGTGGAGATGTGGCCGGTCAGCAAATGCAAGGAAGCGTTTGCCTACAAAGCGGAAAAGGGCGAGGAAGTATTCAAAATCATGTTTGACTGGAGCAAATGAAGATGAGCGCTGCACAACCGAAAGTTATTTTCATGCCGCACGCGAATATTCAATATTCGCAGCTGAAACCGGAAAAGCGGCATTGGGTGATTACGCATTGCTACGGGCCGCTGTTTGATTTGGTGGAACGCGCCGGTTACACCATGGCGTTTGAGGCCAGCGGCAAAACCATCGACGTGATTGCTCAGGACGCGCCCGAGGTGATGGCAAAGCTCAAAACCTTGGTGCAAAACGGGCAGATCGAGCCGGTCGCCTCTCCGTATATTCACTTTATGCTATCCAATGTGCCTAAGGAGCTGTGTCTGGATTCCCTGATCCGCAGTTTGGACGCGTGGGAACACCATACGGGCAAACGGCCTAAAATCGGCTGGAATCCCGAATGCGGCTGGGCTTCCTACATCCCGGACGTATACCGGCAGGCGGGCATGGACGCGCTGGTGATGGATGCGGACTCGTTCTTTCTCTCCTTTGAGGAAATCCGAAAGGCAACGGCGCTTTTCTACGATGTTCAGGGGCACAGCAACAAAACGCAACTGTTCAAGATTGAGGAATATATCAAGGACAAGCCTGATTTTATGCAATACCTGACCAATCCTTCGGTCGCCCCCAATGGCTTGAAGCTGATTTTCCGGTCGGATTGCATGGCGAACCTTTTGCTGTGGTACCTGATGGGCGCAACCGAAGGCTTGCGCGGCGAAAACGTTGAAATCGGCGAAATCCGCCGGATGCTGACAACCTGGAAAGAACGCGCGGAGCAAACCGGGAGTTTTGTAATGCCCTACGCGGAGGACGCGGAGTACATCGGCAGCACCGCCTATTTTTATGTGAAACAGTTTAACGAGGCGCGGTTTTTTGAGCCGGAACCTGCCAGCGTGGAACGTTTTCAGCAAATTGTGGATACGGCGGTCGAGGTGGGGTATCAGCTGGCGACCCCGTCGCAGGTGCTTGCGGAGGGCAAGCTGATTGAGAATATTTACGTGGATCAGATTGAGAACGGCGTGGCTTGGCACGGCGGCACAGCCAAGGCGTGGACGAACACGCCGTTCGCCCGCGTGATGGATCCGGTTTGCCGATCCATCTTTGAAGGCATTCAGACGGTAAAGGATGCGGCTGGCCCTAAGGCGGCGCCCGCGCTGCATGAAGCGATGGCGGCGCTGGCCAGCGCTTGGGTGTCGGATTCTCGGTGGCCGCCTGAACCGACCTCGCCGGGACGCTTTAACGTGAAAGAATCGGTGGCCGATCTGTACACGGCTAACGATGCGCTCGCACGCGCCATGCAGGAAGGCGGGGTCGCATTCCGCAAGGCGCTGTATTCGCCCAGCCTGATGCGCACGCAAATCCGCGCGATTGAACAAACCCTGATGTCCATGGATTATTTCGGTGAGTAACGGGGGGAACGGCATGCCTGCGCGAACGCTGGAAATGGTTCATCTGCAACTGACAAAGCGGTGCAACCTGCATTGCTGGTTTTGCGGCCAGTGGGGCGAACATGGCGCATTTCAGGGCAAAGCGGGCAACGCGATGACCACGGAGGATTGGTTGCGGGTCGTCGAATCGCTCCGCGAGGCGGAACATGGCGGCGCGTTTCCATCGGTAACGCTTTGGGGCGGAGAGCCCCTGCTCAGCGAAAGCTTTGAACCGGTTGCAAGAAGACTGTGGGAGCTGGGCGCGCCAATGGGGTTGGTCACAAACGGCACCCTGCTGGATCGGCACCTCCCGCTGTGCCGGGAAGCTTTCAAACAGATTTATGTTTCGGTGGACGGGTTGCCGGCTGTGCATGACGCGATCCGCGGGCAGGGCGTGTATGAAAGGGTAAGCGAAAATTTGAAGCGGCTCCATGGCGGAAACGCGAAAATTACGCTGATGAGCGTGCTCACGCCGGAGTTGGCGCGCGCGCTTCCGGAAACGCTTGCCGCTTTTGAAGCCCTACAGCCGGACGAAGTGTTGCTTCAAACCCGTATCGGTTTACAGCCGGCTGAGATCGGCAACTACCGGCATTGGTTGCAAACTACCTTTGGGCAGGAGGCGAAGGACATTGCCGCGTGGGGCGTGGAAGGCCCCATGCCGCCGCCGCCGGAGGCATGGCAGGCTGCGCTTGTAAGCGGGCGGCAATACCCGTTTACCGTCCGATATCTGCCCCATGGCGGGGAAGCGTCCCGTCCGTACTGCCTGTCACCGTTCCGCCATGCGCATATCGGCTGGAACGGGGCCGTAGGCTTCTGTACAGATTTTACCGATTTCTCCCTTGGCGATGTTCGGGAAACGCCGCTTCCGGAGCTTTTTAACAGCGAACTGGCGCAACGCTTTGCCCATGAAGTGCAAGACGGGCGGTGCGTTACCTGCGAACACTGTTCCTGGCGCAATTCAGAAACCTTTACCTTATAGCCTCAGCTTCCGCTATGTTGGAGGGTAACAGGACAGCAGCCCGGCGAATCGAAAAGATTCGCCGGGCTGTTATGGTTGCGACGGTTCAGTTTTACTTTGCGGAAGCAATCAGCGAAACCCACTGGGTCAGTGATTCGAGGTAACCATGTAGAAATGCTTTGAGATTCTCGCTCACCAGCACGCCGTTTTCGTCAAGCGATACGGTGATGTTGCCCAGATAGGCTTCCGGCTGTTGCAGGGTAAGCACATTGAGGAATGTCAACACCTGCCGCAAATGATGGTTGGCTCCAAAACCGCCCAACGCGCCAGGGGATACGCTGATGATGCCGCCGGGTTTTCCGTTCCATACACTGGAACCGTAGGGCCGAGAAGCAATATCCAGCGCATTTTTGAGCGCCGCCGGCAAGGAACGGTTGTGCTCCGGCGTGATAAACAGCACGCCATCCAGCGCCTTGACCTGCTCCCTGAACCCCACCCACTCTTTAGGCGGGTTCGTATCCAAATCCTGATTGTAAAGCGGCAGATTGCCGATTTCCAAAATCTTGTAGGATACGTTTTCTGTTGACTGAGATGCGATATAGTTAGCCACAGACCGGCTGTACGAACCATTCCGGATACTGCCGACTACGATGCCAATCACTTGTTGACTCATCAAAATTCCCTCCAAACTCGGGCTTGTGACCCTTAGCTATAGTGTGTTCCAACAAGACGGTTATGAAACGGGAAAATCAAGAAAAGAAAACGGAACGAAGCCAGTAAAGCAGGTGCGCTTATTTCGCCGTTCGGACACGAAAGCCGCTTAGAATAGCCCCAAAAGACGGCGGGGCGCATACCCTCAAAAAAGCTTTGAAAACAGGCTCGGTCACCCGTTCAGACTGTTAAAACCTCGCCACAGCAAAATGGGTTATAAGCCGAGCTTTGAGGCGCGCCGAAATGAACTATTGTTCACCGGAGGCCTTAAACGGGAACACTTTTCAGGGAAGCGTCACGAATGCAAACGGCACAGCGAGACGCGGTTTACAGCATCAATTCGGTTTGCTGTCGGGCTGCTGTGCATCCTTGGTGAACTGTTGGCGTTTCAGCGTGCCCCATGTGCTTTTTCCGGTGCGGTATTTCAGGAAGCCGATAAAGCGAATGATGGTGTTAAACTGCCGGAAACCGAAATTATCTACCAGCGCAAAGGCGGCCAGCGTGAGGATTTGGCTCATTTTCGGGAACTTGCGCATTGCGAAGCTTTCCTGAAGGATCGCCCCGAGCGATAGAATCAGGCCAACCAGAACCACCAGCAGGAAAAACAGCAGCGCAAACTGCCAGGAAATGACGCCCAACCACCATGAAAGGGGAACGACAAAGTAACCAAGCGTTTCAAAAACCGGGCCGATAAATTCGAAAATCCAGTAATACGGCAGCATAATCATCCCTGTTTTACCGTATTTCGGGTTAAAAGCCATATCCCGATGCCGTAAAAGCACGTTAATCAACCCAATTTGCCAACGCTTGCGCTGTTTATAGAGGTCGCGCAGGTTATCCGGCGGCTGCGTCCAGCAGATGGGGTCAGGTAAAAAGCTGATTTTGTAAGGCTTGCCGTTATTTTTCATATATCGGTGGAGCTTGACAACCAGTTCCATATCTTCACCGATACATTGGGTGGTGTAGCCGCCCACGGCGATCACGGCTTCCTTACGGAACGCGCCGAAAGCGCCGGAAATAATCAGCAGCATCCCCATGCTGGCCGCGCCGATGCGGCCGGTGAAAAAGGAGCGCAGGTATTCGACGGTTTGCAGTTTCCCAAGCGCGGATTTTGGCAGCCGGATATCCTTGATATCCCCATCCTCAATGACGCAACCGCTGGAAATGCGCACCACGCCGCCCACAGCGATCACGGTATTATCCTGCAGGAATGGGGCGACGATGCGGATCAGGGCTTCTTTTTCCAGCACGGAATCCGCATCCATGGAAACAATCACCGGGTAACGCGAAAAATTGATGCCCGCGTTCAGCGCGTCCGCTTTGCCGCCGTTTTCTTTATCAATCACAATCAGGTTGCCGTGTTGGGATGTGCGGTATACCTTGCGGATCGGTTGGGAGGCCACCGATCTTTTGTACGGCTGTTCAATGGCTACCATGCCAAATTGCTCAATCAGCAACGGAAGCGTTTGATCCTTGGAGCCGTCGTTAATCACGATAATTTCATACTCGGGGTAGTTGAGCTTGAGCAGGTTGCGGATTGTATCCAGGATGGTCGCTTCTTCATTGTAGGCGGGCACGATCAGCGATACGGGGATCATGTTGGAGGAATCGATATAGCGCCGGTAATCGGAAAAACGCAGATATTTCACATACTGCCCAAGCGCCTTGCCGGAGAAAAGAAGATGCAGAAAATACGTGAACGTGATGCCGATCATGTATGCCAGGGACACGCTATTCACAACAATCAGGAGCGTGAACAGGAAATCTTTCATGGTTACTGCGCCCCCTTGCCCATTAGTGCGGTTTCTTGAATGGTATAGGTCAGGATTTCGATGGCGAAACGGTCGTGAAGCTGCGTCAGCAAATCCGACAGGGTCGCCATCGGCAGCCTGATGCACAGCTCCTTGGCGCTGTTGTAGCGCACCCACCATTCCCGGTCGCACAGGCCGTTTGTGATCTGTTTCAGATACCGTTTAGCATCGATGGACGCAAGCGCGATGACCGCCGCGTTCCGCAAAGCCCAGTTTTCATTCTGCACAAAGGCGGCAATCGGTTCACCTGCCGGCGCGTAGCGGAGTTGACCCAGCGTGCGGATCAAATCGCAGCGGAAATTGTTGTCCTCAATATTCAGCATACCAAGCAGCTTTTCCGAATATTCCGTGAAGCCTTCGCCAATGTTTTTAATAACAATGCGGCGGATATAAAAATCCGGCGAGTTCAGCAGTTTTTCATACAGGAATACCTTGTCCCCCGTATAAACGGAGAAGATTTCCTTCAGGCAACGGTAGGAAAGCGACTTGGTGTAGCTGGAGGTGGAGCAGAGCTGAATGATGGAATCCCGGTTGCCCATCATGGACAGCGCGAGGAAACCGACATACTGCAGGTCCAGATGCTCCGGATGCTTTTCCATCAGCGGCACAATCTGGCTTTCATATTCACGGAGCCGCAGCAGGCCCGCCATGCGAATAACCAGACTGGTGGACATCAGGTCGGGGGTATGCAGCTGCTTTTTCATCCATTTGGCGTACTTCCCGCTGCGCAAAACGGCAATCAGGTTGGCGCCGCTGGTCCATGAGTATTCCTCGGTTAACAGCTCGCACAGCATGTTTAACCCTTTGGTGGTGCACAGATAACGGTAGTGCATTTTTTTGTCAATTTCAGCCGGTGGCAAAGGCGCCAGAGTCCGGATATACTGCTTTTCGGCATCGTGTTTGTGAACGATGCGGTTCATACGGATGTTAACGGTCACCAACAGGATGTACAGGTATACCACCAAAAGCATAGCCAAAATCAGGATATACCAGATGATATCCGTTTTGCGCATTTGCCGGCCTAAGCGCACGTATAAAAGCCTCGCGTCCCGAAGCTTCAACGCCTCCTGCATCTGTGCGCCCATGTTGATCGCATAGGTGGAGTATTGCGGAAAAACCTTGCTGAGCGTGTAATAAGCCTGCTTAAAATGCTGTGTATAGGAGAACGCGGCCCATGTGGGCAGCTGGTAGGAGGTCATGGGGATGGTCTGGTTTCCGCTGGCTTTACCCAAGCCGATGTAGAGTTCCTTGATTTTAATAAGCGGGAAGGTTGAGCTGGTGTGCAGGTTGCCCAAAATCTCGCCGGACGAAGGATCGGCGAAATTGAGCAGCATCCATGGGATGCGAATTTCCACCGAGCCGTTTACAGCGCAGAAATCCGCGCGGGAATCGTATTGCGCGCTGATGGGGTTGGAATTGCCGTAGATCATTTTTCCGGTATTCCACAGCTGCACCGGCACAATCTGACCCGTATACGGCATAACCATCCGGTTGCAGATTACCTGCTGGGATTCGATAAAATTGCCGTTGCCCGTAATCGCGAAGGTGAGCAGATCCTCCGAGGGGAACACTTCCTGACCGTAACGTTTGTAATTGGGGTTATAGTAGGGGTCTACCAACAGGTGGGTGCCGGTTTCGCCGTCCAGCACCAGCACAAAGCCCGCGTTGCGGGTAAACAGCGCGCTTTTGTACCGTGCGCTGCCTTCATTGCCGATGGTGTCAATGGGGATATAGTACTTCTGATTGTTAAAATCATCCACGTTCAGCCGCAGGTACAGGTAGGATTCATCCCAGTTAGCGCTGATATTTGGGTTTTGCGCCAACGCGTCGGAAGCTTTCCAGTCTGAAAAATCCCCGTCGATCTGGATGGAGGGGAAGGCGGAAAAGCCGATCAGGCCGAAATTTTCTTCGCTGGATTCCACATTGTGCCATTTGGGGCGCACCGCGCTGTCGTCGTAATCCATGGTGTTCCAGGAGGTCTTAAACCATTCGTCATGCCAGGCAAACACGACGCCGCCCATGCAGCCGGAGTGGTAAATATCCGTAAGCATCGAAGAAAGTCCTTCGCTCTGCTGCTGTTCGCTGTTGCCGCCCTGGTTGAGGCCGGTGAGGGCGTTAACGTGCGTAACGCCGCGCGACGTGGGCAGGCCAAACTCGGAAATCAGCACCGGCATGGAATGAAAATCCACCAGCGATTTTACATAGGCGTAGTAAGGATCCGCGTCCGTTTGCGCGTCGCCGCTGGGGAAGTTCAGAAAATCGGGATAGTAGGGGTACACATGGTAGGAGGCGAAGAAGCCCGGCGTAAAGGCGGCTTTGGCCTTGATATGCTCCACGTTGATGCTGGCCTGATCCTCAGTGTCCCGCGGCTCGTTGGGGTGGGTCAGCGGATCGGTAGTGACCCAATTGCAAAACGCGACCGGGCGCTGCATGCGGTATTGCTCGGTTTCGTACCGGATTGCCAAATCCTCCATTTGGGCAATGAAAACCTCAAAGGGGGAGGCGTTTTCGGTATACAGGTACTGCCCGTCATACGTGTTGATGTCCGGGTGCGCGTTGTTGGTCCCGTCCACCAGACTGGCTTCGCACTCGATGCCCAGAATCCAGCCGATCACATATTTGGAAACGTCATATTGGTAAATACCGGAAGCTTTACCGGTCTGCGCGCCAATCACGGCGTTGCCGTGCAGCATGTTGACGCAATCAACAATATCCTGCCGCATTTCGCTGGCCGTGGTCGAATCCGGCGCGAAAACATCCGCGTACTTGACCACGTCGGTTTCGTTCATATAAACTCCCTGAATTAAATACAGGGGAGAGGCCGCGACGCGGTTATACTCGTACAGCGCGTGATAAAACCCCGGGGCTTGCGGCGTGTATACGCGAATCACGTTGGAGCCCATATCGCCAATTTGGGTAAGCCAATCAAAATAGGTATCGTAATCAATCGCAAATTCACCCGGAAACGCGCCGGGAGCGCCCAGACCAATATCCACGCCGGTGAGGAAGCTCTGTTTCCATTTCCCCTCGCCGTCCAGAATATCAAACTGTTTCCCATCCACTTTCGCCACATAGGCTACGCCGTCCCCGTTGGTCAGGAGAGGTTGCGTGTAACCAATCGAAAAGAAATAGGCCTTTGTGCCCAGAAAAACGAGAACAATAAAAAGGATCGTAGCCAAAAACCCGCCGACGACCTTTCGCATAAGCGCGCTCCTCCTGACTTTGTACCGAAGATGGGGTGATGTTGCTTCACTGACGGAGCGTTAATCATTTACTGAACATATTATATACAATGCGGTCACAGTTGTAAACAAATATCATGCAGGGAGCCGGCACGTGCAACCGGCGATACAGGAACCGAAGGAATGGTATTGACTGAATTGGTCAATGATGTTAGAATGCTATTGACCGGAATGGTCAACGGAGGTTATGATGAACGATAGGTTCCATGCCTTACCGGAGGAAAGGCAGACGCTGATACTCAACGCGGCGATGGCCGTGTTTGCCCGGTATGGCTACAAAAAATCATCGGCGGAAGAAATCGCCTCGCAGGCGGATATTTCCAAGGGGTTGCTGTTTCATTACTTCGCCAGTAAAAAGGAGCTGTATCTCTACCTTGCGTCCTACGCGATGCAATACTTGCTCGCGGAAATGCACCGGGATTATGACCGGGAGGAAACCGATTTTTTCCGCATGCTGGTGAACGCGCAAACCGTCAAAATCGCCATTATGAACCGATACCCCGATCTGCTATCGTTCCTGGCCAACGCTTATCTGGAAACAGACCCCGCCGTCGCGCCGTGGCTTGGCGCGGAATATGGCGATCAGGTGGCGCAGAGCCGGAAGATTGTGCTGGCTCGGGCGGACGCGTCCAAATTTAAGCAAGGGGTTTCCATGGAGCAAACGCTGGATCTGATCCTGTGGATGTCCGACGGTTTGATGCGCAGCCGCAAAGACGCATCCGTGCAAACGCTTGAGGCTATCAACGCCCAATATCTGGAATGTCTGAACCTGCTCCGCAACAATCTGTACCGGGAGGATGCGTTATGATGGAATTTGACCAATACGGCGACCCGCGTCTGCATACGGTTGTGATGCTGCATGGCGCGGCTGCGACGGATACCTTTGCCAATCAGTATGTGCTTTCGGAAAAATATCATCTGGTGATACCGCACCTCTCCGGGGCTGGTCGAGCGGTCGCGTCGCCATATGATCCCAAACGGGAAGTGGAAGCCCTTACGGAACTGATTCGCTCGCTGGGCAAAGAGAAGGTGAGCCTGATCGGTCATTCGCTTGGCGGCGAACTGGCGGTGGCGCTGGTAACTGAACACCCGGAGCTGTTTGACCGGGCGGCGTTCCTGAGCGCGTGGGTTTGCTCAACCCCGAAAAGCATCCGCCTGTACGCGCGGCTGGCAAGAGGCACCTACTTCATGCTTCGGTGGTCGTGGCTGATTCGGCTGCAAGGCAAGTATTGGGGCTACACAGACGCGCAGGCGGCAGAAATGGCTAGATACTCCGCCCTTATCCCGCGCGAAACCTATGTGGCGTGGTTTCAGAAGCGCGTGGTTCTGGATGAACTGCCCGGTTACGCCGGGGTCACAATCCCCATGATTGCGGTTTGCGGCGAGCGGGAAACTCGGGAAATGAAACAATCCATCGCCGAGCTGGGCCGCCGGAACCCCCATTGCCAAACCATCCGCCTCCGGGGAGCCAGCCACGATTTTCCCATGCGGAAAGTCAAAGAAGTTAACGAACTGCTGCAACATTTTTTGGAGGCGTAATCCCGATGAAAAAAACATTGAGCCGAAAAGACTGCGTATTGGTTTACGATACCTACGGCGATCCGGAACGCCCGGCGGTTGTTTTGCTGCATGGGTATGGCGTGGACGCGAAAATGTGGGCGCCGCAGCTTGAGGCGTTAGGCGACGCGTATGGGATAGTGCCGGATATTCGGGCGCATGGGCGTTCCCGGCCCTGCGGAAATTTCACCGTTGCGGAAGCGGCAGAGGATTTGCACGCGATTCTGGAAGCGGAGCATTGCCGACGGTTTGTGCTGATTGGCCTTTCAATGGGCGGGCTGATCGCGCAGGAATTTGCGCGTCGTTATGGCGGAGCGTCCGGCTACTTCATCTTGGGCGCTGTGCCGATATTTCTGGATTGCTACAGCTCCTTGGAAAAGGTTTTGCTGAAACACTCCGCGGGCATGATGAACCTGTATCCGTGGAAAACCCTGAAACGGGAGATGGTCAAGGTAAGCGCGGCGACTGAAACAGCGCGCGCCCAAATCGCGCCGCTGTTTGACAATATGACCAAGCAAGAGTTTATCGCCTCGTGGAAAGGGCTTTCGGACTGCATCCACCGCGAGGAGGTGCGCTTTGATGCGCCGTTGTGGGTGGCTTGCGGGGAGCTGGACAATACGGGCACGGTTCGGAAATGCTTGAAGGAGTGGGGCCGGGCTTACCCGAACTGCCGAACCTTCGAATTTTCCAACGCGTCCCATGTTGCCAATCTGGACGCGCCGAAGGCGTTCAACACCGAGCTGCGGGCGTTCCTGAGCGTCTGTTTCTAAATTGCGGTATCCCTTTGGAACCTTCATAACCACTGCCAGCCGGTTTCCAGCGGTTTACACGCCGGATGGCAGGTATGAGCGGGCATGTGAAAATTCGCTTTCACATGCCTGATTTTACGTATGCTGGCGTGCGGTGAGCCTGTGCGCGGCAAGCCGGAGACTTTTGTACCCGCAAGCGGTAAAATCGCATAACGCCTTCTTCAGAAACCTTATGCCGCTGAGGTTTACAGCAGTCTGTGAATAAACGCTTTGAATAGGCTTTTCGGTCTGATTTTGCCAGAATACATTGACAGACGTCGATCCGTCGGATATAATTCAAATCGATCAATGTAGATGTGAGGCGACACCGTGGAAACAGAGAATGAAAACGCCCGAGAAGCCAAAGTATTCAAAGCTTTCTGCGATGAGAACCGGGTTGCGATCCTCAAGTTGCTGCGCAACGGCGAAAAATGCGCCTGTAAATTGCAGGATGCGCTCGGCATCGGGCAATCTACCCTGTCGCACCACATGAAAACGCTGTGCGAAGCCGGTATGGTGAAAACCCGCAGGAAGGGAAAATGGGCCTATTATTCTCTGGATGCGGCGGGCCGGATGCACGCCTTGGCGCTACTGGCCCAAATGACAGAATGTAATAGCAACGAGCCGGATACGGACTGTGCGGATGAAACGCCAACTGGCACAGTTGCCCCTGATGCGGTTCCAAACGGGGGTTGCTCCGGCGGGAACTCGGAGAATGCGAAATGAATCGGCCCGCAAATTGAACCTATGATAGTCAACCACGCATGCGTGGCGAATGAAAAGAGGACGGCGCTATGGAAACGGAAACAAAGAGTGGGATCGGCTTTTTTCAAAAATACCTGACCGTATGGGTAGCGCTCTGCATGGCCGCGGGCGTGCTGATTGGCAAGTTTCTGCCGGGCATTCCGCAATTCCTGAACCGGTTTGAATACGCGAAGGTTTCCATCCCGATGGCGATCCTGATCTGGCTGATGATCTACCCCATGATGATTAAGGTGGATTTTCAGAGCATTAAGGACGTCGGCAAAAATCCCAAAGGGCTGTTTGTAACCTGGATCACCAACTGGGTCATCAAACCGTTTACCATGTATGGCATCGCCGCGCTGTTCTTCTTTGTGATTTTCAAAGCGTGGATCGCGCCGGAACTGGCCACGGAATATCTGGCCGGGGCCGTGCTGCTGGGGGCCGCGCCCTGCACGGCGATGGTATTTGTGTGGAGCACGCTCACCCACGGCAATCCGGCCTATACGGTTGTGCAGGTCGCCACAAACGATCTGATCATTCTGGTGGCTTTTGTGCCGATTGTCAAGCTGCTGTTGGGGGTTTCCAACATTGCGGTGCCTTGGGATACGCTGATCCTTTCGGTGGCGCTGTTTGTGGTGGTGCCCCTGACCGCCGGGATGCTGACCCGGACGTTCGTGATTCGCAAAAAAGGCGTCGAATATCTGGAAAACACGTTTATCGGGAAGTTTAACGGGGTAACCACAGTAGGGCTGTTGCTTACGCTGGTGCTGGTGTTCGCTTTTCAAGGGGAAACGATTCTCAAAAATCCGTTGCACATTGTGCTGATTGCGGTGCCGCTGATTCTTCAGACATTCCTGATCTTCCTGATTGCTTATCTGGCAGCCCGCGCGCTGAAACTCCCGTTCGATATTGCCGCCCCCGCTGGGATGATCGGCGCGTCCAACTTCTTTGAGCTTGCTGTTGCTGTGGCCATCGCGCTGTTTGGCACATCCTCCGCGGCTGCGCTGGCGACCACGGTAGGCGTGTTGACCGAGGTGCCCGTTATGCTGGTGCTGGTGAAAATCGCCAACAGCACAAAACACTGGTTCCCCGAATCCACGCAGAACTGAGTTTTACCCCGCCGCCCTGCGACAGCGATCTTTGCATTCAACCAACCGCTCAAGAACAGGAGGGACCCTTTCAAATGGAAAAAGTCGCGTTTATTTGCGTACACAACAGTTGCCGAAGCCAGATTGCCGAAGCGCTTGGCAAACGTCTGGCGGCAGATGTTTTCGAAAGCTACTCCGCTGGTACCGAGCTGAAGGATCAGATCAACCCGGACGCCGTGCGCCTGATGAAACAGCTTTACGGGATTGACATGGAAGCCACCCAAAAGCCCAAACTGCTGGAAGCGCTGCCCCCGATTGATATTGTGGTCACCATGGGTTGCAACGTATCCTGCCCATACCTGCCCTGTAAACGCAGGGAGGATTGGGGCCTGCCGGACCCGACGGGTCAAGGGGACGAGGCGTTTCTGGACGTGATCCGAAAAATTGAAGCTAAGATTCTGGAACTGAAACAAAGTCTGTGATTGCATGCAATGCCCTGAAGAAGTGAGGGGCATTGCAACCCTTTGAAATAGCAGAGCCGCCCGATTGAAACCGGGCGGCTCTGACCTCTGGCAAACCGAATTGAGTCCATAAGCCGCACCACATTGTGCCTTCGACACTCGTGGCGCTTTTATTGAAGGTGTTGCCACATAAGGCCTCCGGCGGGCAATGGGCTTTACCCCATGCACCCCACAAGGGCTTTGCCCCTGACCCATTTTCGCTGCGGCGAGGATTTTTCAGCAGCAGAGCCGCCCGATAGGAACCGGGCGGCTCAGTGCATGGTCGGATTACGCGCACGTATAATATTGAGGGTAAGGCAATCACGCTAAACGGAATGGGAGCGCCGGCTACCCGCCGCGATGTAACGGTCCGGCAAGCTGATGGTCGTATCGCTGATGAAGTGCGGCGCAAACATGGCGCAAAGTACATCCGCTTCGGGCAGCGCGCGCGAAACCGCCTCCGCGCGGCCCGCGTGGTGGCGCAGCAACTGTTCGCGCCCCATGGAGTGCGCCAAACACAGCCGCCCGCCGGTAACCACAAACTGCGCGAGCCGGGCAATCAGTCGCGCGGGGTCTGGAAAGTGGGGGAGCGCGTTATAGACAACACAACAGTCGAAAACAGGCGGCAGAACCACGGTTTCAATATCCCCGCAGAGAACCTCCACATGCGATTGGGGATACTTTCGCCGGGCAATGCGCGCCATTTGCGGGGACAAATCCACCCCGGTGATGCGCGTTACGCCCCGGCGAAGGTAATCCTCAAACAGCACGCCCGTACCGCAGGCAACATCCAGCACGCGGCAACCTTCCGTAACCCCCGCCGCATTCAAAATCTGGTCGATAATGGCTTGAGGGCGTACCATTCGCGCATCCCATTCCGAGGCATGCGCGTCAAAATAGGCTTGGACTTCCAACTGATTCAATCGAATGCTCCCCCGGCTAACAGGCAATGATTTGTTTAATCAGAAACTCACGGCCACCCAACAGATCAAAAGCGCTTTCACCGCATTCCGGGCATTGGCGATGATGCGCAAGCACATTGTACACCTTGCCGCAGGCGCGGCAACGGCCGTTGGCAGGCAGAATTTCAATGGCGAGCTTTGTTTTTTCAAGCATTGTGCCAAAGGATGCGGCGGGGTAGCACTGTTCCACATAATACGGCACCACAGAGGAAAGCTCGCCAATCTGCAACACAAGGGTGTCGATTTGAGTCAGCGCCTGTCGGTGGGCCAAATCCTCCACAATCCGCACAATTTCGGCGACTATGCCCAGCTCATGCATGGGGAGCCTCCTGCTTACGCGCGGGTTTCAGCAGTTTTTTAACGGCGATTTTAACCTTGCGCTTGAGCATGTAGGGAATAACGGTTTTTTTCATGTCGAACAGGGACACGCCTTCGCCGTTGTAACGGCGGGTAAGCGTGATGGCGTCGAATTTGCACTTTGTGGTGCACTGACCGCACCCAACGCAGAGAAACTCATCCACCACAACCGCGCCGCAACCGAGGCAACGCTCGGTTTCCCTGCGCACCTGCTCCTCGGTAAAGGTGCCCCGGTCGTCCCCAAAGCGGTCGGCGGGGCGCACAGCCGCGGCCTTCTGACGGGGCATGCGGTCGTAGCTGTCCAACGCGAGGGCTTCCTTGTCCAGCGCCTTATATTCCCGGCGGTCCCGGCCGATCACCAGGCTTTGGCCCGGTTGCACGTACCGGTGAATGGAAATCGCCCCCTGCTTTCCGGCGGCAATAGCGTCAATCGCAAACTTCGGGCCGGTAAAAACGTCGCCGCCCACAAAAATATCAGGTTCGGCGGTTTGGTAGGTAAAGGCGTCCGCAACAACGGTTCCGTTGGGCTTGCACTGTACGCGGGTACCGGCGAGCAACTGCCCCCAATCGATGGATTGCCCAATGGAGAGCAGCACATGATCCGCTTCGACGGTTATGGTATCCGTTTCATCGTACTTTGGGGCGAAACGGCGGTTTTCATCCAACACGGACAGGCAGCGCTTGAAAACCATGCCGGTCACATGCCCGTCGCGGACCAATATTTGGGCGGGACCCCAACCGTTGTGTACGCGAATGCCATCCTGTTCCGCCTCGGTCACTTCATCGGAGGAGGCGGGCATTTCCGCGGCGCTTTCCAGGCAATACAGGGACACCTCTGCGCCTTCCATGCGCGCCGCGCTTCGGGCCACGTCGATGGCTACGTTGCCGCCGCCGATCACCAGCACTTTGCCGCTAACGGCCATCGGTTCGCCAAGGTTCACGTTCCGCACAAAATCAATGCCGGAAAGCACGCCCTTCGCATCCTCCCCCTCAAGCCCAAGGCTTCGGCCCGCCTGAGCGCCAATCGCCAGATAAAAAGCGGTGAATCCCTGCGCGCGAAGCTGCGGGATGGTCACATCCCGTCCGACCTCCACGCCGGTTTGGAAGGTTACGCCAAGCTCCCGCAAAATGTCGATTTCCGCCTCGACCACGTCTTTTTCCAGCCGGAAGGCGGGAATGCCGAACATCAGCATGCCGCCCGGCTGCTTCTGCTTTTCAAACACGGTTACGCGGTATCCGTCGATAGCCAGATAATACGCGCAGGCCAAGCCGGCGGGACCGCCGCCGATCACGGCCACTGGTTTTTGGTAATCATGCCGCTTGACGGGCACAAAGCGGCGGTTTGAATCTAAATCCTGCTGGGCGATGAATTTCTTGATTTCGTCAATGGCGATTGGCTCGTCCACATCGCCGCGCGTGCAGGCGGATTCGCACTTCCGGTTGCAAATGCGGCCGCAAACGGCGGGAAACGGATTTTCCTTTTTAATCAGCTCCAGCGCGTCGGAATAGCGCCCCAGCGCCGCCAGCTTCATATAACCCTGAATGCCAATATGCGCCGGGCACTCGGTTTTACAGGGCGCGGTGCCGGTATCCACAACGTTTTTCCGGTTTGTGCGGTAGTCGGGGTTCCAATGCTGCGAGGTCCATTCCGTGTCGCGCGGGATTTCTTCGCGGAGAATCTGGGTCACTACCGGCTTTACAGAACAGACTTTTTGCCCCAACTGAAGCGCGTTCACCGGACAGTTTTCCACGCACTGGCCGCATGCGACGCATTTGTCCCGGTCTACCTGCGAAACGTAGTTGGAGCGCACCATATCGGCATTGATAAACATTTCTGCCGTGCGCATGGAAAGGCAACCGCAACCGCAGCAGTTGCAGATGGCGTGGGTTTTACCGTCGCCATCCAGATTGGGTATCTCGTGCATCAGGCCGTTTTCCTCGGCGCGGCGCAAAATGGCGTACACCTCGTCCTTGCCGACCTGCCGACCCCGCCCGGTACGGATATAGTATTCGGCGGCGTGCCCCATTTGGATGCACATATCCTCTTTGAGGTGGCCGCAACCTTCGCCCATGATCTCCCGAACCGTGCGGCAGGAGCAGTTGGAAACAGAAAAAATATCGTGTTCCTCAATGTGCTTGGAAAGCTCCTCGTAGGAGGCGCGCCGGCTTTCGCCGTCAATGGCTTTTTCAATCGGGATCACGCGCATCAGCCCGATGCCGACGGGCGTCATGCCAGCGGTTTTCGCGCCGCGAATACGGCCGTAGGCTTCAAACGCCTCGGCAATCTGCGGGTATTTGATGGGGTTGGTGGGGTGGTTGGTCATCATTTCCATGATGCCTGGCACCCACGTGTCATACCAGAAGGTATCCTTGCCGTCGATGGTGTTTACAAAGCAAACGCCCGCGTCCGCAAGCTGCAGGAGCAACGCCTGGCATTCGGCAACCGGTTTGCCGCAGCGCTCGCTCACTGTTTCCGCGGTTGCCTTTTCACGGATGGCCATGGTCATGCACACTTCCGCCATCTCGTTGGTTACAACGGGTTCTAAAATGCGGTACTCCGGCGCGTCGTAATCATACGCGTCCTTCGCGCCGGGTTTTTTACGGCCGATATGGTTAGCCAGCGCGAGAATCACGGGGTTACCGGCGCGCTGAGCCTGGGTGTTGCCTTCGGAAGGTTGGGTTTGAAGATTATCCATGGTCGGCTCCCCCTTTGCGAATGCGGTCCATAGGCGGGTTTTCGCTACGCTTGCTTCCAGTTTTGAACCTCGCGGCGCAGCCATGCGACCCATTCATCCATCCCTTCGCCGGTACGGGCGGAAATGGGCAGCACAGTCGCGTTTGGGTTCAACCTGTGAACCCGTTCGCGCACCGCGTTCAAATCAAAATCAAAATAGGGCAGCACATCAATTTTGTTGACAAGCACCATATCGCAAACGGAGAACATCAGCGGATACTTCAGCGGCTTGTCGTCCCCTTCGGGCACGGAGAGGATCATGGCGTTTTTCGCCGCGCCGGTGTCGAACTCCGCCGGGCATACCAGATTGCCGACGTTTTCAAGAATGGCCAGCTCCAGCCCGTCCACCCCAAGCCCTTCCAAGCCCTGACGCGTCATGCCTGCATCCAGATGGCACATGCCGCCCGTATGCAGCTGGATTACCTTCACGCCGGTTTTCTCGATGGCCTGAGCGTCCACGTCCGAGTCAATATCCGCCTCCATGACGCCGATGGCGGTATCGCCCTTCATGCGCTCGATGGTGCCGCGCAGGGTGGTGGTTTTTCCCGCGCCGGGGGAGGACATCAGGTTGAGCAGGAACACGCCTTTGGCGCGCAACTCCTCCCGCAGGCTGTCGGCGGTGCGGTCGTTATCCTCAAAAACGCTCTGCTTGATTTCTAAAATCCGGAATTCATTCATGCGGTTTCCTTTCTTGCCGCGTTACTGCGCGGCGGTGGGTGCGTCCGACAGGGCCTTCACGGCGCGGTAAGCGGCCAAATCGGTGTACAACTCCTGACGGTAGGGGTTACGGCGCGTTTTACGGGCACGGTAAAGCATATAGGCCAACACGCCCAGATTGGCAAGCAGCGCCAGCAGGCTGACCGTTGTGTAAATCGCGGGGTTATAGGTGGAATCCACACGGAAAATACCCGCATCCTGAAACATGGGGAAGGTTTGCGCAAACATGCACCACAGGGCCAGCGTTTGCGCCCGATGCTGAAGCCACGCGCCGCGCCCGACGGTAAACGCGCAAACCGTGGGGGCCAGCAACAGCGCCAATCCGCAGTACCACGCGTGGTGCGGCAGGCAGTTGTAAGTGTAGGCAAAATTCCACAGATCGTACGCGACAATCCAGAACCACAGCATATCCGGCCACAGCATATCGCGGCTGGCATCCTGCTTGGTTACTTTGCGAAGCGTTATGCCAAACCAACCCGTGATGGTGATGATGTTCAAAATACCGGCAATCGCGTTCATGTAGTTCCACGGGCCGCCCATCAGCATCACAGGCACATCGGCGGTCGCGTCCTGAGCCATAACGGCGTAGGTCAGGCCAACTTCGAGGTCCCTGGCGCATGCTTCCAGAATATTGATTGCCAAAATCAGCGGGGGGAAGCAGAGCGCAAGCTTATGATCGGCAAGCCGCCAACGGGTTCCGTCCTTGCGTGTAAACTGCAAGTGACGGATGCACCAAAAACCGATGCAGCCAGCCGTCGAGGAATACACCTTGGCTAAATGGAACCAGTCGGTATAGGTTTGATCCTTAAGCACGGTAAACCATAACACGGAAAGCACAATCGGCAGCACGACAAAGAACGCGAAACCCACCCACTTGAAGCGACGGGAAACTTCATTGAGCGCAAACAGCGCCGCAAAAACAAGCAACCAAACGAGGATGGAAGAAACGACCGTTGCGCCCTGGGCATAGTTGAAAGTAAACATGGATGGCCTCCTGTTGTTTTGCCACAATGGCATGCTGTACGGGTACGGGCATCAGGACCGTCCGGAAAGGGGAACCCAAGAGGATTCTGGATCAACCAACGACGAGATAATATGTTAGCATTTTAACATTGTGAAAGGCGCATTGTCAACAGCAAGCTTAAAAGCATTGAAATGTAAGGATATTGTCATAAAAAGCTTGCGCGTTTCAGCGGTTATAGGTATAATAAGGGCGCGTGGTTCTTGGTTGAACCAGAATCAAACCAAAGGGGATGGACTGCCATGCAGTTTACAAAATTAAGCGCGCCAACGCTCAAACAGCTTTTTGTGCGCGAATTGGAATCCATGATCCTTTCCGGGCGGCTTCCGGTAGGCACGCAACTGCCGACGGAACGGGAAATGGCCGCCTCCATGCAGGTGAGTCGAGCGGTGGTGAACGCGGGCGTGCTGGAACTGGCAGACAAGGGTTTTCTGCTGGTGAAGCCCCGGATGGGCACGTTTGTTGCGGATTACCGACGGGACGGCACCATTGAAACGTTCCTGTCCATTGTGAACTATAACGGCGGCATGCTCAGGCAGGATGAGATTCGCTCTATACTCGAACTGCGCATCGCGCTGGATACGCTGGCGGTGGAGCTGTGCGCAACCCGTATTACCGAAGCGGAAATCTCAATGCTGCGGGTGGCGACCGAAGCCATCGGCAGCGCGAAAACCGATGAGGAAGCGGTGGGGCACGCGTTTACCTTTCAGCATCAGCTGGCGCTGTTTTCCGGAAACACGCTGTTGCCCATTCTGTTCAGCTCTTTCAAATCGTTAACGCGCACGCTGTGGCTCAGGTTTTGCACGCTGTATGGCAAAGCCGCGCTCTACCAAAACACGGACGCGCTGTGCGCAAAGCTGGAACAGCGCGATTTTGAGGGCGCGACCCTTTGCCTGGTGGATGCGATTCAAAACAGTATTCAGGGAAGCAAGAAGATTTTTTATTAGCGCAGGCCATCCCGTAGTTTTTAAGCAAACAAGAACGCCGCGTATACAGCAGGCTGCGGCGGGGGAGCGCGCCGCCGAAAAGCGGCTGAAAGGAATGTTTCAATGGCAAGAGCGGGGAAGAGAAAGCAAGCATGACGGACCCCGGCAGCTGAAAATTGAAACAGGCCGGCTCATAGGCCGACCTGTTTTGTGCTAACGCTTATTTCCATATTCCTGAACCGATATCGACAAAGGGCGCGCGATCAAGCTACAAGCCTGAAAAGCATTTTTGGCAATGAACGGCGGGGGCTACTTAGAGGTTGCGCCCGATGTGGCGTCTGCTTTATTGGAGGAAGGTTTCGTGCTGGTTTTGTTCGAATTTACGCTACTGGAGCTTCCGGCGGTGTACGCTACGGCATTACTGCCAAACAGTACCTGCTGATCCTCCACCGAAGCGACACCGTTGACGGCAAGGCCGTTTGCTTTTTCAAACAAGCGCAGGGCATTATAGGTGCCGGCGCCAAAGTTGTCCACAACTTTTTTAGTGTAGAACCCCAAAGCGGCCAAGCGGGTTTGCAGAGCCTGCACATCATACCCGGTATCGCCCTTGCGCAGCTCAACAAAGGGGTATACGCCATAAGCCCGAAGCTGATCGCCCAATTGATACCATTGCTGCAACAGTTCATCCGGCGTGTAGGATGGGGCGGGGGTCACGGAGGCAGCCGAAGTCTCCTCGGTTTCTTCGGTTTCGGCTGTTTCAGCCAGAGCCGGAAGGGCCGCGAAAAGGGTTAACGCCACCAGACACAAAGCGAGAAAACGTTTCATCATTCAATACCTCCCTAAATGGTTGCGGGCCGTGCGATACGGGGATCGCCGTTTCGTTCCGGCAGGTGTCGGACTCGGCAACCCTGCGTTGACATTCGCAAATGGAAGAATATGCCGTTGCTTTCCGGCCTGTTCATCCAAATCGGCGGCGTTCTCATGTTCTAACGCACATTTTACAGATACCCCGATTTCATCCTCTTTAATCATGAAAATCATATAGGCTGCGAAGGATAGGTACAGAAAGAAAAAAACGCGTATTGCTTTCATTGCGGCGGGCCGAGTATAATCAAGGGGTTGGTCGGGAACGACGCCGTATCAGTCGATCGCATCATCCCATTTTGCCCCAAAGGGCTAAGCTTCAGCGCCCCTGCCGCGCTTGAAAAACCTTGCGCCTGCAGCACAGCCGTTTGACTACGGACGCGAAAAAACCACAGGACAAGCAGCGGGGCGCGGCGCTTCTTGGGTTATCGATTGAACCGGAAACAGAATCCGCATTCAAACGGGAGGTCGAACGGAAATGCTGAACGTGGTTTTGCTTGGGCTAGTCAGCTTTTTTTCGGATATCAGCTCGGAGATGGTCTACCCGATCATCCCCTTGTATTTAACAGGCGCGTTTGGCGCGACGCCGGCGCTTGTGGGCATCATTGAGGGCATTGCGGAAAGCCTCGCAAGTTTGCTGAAGGTGTTTAGCGGTTACCTGACCGACCGGTACCACCATAAAAAGCCGGTTGCCTTTGTGGGCTATGCGACCGGTTTGCTTTACAAATTCGCATTGATTTTGGCCAGCTCATGGGTTGGGATTCTGGGGGCGAGGGTGATCGACCGGATTGGCAAGGGAATTCGGACGGCTCCCCGGGATGTGATGGTGAGCGAAAGCGCGCGCGCGGGAAGCGCCGGGCATGCTTTCGGGATTCACAAAGCGCTGGATATGGCTGGCTCGGCGGTTGGGATTTTCCTTGCCTACCTGATGCTAAACCGCATGAACGGCGGAATGGATTATCACAACCTGTTTTGGCTGTCGATGATTCCGGCGGTGCTGGGGCTGGTCATGTTCTTTTTTATCAAGGAAAAGAAGATGGAGCAGCCAACCCGGCAACGCGAGCCTTTCTGGAAAAATATGAAGCAACTGAACGGGCAGCTCAAACTGTACTTGCTGGTCGCATTCCTGTTTACACTGGGTAATTCATCCAACGCGTTTTTACTGTTGCGCGCAAAGAGCGTTGGCTTTGACGACGCGACGGTGATTTTGCTGTATTTCCTTTACAACGTGACCGCCTCGCTGCTGGCGATCCCCGTTGGCCGGCGTTCCGATCGCGTGGGCCGAAAGCGCGTGCTGGTGGCGGGTTACCTTACCTATACGGCCGTCTACGCAGGCTTTGCGTTTGCCAACACCAAGCCGCTGATGATTGGGCTTTTCGCCCTGTACGGCCTATACACCGCGATGATTGCCGGGGTGGAACGGGCGTATATTTCTGAAATTGCTCCGCCCAACCTGAAAGGCACCATGCTTGGGATGCAATCCACGTTGGTGGGGATAGCGCTGTTGCCCGCCAGCGCCATCGCAGGGTTGCTCTGGAACGTCTTTGGGGCGGCCGTGCCCTTCCTGTTTGGCGCGCTGATGTCCCTGTTGGCGGCGATGCTGCTGATATTCTTCATGCAGGATCAGCCCAAAGAAGCGATTCCGGTCGCCTGAACGCCGCATGAACAGTACGCAGGCAGAAACGCGGGATCGCGGTGAAAAGTCCATTTCAGGATACGAGATCAGGTAAAAAGCGATCTCAGTCGCCTGATTGCCGCATGAACGGAGTGCAGGCGGAATCACGGGATTCCGGTTGAATTACTTTGTTTGATGCTAAACCGGCTTAAAAAAGCGATCCCGGTCGCCTGATTGCCGCATGAACGGCACAAAGGCTGAAACACGGGATCGCTTTAACATGCAGTGGATTCAGAATCGGGGATCGCGCCGTATATTCGAAAAGGCATGCGTTTAAGGAACGGACGGGGTTTCGGCGGGAGCGCCGCTTTCGGTTCCGGCGGCTGCGCTGGCAGAAGGCACCGGAGAAGCCGCTGCGGGCGTTTCAGCCGCGGCGGAGGGTATCGGGGTCATGCAAGGCTCAGCGGATTCAGCGGCGTTCGGGTTGGCGGTGGCCTCCGCGCCGCCGCTGCTGGGCGTTGCGACCATATGCGTGAGCAGGTAATCCAGAAAACGGATGGAATTTTCATCGTTGCCGTTATTTGCCAGCACGCAAAGCACCATGCCTTTGGGGGTCAGGCCGTATGCCTCAAGCCCGGTAAGCGAATCGGCTGGGATACCCATCAACGCCGTTTTACCGGTATCGGCGTTGGTTACAACGCCGCCGGTAAGGGGGATGCCGTCCGTATGCAGCAAACCGTTATCCACATAAGGTTGCAGGTTCAGGGTCGCTTCGTTGCCGGCCATGGTTTCAAAGCGGGCCTTGGAAACCATGTACACATCGCCCTGACCGGCGCTGACCCAAGTGGTCAGTTGCATATCGCCGTAAGTATCGTCAAAGGTGACAACGGTTGCCGTAACCGCCTCCATTTTGGGCAGCGCGTCGCGGTGGATGATATCCGCCAACACCTGTAACTGATCGCTGGCCAACGTGTTGCCTTCGGCATAAAATTCCACTTGCAGGTTTTCCGGCACGCGATACCGCGTAACGGTGTAAATCAGGTTCCAGCCGAACATGGCAAGCACCACCAGCAGCAGGTATTTCCAAAGGCTGTAATGCAGGTGATTGCGGACTTTACGGGATGTAATCGGCATTGATAAACGCATGGCGATCTCTCCATAGGCAACGAACCGCGCGGAACAGCGCGGTTCGGCAATTGTTTATTTCTGAGGTTTCATGGTGGGGAAAAGCAGAACGTCCCGAATGGAGGCATTATCGGTTAGCAGCATCACCATACGGTCGATGCCGAAACCCAGCCCGCCGGTCGGGGGCAAACCGTATTCCAGCGCAGTCACGAAATCTTCGTCCACTTCGGCACGGATGCCTTCGGCCGCGCGCACGCGCACCTGCTCCTCAAACCGCCGACGCTGATCGATAGGGTCGTTCAGCTCGGAGAACGCGTTGCCCATTTCGTGACCGTTGATGAAAAATTCAAACCGCTCGGTCAAGTCGGGATTTTCCGGCTTCCGCTTAGCCAGCGGCGAAATGTCCACCGGATAGTCCGTGATGAAGGTCGGCTGAATCAGGTTGGCTTCCACATACTCGTCAAACAGGGCCGCGAGGCAATCGCCGCGCTTGGCGTTCTTTTCAAAATGCACTTCCATGCGGGCGAGGCAGGCGCGCGCGTCTTCGTCGGTTATCCAATCCGCATAGTCCACGCCGCAGGCATCATTCACGGCTTGCGCCATGGTGATGCGCTTCCACGGCGCTTTCAGTTCAATCTGGTTCCCCATATTGGGTACGCAGGTGGAGCCGCAAACCTTCTGCGCCACGGTGGAATAGAGCTGCTCGACCATCTCCATCAGCGTGTTGTAGTCCACAAAGGCTTCATAGGTTTCAACGCTGGTAAACTCGGGGTTATGAGTCGCGTCCATGCCCTCGTTGCGGAACAGTCTGCCCACCTCATATACCCGCCGGAACCCGCCGACAATCAAACGCTTGAGGTACAGCTCTGTTTCGATGCGCAGGAACATATCCAAATCCAGCGCGTTATGATGCGTTTTGAATGTGCGCGCGGACGCGCCGATTTCGACAGTTTGCAGCACCGGGGTATCCACTTCCAGAAAGCCGCGGTTATCCAGAAACTCGCGCACGGCGGAGATGATCTGGCTGCGCTTGCGGAAGGTGTCGCGCACCTCGGGGTTCACGATCATATCCACATACCGCTGGCGGTAGCGAAGGTCCGGGTCTTTGAGGCCGTGGAATTTTTCAGGCAGCACCTTCAGGCTCTTGGTCAGCAAGATGAGCGCATGCGCGTGCACGCTGATTTCCCCTTTTTGCGTGCGGAACACAATGCCGGTTACGCCAATGTAATCGCCGATATCGTAATCCTTGAACGCGGCGTACGCTTCTTCGCCCACATCCTCGCGGCGCACGTAAAACTGAAGCTGGCCGGTCGCGTCCAGCAAATGGGCAAAGCTGGCCTTGCCCATTACGCGTTTGCTGACCATACGCCCCGCCACGCGAACGGTTTGGCCTTCTAGCCGGTCAAACTGCGCAAAAATTTCCTCGCTCTCGTGCGTCACGTCAAAATGTGTGATCGCATACGGACTTTGGCCCGCTTCCTCCAGCTTTTGAAGCTTCGCGCGGCGAATACCCTCCTGCTCGCTTAGCTGTTGGTCGGTCCATTCCGTCGTTTGCGGGTTCTGCGGTTCGACGCTCATGCTGTTCATCCTTTCGCTTCCTTACGGAAAATCGACGGCGAGCCTGACGCTGCCGGGAAGGGCTTTAGCGGGTGATTTCCAACACCTTCATTTTAACAACACCGCCCGGCGTTTCGATCGGCACTACCTGGCCCACCTTTTTGCCGAGCAGCATCGCGCCAATGGGGCTGTCGCTGCTGATTTTCATTTCCTTGGGATTGGTTTCGTTTGCGCCGACGATGGTAAAGGTCTGTTCCTTTTTCAGCGTCTGGTTCATCACTTTTACCATGTTGCCAACGCCGATGGTTTCGGTGTTTACGTCGTCGTCATCCACCACGATGCAGTTGCGGAGGGTGTTTTCCATCTCCACAATTTTCGCTTCAATGCGGCTTTGCTCGTTTTTGGCCTCGTCATATTCGGCGTTTTCACTTAAATCGCCGAAACCGCGGGCGATGGCGATCTGATCGGCAATTTCGTTGCGGCGTACGCTGATGTAATGATCCAGCTCGGCCTCCAGCTTTTTGTAGCCTTCCTTGGTCAGAACGGCTCGCTTCTCTTTCATATCCGCCATGGTCCAAACCCCTTTCTCCATACGCTCCCCAAAGAGCGATAACTACAGGCGTAGAATACGCACCGTTGCGGGAACGGCATGAGCCGAACGTATGCAACGGTGCCTACAAATAACCATGATAGTATATCTTAAATCGGTTTGAAAGTCAATGACTGGGTTAGAAGTGCAGTGTGAATTGCAAGTTGAATTGCCGCCCCCCTGCCACATCATGCAGTCTTGAAGGTGCTCATCTGGGAGGGCGACATATAACCGAACTGTCTGCGTGGGTAGTGGTTCATCCAATACGCAATCT
>Ga0116170_10000651_pt1 | contig 36488 bp, 22 predicted proteins | sample AD_JPNHW1_MetaG_FD_89797 | JGI IMG/M metagenome (GOLD analysis project Ga0116170, IMG submission 89797) | Active sludge microbial communities of municipal wastewater-treating anaerobic digesters from Japan - AD_JPNHW1_MetaG | ecosystem: Engineered > Bioreactor > Anaerobic > Digestate | place... | reverse complement strand
GAGTGGCTTCCTTTGTGTCCTTGCGCGGCGAACACGGTGTCGGCAAATCGCCCGATCAGGGAGGTTCCCACCGCGCCCCGAGGTAGATCGCTGTCTTCTCCCCGGAAGACGATCCAGCGATCCTTTCTGGTGAAGGACGTGTCGTGCCAGGATACCGTGACCACGCCGGATAGCGAGTCGTATTGCGCCTCCAGTCCGGTCGCCAGAGGGAGGCCGTTGTACACCAGATCGAGATCTCCCACTTCCACCGTGCTGTCGGGAATGGCGCGGGGGAAGATGTAGGTGGGGGTGTAGTCCTTCAGGTGGCTCAGGGCGACCAGCTCCATTCGGCCCGCGGGAACCCCGTCCATACGGAAATTGCCTGCGGAATCCACGTTCGCGAAGAGGTTCGTGCGTCGGATGTGGACCCAGGAAATCGCAGGAGAGTGCATGGGCTGGACGCGGATGCGGCCCTTGAACGAGCCGGTGGGGCGGAGGGTGTCGGCGGGGATCATCACCGTATCGCCGTCGGAAAGGACGGAATCGATGAAGACCGCCCTGCCCGAGCCGTCCTCGGCGAGGAGGCTGAAGTATCCTGGCTTCAGGTTCAAGGAAACCTGTCCGTTGGGGTCGACGATCGCTTGTGCGACGGGAAGCGTGTCGGTCAGGCTTTCGCTTGCCGCGAACACGCGGACCCGGGCTCCGGAGGCGGGCTTTCCGGAGCTTTGGTAGAACGTCGCCTTTGTGTGGGTTTCGTTGTTGGTGCCGGTCAGGCGTTCATCCTGACAACCAGTGACGAGGCTTGCCACGACGAGGCTCGCGAGCGTGGATTTCGTGGTGTTCATGGTTGAGGCTCCTTCGGGGATTTCTTCAGGGGGATCAGGGAGATCTGGAAGAGGTGGACATCCGTGGGCGGGAAGGTGTCCTGGTGGACCATCGCGCGGATCTCGGATCGGAACGTTTCGATCTTCCGTTCGATCCGGAGGGCCACCTCGCGAGAGACGGACACCACGTTGGTGGCGACCAGGCGTTGGGGGGCATCGGCCGCCAGCAGACTCTTCTGGGCGAGCTCCAGGTGCTGCAATTGCAGTTGCACGATGACGTTTTCGCGCGTGCCTTCCGGTGCGGTCAGCGAGTTTTCCGTTGGCTTCCAGAATCCGTCATCGTTCTGGGCGATCAGACCCAGATCGGCCAGAAGGGACAACGACTCCCGGACCTGCCCGGGAGTCAGGCGGGGCATGATCTCCTTGGCGATGCGATCGGGTTCGTCGCCGTAGTTCCCCGTATCCAGGAGCGCGCGGATGGCTCCATGGCGCCAATGCCGGTAGAACTCCATCTGGCGCAGTTCCAAGGTGGTTCTGGGTGTTTGGTTGGTGGCCACCAGTTGGTCGAAGGCCAGTTCCCGTTCTTCCGAGGAGGTGGCCTGGGCGAACCGCACCAGGGCACGGAAGTACCGGCTCTCGTCGCGATCCAGTTCCAGGAGCACGACGAACCGCTCCACGAACGTGGAGGTGAGATTCCGACCTCCCACCACGTCCGGAAAGAAGCTGCGCGTGTTGGGAAGACCCAGTCGGCGATGGACTTCCGCGTTGTTGAACCGTGGGTCGACCTGGCGTCGGAAGCTCATCCAGTCAGCCAGGAACTTCCGGTAGTCGTTGTATTCGTAGATGTTTGGCGGACTCATATCAAGCATAATAAGCCGCTATTCCGTATCGGAGAAGCGGAGTACTGTGCATGATTTGTAGAAGGGTATGGAGATTCTACCCGCGGTTCCGTGCTCGCGGATGGCAGGACGCATGCACTTCCTGGAGGGTTCCCAGGTCCAGATGGGTGTACATCTCGGTGGTGGTCACGGAGCTGTGTCCCAGCATTTCCTGGACGGCGCGCAGATCCGCTCCGCCTTGCAGCAGGTGCGTGGCGAAGCTGTGGCGGAGCAGGTGCGGGTGGATGCGGTGGCTGCCCTTGCGACCCGAGTGGTCGTCGGTCTGCAAGCCGGCCACGTGGGCCCAGCGGTCCAGGATCTCCCAGGCCGAGATCCGCGAGAGCGGCCCTCCCCGGAAGTTCACGAACATCCGGTCCGTGCGGGGTTGCAGCTGGGGGCGATGGTGATGGATCCAATCCTCGATCCTCTCGATGGCGATCTTGCCCACCGGTACGATCCGTTCCTTGTTTCCCTTGCCCCAGACTCTGACCAGACCTTGTTCGGGGAGCCACCCCGCCAAGGGCAGACCCACCGCTTCGGAGACCCGCATGCCGGTGGCGTAGAGAAGCTCCAGCAAGGCCCCGTCGCGTGCTTCCAGGGGTTTGGAGCGTCCAGGAGCGTCCAGGAGCCTCAGAGTGTCCGCAATGGAGAGGACTCTGGGCAGGCTATTGACCGCCTTGGGCGAGGGAAGATCGGCAAGTGGATTCGCACAAGCGCCGGAATCCAGTTGCAGGAAGCGGAAAAACGCCTTCCAGGCCGATCTGGCCCTCGCGACGGACCGCAGGGACAGGCCTTCGCGGGAAAGCTCCTCCAGATGGTCGCCGACCTCCAAAGGCGACAGATCCAGAGGGAGACGGCCAGTTCGCGTCGCCATCCGAGCCAGTTTGTCCAGGTCGCGGCCGTATCCCTCCTGGGTGCGCGCGGAAAGGCCACGCTCCAGGGCGAGATGATCCATCCACCGCTCCAAAACGGAGGACCAGGCGGGAAGGATGGGTTCGGTGGGTGCTGCCGGTTTCATGATCCTCCAGAATTTGCGGGCAGACACCGGATTTGGCTATGCCGGAGGTTTTCGCCGGGAAGAATCCGGGGCTCCGGACAAGCCTGGATTCGCCTGGATTTTTGCGGTTTGCGATTACCGGACGGGTAGATCCTTATATAGATTTTCCGGTCGGAAAACCTTCCAACACCATACACCACATTTGTTTTCCAAGGAAAAGAGAGAGGAAGAGCGATGTCGTTCGCGAAACTCGATCCCAAAGAAGCCGCCAACCTGATCCAGCACGACATGACCGTGGGATTTTCCGGGTTCACCCCGGCTGGTTCGCCCAAGGTCGTGTCCTTGTCCCTTGCCGACAAGGCCAAGGCAGAGCACGAGGCTGGTCGTCCCTTCAAGATCGGCGTGGTCACCGGAGCCTCCACAGGCGACTCCCTGGACGGCGCCTTGGCGCGGGCCGATGCGATCAAGTTCCGCACTCCCTACCAGTCCAACGGCGATCTGCGCAAGGCCCTCAACGAAGGCCGGGCGGAGTTCTTCGACATGCACCTTTCCCAGCTGCAGCAGACCCTCAGGTCGGGCGCCCTGGGCAAGATCGACATGGCGGTGGTGGAAGCCGCCGACGTCACCGACGACGGCGAGATCCTCCTGACCTCCGGAGTGGGCTCCATTCCCACCACGGCCCGCATGGCCGACAAGGTGATCATCGAGTTGAACGTCGCACACTCCAAGGATCTGCACGGCATCCACGACATCTTCGAGCCGGCCGATCCTCCGTTCCGCCAGCCCATCCCGATCACCTCGGTGCGCGACCGCATCGGGACGCCGCGATTGAAGATCGATCCGAAGAAGATCGTCGGCATCGTGGACAACAACAGACCCGACGAGGTCAAGGGCTTCGACGAACTGACCGACGTCACCCGCCAGATCGGTGCCAACGCCGCCTCCTTCCTGGTCGGGGAGCTTCGCGCGGGCCGCATTCCAAGTCAATTCCTGCCCATCCAGTCCGGTGTGGGAAACATCGCCAACGCGGTGATGGCCGCGTTGAACGACGCCAAGGACATTCCCGCATTCGAGATGTACACCGAGGTGATCCAGGACGCGGTGTTCGACCTCATCGATTCCGGCAAGGTGAAGTTCGCTTCGGGCTGTTCCTTCACCATCTCGCCCCCGGTGCAGAAGCGCCTCTACGACGATCTCAAGCGCTACCGCCAGCATCTGATCCTGCGTCCGCAGGAGATCTCCAACAACCCCGAGGTGGTCCGCCGCCTGGGCCTGATCACCATGAACACCGCACTCGAAGCGGACATCTTCGGAAACATCAACTCCACCCACGTGCTGGGGCGTTCGATGATGAACGGCATCGGCGGATCGGGAGACTTCACCCGCAACGGGTACCTCTCCATCTTCGCCTGTCCCTCCACCGCCAAGGGCGGCAAGATCAGCGCCATCGTTCCGCTCTGCTCGCACATCGACCATTCGGAGCATTCCGTGGGAGCCCTCATCACCGAGTGGGGCGTCGCCGATCTGCGCGGCAAGGGGCCGCTCCAGCGCGCCAAGACCATCATCGAGAACTGCGTGCACCCCAGCTACCGCGACCAGCTGCGGGACTACCTGAAGCTGACCGGCGGAGCGCACACCCCGCACACCCTCTCCAAGGCCTTCCGCATGCACGTGAAGTTCGAGGAGACGGGATCCATGCAGGGAGTGGATTGGGCGTAACCGCCCCAGCGCGCAATCGGTGCTATGTTTCTGGGGGCCGTCGAAATCCGACGGTCCCTTTTCGTTTCCCCTCCTTCGATTCCCCGGTGCGAGCCCGCATGGATCCTGTCTCTCCCAAGGCGCATGGCGCCCCTGGTCTCCTGGAACTGTGGCAGCCGCTGCGCGGACTGTGGTTCTGCGTGGGGGCGATGTCCGGCTGGGCGAGCCTTTCCATGCGCGCTCCGTTCGGATGGGTGGCGATGGTCGTCGGAATCGTGGGCGGACTCGCTCTTGCCCGCGGGTGGGCGTCCCGGCTGGCTCTTGGACTTGGTCTGGGCTTGCAGTTGGCGATCGCCCTGGCCTGGAGTCCGGTGCCCCAGCGGTCTCCGGCGGAGTGCAGGATCGGCGTGGTCCTGGAGGAGACCTTCCCTTCGGGTGCGGGAGTGGCCAAGGTGGTCGAGTGCGACCTTCCGCAGTGGCGAGGGACGCGGGTGCGCGTGCGCGGAGGAAGCCTCGGCGACACCCTCCGTGGGATGGCCCGCCTGCGTCCTCCGCGGGCCGCCACCGTCGAAGGGGCGTTCGACGAACGGAACTGGATGGCTTCCGAGGGATTGGACGGAAGGGCTTCGTGGCTGGATTCCGTGCAGGTGCGTCCGTCCCGCGCGGGGTCCACCTTCCAGATCTCTGACAAGATCCGTCGCATGGTCCGCGGTGCCCTGGCGAGGCGCCTGGAGCCTTCGTCGGCCGCGCTCTGGACGGCGACGCTTCTGGCCGAGAACGACCGGGTACCCGCCCAGGCGCTGGACGCCTTCCGTCAGAGCGGATTGTTCCACATGCTGTCCGTGAGCGGATTCCACATGGCGGTGCTGGGCGGAGGGACCCTGGTGCTCCTGTGCCTTGTCCGGGTGCCCCGCCGCATCGCCTGGATCCTGGCGGCCGCCGTTGTGATTGGTTACGCTTGGCTCCTTGGCGGATCGGCTCCCATCGCGCGGTCGGCGGCCGCGTTCGCCCTGGCGTCACTGGCATGGATCTCCGGAAGGCCCGTGCATTCGGCGAACGCGTTCTTCCTGGCCCTGGGCGCACTCGTCGCCTTGGATCCGCACGTCCCCTTCCAGTTGGGCGCCCAGTTGACCTTCGCCGCCACGGCGGCGCTCCTGTGGGTGGCCCCCGTCCTGGAGTCGTGGACGATTCCTGTCAGATGGAGGGATTCGCGGACGGGGCGCTGGCTCCTGCAACCCCTGGTGCTCTCGGTATCGGCGACCTTGGCCACCGCGCCCATCCTGGCTTGGAACACGGGGACGGTCCCATGGGTGGGCATTCCCGCGGGGATCCTGTGCGGCGTGGTCTTCTCGGTCGGCTTCCTCGCCGCGATCGCCACGGTGTCACTCTCCTTCCTGCCCATGTGGGCCACCAGCGGATTCGCGGGTGCCGCGGACGGTGCCGCGCGCTTGATCTGGGAGATCACCCTCCGCAGTGGCCAATGGGGATCGGGAGTGTTCCATCCAGGGCGGCCGGATGTGGTCACCCTGGTCCTCGCCCTCGTTTCCGTGGCGTGCATGGCGTGGATGGGGAGGAGGGCTCTGCGCTGGAAGCTGTTTTCCGCTTTGCTGTGCGCCTGGGGGCTGTGGGGCCTGGCGGAAGGGGTCCGCGATCGGCGATCGCTGGAAGTGGCCTTCCTGGACGTGGGGCAGGGAAGCGCCGCCGTGGTGAGATGGCCATCCGGTCGGGTGTGGCTGGTGGATGCGGGGCCCGCGTCGTGGAAGGATCCACGACGCAACGCCGGTAAGGAGCGGATCCTGCCCTTCCTGACCCGCCGGGGGATCCGGAGCCTGGACGCGGTGGTGGTCAGTCACGCCGACCTGGACCACTGGGGAGGATTGCGGGGGCTCGAGGAAGCACTCCCGCCTTCGCGGCTGCTTCTGTCCGCCGACAGCGGAACCCCGGGATCGCCCGGTTTCGATTCCCTGGTGGGCGACCTCCTGGCCAGGGGGTGGAGCGTGGAGCGGATCGGACAGGGGCAGAAACTGACCTACAACGACGGAGCCCGCTGCGAGGTGCTTGGTCCGGGGCTGTCGTCTCCGTTGCCGCGCAACCGGTCCAGCCTGGTGCTGCGGTTCGTGTTCGATTCCACCGCGGTGGTCTTGGCGGGCGACGCCGATTCCGTGGAGGAGGCGGAGATCCTGAGGTCCGACCTCGCCCTGGGCGCGGAGGTCCTGCTGGCGGGCCACCATGGATCGCGGCATTCCACCCACTCGGGATGGTTGGCTGCGGTGGGGCCTCGCTGGACCGTGCTGGCGTACGGTCCGGAGAATCGCTACGGGCATCCCAACGAGGAGGTGCTCCGACGCCTGGATTCCGCCGGTTCGCAAGCCGTCCACCTGCCGTCGGGCTCGGCGGTCTTCCACCTGGATGGTCGCGTTGTCCGGCCTTCCGAGGGGGCTCCCGCCGCGTTCTGGGGAGGACCCTGGCGTCGGGACGTATCTTTGGCGCGTCCATGGACCTGGAAACCACCCTTCGCGAAATCTTCGACCAGACCGCCATCCTCCGGCGTCCCGTCAACGGGATCGTGACCGGCTACCACGAGCTTCCCTACTGGATCGTGGGACCCTTGGAAGGAGGTTCGGTGAGAATCTCGGGAACCATCCGGGTTTCGCCGCGCATGGTGCTCACCTTCCGCCAGCTGTCGGAACAGTTCGGAACCTTCTTCGAGGGTGACGACGGATTCATGGACCAGGAGATCGTTGGGCGATCGTTCCAGTTCGCCGTGGCCCGCGATCCATCCAAGTCGATCCGCAACGAGGCCTTGCGGATCGAGCGTTCCGACGAATCCTTCGATTCCAGCCTGGACCGGATCCACGAAGACCTCCAGCGCACCGAGGATACCCGGACCGGCCTGATCTCCTGCCCGTCGCCCCGGTTCTATCCGGTCTCGGTGGATCGGTTCATCCGCGAGATCCTGGATCGCGAGCTGGGGCATGGCCGATGAACCATCCGCAGGACGATCCCCTCCGTACGCCCTTGGTCTCGCGGCGGCAGGTCTTCCAGGGAGGGTATCTGGCGGTGGAGCGTCGCGAATACGGGGATCCCGACCGTCCCCAGGTCCGCGAGGTGGTCCGCGTCGGGAACGGGGTCTGCGTGCTGGCCGTGCTTCCCGATGGCCGGGTCCCCATGGTGCGGCAGTTCCGGCAGGCGGTGGACCGCGTGCTCCTGGAACTTCCGGCCGGGTTGGTGGAGCCGGGCGAGGATCCCCGGGCGGCGGCTAGACGGGAATTGTCCGAGGAGACGGGGGTCCGGGGCGGGGATCTCCGGCATCTGTTGCGCTACGCGCACGCCGAGGGCTATTCCACCGCCTGGTTGGACGTCTTCCTGCTCACCGGCGCTTCGGAGGATGCGGCTCGTCCCGACGCGGACGAACAACTGGAAGTGGAGTACCTGGATCTCGTCGAATACGGACGACGTGTCCGGGCGGGTGGTTTCCCCGATGCCAAGACCCTTCTGGCCTACCACCACGCCGCTCCGATCCTGCGTGCGGAGGGATGGGACGTTCCCTAGGTTGCGGGCTGCTTCCCGGAGGTGAGATGGTATCATCCAGGCCATGTCCAAATCTCCAGCGATCCAAGATCCGGTCGAATTGATCCTCAAGGAGGGAGTCCAGCTTCCCAGCCTTCCCGAAGTCCTTCTCAAGCTGGATCGCGAGCTCGCTTCGGAGGAGGCGGATCTCGCCAAGATCGCCAAGCTGGTGGGAATGGATCCGGTCCTGTCCGGCCAAGTGCTGCGACTGGCCAACTCCTCCTGGTACAATCCCGGTGGCAAGTCCATCCAGGACCTCTCCCGCGCGCTGGTGCGGTTGGGGATCCCCACCACGCGGGATCTGGTCCACGCCCTGGTGATCCCCGCGCTGTTTCCCAAGCAGGGGTCGGCGATCGATCTGGCCAGGTTCTGGCGCCATTCCTTCGCGGTGGCCCTGTTCGCCCAGGCGATCGGGAAGCGGTTGCGGCTGGATCGCCAGGAGATGGAAGTGCTTTGGACGGCAGGCCTGCTCCACGACATCGGGGCCCTGGTCTTCGATCTGGTCTCCAAGGAGAATTTCCGCCGGATCCTCAAGCTCTGCAACGAGGACCCCTTCGCGGATCCGAAAGAGGAGATGTCGAGCGTGGATCTTCCCTCGCTGGAACGGGAATGGATGGGGGCCGACCACGCGAGCCTGGGAGCGGTGTTCCTCCAGAAATACTGGAAACTGCCCGATCCCATCGTCTGGTGCATCCGCTACCACCTGGACCTGGGGTGGGCGTTGGAAGAGCCCTTGGCGACGAGGTCCATCCTTCCCATCCACGTGGCCAACGCCCTGTGCGAGGAGCGAGGGGAAACCTGGGTTCCCCCACGCGGCAGGAAGGGGTCGCACCTGGGACCTGCCTGGCGGAAGATGGGGTTTTCGGAGGAGGATGCCCGGGAAATGGCCGCGGAAGTGGATACGGCGTTGGAGAGGTCCGACCAACTCCTGGCCGCCACGGGTTGATCGGCGCGGGCTTCGTACCTTTTGCCCGCACCGGGGGGACACGGGGATCGGACGTCCACCTCTCCCCGTGGCAGCCACGACGGAGGAAGGAAATGCGGATGATCCCGGGAAACGTCCATCGCCTGGCATGGAGCCTGGTTCTGGTGCTGGTGTGGTCATGCAAAGATGGTGCCACCGAGGGGAAGGAGGCGGCAAGCCGCTCCGATTCCGTCGCCCCGGCGCATCGGAATCCTTCCGACACGACTTTTTCGCCCGCGGAAATCCGACGTTCGGGTAGCTCGTCTCCGGATACCTTCCCGGAAAACGGCTCCGTGAAGACGGATTCCGTCGCCCCGGCGAAGGGGGAGCCGGCTACCGTTTCGTCGGAAACCAAGCCTCCCGTCGCCAAGCCCGAGCCTCCCGCTCCGAAGGCTCCGGCGACCACTCCCGCCGCACCTCCCGCGCCTCCTCCGCCCGTGGCGAAGGCAGGTGGCGAAGGTCCGGGAGCGGAAGGGGATTGGGTTCTCCAGATCAACATCCACAAGTCCGAAGCCGAAGCCCGCGCGCAGGTCCAGAAGCTCGCCGAGCAGGGGATTCCCGCCTACGCCATCCCGGTGCCCACCGGCGAGACCAAGCTTTCCGGCGACTACTGGAGGGTGAGGGTCGGACGTTTCCGGGAACGGGCCAAGGCCCAGGCCTGGGGCGAGGCGAACATCGTGCCGCGCGGACTCAAGTTCTGGGTGGACAAGAAGGCCAACGAAAACCGTTCCGCGGGGAATCCCTGATGCGCGCTCCATACATCCACATCGTGAACCTGGGTTGTTCCAAGAACCTGGTGGACACCGAACGCATCTACGGCGACTTCCTTTCCGCGGGATTCCGCATGGCCGAACACCCGGACCTCGCCAACCTGGTGGTGGTGAACACCTGCGGGTTCATCGAGGCGGCGAAGGAGGAGTCCGTCAACGAGGTCCTGGAGAGGATCGCCCACCGCAAGCGCGGCCAGAAGGTGGTGGTGGCCGGATGCCTTTCCCAGCGATACAAGCAGGATCTGTCCATGGAGATTCCCGAGGTGGATCTTTGGGCGGGAACCTACAAGCCCGGCGAACTGGTGGCCATGGTGAAGGAAGCGGGTTGGAAGATGCTCCCGGAGTGCTCGACGGTGGAGCGGATTCCGCGGGTGCTGACCACCGCGAGCCATTACGCCTACGTGAAGGTCTCGGAGGGCTGCGATCGCGTATGCTCGTTCTGCGCCATTCCCGGGATCCGCGGCAAGCACGAGTCCCGCACCGCCGACGAGGTGGTGCAGGAGATCCGCGACCTATCCTCGGAAGGCGTCAAGGAGGCCATCCTGATCGCCCAGGACCTCACCTACTGGGGTCGGGACCTGGGCAAGGGGAAGTCGCTGTCCGGTCTCCTGAAGCGGATCCTGTCGGAAACCGACATCGAGTGGCTCCGTCTCACCTACGCCTACCCCCAGTTCGTGGACGATTCCCTGCTGGAGCTCATGGCCACCGAAAGCCGGATCTGCTCCTACCTGGACATGCCGCTGCAGCATGGTTCGGAGCGGATGCTCAAGGCGATGCGGAGGGGACACACGCGAGAAGGATTGCGCGAACTGCTTTCCCGCATCCGCTCGGCGGTTCCGGGGATCGCGCTGCGCACCACCTTCCTGGTGGGATTCCCCGGCGAGACTGAGGACGATTTCAAGGAGCTGATGGAGCTCGTGGAAGAGAACCGCTTCGATCGGTTGGGCGGGTTCACCTATTCTCCGGAGGAGGGAACCCACGGCTTCACCCTTCCGGATCCGGTGGATCCGGACCTGGCCCAGGATCGGCTCTCCCGATTGATGGCGCGCCAGTCGGAGATCAGCCTGGAGCTGAACGAGGCCAAGGTCGGGCGGACCTTGCGGGTCCTGGTGGACGAGGTCGCCGAAGGACGGTCGCATCGGTTCGACGCCCGCACGGAGCACGACGCTCCCGAGGTGGACAATTCCGTGCAGATCCTGGATGGCGACGCCGAACCGGGGACCTTCGTGCAGGTCAAGGTGGTGGGCGCCACGGAATACGATCTCGAGGCGGTGGTGGTGGAGTGACCGACCGGCCGGATCTGGACGCGGCGTTGGACCGTTTCGCCGACCACCACGTGCACGGGCTCGGGCATTCGAAGTTGACCGCCGCCTCCTACAGATCGGACCTGGTCCAGATTCTGGCCAGGATTCCTGGTGGATGGGATGGATTCACTTCGCGGGCCATCCGTTCGGCCTTGGCGGCACGGCTGCGGGAAGGTCGGGAGGCTTCCACGGTGGCTCGCGAAGTCGCCGCGCTGAGGTCCTTCTCGGAATTCGCGCGTCGGCAGGGATGGATCGCCACCGATCCCATGGAGGCGATCTCGGCTCCCAAGCGGGCGAAGAAGCTGGTCGAGGTGGTGTCGCGAACCGATCTGGAGAGAGCGATCGAAAGCCTTCGGGAACGATCCATCCAACTGGAAGGCCCCCGGCGGCAACGGGCACTGAGAGCCCGGGTGATCCTGGAGATCCTCTGGGGCTCGGGGTTGCGATTGGCCGAGCTGCTCTCTCTGGATTGGGCCGACGTGGATCTGGACCAGGCGCGCATGCGGGTGATGGGAAAGGGAAGGAAGGTGCGGTTGGTCCCCCTGACGGACCCGGCTCGCGATCTTTTGGCCGAATTGGGTGGAGCCTCGCGGCAGGGGCCGGTCTTTCCGGGGCGGACGGGGCGTCTGGGGCGTCGGACCGTGGAGCGCGACGTGGCCGACGCTCTCGCGTCGGTGGGACATTCCGGCGCCGACTGGCCACACGCGCTGCGCCATTCGTTCGCGACCCATCTTCTGGACGGGGGGGCTGACCTGGTGTCGGTGAAGGAACTCATGGGACATGCGAACCTCGCCGCCACGCAGATCTACACCCATGTTTCCGTGGAACGACTGAAGAAGGCCTACGGCCAAGCCCATCCCCGTGCCTGAGGGATTCAGGGTGTCCGTTGCCGGAGACACGTCCAAGTTCCTACACTATTCTTAGAATGTCCCTCCATCCTCGCATCGGGTTCTTGTGGGTGTGCGCGGCTCCGGCCTTCGCTTCCGACCCGGCGAGTTCCTTCCCGACCGTCGGCACGATGCTCGGTTGCGGGGCCGTGGCGGCCTTCGTGCTCGGATGGTGGTGGATTCGCAGACGTCGCCTGGCGAATCCCACCGACGACTCCGCGGCCATCCACGCCATCCTGGATTCGTTGCCGGATGCCACCATGCTCATGGATTCGCAGGGGAGGATCCGATGGATCAGCAGATCCCTGGAAACCATGCTGGGTTGGAAACTCTCGGAAATCCAGGGGCGCGATGGTCTGGCTTTGGTCCATCCGGAAGATCTCTCGCGGATCCAACCCATCCTGGAGCAGGTCCTTGCCACCCCGGGCATGGAGTGCGTGGCGGAATTTCGGGCCATCAGCAAGGACCGGGGGGCGGTCATCGTGGAGACGGCCACCCAGAATCGTCTGGACATCCCATCCATCCAGGCGGTCGTGCTCACGGCGCGTGACGCCACGGAACGTGTGAAGGCGCGCCAGACTCTCCAGGAAGCCAAGGACTTCGCCGATCGCATGGCTTCGGAAAAAGCGCAGTTCCTTGCGGTCCTCGCCCACGAGATCCGTACCCCCCTGCAGGCAATGGAGTCGGCCTTCCGATCCTTGGAAAACGATTCCCTGAATCCATCCGAGGCTCTGGAGCTGCGTGGTCTGTCCGCACGTTCGGCCAGATCCCTGCTGCAGATCCTGGACGACCTCCTGGACCTTTCCCGCGAGGAGGCGAGGGTGGTTCCGGTGCGATCGGAATCCTTCGATCCCATGGACGTGGTCTCCGAAGTGGCGGGTCTGTTCGACATCACCGCCCGGGACGCCGGAGGCAGCGTATCCTCCGTGTGCGAAGGCGGCACCGACCATCTCCTCGGAGATGCGGCCAGGATTCGACAGATTCTGGCAAACCTGGTGGGGAACGCCGTTCGCCACGCACCGGGCGTTCCCGTGGAGATTTCCTACAAGGGGACCCAGGAGCGCGACGGCATGCAGCGTTGCGTCTGGGAGGTCCGCGATCGTGGTCCAGGCATGGGAGTCCAGGAAGCCGCCCAGATGTTCCAGATCTGGAAGAAGGGGACGGCCTCGCGCGGGTCTGGTCTGGGGCTTTCCATCGTGCGTGGCCTGGTGGAGGTCCTGGGGGGCGTGGTGGAAGCGTTTCCCCGGCCGGGAGGGGGACTGGTGGTCCGGGTGGAGCTTCCCATGCAGCGGGCCACCGAATCGGCTGCCAAGCCGAATTCCTCGGATTCGTCCCACGGGGAGCCTGGCTTTCCGGAGGGAATGCGACCGGTTGTGCTGGTGGCCGAGGACGATCGCACAAACCAGGTGGTGATCCGTCGGCAACTGGAAAATCTGGGTTGCGTGCCCATCATCGCTGCCGATGGCCAGTGCGCGGTGGATGAATTCTCCCATGGAGGAATCGACGTGATCCTGATGGACTGCCAGATGCCTCGCATGGATGGGTATCAGGCCTCCAAGGCCATCCGCGAGATGGAGGCGCAGCGCGGCACCAGGAGAGTTCCCATCCTGGCGGTCACGGCCTGGGCGATGCAGTCCGACAAGGACCTGTGCATGGAGGCCGGCATGGACGAGGTGCTGACCAAGCCGCTGCGTCCGAAGGCGCTCCAGGCGGCTTTGGTTCGCTGGTTGACCCCTCCGGCCGCCTGACGCCCAGGCGCGTCTCCGTCCAGCGGGGTTTTCTACCTCAGCGTGCACCCGGCGGCCCGATGTGTGCGGATCGTGGGTTGCGGGAAAGGGAGCATCCATGGACATCTTGACGGACATCGTGCATGCGGGCATGTGGGACGAGGATCCCACCGGGACTTCTTCGGTCCCCATCTTCCGGGGATCCACCTTCTCGCAGGAAATGGGGTTCCAGGCCCGATGGGACTACGGTCGCAGCGGCAACCCGACACGGGCCGCCTTGGAGGAGGCCATGGCCAAGCTCGAGGGTGGACAGGCCGCGTTCGCGTTTTCCTCCGGGATCGCCGCGATCAACAGCGTCCTGATGACCCTCTCCACCGGAGACCACGTGGTGGTGGGCGAGGACATCTATGGGGGGACCTATCGCACGCTGAGCCTGTTGTTTTCCCGATGGGGCCTGGCCACCACCTGGGTGGACGCATCGGACTTGGACGCCGTCCGGGCGGCCATCACCGACAAGACCCGTGCCATCCTCGTGGAGTCGCCCTCCAACCCCCTCCTGCGCATCTGCGACCTGCGCGGCATCGCCAGCCTGGCCCGCGAGCGTGGAATCCAGGCTTGGACGGACAATACCTTCCAAACGCCACTATTGCAGAGGCCGCTGGATCTGGGGTTCCATGTGAGCATCCATTCGGCCACCAAGTTCCTGGGCGGGCATTCCGATGTGGTCGCGGGGTTGGCGGTCGTTTCCGACCAGACCATCGCCAAGGAGCTCTACAAGGTTCAAAATGGATTCGGAGCCATTCTTGGGCCCGACGATTCCTGGATGGTGTTGCGCGGCATCCGCACCCTGGCCGCGAGGCTCCGCATGCAGCAGGAACATGCCCTGCGACTGGCGCGGTGGCTATCCGGCAGACCGCAGATCCATGCGGTCCACTATCCGGGTCTTCCCGATCACCCGGGAAAGGACATCCACGATGGCCAGACGTCCGGGCCCGGTGCCGTGATGTCCTTCGATCTGGGCGATGCGGCTTGCGCGGAGGCATTCCTGCGGGCGGTGGAACTTCCTCTCACCGCCGTCAGCCTGGGGGGGATCGAGACCATCCTCTCCTGGCCATGTCGCATGAGCCACGCGTCCATGCCCCCGTCGGAACGCAAGCGACGGGGCATCGGGGATGGCCTGCTTCGCCTGTCGGTGGGCCTTGAGGATCCCGCCGACCTGGAAGCGGATTTCGAAAGGGCCCTGGGAGCCTAGCGGACCCGCACTTCGATGCGGCGGTTGCGGAGCCTTCCGGCTTCCACCGCGTTGTCGGCGATCGGTTCCGCCGACCCGTAGCCTCGAACGGAGATTCGCCCCGGTTCGGTTCCCAGGTTCACGAGGTGTTCCTTCACCGCTTCGGCGCGGCGGAGGCTCAGCGAGAGGTTTTCTCCTTCGGGTCCGCGCCGTTCCGTGAATCCGGCGATCTCCACCTTCGCGGGATTGCGCTTGAGAACCCGAGCCAGGTGTTCCAGCACCGGAAGGGATGTTTCCAGAAGCCTCGCGGTTCCCTGCTGGAACTGGACACCTTCGAGAATGGCCTGGGACCCCTTCGTGAAGGTCAGGATTTGGCATCCCGTGGCATCTACCTTCATCCCGTACTTGGAGTTGGGGCATAGATCGCCGATGTCCCGGACGCCGTCCTTGTCGGAATCGGCTTCCGGATCCGCCGGTGCGGAACAACCGGAGGAGTCCACCGTGCTGCCCCGGGCGGTGGAGCGGCAACGGTCGCGGGAATCCGGGACTCCGTCGCGGTCCGAATCCTTCTCCGGCTTGGCTGGCTTGGTGGGCGGGATCTTGGTCGGCTCGACCGGTGGCTGGGGCCGGTTCGCAACGGCGGAAACCGCCTCTGGAGGAGTGGAGCCCACCGGGGCCGGCTCCGCGATGGGTGTGGAGTCGGAATTGGTGGCAGGGGAAGGAGGCTCCGTCGGAACAGGCGAGGGTGGCGTCGGTGCGCAGCCGTCGGTGTCCACCTTGGTTCCCGAGGGCGATGCGGAGCAGAGGTCGCGGGAATCGGGAACGCCATCCTTGTCGGAATCCGCTGCAGGTTTCGCGATGGCCGCGACCGGGCATCCCGCGGCGTCCACCGCCATATTGCGCGGCGAGGCGGGGCATCGATCGACGGCGTCCGGAATTCCGTCGTGGTCCTTGTCGTTGCCCACGGTGCAGCCGAACTCGTCCACTCGGTTTCCGATGGGTGTACTGGGACAGTCGTCCAGAAGGTCGGGAATCCCGTCGCGATCCGCATCGCTGGGGCAGCCCTGGACGTCCACCAGCATGTTGGCGGGGGTTCCCGGGCACCGATCCGCCTCGTCCTTGATTCCGTCTCCGTCGCGATCGCCGGGAAGAGCCGCGGCGGGCGCTTCCACCGTGGCCGATCGGTGCGGGAGGCTGAAACTCCCGAATGTCCAGCTGGCTCCCACCACCAGTTTCTGGAGCTCGTCGCGTCTCTCGAAATAGCCGCCTTTGCTGGAAATGCCGTCGATGCGGTCTCCGTCGGCCATGACCAAGTAGGTTTCCATGTGCGCCCACACGGACAATCGTTCGGTCAGGAGCACTTCGGCTCCGGCTCCCACGGGAACGAAGACGTTGCCGTCCAGATCCTGCGGAGACCGGTTGGAGAATTGGGCGGTGCCGAAGGTGGAGGCCACTCCCGCGAAGGCGAACGGACGTACGGCACCCCAATCCAGCGATGGCTGGAGCAGAAGATCCACACCAAGGTGGCAGAAGTCCTTGGTCAGGAAGGTGGGTTTGGCATCCCCGTTCCCGACATTGCCGAACCCGAACACAAGACGGGTTCCGAGCCATTCCGTGGGATGGTATTGGGTCTGGATCCTGCCGTAGGCGGAGCCTTCGTCACCCATGCTGCCCGAGTACCGTTGCACTCCGATTCCCGCGCCGACTCCGAATTCGCCCTCCAAGGGACGAGGGTGGAGGGCGATCGCCAAGGGGGCGGCGGAGGGGATGGCAAGAAGCAGGGTGCGGATTGGGTTCATGCGGTCTTCATGGGAAGAGGTGCGGTGGGGAGGACAGGATCCGGCATGTCGGATCCACGACCCCTTCAAGGAGGTCCAGGCGGGAAAGGTAGGATGGTTTGCGCGGAAGGTGGCTGGAACGCCGCTAGGACGGCGGAGTCCTGAGCCAGGGAAAGACTTCCATCTGGGTCAGGACTCTGGGGCCTTGGGACGACCAATCCTGCATCTGAGGCAGGAGATGCCCGAATTCCTGGTTGGATTGGATCCGTTCCGCGCGGCGCAACGCCTCCAGGATGGCCAATTGGCTTCGGAAACTGTGTCCGGGCTCCGTCCGAGGATCCGCCTGGTGCCAGTCCAGTGGGCCGGTCAGGACCTGCGCGAGGGAAGCTAGGCCGTGGCGCGCCCAGCAATCCACCACCAGTGCCGCCTCGTACCCGGAGGTCCTCGCCAGCGGAAGTTCGCGGATCATCGCCGGGCGGAGGGCGAGGAGTGGGGATGCCGGATCGGAAAGAACCGACAAGGGAGGGCACAAGACGGAAAGGAGCGGACGCAGGGCCAGGAGGGACAAGGTGGATCCACCGACCGCTCCTGCTCCCTGGGCCAGGGCCAGTTCCGGACGTTGGGCCAGGGCCAGGGCCAGGGTGGCGAGACCGTCCATGTCCAGCCGAAGCACGTTGGCAGGAGCCACCAGAAGGATGTCGGCGTCGGAGTGCTCCAGGGCTTGCGCCAGACCGTCGCCGTCCGCGGAAGGCTCGCACTGGGCGGCGCGGGGGTTGTCCGGAGCCAGGAGGTCCGCTCCGGCGTCGACCGCGATCTGACAGGTGTTGTCAATGGAACCCAGGTCGGCCACCAGGATCCGTCGCCAAGGGGTGCTTCCGCCGGGCCATCCATGGCGCAGGAGAAGAAGGTGTCTCTGCAAGGTGCTCGACGAATCCCGGGAAAGCAGGCACAGATCCATGGTCAGGTCGGTGCAGGCGGCGAGCTTGGACGGTGCGTCGCGGGAAACCAGAAGCGAATTGCGGAACAGCCATGCCTCCGGAGTCATGGAATCAGCCTCCCGGCGACCTGGATCAACACCGCGAAGGCCTGCCGCAGTCCCGCCTGCAGACTGTCCAGTTCCAGGCTCTCCTGGTGGGTTTCCAGACCCACGGTCTGGGCCAACCCGATGGTCACCGCGGCGACCCCGTAGTGGAGGCAGACCGAAGCGTCGGAACTGGACGCCCCGAGTTTGGGGGTGAGTCCGGCCCAGACCTGCGCCTCCTTGGTGCCCACCACCAGCGGGTCTTCCTGAAACAACCCGGTGGCGTGTCGGAACCCCCGTTGCTGGAGTTCGGCGCGGCACCCCACGAGTCCTTTGCAGAGTTGCGAAGCCCGAAGCTGGGATTGCTTGATCATGGTCTGCAATTCGGTTTCACCGTCGGAGCGGAGCTCGAACCGCAACACGGCCTTGGACGGCAGCATGTTCCAGGCATCCCCGGATTCCAGCTTGCTCGGGTTGTACAGCGTGCGGGGCAGGGATGGTTTGGGAATGTCCTCCATCTCCTGGGAAAACCGCATGGCCAGGCGCAGGGCGCTGGGGCGTTGGCTGTCGCGCCAGCAATGGCCACCGGGAGTCCATACGGTGAGTTCGCCGCGGTAGGTCCCCACCGACCAGTGGTCCAATCGACCCAGTCCCGGGCCTTGGAGGCAGATCACCTTGGTGGCCACCGAGGGAAGCCAGGGAAACAGGGCGCAGACTCCACGAAGATCTCCGGACATCTCCGATCCCACCGTGGCCACGAACCACACGTCGCCCAAGCCTTGGACCTTCTGCTGCGCCAGGGTTCGGGCCAGCGCCACCAGGGTTGCCAACGCGATGGCGTGGCTTGCGATGCCGGGGCCGGTGAGGCGGTCCGGACGGACATCGACCACCGTGTGGTCTTCCGGGGCGTACCAGGAATCCAATGGGGCCAGGATCACGGTCCCAGGCTGGGAGGGGTTTCCGACCAGGACGGAGACCACGTTGCCCGCCGAGTCGATCTTGGCTTGGCCCAGTGCGTCCTGGAGAAGTTCGTAGACCAGGAGGGCGCGGGCGGCTTCCTCACCGGTGGGGGAGGGGATTTCCGCGATTCTCACGGCCTCGGCGACGATCCGGGGGATTTCCGCTTCCAGCCGTGTGAGACCCAGCCAGAAGCCCGCCTTGCTGGAAGCGGCAGGGATGCTCAGCAAATGGGACTCCAGCTGGGGAAATTTCCGACCGATAACCTATCCATGCATCCCAACATATCGGCGATCGAAGGCTCGAGTCAAGCGGATCCGCTCCAAACGGCCGTACAGACCCAACTTTTGCGCAAATCGATGGATCTGCAGAAGGCGCAGGTCCTGGATCTGCTGCCCAAGAGTGGCCGATCGGAGTTGGGTACCCGCCTGGACGTCATCGCCTAACAGAGAATGGATTTCGCCCTCGAGACAGGGCGACTGGTTTTCCGAGGATCACTTGACCCAGAATCAAATCGCGCAACGCTGGAGTCGCCTGCGCTCTTTTGCCTGCCTCCCGGATCGGGGCGGTCCGGGTCGTGTGTTTGCTGGGGCCGATGGATGCAGGCCTTGGCCTGACCGGAGGGGGGGGCTGCGAAAACAGTTCCGGATCCACCGGAGGGGTGAACGTCCTGGAGGCCATGCGGTCCCGTTCCTGCCGGGCAGGGGGGGCTGACTCCTCCCACGGCATGTCATCCAGATCGCTGGGAACCGGCACGTTCTGAGCCGTTTCGGATTTTTTCCGGGCGGAGTTGCGGAGAAACTCCCATGCCTTGTAGGCCACCACCAGGAGCACCAGGATGATCTGGAAGACGTTGGGTTCCACGGTCATCAGCCCTTGCTGGTCGAACCCGGGGTACCCGAACCCGACAGCGATTGGCGCATGTCGGTGTCGGCCTGGACGTTCTTGAGCTGGTAGTAGTCCATCACGCCCAACCTGCCGGCGCGGAAGGCTTCCGCGATGGCCATGGGGACCTGGGATTCCGCTTCCACCACCTTGGCGCGCATTTCCTGCGTGCGGGCGATGTTTTCCTGCTCCTGGGCGATGGCCATGGCACGGCGTTCTTCGGCCTTCGCCTGGGCGATGTTCTTGTCGGCATTGGCCTGGTCCATCTGGAGCTTGGCGCCGATGTTTTCGCCGATGTCCACGTCGGCGATGTCGATGGAGAGGATCTCGAAGGCGGTGCCCGAATCGAGTCCCTTCGCAAGAACCGTCTTGGAAATGTTGTCGGGGTTTTCCAAGACCGATTTGTGGCTGTCGGCCGAACCAATGGTGCTCACGATCCCCTCGCCCACGCGGGCCAGGATGGTCTGTTCGCCGGCGCCACCCACCAAGCGGTGGATGTTGGTGCGCACCGTGACACGGGCGATCGCCTTCACCTGGATGCCGTTCTTGGCCATGGCCGCGACCATGGGCGTTTCGATCACCTTGGGGTTCACCGACATCTGCACGGCTTCCAGCACGTTGCGACCGGCCAGGTCGATGGCGGTGGCCTGCTTGAAGTTCAGGGGGATTCCCGCCTTGTCGGCGGTGATCAGGGCCTGGACCACGCGCGAGACGTTGCCGCCGGCCAGGAAGTGGGCTTCCAAGTCGTTGGTGGTCACTTCAAGTCCGGCCTTCACGGCCATGATCTTGGAGGTCACGATCAGGCGCGGATTCACCTTGCGGATGCGCATTCCCACCATCGAAAACAGGCTGATCTTGGCGCCGGAGAACAGCGCCTGGATCCAGAGCCCAAGCATGTTGAAGATGATGATCAGGAACACCAGGCCGACGACGACCAGCGAAATGATCAACCAGTTGGGGATATCCAGTTCCATGAAGGGTTCTCCTCGTGTGATGCGGTTTTGGAGGCGATGGTTTCGAGATAGTTATTGCGCGGCGTCGCGCACAGGTTTGACCAGGAGCTGTCCGAACTCCTTGCCGCAGATCTCCACCAGGCGTCCCGATGGAAGGAATTCGCCGGTGGAACGGGCGTCGAATTCGGTGGTGCCGATGCGGATCTTCCCGGTGGGGCGAAGGTCGGAGACCACGGTCGCCGTCGCACCGGGAGCGGGTTCGGCGACGGAGTCGCGGAAGGGACCGTCCAATTTCGCCTGCAGCACCCAGTCGCTTCGGGACAACCGACCGAAGCCCCATTTCAGGCAGAGGGGGAAGGCCACCAGATCCGCCGCGAGGATGCACCAACCGGCCATCTGGGAATGCTGGAAGCCGCTCCACAGGGAAAGCCCCGTGACGGCGACGGTGGCGATGGCCAGGATTCCTCCGGAGGGGAGGAAGATCTCCGCGAACAGGAGCGCGAAGGCCACCACCTGCAGGGCCAGAGCCCATCCGAGGTCGTTCATGCGTCCTCCCGTTCCACCACCCATTGGGCTCCGGAGAGTTCCACCACCCGCACCCGGGTGCCCTTGTCGAGCATTCCCGATCGGCTCAGCGCGTCGTGTTCGGAGCCGTCCACCTCGATGCGTCCCACCGGGCGCAGGGCGGTCAGACAGATTCCGGTCCTTCCGGAGATGTCGGGTTGGCTTTCGCGGACCTCGCCGGGCTTTCCGGCCAGGGTGGCGGTGAGGTAGGGGCCTTCCCGGAAGGGGAGGAGCGGCACCAGGTAGCGGAAGGTCAGGATGCTCACCACCGCCGCTCCCACCGCGGCGGCCATCACCTGGAGGATCCCCCTCTTCATCTGCACGGCCTGCCAGGGCATCTGGGGGTCGGGGACGGTGAATCCCTGCAGCGAGAGCACCAGAGCCGCCAGCAGACAGACCAACCCCGCCAGGGCGGGAAACACCAGTCCCGGCATGAAGGCGATCTCGATCCCGATGAGCAGGACTCCCAGCAGAGCCAGAGCCAGGGCGGTGTACGATGCCATTCCAAGCAGGAATTGCGAGCCCAGCGCCACCCCCAGGAAGATCACGCCCAAAATCCCGAAAAAGCCGGTGCCGGGCATCTTGTACTCCAGGTACAAGGCGGCCAGACCCAGCACGAAGAGGATGGACACGTACTTGGAGATCCATCGGAGGGTGGATTCCGACCAGGTGGGCTCCATGTGGGCGGCGCGTTCCCATTTGCGTGCGGCCAGGAGCGAGTCGATGTTTACGAAGGTCCCTCCCGAGAACTGCCAACGGACGGCTTCCTGGTCGTCCAGCGTCAGGAGTTGTCCTTCCTCGACCACCGTGCGCACGTCGTGGAAGCGGGACTGCGCGGTATCGGAAAGCTCGTCCCAGGTCTGGTTGGAGAACCAATGCAGGTTCCCGGCGGAATCCCGGGCCGTCCTCACGGAAAGATCCTTGGAGACCATCTTCTCGGCGAGCGAGGCGGGAACTCCCGATCTCTTGGCCAGGGCCCGGAAACGGGCGCGCAGGGGGCTTTCGATCTTCTCTCCCAGGAACTTGGGGCCTTCCTGGGTCTGCAGGATGGGGGCGCAGTCGCCGATGGTGGCACCCGGAGCCATGTAGATCTTCTGGGTGGACAAGGCGATGAGCGCTCCCGCCGATATCGCCTTGCGGGCCACGAACGCGGCGGTGGAGCATTGCTGCACGGCACCGATGGCGTCGGAAATCTCGAAGGCGGCGTCCAGGCGCCCTCCCCAGGTGTCGATGTCGAACAGGATCACGTCCGGTTTGGGAGTCTGGGCCAGGGCATCGTCGATGGCGCGCTGGGTGAAGTGCTGGAGGCCCTCGTCGACTTCGCCGTGGATGGGAACCACCACGACCCGCTTGCTGGCGGCCTTGGTGGTGTCCGATGGCGCGGTTGTCGAAGAATCCCGGGCGATGGCGGTGTCGGTGCCGGACAGGAACAGGAGGCTTGATAGCGCGATGGCGTGGATCATCTGGTAGCCTAAGATAGACGGTTGGCATCAACTCGGCGGGTCGGCATCCCTGCGGCGAGTAACTTTCCCGCACTTCCATGGATTACCAAGTACTCGTTGTGGGTGGTGGACACGCCGCCATCGAAGCGGCTTCGGCCAGTGCCCGGATCGGGTGCGCCACCATCCTGGTCACCCAGTCCTTGGCGGCCATCGGGCGCATGAGCTGCAATCCCGCCATCGGCGGAGTCGCCAAGGGCCAGCTGGTACGGGAGATCGACGCTCTGGGTGGCCTCATGGGCCTGGCGGCCGACGCCTGTGGAATCCACTTCCGGATGCTCAATTCCAGCCGAGGCGCCGCCGTTTGGGGCCCTCGCGCCCAACAGGACATGGACAGGTATTCCCTGTGGATGCGTCGGGCACTGGAGGTCCACCCCAACCTGTCCCTCCTGGAAGGGGAGGTGGAGAGGATCGTTCCGGTCGCCGGGGGATTCGAGGTGGGGCTGGCGGGTGGAACGGTTCTGACCGCATCCAAGGTGGTGGTCACCACCGGCACGTTCGCCCAGGGTCGCCTTTTCCGGGGCGAAGAAGTCTGGGAGGGGGGGCGGGTGGGGGAGCCGCCTGCCTTGGGGATCTCCGGTGCCCTCCAAGGGTTGGGTCACCGGCTCCGCCGCCTCAAGACCGGCACCCCTGCGCGACTCAGGCGCGATTCCATCGATTGGAGTCTCGCGGAGCCTCAGCCTGGCGACGACCATCCGTGGCCGTTCTCCACCCGCACGGCATCGGTGGAGAACCGGGCGGAATGCCACATCGTGCGCACCAACGAGCGCGTTCACGACCTCTTGCGGGGGGGATTCGCCCGCAGCCCTCTGTTCACGGGGGTCATCCAGGGAACGGGACCCCGGTACTGCCCGTCCATCGAGGACAAAGTGGCTCGCTTCGCCGCACGCGACAGCCACCAGCTTTTCCTGGAGCCGGAAGGCCTGGAAAACGACCGGATCTACATCAACGGGTTCTCCAGTTCGCTTCCAGCCGACGTGCAGGATGCCGCCTTGCGCGCCATCCCCGCCCTGGAACACTGCGAAGTCCTCCGCTACGGCTATGCCGTGGAATACGACGCCATCGAAGCGCGTTCCCTGCATCCCACCCTGGAATCGCGGATCGTTCCCGGATTGTTCGTCGCCGGCCAGACCTGCGGGACTTCCGGCTACGAAGAGGCCGCCGCCCAAGGCTTGGTGGCGGGAGCCAACGCCGCCTTGGCCCTCCTTGGACGGGAGCCCTTCCTGCCGGATCGCGCTTCCAGCTATCTGGGCGTCCTGGTGGACGATCTCACGGGGTTGGACCTGGTGGAGCCCTACCGGCTGTTCACCTCGCGAGCGGAATTCCGCCTGCATCTGCGCCACGACAACGCGGAAGAGCGCCTGACCGAGCACGGATGGAAACTTGGAATGGTGTCGCAATCGCAATGGTTGCAATTCCAGGCTTCGAAACGGGAACGCGAAAGATTGGCTTCCCGATTGGAAACCGTGAAACTTTCCGTGGCCGAATTGCGACCATTCCTGAGTGACCGCGGCGAATCCATTCCCACCCAATCCGTACGAGCGATCGAAGTGGCCAAACGATCCAATGTCGAGCTGGCCGACCTGTTGCTGGCGTTTCCCGAACAGCTCGATCACTCCTTGGATCGTCTGGGAATCCTCGCGGTGGAAAGTTCTCTCCGGTACGAGGGTTTCTTCCAGCGCGAGCACCGGGATTTGGAGCGCATCCAGAAATGGGCCACCCGATGCTTCCCGCCCGAGATGGACTGGATGTCCGCGACCGGAATCTCCATGGAGGCGCGCGAGGCCTTGTCGCGCGCGAAGCCGCTCACCGTGGGGCAGGCTGCGAAACTCCCCGGGGTCCGTCAAGGTGATCTTTCCGTGTTGCTGTTGTTTGTTTCCGGTTCCAACGGGAACTAGGTTTCCCGAAGACCGCTCATCCGGTTCCCAGGGGGATGGCCCTGGCTTATGGTTTCTCCGAGTACTCCGCGAGGGTACGGGTTTTCCCGACCATTTTCATACGATCCTTATTTATGCGAAAAGCATGGTATGTTCGATAGGCGTTGATTCAGGAGCTTTCCCATGAACTCTCGTTGCGTTCCATTGCGTTGTCTTGCCGTCCTCGTCGCAGCTGGGATGCCATCGATCGTTTCCGCCCAGGTCAATCTCGATCGGTACACCCCGTCCGATGCCTTGATGCCGTATTCGCTCTACACCACGGATTCCATCTTCCTGCCGTCGGGTTCTTCGGGTCTGTCCGATTCCGGTTGGACCGGCACCGCGGGCGGGGCGTTGTTTTCCAGCGGCGCCAAGATCCGATCTCCGTACCTGTCCGTCGTGCGCGGCCTCACGGTGGGGATCAACTCCGGAAACATCCGGAAGCTGAACGTGGGGCAGGATTTCAAGATCGGCGATGGGAACGTCCTGACCGACACGGTCACCCTGCATTCCTCGCTCACGCTTTCTTCCACCAACATGAGCGTGGCCGCTCCGATGTACGTGACCGGGAACGCCACCTTCACGGGAACCACCCTCGCCGCGGCCGTCAGGGCCACAGGAACGGTTTCCGGAGGAGCCTTGGTGGCGGGAGGCAGCCGGCTTTCCAACCAGACCTTTCCCGCCGGCATTCCGCAGGGGTTCCCCCTGAAGGTGTCCGATGCCAAGTTCCTGCCCGGGGGGCTGTACCTGGATTCGGTGACGGCGGGAACAATCGACATCAACGTGAATGTGGGCCGCAATCCGGCCTACCATGACACCTCCTTCCGAACCCAGGCAGATGGTTCTGGGATCCAGCAGGTGGAGTACTGGCATTGTTCCACCGCTCTTCCCAAGGCCCAGGCGGATGTCGTCTGCAGGGGGGACACCCTCCTGCCCGGAAACTACGGGGTTTTGAACATCGCCAAGAGCGAACGCGCGGTGCTGCTCACCGAAGGCCTCTACGTCTTCGATTCCATCGCGCTGGCTTCCCAGTCGGCGATCATCGCCGCCCAGCCCGGGAAGGGGCGCACGGTCGTCCAGACCGTCCGAGGGGTGTCTTCCAACGGCGGCAATTCGTTCATCGGGCCCGCGGGTGCCATGATGGCCACGGGTTTTGGCTCCAAGCCGGGCGAATTCCTGGGTGGCACCATGATGCTGGTCAGCGGAAAGGACCTGGTGACCTCCAGTGACCAGCGGATCTGGGCCACTCTGAGCGCACCACGCGGCGAGCTGCAATTCGCCAACCAGGCCTTGCTGTTCGGGCAGGCCTTCGGGAAGGTCGCGACCGGCTTCAACAACGTCGATTTCGGCAAGGGGGCGTACATCCCCTTCCGCGGCGTGGTCCCCAAGCTGTTGTCGCTGAATCCGTTCCAGGTGTGGGAAACCGCCGATCCGGCCTGCATCGATCCATCGGGCCGGAAATGCCGCGACACGGTGCTCACCGTGCGGATCTCGGAGGTCACCGCCTACGACGTGGAGGCCCGTTGGCGCGCCCTGGAGCGTGTTCCCGTCAGCGCCGTGGCCGACGACGACTTCAAGTCGCTTTCGGGGAAGATCTTCATCCCCATGAATTCGCTGGTGGCCACCATCAAGCTGCGGATCTACGACGATTCGGCCTACGAAGGCCCCCAGACCTTCCGTCTGGTGTTCGACAGCATCAAGGGGGCGGGGTGCCCCGACGCCCAGGGCAAAGTGGATACCTCCATCAAGTCCTGCGAGGCGATCGGTACCATCCTGGACGACGACAAGGCGCCCATCCTCAAGGTCGTTTCCGATTCCGCCGTCGTGGAGGGAAATGCCGGTCAGAAAGCGTCCACCTTCAAGGTGTTCCTGCTCAATCCCTACCATCCCGCCGACACCCTGACCTTGCGCGATGCGCCGCAGCTTCCCGTGGGCTTCCGGTGGTCCACCGCCGACGTGCTGGCATCCGCCGCGGACAAGGATTACTTGGCGCAGTCCGCCACCTGGGACACGATTCCCGCCGGCAAGGTATCCAAGTCGATTTCCGTCCAGGTGCTGGGGGATCTGCGGTACGAACACGACGAAGGCTTCTGGGTTCGCGTCGACCAGTCGACCAACGCCACCATCGACGGACCGGTCACCCGGGACGTGGGGGTGATCCTCAACGACGACGCCATGCCGACGCTCCAGATCTCCTCGCCGCTGGTGCAGGAGCCTTCCGTGTACGGCGACACCGCTTGGGCGACGTTCGTCCTCAAGATGTCGGCGCCTTCGGGTGTGGTCACGGATCTGCGCTGGAGCACTCGCGATTCCACCGCGCTGGGCACCGCCGACTTCGCTTCCGTCCGGGGCGATTACCGCAGCGGGACCGCCCATGTGGCCATTCCGGCCGACACCGCCCAGATCCTGGTACGCATCCCCGTGTTCGGCGACACCCTCTACGAGCGCACCGAGTATTTCTCCCTCAAGATCGACTCCCTCCTGGAGTGCCTGATCCTGGATTCCCTGGGCACCGCCACCGTGCTGGACGGCGATTCCGCACCGCGTCTTTCGGTGGTGGACACCCTCTTCAAGGAACCGGCCACCGGGACTCTTGCGGCTGCGGTCCGTCTGCATCTGTCGCGTCCAAGCGGTCTGGTGACCGTGTTCGACTGGAAGGCGGTGGATGGTTCCGCCAAGGCTGGCCTGGACTACACCGCCAATGGCGGCTCCTTCCGGTTCCGCGCGGGGCTTTCCGACACGATCGTTCCGGTGGACATCCTTTCCGATTCGCTTGGCGGCGAAGGTCGTGAAACCTTCCAGATCCAGCTTTCCAACGTGGTGGATGCGGTGGCCGGGAACTTCTCGGGCACGGTCTCCATCGACGACGCCCAGGACCGGATCCGGGTCTGGATCGACAGCCTGGCACCGGTCGCCGAGGCCGATTCCCTCTTGCATCTGCAGCTGCGCACCGATTGGATTCCGGCCCACCCCATCCGTCTGGATTGGCGGACGGTCGATGGCACCGCCAAGTCCGGCTGGCGCTACGCGGACACCTCCGGCGCTCCCACCCTCCCGGCCGGATCGCGCAGTCTTCCTCTTCCTGTCCGCATGACCACGGATTCCCTCTGGGAGCCGCCGGAGTACTTCGTGGTCCGCTTGGATTCGGTGATCGCTCCCTATGGCACCGTGGATGTGGATACCAATGCCCACGCCTGGATCCGCGAACCCAAGGCCCTGACCCTGGAATTCACCACGCCGGATACCGCCGTCCGGGAGGACGTGGCGGGAACCGTGAAGGTGGGCATCCGTCTGTCCCAGCCCGCTTCCATCCCCATCGCGATCCGCTTCCCCCTGCAGGGGACGTCCACCGCCAAGGCCGGCGAGGATTTCAATGCCGAGACCGATTCGTTCGTGGTGCCTGCGGGCAACCGTTCCTGGAACTGGCCGGTGGCCGTGGTCGCCGATTCCAAGATCGAACCCGACGAGATCGCCGCGTTCGGTTTGGTACCGCTCCAGTGGGCGGTTGCCGGAAGCCGCGACCGTTGGACACTCACCATCCTCGACGACGACTCCATCCCCGTCATCGTGATCCGGACCCCCCCGGACGGTCTGCACACCAAGGATTCCGTTCACACCATCATCTGGACCATCAACGGCGTGGAACAGCCCAAGAAGGACACCACGTTCAAGCGGGATGGCTGGCACTGCGTGGAGCGTCATGTGGTGGACCGCTTCGATCGGGTGTTCGGCGACACGAACTGCATCTGGGTTGACCTCACCCCGCCCAGCATCCAGGTGTTCAAGATCACCGGCAGGAATCCCCACGACCGCAGGGTGGACACCACCTGGTGGGGGGATTTGGCCAAGACCCGCTACGGCAAGGACACGATCTGGTACTGGACCCGCGATTCCATCCTGAATTCGGATGGCAAATCCTGGCGGGTGGAGGTGGACACCCACTTCGCAGCCACCGATTTCCGCACGGAAGGCCTGCATCCCACCCAGGTGAGCTTCTGTGACTCGGTGGGCCATTGCGTGGTCGACACCGGTTGGATCGATCTCGTGCTGCGCTTGCCCAAGCCGATCCGCGGGGTCTACTACGATCGCGACGGAGACGGAAGGATCGAGACCCTGGTGGTCCAGTTGTCGGATGCGTGGAATTCCGACATCGTTCCGCGTTTCGATTTCGGATTGCCTCCCGAGGAGCGCCACGACCAAAAGCCCGATTCCACCAAGCCCTTCCCGGAATTCGGGGATTCCTGGGACGAGACCCGATTCGTGATCCGCATCCAGGAGCCCTTCCGGTTCGGGGCCACAGGTTTCTCCAACCTCAAGGGCATCCTCTGGGAGGATTGGAGGGACACCGCGTACGCCGACACCTTCCCGATCGTGGACAGCGTGGCGCCGGTGATCCTGGAAGCGGTGATCCATCGCACCGAGCGATATGGAGTCCAGGACACCTTGCTGGTCTCTCCCTCCGAACCGATCCGATTGGCCGACGGCAAGGCGTGGCTACAGGTGGCCATGTGCCCGCTGGGAACCACGAAATGCGCCGACTCCCTGCGGATCTGGGCGACGGTACCGGCCACTTTGTTGCTGAAATCGGGTGATGGTCGCTACATGTTCCTGGTACCACCGGGAGCCTCCGGCTCCATCCGGCCTGGTGATCCGATGCGCTTCTTGGAGGGGGTTTCGGATACGGCGGGCAATCAGGTCGTTCCCAGCGAGGTGGTCTGGAAGACCATCGTCCAAGGGGCGCCACGTCCTCCTTTCGTCACCGTGAAGCCTCCCTACGACATCCCGCGGATCGATGCGGGCGAGCGCGATCGCGTGGGCCCGGGGGGCATCCTGATCAAGGCCACCCGCGGGGGCGGAGAAAAGCTCCAGTACTGGGATCCGGAGCGCGGATATCTGTCCGACGACGATCCCGCCGTGCGCAGCATCTGCCGCGAGGATCGCTACTGCAACGGGCCCACCATCAACATCAACCAGCCGGTGCGGATGATCATCTACCTCTACGACAACGCCGGCACCTATGTGGTTTCGCGTCAGGTGGACATCACCCAGGCCGATCTTGACGCTCTCTCCGGCGACCAGCTGGATCGCTTGAAGATCTCCTTGCAGTGGAACCACCGGACCACGGACGGGAGCGTGGTGGGCACTGGAGTGTACATCTGGAGAATCGTTTCCTACGTGAAGATTCCTGGCAGGATGCAGCCTGCCATCGAGAACAGCCTCTACAAGGTGGGCGTTCGGGTGGAGGGGCACGACGGATTCTTCTAGTCGAGGAGGGTTTCCGCTGGGGATTATTCCGTTCTGGACTAGCGTTCAGGTTGGTTTGCGAAACGAATTCGTGGCAACACTCGCAAGTCTCGAGTACACTAGAATGGATGGGCTGGCCTAGGGCCAGCATTCATTGTTCCAAGGTCCGATGTACTCCAGGGGGGAACGGAATTCGGGTGGTCCCCGAAGCAATCCTGCCAAAGTTCCCTCTGGTGTGGGAGATTTTCTAAATGGTTGGCCAGATTATCAGGGGAGACGCTTGCGCATGAGTCACCGATCCAGCCAGCACCGCAAGTCGCACTTTCTGTCGAAGGTGGTGGGGCTGGCGAGTCTCGGCTTTGCCGCGGTTGGTGTGCAGGCGGCTCCGGGAGTGGAGTACTTCGTCGTCGACTCCTCCTTGAACTACTACTCCGGATACGCCTCGGATTACATCAAGATTGACCAGCCCAACGGCATTTCCGATGGGATCGGTCTCTTCGGGACGGGAAAGAAGACGGAAATCCTAGCCGACGGCGTCTTGTTCAAGAACGGATTGCGGACTGGCACCCTCTACAATGCGGGAAAGTCCCAATTCAATGGCGAACACGACCACATGGCACTCCTGGTGAAGGCGGATGCCAACTTCGCCAACGGGATGGCGACCACCGGCCACATCACGGACCAGGCCTACGTGGGTGGGACGTTTTCCGGCTTGCCCGCCAAGAACTCCGCCGCTTGGTACAACCTGTTCAACAATTCGATCCAGGGATACGTGAATTCCTATCCGGCGCCCACGGCGAAGGTCCTGGAGTTGGAAGACTACCAGCTTCCCGGATACAATCCGCCTCCGGGGTACGCGCCTCCCGCGAACCTTCCGAACGTGGACATGTCGTTCAGCAACAGCATCTTCGTGAAGAACAACCAGTTCGATTGCCGCTCGGCCATGACCGTCCAGGGGTTCAATCCCGACGACTATTGCAATGGGGACACGCTGCGCGCGACGGACCGTGCAGGCAATCCCAACTACTTCGGCGACATCGTTGGCATGAACCAGGCGCACGTGTTGATCGGGGAGGGGGTCTACTACTTCCGGGATTTCCGCGGAAACCAGCCTTACCTGGTGGCCGCCCAGCCCCACAAGAAGCGGACCGTGATCTACCTGCAGAAGGGATTCAATCCCACACAGACCGGCAAGGTGTTCGTTGGGCCGGCCAGCGCTTTCGATTTCGGCGCCAACAAGGGCAAGATCGAGGTCTGCGACACAGTGGAGACCTCCACATGCTCGTTCGGCGGGACGGTGATGTTGGTCAGTCAGGGGCCGTTGGTGTTCCCCCGCGATTCCCCCATTTGGGCCACGGTTTCCGTTCCTCGCAACAGCGCACGCCTGAGCCAGCAGTTCCAACTCTTTGGTCAGGTCTTCGCTGATACCCTCTTGGGCGATCAGGGTTGGGAATTCACAAAGGGCAAATACATTCCCTTCAACCCGATCGATCCGGTGGTGAAGATCGCCGCGATGAATTCCTTCTCCATCCGCGAGGCCACGGAATCGGCTTGCCAGTCCCGTCTGGGAACCGCCTGCCGCGACACCAGCATCACGGTGAACATCGATCACGAGAGCCCTTACCCGGTGAGCCTGGATTACGACATCGAGGCGTATCCGGGCGGTGTGGTGGCCAATCCCGCCACCGAAGGCGCCGATTTCGTGAAGGTCGCCTCCGAACACGTGACCATCCCCGTGAGGCAACTGTCCGCGACGGTTCGTCTGACCATCATCGACGACGTGGTCTACGAAGGTGCGGAACGGTTCCGGATCGTGCTGCGCAACCTGCAGGGAGCGAGCTTCGCCGGTTCCGACGGCAAACCCGACACCACCTTGAAGCAGTTGCTCACGGATGTGACCATCCTCGACAATGATCCTCCGCCCGTGGTCTTCTTCGACAAGACCACGGCCTCGGTGCAGGAAGGAAACCAGGTGGCACTGCTGGCCAGGATGACCTTCCGGATCGGATCGGCCCTGACGGTGCCCTACTCGGTGGTCACTTCCGCCGCCTTCGGTGCCACGGAAGGCGCGGACTACGTCCTGACTCCGTCTCCCAAGAACCTGGTGTTCGCAGCCTACTCCGATACCGCGTCCATCCTGGTGAGCGCCGTCGCCGATGGCCTTTGGGAGCCCACCGAACGCTTCGCCGTGGAGCTGGGAGTTCCTTCCATCGCCGACGTCACCGTGGATCCCGCCTTGGCCCACGACACGGTGTCCATCCTGAGCGGCGATCCGATGCCCGATCTGCGGATCAACGACACCACCGTCGCCGAAGGCGGTCGGGCGACCTTGCGCGTTTGGCTGGGCGGCGTGGGCAGAAGCGGCGATTCCGCCTGCTTCGATTGGACCACCCAGGCGGTTGCCGCTCCGGACAGCGCCACCACCGGCCTGGACTACACCAAGAAATCCGGCCATGCCTGCATCACCGCCGGTTCCACCGGACTGACCCTGCCGTTCGTCCAGGTGCTCAACGATACGATCTTCGAGAAGACCGAGCGATTCCAGGTGAGGCTCACACCCACCTATGGCGCCACCGCCCCCGTCGCCGGAACGGTGTCCATCACCAACACCAACCCCGCCCCGACCCTGATCGTGGAGAACGTGACCCAGCGTCGTCCCACCTCCGGTTCCGTCGTGTACCGTTTCAAGGTCCGGCTTGTGGATCGGGTCACCGCCAAACCCACCATTTCCGGTGCCGATGCGGTCTTCTCCTGGAGCACCCAACGCTCCACGGCGCTGCCGGGAACGGATTACGACTCCACCGGAGCCGGTTCGGTCCGCTTCCGCGCCTTGACGGATTCCGTTATGTATCTGCAGGTGACGGTGCTCGGGTCCGTCCAGTTCCACGCCGATCCGTTGCAGTTCCGCGTGGTCACCACGGACATCGATGGCCTCGATTTCAGCGCCGCGGCGACCGCAAAGAAGCCCGAGGGCGTGGGGACCATCCTCACCGCCGTGGGGGCCCCCCGCCTGAAGTGGATCGCCGACACGGTCCAGGAAATGGGACAGGGGCAATCCAGCTACATCCACATGAAGCTCGCCCTGGTGGACAGTCTGGACGCTCCCACCACCAGCCGCGATCCGGTGGTGGCCGTCTGGAGCACCCAGGATTCCACCGCAACCGTGGCCTTGGGCCATTACGTCGCCGTGGTCAAGAACGTGCTCACCATTCCCGCGGGATCCTCCAGCATCGTGGACAGCGTGAGGGTGATCGGAAACGATCTCTACCAGCCCAGCCCCCGTTTCCTCAAGGGATTGATCGACCATGCGGATTCCCGGGCTTCCGGGTACGACAAGGCCAGGAGCCAGACCCGTGCATTGGGCGGTATCCTGGATGGTGACGTCGCTCCGGTCATCCTGGGTGTGGATGCACCCCAAGCCACCGAAGGCAACGCGGGTACCAAGGCCTTCTCCTTCGTGTTGAAGCTGGACAAACCTTCCGGTCTTCCCTTCACCTATTCCTGGGCCACCACCGGCACCGGAACCGCCACGGCGGGCACGGATTATTTGGCCGTGGGAGCCACCACCCGGACCATCGCCGCCGGAAGCACCGCGGATACAGTCCTGGTGCAGGTGGTGGGGGATCAGCGGTTGGAGCCGGACGAGACGTTCGGAGTCTCCTTCACGCCCGTTTCCGGATCCAATTCTTCCGCGGTGGTGAACGCCACCGGCACCATCCTGAACGACGATGCGCGTCCTCGGGTGTCCTTGTCGGTGGATTCCTCCGTGGTGGAGGGAAATGCGGGCACGCATCCGCTCACCTTCAAGGTCCGGCTCCTGGATTCCGCCACCGGTGTGGCGCTTTCCGCGGCCAGTTCCCCGGACATGCCGGTGTCCATCTGGTGGCGCACCCAGGGAGGCACGGCCCTCGTCTCCGACAACGACTACAACGGACAGTCGGGGCGCTGGGACACGCTGGCCGCCGGAACCGTGGAGCGGACCTTTTCCGTCCAGGTGCGTGGCGACACCCGTTTCGAACGCGGCGAATCCTTCCTTCTGGTCATCGATTCGCTCCGCAACATCGCCGTGTCGGGCAACATCCTCAGGGACACGGGTTGGATCCTCAACGACGACGCCCTTCCCCGCGTGACTGTCAGGGACACCTCCGTGCAGGAGCCTTCGGTCTACGCCGCGGTGGCCCAGATGGCCTTCGTGGTGAACCTGGATACTCCATCCGGTCTGCCGGTCCGCCTGGAATGGCAGACCCTGGCCCACTCGGCCCGCGGTACGGATTCCTTCGCGTTGGCCAAGGGCGACTACCGGAACTTCGACTCGGGATCGGTGGTGGTGTTCGCTCCTGGCGAAACTTCCAAGACCCTCCTGATTCCCGTCTACGGCGACACCACCTACGAACGGACGGAGGACTTCTACCTCCAGCTGGGACTGGCGACCGACGCCACGATCGACCGCGACCGGGCCACGGGAACCATCTTTGACGGCGATCAGCCTCCCGGCATCCGCATCGACGACGGGGGAACGGTGGTCGAAGGCGCGAGATCGGTGTTCACCGTGCGTCTGGATCGCCCCTCGGAAATCCCCGTGCGGGTGCGCGTGGTCACCCGCGACGGTACGGCCAAGGCCGGAGCCGACTACCGTGGTCTGGACACCAACCTGGTGTTCTTGGCCAACGAAGGCAGCAAGTCCATCCAGGTCCCCACCTACCTGGATACCGTGGCCAACGAACGCACGGAGGCCTACCGGGCGGTGTTGCTGTCCATCCAGGACGCCGCTGCCCTGGATACCACCGCCGACGCGTGGATCGTCGACCAGAATCCCAAGCCGGTCCTGGTCATCGATTCCATCGCACCGGTGGACGAGTCCGACACCACCATCCGCTTCTGGGTACGCCTATCCCAGGTGAGCGCCCTTCCCGTCCAGGTCGGCTTCGCCACCGTCGCCGGAACGGCCACCGACAACCAGGATTTCAAGGACACCTCCGGCATCCTGACCATTCCCGCCATGACCTCCGGAGTGCCACTGCCTGCGCGGATCCTGGCCGACCTCCTTGACGAGGACTCCCTGGAGACCTTCCAGATGCGGATCCATGGGGTGGTGGATCCATCCTTGGCCGACATCCAGGATTCCATCGGCCTGGCCGGCATCCTCGACAACGATCCGCCGCCTTCGATCTCGGTGAACGACACCTCGGTTCTGGAACCCGCCGCCCAAGGCGCAGCCACGGGTGCGACCTTCACCGTGCGGTTGGACGCGCCGTCCGGACGGACCGTCACGGTGGCTTGGCGCACGGTGGATTCCACCGCCAAGTTCGCGGAAAAGGACTACGCCTCGGCCAACGGGACCCTGACCTTCGCTCCCGGCCAGACCTCCAAGACTGTTTCCGTCAATGTGTTGGGCGATACCCTGGACGAATACACGGAATACTTCAAGGTGGTGCTTTCCAATCCCAGCAACGCGTTGCTGGGAGATCCGGTGGGCATCGGGGGCATCACCGACAACGACACCGCACCGGCCCTGAAGATCAACGATCCGGTGGTGCGGGAAGGCCATCTGATCGATGTGCGCGCCAACTTCGTGGCAACTTTGGAGCGTCCCAGCGGCAAGGATGTGACCATCCACTGGGCCACCCGCGACAGCACCGCCAAGTCCACCGGCGCCTTGGGAAGCGACACCTACGACTTCGTGTCCGGATCCGGCGACGTGACCATTCCCGCGGGGGCGAGATCGGTGGCCATTCCCGTCACGGTGAAGGCGGACAACTTCGGCGAGCCCACCGAGTCCTTCAGCCTGATCCTTTCTCCTGTCGCCAACGTGGAACTGGGGCGTAGCGACACCGTGGGCGTGGCGACCCTTCTGGACGACAACGGCCTGCCGGCGCTCTACATCGATTCCGTGGCCCCGGTGGTGGAGGCCGATTCCACCATCACCTTCCACCTGCGCTTGCAGTTCCCGCGATCCGACACCATCCACGTCAAGATTCGGACTGCGGCGGGGACGGCGACTCCCGGCGAGGACTACGTGGACTCCTCCGTCACCATCGCCATCCCACCGACCAAAACCAGCTACGATCTGAACATCCGGATCCTGGACGACCGTTTCAACGAGCCGGACACCGAGTCCTTCACGGTGAAGCTCGTGGAGGCGGATTCCGCCAACATCCAGGATTCGACCGGCCTGGCCTCGCTCCTGGACGACGACCTACCTCCGACGGTTTCCGTCCTGGACGGATCCGTGGTGGAGCCCGCCGCATGGGGCGCGGTGGATTCGCTGCGCATGAAGGTGGTGCTTTCGGCGATCTCGCACGTACCAGCTTCCGTGGAATGGCGCACCCAGGACGGCAGCGCCAAGGGGAACTTGGACTATTTCCCCTCGCAGGGTACGCTCCTGTTCTCGTCGGGCGATTCCGTGTTGCTGGTCTCCATCCCCGTGGTGGGCGACAGCCTGGACGAACCGGACGAGACGCTGGATGTCCGCCTCTCCTCGCCGTTGGACGCGAGCCTCGCCGATTCCATCGGGGTGGGCACCATCACGGACAACGACACCGCTCCGGGAATCCACGTCTACGGGACGCGGACCACCGAACCCGCCACCGGCACCACACCGGCCACCCTGCGGATCCGTCTGGACCGCCCCTCCGGAAAGGCCATTTCGTTCCAGTGGGCCACCCGCGACGGCAGCGCCAAGGCGGGTTCCGACTACGACGCGGCCAGCGGCGGCATCACCCTGCCCATCGGTGCGGTGGATACCCTGGTGCGGGTGTCCGTCCGGGCCGACTCCGTCGCCGGCGAAGGGGACGAGACCTACCAGGTGAAGCTCTCCTCACTGGTGGACGCCCTACCCTCCG
>Ga0116170_10000649_pt1 | contig 36527 bp, 28 predicted proteins | sample AD_JPNHW1_MetaG_FD_89797 | JGI IMG/M metagenome (GOLD analysis project Ga0116170, IMG submission 89797) | Active sludge microbial communities of municipal wastewater-treating anaerobic digesters from Japan - AD_JPNHW1_MetaG | ecosystem: Engineered > Bioreactor > Anaerobic > Digestate | place... | reverse complement strand
TTAGACTTTAAACAAGATTACGATATGAGCTTTAGCGATTTTCTTTCGATGAGACACGAACTGTTACTGACGATTCTGGTACTGCTCGTGCTCATTATCGACCTGAACCTGAGTTTAAAGAACAAGCACAAAATCATTCCGGTTGCACTTGGCTTGTTCCTCGTTACCACGATCGTCGGTTTTCTGCCGGTTGAACAGGCTTCCCTTTTCGGGGGCATGTACCAGAGCAACCCGCTGGTGGTGATGATGAAGAATGTGCTGAATGTGGGAGTAATGGTCGTGCTGCTGCAATCGGTGAGCTGGTTAAAGAAACCCGAGAACAACGAAAAGATCAGTGAGTATTTCATGATCCTCCTTTCCACACTGATAGGGATGAATTTCATGATCTCGGCAGGAAACTTCCTGATGCTTTACCTCGGCCTCGAAGTAGCTACCATTCCAATTGCTGCACTGGCAGCTTACACGCACCATCAGAGCAAATCGTCGGAAGCAGGTATTAAGTTGCTGCTGTCGTCGGCCCTGTCGTCGGGCATTTTACTGTTCGGACTTTCCCTTATCTACGGTTCAACCGGTTCGATGTATTTCGACACGGTCACAGCAGGGATTTCCGGATCGACTCCGCTCCAGGTGCTGGCTTTCATCTTCTTCTTTACCGGAATGGCTTTCAAACTTTCATTGGTTCCGTTCCACCTCTGGACCGCCGATGTGTACGAAGGTGCACCAACCAACGTTGCATCCTACCTGTCGGTAATCTCGAAAGGTGCTGCCGCTTTTATCCTCATCATCGTTATGTATACGGTTTTCCCGACGGTTGCTCCTATCTGGAAAAACATGGTGTACCTGATTGCGGTTCTGACCATGACGGTTGGTAACCTTTTTGCCCTGCGCCAGAAAAACATGAAACGCTTCCTTGCTTTCTCGTCGATCGCACAGGCCGGTTTCATCCTGCTGGGTATTATCAGCGGAAATCAGGTGGGCATGACTTCGGTGGTTTATTTCGTTCTGATCTATATCTTCTCCAACCTTGGCGCTTTCGGTGTGGTTTCGGCCATTGAAACCGCTACCGGCAAAGTGAACATGGACGATTACGACGGACTTTACCACACCAATCCAAAGCTCAGTTTGCTGATGATGCTTTCGATGTTCTCGCTGGCAGGTATTCCGCCAATTGCCGGGTTCTTCGGAAAATTCTTCCTCTACACCTCGGCCGCATCGGGTGGTTACTACTGGCTGATTTTGATTGCCGTGTTGAATGCAACCATTTCGCTGTACTACTATTTGCTGGTGGTAAAGGCGATGTTCATCAACAAAAACGATAATCCGATTGCAACCTTTAAAAGCGATCTGCCAACCCGTGCCGGTTTGTTACTGGCAATGGCCGGTATGTTTGTGATCGGTTTCTGGAGCCAGATTTACGAATGGATCGACAAGGTAACCTTTGGAATTGTATTGAAATAAAAAAGAAGGCCAACAGCTACCGGCTACAAGCTACAAGCTAATAGCCAACAGCCATAAGCCAATGAAATAGTAAATAATAACTAATAAATTCGAAGATGCCACTCACATCAAAACATATTGTCGAAGAGATCAACGGCATACGCTGCACGGTGATCGAAAAAGGGATCAGTGCCGAAAGGGTTCGTTTTCTGAAAGATTTGCTCGAATTCAACAAACTGGAAGTGGTGGTTGCCGAAGAGCCCAAAACCGATGAAGCCGCTACGGCACGTTACACCCTGGGAGTTACCAGCATTGTGTTCAATCCTACGCTGGCCGTGTACGAAATGAGCCTCAAAACCCGCGATGGCAAAAGTGTATCGCCGGCTTACTGGGAACAGTACACTACCGAGATTGTGAACGAATACTGGGAGTTCAAAAAGAAATAAAGTTCCTGTACAGGAATCACGATAGAAAAGGAATGCTGCGGTGTTCCTTTTTTTGTTTTATAATCCCTATTTTTGATTAAATCAAAAAAGAACAAATGCTTTCTTCGGAAGAAATAATTCAATTTTTGAAAGAAAATCAATCATACCTGCGACAGAATTATTTCGTAACAGAGATTAGTTTGTTTGGTTCTTTTGCCCGGAATGACCAAAATACCGACAGCGATATCGATATTTTAGTGGAATTTGCTCCGGGTACTTCCGGTTTGTATGATAAGGAAGAGCAGCTTAAATCGTTTCTGGCGAACCATTTTAACCGTAAAGTGGATATCTGTAGTAAGAAATGGATAAAGCCCATTTTTAAACCAATGGTTCTAAACGACGTGCGATATGCATACTAAAGACCATTTTCTGCTCCTTTCGATGATCGAAATTCAATCTCTGTAAAGAAATTACTCAGGAACTTAGGCACTCCGTTGCTCAGGAACTTACCCATGACCGACGTACACGATAAAGCAACCCGCAGCTACAATTGTGTTATCCTATTGATCAATATTTTTCCCATATTTGTTCTATCCAAATCTAAACTTATGAACCGGGCCTACTACTCCAATTCTATTCCGAACTTTCTTCGTTCTTCTCAAAACGAGATTCTTGGAATACTTGCTGGCAACAGCGAATTTGCTGATGAACAAACGCAAAAAGAATCGTGGAAAGAAGAAATCAGAATCTTGAAAGAGGTATTGAAACCGTATGAGGGATCGATCTATTTTGAATATTCCATTCCTCGAATGGGAAAGCGAATTGATGTTTTGCTCATTATTCAATCGGTAATTTTTATTTTGGAATTCAAGGTGGGTGAGAAGGAATATCCCGCGTATGCAGTTGATCAGGTGATGGATTATGCCCTCGATTTGAAGAACTTTCACGAAACAAGTCACGATAAACTCATTGCTCCGATATTGGTAGCTACACAGGCAAAACAGTACGATCATACGGTTGCAATGACATCTCATAACGATCAGATTCTTCTGCCTAGTAGGACAAACGAAGAATTACTAGGGGATTCAATAAAATCTGTTTTGAATTTATGGGGAGATGATCAACCCATTGAAATATCCAATTGGGAACAGGGACGCTACCATCCAACACCAACGATTATTGAGGCCGCAATGGCTTTGTATAATAATCATTCAGTTGCAAATATTTCTCGAAATGATGCCGAAGCAATAAATTTAACACTTACCTCAAATACGATCTCTGAAATCATCCAGCGTTCAAAGGAAAAATCAGAGAAAGCAATCTGTTTTGTAACTGGTGTTCCTGGAGCAGGAAAAACATTGGTTGGATTAAACATTGCCACAAATCATATAGACAAAGAGAGTGAACTTTACAGTGTTTTTCTTTCGGGCAATGGACCGCTTGTGGCTATCTTACAGGAAGCCTTAGCTCGCGATAGAGTTGATCGATCAGCTCAAAAAGGAATTAAATTGAAAAAGGGAGAAGCTCGCAGCGAGGTAAAAGCGTTCATCCAAATTGTACATCATTTTCGCGATGAAAGTTTGAAAGATGACAAGCCTCCTATCGAACATGTTGCTCTTTTCGATGAAGCTCAGCGTGCCTGGACGTTAGAACAAACAGCCAAGTTTATGCGAGAAAAGAAAGGCAAACTTGACTTCAATATGTCGGAGCCTGAATTTCTAATTTCTTGTTTAAATCGTCATCCCGATTGGGCAGTGGTCGTTTGTTTGGTTGGCGGAGGACAAGAGATCAATACGGGCGAGGCGGGTATTAGTGAGTGGATTGAAGCCCTTGAACGTTCATTCCCCGATTGGAAAATTTACATCTCGAATCGTCTTACTGACAGTGAATACAACGCAGAAGAGATTCTTCAAAAGATAAAACATCGTTCAAATGTCGATTATTCGGATTCACTTCACCTTGCTGTTTCCATGCGTTCGTTCCGTGCAGAAAATGTTTCGCTCTTGGTTAAGCAGATGCTTGATTTGGATATAGAGAATGCTCAACAAACACTGAAAAGTTTAAAAGATAGATATCCAATTGTTGTTACTCGCGACATTTCTAAGGCAAAGAAATGGCTGAAAGATAAAGCTCGTGGCAGTGAACGATATGGAATTGTGGTTTCATCGCAAGCTTACCGGTTAAAGCCTCTTGCTATGGATGTGCGTTACAACATTGACCCGATACATTGGTTTCTCGATGGTAAAGATGATGTCCGTTCGTCCTATTATTTGGAAGATGTGGCTACCGAGTTTCAGGTTCAAGGGTTAGAACTCGATTGGGCTTGTGTAGCTTGGGATGGTGATTTCAGGTATTCGGAACCAGGCTGGGAATATCGATCGTTTGTGGGAAACAAATGGCAAAATATCAACAAAGAAGAAAGAAGAAATTATTTGAAAAATGCCTATCGTGTATTGCTTACCCGAGCTCGTCAAGGAATGGTGATTGTTATCCCGGCAGGTGATGAGGAAGATCCAACCCGTAAGCCAGCATTCTATGACAAAACCTTTAATTACTTAGAATTGATTGGATTTGATGTTTTGAAATAAGTCCTGAAATTTTCGGGCTGGAAGCCCAAATTAATTCAGCCCAACGGCAACGCCTTGGGTTAAATGATCGTATGATTCGATCCGGCGCCCTGCAAGGGCAACTTATTTTGTTCGCAATGTTAATTTGCCCCTCCGGGGCGCAATGGCTGGAATGTTACATTCAACCCCGGGGCGTTGCCACCGGGCTGAAGTAAGCTGCTCCTTTCAGGACGGGTCGTTAGCTTTTCAATATTGTTTCTATTGATAATCCAGCAAAAATTTTGTGTAACTTATCTGCCAATTAACTATATAACCATGGGACAATCTCTATCGAAAATTTACATCCATCTGGTATTCCACATCAAAAGCAATTCGCCAACAATTGAGACGGGTGTTCAATCGGATTTATACCGTTATATTGGTTCTATCGTTAAGGACAATGACTCAATTCCTGTTTTGATTAATGGTACTGCTGACCACATTCATATTTTGTTTGTGATGTCGAAGAATGTTTCATTGGCAGGAATTACCGAAGAGATCAAACGTCATAGTAGCCGATGGATAAAAACACAAGGAAACAGGTATAAGAATTTTGCTTGGCAAGGAGGATATGCCGGTTTTTCGGTGAGCCAATCATTGCATGAAAAGACAAAACATTACATAGAGAATCAGGAGGCGCATCATCGGAAAATGTCTTTTAAAGAAGAACTTATTTTATTCTTAAAAGAATACGGAATAGAATATGATGAGAGGTATTTATGGAACGATTAACCTGCCCCTGCGGGGCGAATTGAAGTACCTGCGAAAAGGTAATGTATTCTTTAAAGAGTATTTGTGTGTTTATCCGGGATTTTTGGGCTGAAAGCCCAAATTAATTCAGCCCAATGGCAACGCCTTGGGTTAAATGATAATGCAATTTGAACTAGCGTGCGCCCTGCAAGGGCAACTTATTTTGTTCGCAATGTTAATTTGCCCCTCCGGGGCGCAATGGTTGGAATGTTACATTCAACCCCGGAGCGTTGCCACCGGGCTAAAGTAAATTGTCCTTTCAGAACATTGAATAGGGTTTTTTTTGACAATGTGACTCATAGTCCGTTGACAGGTTTTCTCTCTTCATCTTTCTTTGCCAGTAAAAAGCATGGCAACCAACATCCGTTTTCATTATCAGCATCGCGATTCGGGCAACTATAAAAAGTTTGGGCATCGTGATTTTTCTAACCCGGAGAATCTCACCATTGAAGAAGCTGAGAAACAAATCAGGCAACAGCTAATCGACGGAGAGTTCTTTTACCCCGAGCAAGTTGGCATCCCCAAATTCCGTTTTCATCGATACCTCGACGATTATTCCTGGTACGAGTTCTGTGAACTTGAACTGGTGGAGGGGCGGCGCAGTAAAGAGACCTTTGCCGAACTGGTTGAGAAATTGAAACAATAAAAAGGTAATTCATTGTCCATTCACAATGAATGGATTTTTCGTTTATTGCAGAGAAGTAATCCTCTAACCAACTATTATTTATATGATTTGTTGGACAAATTCATCTTTTAATCGTATATTTGTCCAATATTTTCCGATTATGTTTACAAGGTGTTTGACGAATAAGCTATTGTTCCTGTCAACAAAATATCCGGTAGTAACCATTACGGGTCCCAGGCAATCAGGAAAATCGACCCTTGTCAGAGCGGCTTTTCCCGATTATAGGTATGTTTCGCTCGAGGACCCCGATACCAGACTTTTTGCTGAAAAAGATAGCCGGGGGTTTCTTACCACTTACAGTGACAGAACCATTATCGATGAGTCTCAATATGTTCCTCAACTCTTCTCCTATATCCAAACCTGTGTCGATAAAGAAAACCGTGAAGGTATGTATATCCTTGCCGGTTCGCATAACTTTTTGCTGATGCAATCGATAAGCCAGACTCTTGCCGGAAGAACCGCGATACTGAAATTGCTGCCTCTGTCGCATATCGAAATGGAAAAATCGGGAATAGTGCCAAATGAGATTATGGATGAGATATTTATGGGTGGATATCCCCGCATTTTCGATAAAGGGATAGAACCATCAGATTTTTACCCTTATTATCTCCACACGTATGTTGAACGGGATGTGCGATTGTTAAAAAACATTGGCGATTTAAGCAAATTTATTTCATTTATAAAACTTTGCGCCGGACGAATAGGGCAATTACTCAATATTACATCACTCGCAAACGATTGTGGAATAGCCGTATCAACAGCTCAAAACTGGATTTCGGTACTTGAGGCCAGTTACATTATTCATTTTTTAAAACCAGAATTTAAAAATTATTCAAAACGACTGGTAAAAACACCGAAGCTCTATTTTTATGACACCGGATTAGCTTGTTCGTTACTTGAAATTACGTCAAAAATTCAATTAAACACACATTATCTTCGGGGTGGATTGTTTGAAAATCTGGTTATTAACGAATTTATGAAATACAATTACAATTTGGGGAGAGAAACTAATCTTTCCTTTTGGCGCGATAAAACAGGACATGAAATTGATTTATTAATGAATAAAGCAACTTCTCAGGTCGCCATTGAAATTAAATCAGGTTCAACCTATTCTCCCGACCAATTTAAAGGAATCGGTTATTGGGAAAAGCTTTCAGATGCAACATCGAACAGTGGCAAAGTAATTTATACCGGAGAAAAAAACCTGACAACCATGCGAGGAGAAGTAATTGCCTGGCAAAACATTGGCATTTTAATCGATTCACTTCATGCAAACATGGAATAAAATATGAGCAGGGTACAATTATTGTTTCTTAGTTGGAGAATGACTCCGTAGTTTTCGCCCAAAACAGAGAAAGTTCGCTACCTTGTTTTAACGTATTATTTATGAGTTATTTAGATATGTAATCTTCTCATTTATCAGCTTCTTTTTTACCCCTTAAGCACTCCTAAATTCGTATTTCATTAAAGATTCATTGTAGACCGATTGCAGATTCATTGCAGTCAGATTGCACCCACTGCTATCCACCTTTCGGTTGTTCTCCTTTTTTGAGGGCTTCGCTTCCGGTAAATTTCTTTTAAAAACACGAACCACAAAAAAGAAATCGGGTAATAAAAGCGAGATATATGTTTTTTCTCAGAATGTTGCCCCTTCGGGGTGAATTGAAATGTCAGCAAAATTGAATGTACGGTTCCAGAAAACTCCTTAACCAACTTATTGAAAGATTTGGCGAACATTTAGTAAGATAATACCCGGGGCTGTTGATTTTTTTCTACTTTTGCACACTTTGCATGTTAAAAAAATCCATGGAGTATCAACTGTTTACATTAAACAATGGGATCAGGGTAATTCACCAGCAGGTCGATTCCCCGGTCGCTCATTTCGGGGTCATTGTCAATACCGGTTCACGCGACGAGAAGGCCGAGGAACAGGGGATGGCCCACTTCATTGAACACACCATTTTTAAAGGTACCCGCAAGAGGAAAGCCTTCCAGATCATCAACCGCATTGAGGATGTAGGGGGCGAGATCAATGCCTATACCACCAAGGAGGAGACGGCTATTTATGCCACCTTCCTGAACGAATATTACGAGCGCACCATTGAGCTGATCAGCGATGTGGTGATCAACGCTTCGTTCCCGCAAAAAGAGCTGGAACTGGAAAAAGATGTGATTATCGACGAGATAAACTCCTACAACGATTCCCCTTCGGAACTGATCTTCGACGAGTTTGAGGAGATGGTGTACGACGGTCATCCCATTGCCCGCAACATTCTGGGAACTCCCAAAACGGTGAAGTTGTTCAACCGTACCATGATCAAAAAGTTCATGCAGCGGAATTACCATACCAACGAGATGGTGATCTGCTCGGTTGGGAAGATCGATCCGGTTGTTTTTCAACGACTGGTAACCCACTATTTTGAGGTGATGCCGGCCTGCATCATACCCTGCGAACGGAAACAGTTTTCGGGCTATTCGCCCCTGAACCGCGAAGTGAAGAAGGATACGTTTCAGTCGCATTGCATCATTGGTACCGAGTCGTATAACCTGAAAGATGAACGCCGGTTGCCCATGGTGCTGCTCAACAACATTCTGGGAGGCAACTCCATGAACTCGAGGCTGAACATGACCCTTCGCGAACGCAACGGCATCGCTTACAACGTGGAGGCCAACTACACATCGTATACCGACACCGGTGTTTTTATGGTTTACTTTGGAACCGACCTGAACAACCTGTATAAAGCGTTGAGTTTGGTGGAGCACGAATTTGCCATTCTCCGGGATAAGAAAATGGGCATCCTTCAGCTTTCGAAAGCCAAAAAGCAACTGATCGGGCAATTGGCCATATCGAACGAAAACCGCGAAGACCTGATGCTCAGCATTGGCCGTAGCTGTCTCTATTTCGACAAAGTGGATCAGTTGGCCACGGTGATTGAAAAGATCGAAAAGATTACTGCCGATGATATTTTCGAGGTGGCCAACGAAATGCTTGCGAAAGATCGATTGTCACGACTGATTTTTCAGTAGCCATGGAACCCTTTCACGAACTCGATCAATACATTTCGGATCACATCATTCCCGAAGAAGATTTCCTGTACGAACTTGACCGGGAAACCAATCTTACCTGTTTCTATCCGCGGATGCTTGCCGGCCATTTGCAGGGGAAAATCCTTTACATGCTGTGCAAAATGATCCGTCCGCAGCGGATTCTTGAACTGGGCACCTACACCGGTTATTCGGCCATCAGCATGGGCTTGGCGCTCGAAGAGGGAGCCATCATCCATACCGTTGAAGCTGACGATGAGAAAGAAGAGATTATTTCAAAATACATTGAAAAAGCTGGCCTTACCAGCAAAATCAGTTGCCATTTCGGGAACGCACTGGAGGTTCTTCCTACCCTGAACGAAACGTTCGATCTGGTGTTTATCGATGCCGACAAAAGGGAGTATTGCGACTATTACCGGCTGGTATTCGACAAGGTTCGCCCGGGTGGATACCTGATTGCCGACAACATCCTGTGGGATGGCAAAGTGGTTGACCCGACCGAAAAACAAGATCCGCAAACCCGAGGCATCGTTGCTTTCAACGACCTGGTCCAGTCCGACGCCCGGGTGGAAAATGTGATCTTCCCCTTTCGCGATGGCATGATGGTGATCCGGAAGAAGTAGGGGGCTGAATGCTGCCTGCCCGCCGGAGCTTTAGCGAAGGCGGGGATTCTCGATGCTGGATTCTGGATTCTGGATACTGGATTCTCAATCCTCGATGATTTTTCAAAAAAATTTAACTTAAGTAATAGGTACTATTTATTGTCGAATGGATTTTTGTGTCAAATTACAACCAGTTAGCACGTAACGAAAATAATAAATAATAATTCACTTATCTGCAACCCTGTCCAATTCCTGTTGTCATTTATTTCTGAAAACACAAAAACATATTTTTTTATTCAGAAAGTTATCGTTTAAAATGGTCATGAAACACAAACTTTTAGGTACGATGGAGAAGAAGAGCGTTTGAAAGGCTAATAATTGTTTGTGAAGAATACCCGCCCAACCAAGTTCCCATTATAATTCCGGTTGGGGAGGGGAGAGGGGTTGTAATTCGGTCGTTTCGGCGTCGGTAATTGCAACCCCGCTATTTTGATCTTCATTGATTTTTTTCGCGGCTGCAATTCCTGCATTCAGTTCAAACCCAATAATCAGTACCTGGCAGTTAACGTAGATCATCAGCATGATGACTGGTATGGCGCCAATGGAGCCATAGAGGGCATTGTATTTTCCAAACTGATCGATATAATAGCCAAACCCCAGGGTAATCACTACCGAAAGAAAAGTTGCCAGTGTTCCTCCGGCCGAAATGAATCTCCATTTACTTTTTCGGGCAGGGCCCAGATAATAGAGAAAAGAGTAGGCAAAATAGAAAAGCGCCAGGATGACGATCCATTTTCCCAGCGAAATAAGATAATAGGTAAAGTCAACTTTCATGATGCCTTCTTTCACCAGAAAGTGAAGGATTTTTTGGGCCGAAGTAATCATCACAATGCCGGTGGTAACCATCAGGGTCATGATAAGAACCAAAACGAGGGCGACCACCCTGAGTTCGAGCCAGCTACGGGTGTCGCTTGTGTTAACCGATGCATTAAAAGCCTGGATCAGCGAAACAATCCCGTTGGTTGAGAAATAGAGTGCCGTAATAAACCCAAACGACAACAAGCCACTATGCCTGATAATCACAATCTCTTCGATGGTTTTATGAATATAGACATAAGCCGAAGCTGGAAAAATGGACTGGATCATCAGCAACATTTCACTCTGGAAATTTTTGATTGGGATAATGGGAATTAACGTGAAAATGAAGATGATCAGCGGGAAAAGGGCCAGGAAAATGTTGAAGGTCACTGCTGCAGCCCGGGTGTTTAATGCCCCGTTTTTAATTCCCTCATAAAAGATTTTGCCCACATCGTACAACGGGATTTTATCAAAACCGGGGATGGTTACTTTTTTAGCCCAGTCGAACAACGGATTGATCCAGTGTTCCATGGCATAATTGTACGCCTTTTTGAAAAGGCCTACGGCAATCGATACAATTTTTTTCTGAATATTTTCAGTTAGTTTGCGCTTCAATTCTTATCTGATGTATAAATGAAACTTCATTCATTGTTTTAATGAGAAAATAGACCCTGAACTTTCCGTTTTGGGTTTCCAGATTCCCAATGGCGTAGTTTGAATCACCTTTACCACCCTGGTGGATAACGGTAAATTTCTTGGGTTGGTATTTGCTAAAGAAATCACTGATCACCTGTTCGGCCTGCGATTTACTGCAAACGCTTTCGTTTTCAAGAACTACCAGCTCGACATTTTGATTGAAAAATTTAGCCAGTTTTGAAGCATTACCTGTTTTCAGGCTGGTAATAATCTCATCGGGTATTTGTGCCGACGCCGAAAAACCAAGTGCCATGATGGAAAACAGGATGAGTACGGTGTATTTTATTCTCTTTGTCATAACATTCACTTTTAAGTTTCATCCAGATATTATTCTGTGGAAATATTGAAAATACGGATAAAAACCGGTCTACCAACAACCAGTTCTCCGTTGTTCAAATTTAATTGTTTTTTTGAAAGGTAAAACAACAACAAAAAGCGTGCTACTTTTGGTTTGATTATTGCGTGGTAAATTTTGTAAATTCACATGTTGTTTAGCGATTGAATTTGACGAACATGAAGGTAACTCTATTGGAAGTTGGGAAAACCGAGGCCGATTATCTGAAAAAGGGAATCGACCTTTATCTGAAACGAATAGTGCATTACCTTCCTTTTAATGAGGTGGTTATTCCTTCGTTGAAAAAGACAGGGAGTTTGTCCGAAATGCAGCAAAAGCAGAAAGAAGGAGAACTGATCCTGGGCCAGTTAAATGCTACCGACGAACTGATCCTTCTGGATGAAAAGGGCGAGAAGTTTACTTCGGTTCAGTTTGCCCGGTTTATTGAGAAGAAAATGGTGGAAGGAAACCGAAACCTCGTTTTTGTCATTGGTGGACCTTACGGATTCTCACCCGATGTATATGCCCGGGCCCGCACGAAGATTTCGCTCTCGGAGATGACCTTCTCGCATCAGATGGTCCGGTTGATTTTTGTGGAACAGTTTTATCGGGCGATGACCATTTTGAAGGGCGAGCCCTATCATCACGAATAAGTTAACACAATAATAGGTTGAAATTGATCAAATACATACGGATTTCCTTGTTGGCATTCATCCTCTTCGGCTTATTGGCCGGGGTCTCGGAGAAAGTTTTGCTCAGCGAAAAGAACGGGATGAAGAGTATTGAAACATTTGTTGAGAATTTCAAAAAGAAGCAAGTTGAAACACAACAACTTGTTGGTGAAATTGTCACCAAAATCAATCAATCGGATCAGGATGGTGACTCCCTGATTTTTGAAAAGCTTTCTTACCTGAACCATCTGTTTGAAAAGAGGGAGATCTCGGTACTGGTTACCAGCGATCAGGGACCGGTTTATTGGACCGATAATGTCTCCAGCTTTTTCACCGAAATCAATTCGTTGAAAGAGGGAATGATCCTGCTGCCCAACGGCTGGTACTACCACACGGTTACTCCAGCCGGGAAATATACTGTTCACGGGCTGATTCTGATCAAACATAAGTACAAGTTCCGGAATGATTATTTGCACAACCGCTTTGCCGCTGATTTTTCTTTTCCCCGTCGTTTTGAAGTGATAAAGACGGCGGAAGCAGGTTCCTATCCAATTTTTGACCAGGATAACCATTACCAGTTTTCGATTAAGCCATCGGGATCGATTCCCTGCAAACACTCCCTTTTATTGATTCCTTTTTTCTTTTACCTGCTGTCGTTCATCGGGTTATTGATTATTCTGTACCGAGCCAATGCTCATTTGGGGCATCGGTACCCAATCGGGAAGAGTCTGTTGCTGCTGATTGCCTTGCTGGGAATCTATTTGTTGATGAACAGGCTGAAGATTCCTGAGTCGTTGTACCTGATCGGTTTGTTTTCACCGCAGGATTTTGCGTTTACTTCATTTTGGACATCTTTAGGAGAACTGCTTGTTTTTTCGGCTCTTCTGTTTTTCTGGTCAGTAACCTTTAGCCGTTCGTTCAATTTGTCCGAACAATGGAAAAGGAATGTCACAAAACGAAAAGTAGCGCTGTTGCTTTGCCTGCTGTTTTTGGCTGTTTGTTTTGTCTTTGTCAGGTTTATGATTTACAATCTGGTGATGAACTCAACCGTTTCGTTTGCGCTTTACCGGGTTGAAGATCTATCGATTGCCAGTATTTATGGTTTTCTGGTAATTGGGTTTTTGATTCTTTTCCTGTTCTTTATTTCGGTCAAAATGGTCAGTTTATTCCGGAAAGAACTTGTACTGAGAGAATATGCTGTTCTCGTTGTTGGGATTTTTGTTATTCTCTATTTTTCTCTTTTGCTGGCCGATCGCACAGGGGCTTTCCGATTGAGCTTTTTCTTCCTGATTGTTTGTGCCATAACGTATTTTGTCAATCAAAAAGGGGTGTTATCGCACCGCATGATTGTTCTGGTTATTTACGTGCTGGTGTTTACGTTGTTTGTATTGATCAACCTGAACCATTTTATCAATCTCCACGAAAGTAAGGTGCAGGAGACCATGGCCATCAACCTTTCAACCGAACACGACCCAACGGCCGAAGTATTGCTGAAAGATGTGGATGAGAGGATGATGGCCGATCCGCAGATTCCCGATCTATTATCCCGAAATGAAAATATGGTGGAGCGATACCTGATCAAGAAATATTTTGGTGGCTATTTCAGGGAGTACGATTTGCAGATCACGTTGTGCCGGGAAGAGGATTCCCTGGTTGTGAAACCCGACAATATCACGCAGCCCTGCTTTGCCTTTTTTGATGAAATGACCGAGAAAAGTGGCCTTCAGTTACAGGGAACCCATTTTTATTTTATGGAAAACACCTCGGGGAGGATTACCTATTTTGGCCATTTTGAATTTCTCTCGGCTACCAACCATCTGACAGGTATTTTTATTGAATTGAATTCGAAGCTTTTGTCGGAAGGTGTTGGTTTTCCTGAACTTTTATTGCCCCAGAATTCCGTCGAAAACCGGTTAAAGAATATTTTTTCGTTTGCAAAATACAACGGGGGCCAGTTGGTTGACCGGGGTGGTGATTTTACGTATGCGTTGTCGGTCGACGAATATCAGCTGGTCGATAAGCCCATTTCGTTCGATCGATGGGGTGGTTACGAACACTGTATCTATTGTTTCACAACCGGGGGGTATGTAATTGTAAGCCGCCGGGCCGACAGCCTGAGTCATTATTTAGTCTCTTTTCCCTACTTTTTTGTTTTCTTTTTCCTGATAGCTTTAATCTTAAGCTTTGCCTCCAAACCTTCGGGTCTCTTTGCTTCCCGGGAAAATTCGCTGCGGAATAAGATCCAGTTTTCAATTATTGGGGTCGTATTTGCTTCTTTGCTGATTGTTGGGGCAGGTACCATCTACTACATTGTTTCCCGTTACAATACCAGCCATCAGAAGGATTTGACCGAGCGGATCAATTCGGTTTCGGTTGAGCTGGGTAAACTTGCCGAAGATATCCGCACGGACGGGCGAACCGATGAGGGATACCTGAACAGTGAACTGATGAGCATTTCGGATGTCTTCCATACTGATATCAATCTGTTTGGGTTGGATGGCACGTTGCTGGCAACCTCACGGCCCGAGATTTTTGAAAAGGGATTAATATCGAGGCAGATGGATCATGTTGCCTTTCAGGAAATGAGCCTTTTTCATCCGTCGAGTTTTATGCAGAAGGAGCACATTGGCGACATGGAATACCTGTCGGCGTATGTTCCGCTGATTGACGAATCGGGCGAGAAACTGGCATACTTGAATTTACCCTATTTTGCCCGTGAGAAGGAGTTCCGACAGGAAGTGACCACGTTTATTCTGGCTTTCATCAACATTTATGTTTTCCTGTTACTGGCCAGTATTTTGGTTGCCTATTTCATTTCGGTCAACATAACCAATCCGTTACGGCTCATCCGCGAGAATCTTCAGAAAGTTCATCTGGGGAAAAACCCTGAACCAATTCAATATTATTCGAAAGATGAAATAGGGCTTTTGGTTTCAGAATATAACCACAAAGTTGAAGAACTGGCAAACAGTGCGGAGCTGCTGGCCCGATCGGAACGCGAATCGGCATGGCGTGAAATGGCCAAACAAATTGCCCACGAAATAAAGAACCCGCTCACGCCGATGAAGCTGAACATTCAGTTTTTGCAGCGGACCGATCCGAAAACCGACGAAAACTACAACGAAGTATTGAAGCGGGTTACCAATACGATTATTGAGCAGATTGATAACCTTTCGGCTATCGCTACCGAATTTTCCAATTTTGCCAAAATGCCCAAAGCAAAAAACGAAGTTTTTAATCTTTGCAACAAACTGGAGGAGATTGTTGGTCTATACAATTATTCCGGTGAATGCGAATTGGTGACAAGCTTTGAAGGTGCCGAAAAAATTGAGGTTATGGCCGACAAGGAACAGTTTTCGCGGGCTATGATCAATCTGATCCGGAATGCAATTCAGTCCATTCCCGACGAACGCAAGGGAAAAATCGTTGTGGAAATTGTGGATGAAAAAGAGAGTGCCCTTGTGAAAGTTTCTGATAACGGAAAAGGGATTCCCGAGCCGCTGAAAGATCGGATCTTTCTCCCTAATTTTACAACCAAATCGAGTGGGGCAGGTTTGGGCCTGGCCATTACCAAAAGCATTGTGGAGAACTTCAGGGGTGAAATCTGGTTCACATCCCAACCCGGCGAAGGAACAACTTTCTTCATGCGGATCCCCTTGGTGAAAAAATGAGATTCTGCCCATGGTGAAAGGTTTTCTCCTTTTTTGGGTTTATAGAGAATCAGTTATGACTCTTCACCCTCTTTCTATCGTTACCGTTTTTGGGGTTTCATCGCGATAAAATGTACCTATTATTCGGTTAATTCGTAATCTATGTCATCGGCAATAATTACCTAATATTGTCATTGCCAATGGTCATTTGTGGAGAAGGGGAATTTCTCCGGATTGAACCAGAAAAACTGTTGAATACGACTTATCGGAAGGGATGAAAAAAATGGTGAAAGTTATAGGTGGGTTTTTTTTAATTGGGTTTATTGCCGGAGGGTTTTTCCTGTCCTGTAAAATGGCTGGGAACGAAGATAAAGCCTGGGAGCAGGCTGCCCGGTTACAAAAACAGATTGTGGAACCGGCATTTAACGATCAGACTTATTCCATTCTGGATTTTGGTGCAATACCCGAAAAAGAGGGGTTTTCAACCAAAGCAATCAACAAGGCTATTGAAGTTTGCAGCCAGCAGGGTGGTGGAACCGTGCTGGTTCCCGACGGTATTTTTGCTACCGGTGCCATTGTGATGCGTTCCAATGTGCGGTTGCATTTGAGCGATCGGGCTGTTTTGTCTTTTTCGACCAACCCTGCCGATTATCTTCCGGTTGTATTGACCCGTTGGGAAGGCATTGATTGTTATAATTATTCTCCGCTTATTTATGCCAATAAAGCTGAAAATATTGCCATTACCGGGAAAGGGTTGCTGAAGGGAAATGCCACGACCGAAAACTGGTGGAAGTGGAAAGGGCGTAAAGAGTATGGTTGGGTTGAAAATGAACCGAGTCAGTTATTGCCCCATGCCCGGCCCAAACTCGATGAATTCAATAAGAAGAATGTTCCGGTTGAGGAGCGGGTAATGGGCGAAGGTTTTTATCTGCGGCCCCAGTTTATCAACTTCGTGAGTTGTAAAAACATCCTGCTTTCTGATTTTACTATTGAAAATTCTCCGTTCTGGATTATCCATCCATTGTTAAGCGAAAATGTAATTATTCGCGGATTGCACATCAACAGCCTGGGAACCAACAACGATGGCTGTGACCCTGAATCGTGCAAGAATGTGTTGATCGAAAATTGTTATTTTAATACCGGTGACGATTGTATTGCTATCAAATCGGGGAGAAACAACGATGGACTTAAGACTGTTCCGTCGGAAAATATTTATGTACGAAACTGTATGATGGAAAACGGGCACGGAGGGGTCGTTATCGGCAGTGAGATCTCCGGCGGCATACGAAATGTTTTCGTCGAAGGATGCGAGATGGACAGCCCGGAACTTGACCGTGCCATTCGGTTCAAAACCAATTCAAATCGTGGCGGGATTACGGAGAATATTTATGTACGTAACCTGAAAATCGGGCAGGTGAAAGAGGCAATTCTTCGTATCGATTGTGTTTACGATATTAAAAACGAAGGAACCGACACGTTGTATCCGGTCATTCGAAATCTTTACCTCGATAAAGTTCAGTGTAACAATTCGGCCTATGCCTTGTTTATTGAAGGAATTGAAGGGAAGGATTGCGTGTATGGCATCCACCTGAATAATTGTGATTTTAAGGGGGTTGTCAATGAGAACAGCATCCTGTACGCTTCCGATATTACCCTTGACGATGTGCTTATCAACGGAAAAAAATCAGGTAATTAAGAGAGTCTTCCCCGTTTGATCAGATACGATTGCAGTACATGGCGGAAGTCGTCGTTGATGTCGGCTTCAATAATATCGATGTGGTACTGGCCGCATTTTAGTTTCAACTCTTCGACATACGCTTTCATCATTTGCGCATATTGCCGTTTCAATTCCTGTGGTTTTACCCGGATGGTTTCCCCGGTTTCGAGATCGATAAACTTGTGAGGGCGGTTGGAGTAGACCAGTTCCTCTTCGTGCTTTTTATCGGTTACGTGGAAAAGTACGACTTCGTGTTTGTTGTAACGCAGGTGCTGGAGGGCGGCATAAAGTTCTTCCGGATCGGATGATTCGATCATGTCGGAGAAGATCACCACCAGCGAGCGTTTGTGAATGTTTTCTGCAATCTGGTGCAACACCGGAACCGCATTGGTCTCTCGTTTCAACCCAACATTTTCGGTTTTCAGCAGGTTTGAAAGGTTGTTGTAAAGCAGGTCGAGATGGACCGATGACAAACGGGCATTGCTGTGAAAATCTACTTTGTCGGAAAAGAGGGTAAGGCCTGAAGCATCGCGCTGGCGGCGCATCATATAAATGAGGGCTGCACTGCAATAGACCGAAAAAGTGAGTTTGTTCATCTGAAGCCCTTTCCCTTTGTTAAAGGGGAAAAGCATCGATGAGGAGGTGTCGATGACCAGATGGCAGCGGAGATTGGTCTCTTCTTCAAACTGCTTAACATACAATCTTTCAGTACGGCCAAACAATTTCCAGTCGATGTTCTTGGTCGATTCGCCCTCGTTGTACTGCCGATGTTCCGAGAATTCGACCGAGAAGCCATGGAAAGGACTCCGGTGAAGGCCGGTGATAAACCCTTCAACCACTTCTTTGGCAATCAACTCAAGGTTGTCAAAATCCTGAAACTCCTCCAGGTTGTGTAAATTGGTAATGTACTCCATGCAAAAAATGAAAGGCTGAAAATAGAGATTTTCAAACGTCTTACCAAGAAACCTCTGTTTTTTAACCTCAAATAACAATTCTTACTTAATGGTATCGGACCGTTCGCCGAACCAAACCACCGCATATCCTCCCAGAATGGCCCCGCCAATAGCTTTCCAAGTCACCTCTTTCCAGGTGTTGCGGTTCAGGATTAAATCGAGATGAGGTTCGGAATTTTCCCAAAGTTCAAGAGCTGACATGGCTGACATGGAGTCTGAACGGTAAGCAGCAATTTCATATCCATTGCCCTTATAAGAGGTTAGTTCACGCGGTTTATCCCACATGTATTGGGAATTTGTTTTGTCGGCCGTGTAGCAAAACGGTGTCCAGTTTCCTTTGTCGGACCAGCTGTGGATGTTGCATTCATCATTCAGCACGTAATTTTCACACAAATCGCGTACATGAGTTTCAGCAACGAGGTTCAGCGATGCCGATTCCGGGATTGCCGGAAGCTGGTGTTGTTGCCGGTAATGGTTGATTACCGCAACCAGCGAATCGGATGGGTTAATAGGTTCATCCTCTTTGCATCCTTCCAGAAGTGTGAAGGCCAAAGCAACTACGAAAACGAATCGGTTCATGCCAACGAATTAAAATCCAACTTCACCTCATCGAATGTTTCTTTTTGCACTAGAAATCAAGAAGTAAGCAACATATAGCAACAAATACCCAGCTTCCAGCATCGAGTATCGAACATCCTCGCTTTTGCTAAAGCTTCAGCTGTTCTGCAGTACTGTGCTTATATTCCTGACAAACCAATACCGGTAATTTTCCGGTAGAGATCCAGCGCATAAACATCCGTCATACCAGAAACAAAATCGACGACCGATTGGATTTGGAAATAGGCATCTTTTTCGCAGGGAACAAATTGTTGCGGGAAAAGTTTCAGCAGTTTTTTCCCGTATTTGCTTTCGTTGAGTACTGCATCGGTGAAATGTTGCAGCAGGGTGGTAATGATCCGGTAACCGGCCAGTTCAACTTCAACCACCGAGGAGTGGGAATAGATACGGTGAACAGAAACGTCGATTACCTCTTTCATGGCTTGGCTGGCGGTTGGTGGGAGGTGTTTGATCAGCGAACCCTCGAAACTCCCGTTCATAATTGAATCATAATTGACGATAAATGCTTCGACGCAATTTTTTACCAGCAGATTAATGATCCCGGCACGCAGGTAGGCAATTTGTTCGTTGGGATCGGTTACGTCGCGGAATGTCTTCGCGATTCCATCAAGTATCTGAGAATCTTCTTGCTCGTCATAGAAATTAAGGTAGAAGTTTTTCGTCTCTTTGTAGGAGAGGATTTTCAGTTTGTGGGCATCTTCAATGTCCATGATCTGGTAACAGATGTCGTCGGCCGCTTCGACCAGATAGACCAGCGGGTGGCGTACGTATTTCAGCGGAGAGTTGCTAACCTCAATCAGTCCAAGTTCGTTGGCGATGGCACTGTAAATTGCTTTTTCGCTCTGGAAAAACCCAAATTTATCTTTCTTGCCCGGTGCAACCGATTCGTAGGGATATTTTACAATGGAGGCCAGCATGGTGTAGGTGAGGGCAAAACCCCCTTCGCGCCGTCCGTTGAACTGGTGACTGAGCATCCGTAGGGCGTTGGCATTTCCGTCAAACGTAGTAAAATCGAATCGTTGGGCATCGGGGAGTTTGTCAATCAGTTTTTCCCCGGTTCCACTTTTGAAAAATTCCTTAATGGCATCTTCGCCCGAATGCCCAAAAGGTGGGTTTCCCAAATCGTGGGCCAGGCAGGCTGTTGCCACCACCGGGCCAATTTCGGTGATTAGCGGATGTTCAATTTCTTTCTTTAGGAGTTCAGCCGAAATCATGTTGCCCAGCGAGCGCCCCACACTCGAAACTTCAAGGCTGTGAGTTAACCGGTTGTGTACGAAAATACTGCCGGGCAGGGGAAAAACCTGGGTTTTGTTCTGCAACCGCCGGAAGGGTGAAGAGAAGATCAGACGGTCATAATCGCGCTGAAATTCAGTTCGTGATTCTTCGGTAATTTTGCCCGAGGATGGTTTTCCCAGCCTTTTTACGGAAAGTAGTTGCTCCCAATTCATAGCCTTAAAATTTGTGCCCTAAAGGTACAATTATTATATCCAAATTAAATTGAATTGCACTTGTGTTAAATTAACCGTTCAACTTCGATTAGATTGAATTGGATGATTTAATTTTGAATGTTGAAATTATATCATTAAAAGGCCATGAAACGGTTTTCTATCATTCTTCTGTTGATTTTATTGCATCCATTGTTACATGGGCAGACCATTACCGCGAAAGCAATGGTTGATTCTATTGATAATCCAACGATTGTTCCCGACACCTTAAAGTCGTTTCTGGTAAGGAATGATCCGCCTTTTCTGTTCAGTGCCAATTTAAATCATCGGGAGAGAACGTTTGGAAATAAAATCCTCAGGGGAAGTTTATATTCAATTGGGTATAACACGGTTATTTTGACTGCACTGGTTTTTGCTCCCGAGTCACTTAGCAAATGGGAAAATAAAGAGGAAAAGTTCAGCAAAAGTTCCATCCTTCATCAATACAAAAATGCCTATACCAAGCCGCCTGTGATCGATAAAGATTTGTGGACCACCAATTATCTGGGGCATCCATATCAGGGGGCTTTCTATTATAATTCGGTTCGTTCGCAGGGAGCCAAATTTTGGCAGGCTTCCCTGTTTGCCTGGGGGCAGGCTGTTTTGTGGGAATATGGCTGGGAAGCGGGTATTGAACAACCCAGTATTCAGGATTTGCTGACTACCCCACTTTGTGGAATTTTGGTTGGCGAAACTTTTAATCTGGCGACCCTTGCCATGAGCCGGCATGGTTTTACCTGGTATGAAATTGCGGCGGTTTGTGTGATTAATCCGGCGTATGCCATTAATAACCAGTTCAAATTCAATAAGAGAATTTTACCCAAGGATTAGTTATTGGGCAATTGGGTTATCTTCTCATTTTTTCCATAATCTCTTTGGGTGTCTTTTCAGGTGTTCCACCGTCGAATGGTGGCAGGGGGTTGTATTCCATGGCTAACTGAATTACCTGTGCGGTAACATCTCCTGCAATGAGGCTCACCAGAAACAAGGCCATGTCAATTCCGGCAGAAACCCCGGCAGAAGTGATGTATTTTCCATCCTGCACATATCTTTCCGACAGATCAGGAACAATTACATCATAGTTTCTCAGTTGTTTTTTGCGGCCCCAGTGCGAGGTGCATTTTTTCCCGTTAAGGAATCCGGCTTCGGCCAGCAACAATGATCCGGCACAAACTGAAATGGTCCATTGGGTTGTTTTGTCGATCTTTTTAACCCATTCGATAACAGACTGATCTTTAAGAACCACATCAATTCCAAAACCTCCGGGGATAAGAAGAATATCAGCCTCAAGAACTTCATCGATGGTATAATCAGCAGTGATTTTTAGCCCGTGGGAATCTGAGTAACATTTCTTCTCCGTTCCTGTAAGAAAAACTTGAGCGTTGGGTAACTTGGATAGCACTTCGTAAGGGCCAACAACATCAAGGGCCGTGTAATTGTCAAAAAGGAAGAGCACTATTTTCATGGTATTTGTTTTATAGAATGACAATCGATTTTTTTCCGTAAGCTAATTTTTTTCGGCTATAAATATCATATCGGTTGAAATAGCTCCATCGGGTTCAGGATAGCCCTGCCTTTTCAGTTCAATATTACTGAACCCGGTTTCCCTAAGTTTTTCGGTAAGATAATCGGCTTGATGATAATGAACGTATACTTCATTCGATCCGCTGAAACTGGTGGTTTCAAATCCCGAACGGTTGTCATCGCCTTCCATGGTGCTAAAATAGACCCATCCTTTGTGGTTCAGCAAATTGTACATGTCGGCTATCAGTTTGGCACACTCCCCGTTCGAAAGGTAAGGCATACAAAAACCGCAGACAATGGCATCAAATTTCTGTTCCAGTTTTCCGATGTTGCGGCAATCCATCAACATGAAATCAGCAGAGGGATTATTGGCTTTTGCCAGTTTCACCATCTCGGTTGAGAGGTCAATCCCAATGATTTTTAGGTTTGGTTTTCTTTTGAGAAAATAGGATGTGATGTTGCCCGGGCCACAGGCAATATCAAGAACTTTTGCTTCCGGGTTTTCGATTTTGTTTAGGAAAGCATTGTAGGAATCATGGTACAAATCCATATTTATGAATTTATCCTGAAATGCTTTGGCCGATTTATTATAGGTATCGATCGTGATTTGGTATTTGTCCATTAAGCTGTTTTTTGTTCGAAGTAATTATTTTTTTCTGAATTCTCATACGCAAGGGGATGAATGTCATCAGATAAAACATTTTTTTAAAATTGAGAACTTCGGGTGGGTAGGGATAACTGATAGTTTTTTAAATTTAGGCACTGCTAATTTTGAACGATAAACGATGTCGCATTTACCTGCTCTTATTATTGACCTTGCTCTAATTTTAGGAGCTGCCGCGCTGGTTACTTTGCTGTTTAAGCGATTGAAGCAACCGGTGGTTTTGGGCTATATCATTGCTGGTTTTCTGGTTGGGCCAAACATTCGATTGTTCCCAACAGTCGTTGAACCTGAAATTATCAGGACCTGGGCCGATATTGGCGTGATTTTCCTTCTGTTTGGACTTGGATTAGAATTTAGCTTTAAAAAGCTGCTGAAGGTGGGCGGTGTGGCTGGTCTTACGGCCATTATTGAAGTTTCCTGCACACTGTTGCTTGGTTATGGCGTTGGGAAGCTGATGGGGTGGTCTCCGATGGATTGTCTGTTTTTGGGCGGAATTCTTGCGATTGCTTCTACTACTATTATTATCAGGGCTTTTGATGAATTGGGCGTGCGGAACCAGAAATTTGCCAGCATTGTAACCGGTGTGTTGGTTGTTGAGGATCTGGTGGCGGTTTTACTTATGGTATTGCTTTCAACGGTTGCTGTTAGCAAGACTTTTTCAGGGGCTGAAATGCTCCGGGAAGTATTTAAACTGGCGTTCTTCCTGATACTCTGGTTTGTTACCGGAATCTTTTTTATACCAACCATCTTCCGTAAGATCAGGCTTTTGATCAATGATGAAACGTTGCTTGTTATTTCGTTGGCGTTGTGCCTGCTGATGGTGGTCTTTGCCACCTATGTTGGTTTTTCTTCGGCGCTGGGAGCTTTTATCATGGGCTCTATTTTGGCCGAGACCACCAAGGCCGAAAAAATTGAGCAGCTTACCCTATCGATCAAAACCTTTTTTGGAGCCATTTTCTTTGTGTCGGTTGGTATGCTCATTGATCCGCAGATGCTGATAAAACATGCTGTTCCCATTATTGTGGCTACGTTGGTTCTGCTGCTGGGCAAGCCACTCTTTGTAACGATTGGAGCTTTGGTTTCGGGACAGCCACTCAAAATTGCTGTGCAGTCGGGGATGAGCCTTTCTCAAATCGGTGAATTTTCATTTATCATTGCAGGTTTGGGGTTAAGCCTGAATGTAACCAGCGATTTTTTATACCCGGTTGCCGTAGCGGTATCGGTGCTTACTACATTTACCACCCCGTACATGATCCGGTTGTCAGAACCCTGGTATACGTTCCTGGATAGAATTTTACCGCCCAGGATCAAAAATACGTTGAGCCAATACAGTGCAGGGGCACAACATATTACCGATGTAAGCGATTGGAAAAAAGTCATAAAGGCCTATTTTTTGAATGTGGCTATTTTTTCCGTAATCATCATCACCATTATTGTTTTAAGCACACAGTATCTCTCTCCATTGTTCTCGCGATTTGGCTGGCACGATGCCATTACTGCCGTCGTAACGTTAGCTGTGCTTTCGCCTTTTTTATGGGCCCTTGCTTTTCGCAGGCCACAACGGCAGGCTTATGCCAATGTGTGGATGAATAAAATCAAAAGGGGACCATTGGTCATGTTGCAGATTTCGCGAATCTTGTTGATGATCATATATATTGGTTTTTTGTTGTTTCAGTTGCTTTCACTCACCGCGGCTTTTTGGGGCGTGATTATCTCCTGTTTGATTCTTGTCCTTTTCTCGGGAAGGATCCGGAAATTTTATGGAAGAATTGAATCGCGATTTTTGTCCAATTTTCATGAACGGGAGGCGGAACTTTTGGCCAATAGCGTAATTGCTCCATGGGATAACCACATTGTCATTTTTGAGATCAGTCCAAGGTCCCCGTTTGTGGGAAAGACCTTACAGAGTTCGAAGATCAGGGAGAATTTTGGCGTTAACATCATGGTGATTGAGCGGGGTGATTATGTTATTAATATTCCTGGAAGGAATAATCATCTGTACCCTCACGATAAAATTTCGGTACTGGGAACCGATGAGCAGCTTGAAAAATTCAGGGCCTACCTTGAGTCATCGGCCAATAAACCCTGCTGGGAAGAGGAGCGGCAAAACGTCTCACTGCACCAGTTCCGAATCCGGGTTAATTCGCCACTCGAGGGGAAGACGATTTTTGATTCAGGCATCAGGGAACGATCTCATGGCTTGATTGTTGGCGTTGAACGGAACGGAGAACGAATCCTGAATCCGGAATCGGATTTTACCTTCGAAGTGGGCGATTTGGTCTGGATTGCCGGAAATGACCAGCTGATCCAGAAAATCTTCAGGGAGCTGGACGATCAGGCTTGAAACATCACCATCGTTATTCCCCGATGAAAAGCCTTTTGCTGGAAAATTCAGGATCGCAGGTTAGGTTGACCTTCAATTTTCTAAAACCGGCTTCATCGCCAGGTGTGGGTATGTGTGTGGTATGAACTTCGCAGCCACTCAGTTCATTCAATTTTTCCAATGCCATTTGAGCGGCCGGGTTCGATAAAGCTCCTATCGATAGCACAATGAGGGTTTCTTCCACATCGAGGCTGACCATTTTGCCATTTAGCAGATCTTTTTTCAGATGGGTTACCGAATCGATAATGTTTTGGGGTAGAAGCTGCAGGTTGTCGGGGAGCCCGGCCAGGTATTTGGTTGCATTTAAAATCAGGCTGGACGAAGCATGAAGCAGTGGGGAGTTCTTGCCCGTAATAATGGTGCCGTCGTGCAGTTCGATGGCCGAACCGCAGAAAATACCGGCATTCCCTTTACCCGATTCTTCCGCATCTTTTGCTGCTTCGCGGGCCGGGATTACCACTTTGCGGTCTTCTTCTTTCGCGCCCACTTTATTCATGATCTCAATTGAACGATCGAGGGTATCTTTATTGGAAAGTCCCATGGCATAATCGACCCCGGATCTGAAATAACGCCGGATGATTTCCTGATGGGCAGCTTCCGAAATGATGCGGTCGTCGGCAATACCAGCGCTTGCACGGTTCACGCCCATGTCGGTTGGAGACTGGTACATCGACTCTCCGCCGGTGATTTTCTCGAGAATTCTTTTCAACAGGTGAAAAGCTTCAATGTCGCGGTTGTAATTCACCACTTCTTCGTTGTAGGCATTCAGATGATGAATATCGATCATGTTTTCATCCTTCAAATCGGCTGTGGCCGCTTCGTATGCGATGTTTACCTTGTGGTTCAGTGGTAAATCCCAGATCGGGAAGGTTTCAAATTTGGCATATCCGGCTTTTACCCCTCTTTTATATTCGTGGTACAGATTGCAGAGGCAAGTGGCAAGTTTACCGCTTCCGGGGCCCGGACCCGTTACAATCACGATGGGTTTGGTGGTTTTGATGTATTCGTTTACACCGTAGCCTTCATCGCTGACAATCAGATCGACATCGGTAGGATAACCTTTGGTTGGATAATGGAGGTACACTTTAATCCCCCGCCGTTCGAGTTTGTTTTTGAATGCGGTAGCCCCAGGCTGGCTCTGATAGCGGGTAATGACAACCGCGGTAATGTTGATGCCCCATTCCCTGAAATCGTCAATACTCTTCAACGCATCAATATCATAAGTGATTCCGAAATCAGCTCTGACTTTGTTCCGTTCGATATCGCCGGCATAAATGCAGAGGATGACGTCTATCTGGTCCTTCAATAACTGAAGGAGACGCATCTTCACATTGGGATCAAAACCCGGCAAAACCCTGGCGGCATGAAAATCGTACAAAATCTTTCCTCCAAATTCAAGGTACAGCTTGTCGTTAAAACGGTTTACCCTTTCGAGAATTGAGGTGGTTTGTTCGCTAAGGTATCTCTCATTGTCAAATCCGATACGGTTCGAAAATTTTATCTCGCTCACTTTTAGATGTTTTTCAAAATGGATATTAAGGCTCAATTTTAGTGATTTTTTTAAGCTCTGAAGTGATTTTTTTGCCGTTTTGAGGGAAAAAGTGATAAAAAAATGGGGAAAAGGAAGGAATTTTCACGATAAATCAGATTTCACCGAAATTTCTGAAAAAGGAAATTCTCTTTAACCCTGAATTCTACGATCCGGCCAATCAGTTCATAAGGGATGGGTTTATTGAGCGGAAACTGTACTGAACCTTTGCCCTGCTTATAGGCCGAAAGCTCACCGGCAAACTCGGAATGACCTGTTGGTGTGGCATAAAATCCAATGTGGTTTTTGAATCCGGCGAAATAGACCAATGGCTTTCCATGCGTTTTGTAGGCTGGCATTCCATACGAAATACTTTCGACGGCATCGGGTGCTTTTTCCCGGATTACAATTCTGATTTGGGTTAAGATTTCCTCTATTTCGGGAGGAAATGAATGGATGTATTCTTCGACGGTTTCCATCGTTCGCTAATTTGAGAATTTTAAAATACAGAATTCTAATAACATAGATGCAAGTTATAAAATTGTGGAACGGTAAAGATGGAGAATGATGTTTTTTTCAAGCGGTTTTCTCTACTTTTGAACTACTAAACTACATAAGTCTTATGAATGCAATGTATTTGGTAATTGCAGCGTTGGTCGTTTTTGCGCTAGCTTACCGTTTTTACTTCAGCTTTATCTGTGCAAAAGTTTTGACCCTGGAGCCATCGAGAGTTACTCCGGCAAACCGGTTGTACGATGGACAAAACTATTATCCCACCAACAAGTGGGTTCTTTTTGGTCACCACTTTGCGGCGATTGCCGGTGCAGGCCCGTTAGTAGGCCCGGTGCTGGCCGTGCAGTTCGGGTATTTTCCCGGGTTCATGTGGATGTTGATTGGAGCTGTTATGGCCGGAGCCGTTCACGATCTGGTGCTTTTGACTGCTTCGATTCGCCATGATGGAAAATCCATTGCGGAAATTGCAAAAACCGAAATCAGTAAATTGAGTGGTGTAACGACTTCAATTGCCGTGTTAATCATTATTGTGGTTGCGTTGGCAGGTTTGGGACTGGTCGTAGTGAATTCGCTTTCCGAAAGTTCGTGGGGGACATTCACCATTGCTGCGACGATTCCCATTGCCCTGATCATGGGTGTTTGGATGGGCAAGATCAGGAAAGGGAAAATGATTGAGGCCACTATTTTCGGGGTTCTCATGCTATTCTTTGCCGTAATTTACGGTCGTTATATTCCCGATTCACCCATTGCATCGTGGTTTACTTTCAACCACCATTCGTTAACCATTTTGCTTGCTTTATATGGTTTTCTGGCGTCGGTATTGCCAGTATGGCTTCTGCTTTCGCCGCGCGACTACCTTAGCTCGATCATGAAAATTGCGGTAGTAGCCATGCTTGCCCTTGGGATTATTGTGGTGGCTCCCAATTTGAAAATGCCAGCTTTTACCCTGTTTACCCATGGCGGGGGCCCGATTATACCCGGAACCCTTTATCCCTATTTGTTTATTACCATTGCGTGCGGGGCGATATCTGGTTTTCATGCACTGGTAAGTTCCGGAACGACACCTAAAATGCTGATGAACGAGCGGGATATCAAGTTCATTGGCGTTGGTTCAATGCTTATCGAAGGGCTGGTTAGTATTCTGGCGCTGGTAGCTGCTGCCAGTCTTTTGCCTCTCGATTATTTCATGATCAACGTTTCGCCGGAGAAATTCCAGCATATTTTGCCTCAGCTTCAGGCGATGGGTTTTACCGATTCGAACATTACGGAACTTTCTTCCGAGGTTGGTGAAAAAATTGTTGGCCGTACCGGTGGTGCGGTATCGCTGGCTGTAGGAATGGCTCAGATCTTTTCTTCCATTCCCGGAATGAAGGGTTTGATGTCGTACTGGTACCACTTCGCTATTATGTTTGAAGCGTTGTTTATCCTTACTACCATTGATGCCGGTACCCGTATTGCCCGTTTTGTTTTGCAGGAAGCGATGGGAAAAGTATACAAACCGTTTGGACGCACCAATTGGTTGCCTGGGAACTTGCTGGCCAGCGGGATCATTGTATTTGCCTGGGGTTATTTTATCTATTCGGGGACCGTTGCGACGATCTGGCCTATGTTTGGCAGCGCCAATCAGTTACTGGCCACCATTGCCCTGGTGGTTGGAACCAGTTACATTATTAATCAGGGGAAAGGAAAATATGCCTGGATAACCATTTTGCCCATGGCTTTTGTGGGGATTACCACCCTTACCGCTGGATTTCAGAATGTGATGAAAATTTATCTGCCGCAGGCCATGGAAGCCAAGACCCGTACGCAGGGAATCATTAATACCTCTTTGACTGTCATTATCGTAATCTGCGTGTTCATCATCCTGATCGATGCTGTTCCAAAGTGGATCAGAAGTTTGAAGGATCAAAAAGCGTTGACTGTTCAGAAAAGAATAGTCTCATAAGGCAAAGAATTATAATTGTTAGTGTTTGATTAATCGTTGGGTGATAGATTTTTGTCCCTTAATTAATTATTCCCTTTTGGAATAATTATTTTCTTATCTTTGCAGAAACAAGTGAGATGAGTGAAGTTACAATAAAAAATTCGGGTGCTACTTTTACACCTACTGAATTAGCTGATTTTCTTTCTGATAGATTAATTTCAGAACTTGATCAGCATGCAGAAACTTCATATACTATTCTTGATCCGGCCTGTGGAGAGGGAGAACTTTTGACCTCAATCACCAGAAAATTAAAAGCTTCACAGATTAGTTCCAAGCTTAACATTAAAGGTTTCGATACAAATATTGACTATTTAATAACTGCCAGGTCAAATCTATCTGATTTTGTTATTGAAGTTGATATTCAGAATCAAGATTTCCTTAGCACTCAAGGGGTTTGTGTTGAACCTTTGAATTTATTCAGTCAGAATGTTAGTGAGGAATATGCCGATATCATTATTGCAAATCCGCCTTATGTCAGGACACAAATACTTGGTGCTGAGAAAGCTCAGGAAATAGCAAAGCGATTTAATTTAAAAGGACGTGTTGATTTGTACTATCCGTTTTTAATCGCAATGACAAATGTCTTAAAGAAAGGCGGTTTAATTGGTGTGATTACATCCAATAGGTATTTATTTACTAAAAGTGGCGAATCAATACGGAAATTTTTGCTTGAAAACTATGAACCTATTGAGGTTATTGATTTGGGAGATACAAAAATTTTCGATGCGGCTGTTTTACCGGCAATTTTTATAGGTCGAAAAAAAACAAACAAGAATCAACTTTCCGGACCATGTAAGTTTGCTAAAATCTATGAAGAGTTAAATGGAATTGACAAACCGGTTTTTGCTGCCAGTTCTTTGTTTGAAATATTAAACACTAATAAATCAGGTGTTTATTCGATTAATGAACGAAAATATAATTTTTCAGTAGGCTTGTTGAAACACGCACCCAATAAAGCAGATATCTGGCAAATGACCAATCCTGAAGAAAATAGATGGATTGAACAGATTAATAAAAATACTGCATTCCTCATAGGAGATAAATTTAAGGTTAGAGTGGGTGTTAAATCCTGTGCTGACAATGTTTTTCTTAAACAAAACTGGGATAACGAGCCATATACTCCTGAAGTCGATTTGTTTAAAAAATTGATTTCACAAGAAAATATACAACGTTGGTGTTTTTCTTCCGAGAACGACCTTAAAATATTGTATCCACATTATTCTAAAAATGGTAAAAGACTAGTAATTAATCTCGAAGATTATCCAAATGCTAAAAAGTATTTTGAAGCAAACAAAGAGCAATTAGAAGGCCGTAAATATTTAATTGAAGCTGGACGAAACTGGTATGAAATGTGGGTTCCACAAAATCCTGGATTCTGGTCTTTACCCAAATTGGTATTCCCAGACATAAGTGTAGATGCCAGATTTTATTATGATGAAAATGGATCCGTTGTAAATGGCAATTGTTATTGGATTGTTGCTCAATCTGAACAAGAAAAAGACTTATTGTTGTTGATTCAGGGCGTGGCAAATTCGGATTTAATGGCCCAATACCATGACTTATGTTTTAACAACAAGCTATATTCCGGTCGAAGAAGGTATTTCAGTCAGTATATCGAGAAATATCCAATTCCAAATCCCAACAAAAATAGTTCTAAACAGATCGTAGCGGTTGTAAAAACACTTAACGAATTATCAGCATTAAATCAGGATGTTACTGAGTTGGAAGCCAAACTCAACGATTTGGTGAAAGAGTCTTATGGTTTCTAAGGATTATAAACACTCATTCCTTCATAAGAATTAAAAAAACTCATCGGAATTGAGCGTTGGCATTTATAACTGACATCACTAACGTATGTAAATATTTCGCCAAGTTTTTCTCCGGGTGCAAGAATAATACCTTCTATTACATTGGTTTCTGGGTTAGTCAATGCAATTAAATATCGAACGTCAAATGTTGTTAAGTTATTTTCAGCGGCAACAACTTCTTCTTTTTCAGGAGTAAACCGACCTAAATCAACAGTTTGTGTATCTTGAACTTTTACCTCAAGCAATTGATTTGGAATGTCGGGAAAACCACCAACTAAATTTGCATTGTCCTCCATTTTGTAGCCCAAAAGGTCAAGTGTCATTCGTTCAAGTGCTTGTCCTCTGTTTTTTGTTGCTGAATTATCCAGTTTTTTACCTATAAGTATTTTTGCAACCCGTTCTGCCAATAATTTAATCGAATACAAATTTTGGATGCTCGGTTCATTAGCCATTAAATCATCAGGTTCTTTATAGGTATCAGTGATTAAATAAGTCAACTTTTTCGAATCTGGGAAAGATAAAATCCTTGATTCACTTGTGTAAATCTGATTACGGGCTTTATTGGAAATTAGCAACTGATGTTTAATTGTTGGCTTGCCAAATTTACCAAAATGAGTTTCGATGTATTCTGCTGTAAGTATGACAATTGAAGAAATAATATTTTTCTGAAGATCAATTTTGACAAATAGGTATCTTACATCATCACATTTCAATGCGTCTCCGGAATCGTATCTTATCAAAACCGTTTTGCAGTTTGGTATCCTATTCCATACTTGCAAATTATAGGACTCTCCGCTTGTTACAGTGTATGAATCAATCAACTCCCGAAGCATCTTTGGGACTCCTTTTTTCCTGGGTGGAACAATTTCGTATTCTCCAGCTTTTGCGCCTTCGGGGAGTCCATTTTTAAAAAGTTCACTGGAAATAAGTTTTCTAATATTGGCTCCGTCAGTTCTGGTCTTACCTGTTAGTTTAAATTCTTGACCAATAAGCTCTTTAAGAAGTTGAGGTAGTTTTGTAATATCTGTTAAAAGCTTAGGGGATTTTGGTGGAATTTTAAATGCGTCATCCATGATTCTTCATTTTACTGATTCATAATCAGGAATAAAGAAAGTTATGGGTTGATTATAAAATTTGGCTAATTCAAGTAAAATTAAAAAGTCAACACGTCTGGCTCCATTTTCAATCTTTGATAATTCACTTTGTGATACAATCTTACTATCTGAAACTTGCTTTTGCGAAAGTCCAGATTGCTCACGAGCTTCAATCAATCTGCTTGAGAGGAATCGTCTCTTCTTACGATAATCATTTCTGTCCATAATATTCAATATTCCAATTAGCAATATTAAAAAGAATGATTTGGTATTCCTTTTTGGAATACTTTATTGATTTCAAGGTTTTGTCAAATGAAAATTCCTTTTTTTGTAGGACATTTTTTTACTTGAACACAAAGAGAGAGGATGACTTGTTGTCAGGTCAACCTCTCTTTATATTATTTAGAATTCAATCTTGTAGCTTAATACCGGAAGAATAACTGTTGCCTTCGAGCTTTCAACTTTATTGGTTTTCATGTTGTAGAAATCCTCGTAAATTTCAGGGGTTCCCAGTGCGTTTTTCAGCTGAAGCGCCCAAACACCCGAATGTTTTTTCTTGTTGATGCGATAAGTAACGGTCAGGTCGAGATTATACCTTGAGGGCAACTGGTCTTCAAACGCTTTCGAATTGTCATAAACAACCTTCTTAGCCTGGATCGTTTTTTCTGTGTCGATAGGGTTGATGCGTTCGCCACCCGAGTAGTTCAGCCGGGCATTCAAACCCAGGATGTTGTTGTTTTTCAGAAAAAATTCCTTACCAATCAGGAAATTAACGACAAAGCCTTTGTCGTAACGGGTGTTGCGCCAAACTCCGTCGTCGCCTTTGTATTTTGAGTCGAAAATGGAGGTGGTAAACAAATAGTAATAATTATTGTTCAGAAAACGTTCAAATGTGAGATCGATTCCCATGTTTCTACCTGAGCTGTTGTTGGCCAGTCGATTGCGGAAACCCCAGTCTTGTTTGAAATTGATGAACGAGTATGAACTGTCCGGTATTCCGGGGACGTTATACAAATGCTGGTAATAAGGTTCAATTTTTAAATGCAGGTTGTCGTTGATGCGCCAGTCGTAGCCCAGGACAAAATGGTGGGCATGTGACAGTTCCAAATCTTTATTCGGGTATTCGGTTTTACCGTTTACATTTTTTCTGATCAGGTAAAACTTCAGTTCTTCCAGTTGGGAATGTTTTCCATAACCAAATGTCAACGAGTGGTTTGGAAGAAAGTTCCATTTGATGCTTGCCCGCGGGTCGATGGAAAAATCATTGTTCAGGGCAAAATAGCTGGCATTCACTCCGGCATTGATCGAGAGGGTTGGTGTAATATCGTATTTCGATTCGATATAGGCATCGGCATATTGGCTTTGACCGTCTTCTTTCACATAATTCTGATAGGTTTCAAGATGATTATCATCGGTAACACCCGACATATCGAGGCTGTAGAGCATTTCACTAAAATTAAATCCTGTTTTAATGGTCGCTTTTGAACTGATTTTATGGTTGATGAATGAACTCAGGGTAATTTTGCTGTTGTTGTCAACAAAATCGCCATAAGGTTTTTCTTCGAGGTTGTTATCGAGTGAGGTGAAATGGGTTGCATTATTGGTAGCCGAAGCGGCAAGGGTTGAATTCATGTAGGTTTTTTTACCCAAAATAATCTTGTGGGTCAGGCCAATGGCGCCCATGTTCAAATCCCAGTCGTAGTAAATTTTGTCCCAGTTGGTTTCCCATTTGGTCGAATCGCGATCATTTTGTTCCTGGTTATCGTCCATGCCACCAATTCCCCAAAGGGAAAACGTCCCAAACTTTTTTGTGGGGAAATTGAGTTTAAACGATAGGTCCTGGTATTGGGGTATTTGGGATACGTCATCGGGCAATATGTTCAGTTTTTTGACGAGTCCGAAGGTCGAGTACCGGTAATTGAACAGGTACGATGCGTTTTTGCCTTTACAGAAAGGGCCTTCCGATGCAAAATCAATACCCAGCAACCCAAGCTGAAATGTGCTTTCGCGTTTGTCGCTGTTCCCGTTGCGGAGTTTCATGTCGAAGACTCCGGCCAGGGCGTTGCCATATTCTGCGGGGAAAGCTCCGGTGAAGAAGTCGGAGGTTGACATGAGCTGGCCACTGAAAATGGTAACCACTCCACCTCCGGCCACATTTCCGCCGGCAAAATGGTTCGGATTGGGGATTTCGACACCTTCGAGCCTCCACGACAACCCTTTGGGCGAATTTCCCCGGATGATGATGGCATTATCCTGGATATTGCCAACCGAAACCCCGGCAAAAGCCGAAGCCATTCGTGCCGGATCGTCCAGCCCTCCGGCATACCGGCGGGTTTCTTCAACCGTAAAGGTTTTTGCACTGATCGATGCCATGGTGTTCAGCGGTTTGTCTTTGTTGGAATGAGCTTTAATGGTCACTTCGTCAACCTGGCTAACCGATTGTTTCATCCCGGAATTCAGAATAGTTTCCTTGCCCGATGAAACGAGAACTTCCGATACAATGACCGGATCGTAGCCAATATAATTAATCTGCACATTATAACGACCAACGGGCACGTTCGGGATTTTAAATTTTCCATTCACATCGGTCGATGTTCCCAGCAGAGGATTGGTGCCCAATACGGCAACTGTAGCTCCTATCAATGGTGTTTTGGTTTCGATGTCGGTGATTTCTCCTTTCACCGTTTGGGTAATTTTTTGAGAAAAAACGTTTTGTGTAATCAAAAGGAGAAGCACAAACGTAATTTTTGTGATTGTGGTTGGTTTCATATAGCTATTTATTTATCGGGAAAAGACAGTCGTATATCAGAGGAGTTGCTCTGGTGAAAAAAAATATAGAAAACGCTCCCATGTGTGAACCAACGTGCGGTTTGGTTGTTTGTTAACAAAAAATAAGAACTATGAGAAAAAATATACTTTTGATAATGCTTGTTGCAAGTACCCTAATGGTATCGTGCCAGCAAAAAAAGATAACAGAGAAAACGCTTCAATATTTTCAGACCAATAAAGGGGAAACGGGAATGCCGCTTGAAATCCGGTTTCTTCAGGGGAAACAGCATAACCACCCGACCTTTTCTTTCTGGATTGAAGATCTCGAAGGAAACTACATCGAAACGCTGTATGTTACCGAATATTTGGCCAAAGGTGTATATGGACACGGGGCGCTGGGTGTTGGGAAATGGGATTCAAAACCAGGCCCTGCTGAACGTCCTTCCACGTTGCCTTACTGGTTGCACAAATGGAAGGGAAATGCCAGCCGTAATGCTGTTTTGCCATCTCCGGAGTCTCCTGTTCCGGATGCAATCACCGGCGCAACCCCTCCGGGCGATTTTGTGCTCGAAACGGTTGCAAAAAAACCGTTGCCTGTTCAGTTCCGGCTGATGATGGAAATTAACCAGACATGGGACTGGAACGAATACTGGAACAACAATTTATATCCCGATGATTTCGATTACAAAATATCCTGTCAACCGGCGTTGGTTTATTCGGTCGTGGTAAATAGCGATCAGGCGGGAAAAGATTTCTACCTGAATCCGATTGGACATTCGCATTATTCAGGGAAAGATGGGGAGTTGTATACCGACATTTCGACGCTCACCACGGCAAAAGAGATCGTTGGAAAAGTGTGTGTGAAGATCAGGAAGTAACCTTTAAAATTGTTAAAAATGAAATATTTATATACGATATTAATCCTTTTCATGAGCTTTTTTGCTGTCGCTCAAAACGGGGTGGTGAAAGGCCGGGTGGTTGATGCAACTAACAATGAGCCATTGCCTTTTGTGAATGTTGTGGTGATGGGAACAACCATCGGAACAACATCCGATATGGATGGCAAATTTCAGATTTTTGGACTTCAACCCGGTTTTATTAAGCTTTCGGCATCTTTTGTTGGGTACAACACGGCTATTTCGGGCGACATTGAAGTGAGCAATGCCAATGTGTCAAACATCGAAATTTCATTGCAGGAAACAAAAACCGAGATCACCGAAGTAACGGTTAAGGCCAGCCCTTTCCGGAAAACAGAAGAGAGCCCGGTTTCGCTGAGGAGCATTGGCGTGAGTGAAATCGAAACGAATCCTGGTTCAAACCGCGATATTTCGAAAGTGATCCAATCGTTTCCGGGGGTTGCCTCTACTCCGGCTTACCGCAACGATGTGATTATCCGTGGTGGTGGACCTTCGGAGAGTGTTTTTTATCTCGACGGGATTGAGGTGCCCAACATCAACCACTTTGCCACGCAAGGCGCTTCGGGTGGGCCGGTTGGGATTATCAATGCCGATTTTATCCGCGAGGTGAAATATTATTCGGGAGCATTTCCGGCTAACCGGGGAGATGCGCTGAGCGGTATCCTGGAGTTCAACCAGGTAGATGGGAACAGCGATCGGACCAAATTTCAGGCTACACTGGGAGCATCCGAAGTCAGTGCAACTTTCGACGGCCCGATCAGTGAAAATGCTTCTTACATTGTTTCGGTGCGCCGTTCATACCTTAAGTTTTT
>Ga0116170_10000648_pt1 | contig 36575 bp, 47 predicted proteins | sample AD_JPNHW1_MetaG_FD_89797 | JGI IMG/M metagenome (GOLD analysis project Ga0116170, IMG submission 89797) | Active sludge microbial communities of municipal wastewater-treating anaerobic digesters from Japan - AD_JPNHW1_MetaG | ecosystem: Engineered > Bioreactor > Anaerobic > Digestate | place... | reverse complement strand
CTGAAAGGAAATGCTTATAACCGTTTGAATCAGAGCCACGGGCAAGGTGAATTAAATGAAGTGCGCGCTGTGTCTTGTTGAGAAGGAGACGGTCCCAGTCAAGCTCAATTTGGCCACTATCCATGGACCGAAGGATGAAACGTTCAATATTTGCAAGGAGTGCCTCGACCTGGCACATCAGGCCTATCTCGATAAGGATTTTCTCGCTATCAAGGCTGGGTCCGGAGCTGCGCCTCACGGAGCGCACGGGGATGCGCACGGAGCGCATCATTAAAAATCCCCAAATCCATTTTCTCATAGAGCATGTTACTGATCCTCAGCGAAGAGAAGGTTAGGGGCCTCTTCTCCACCTGCCGGAAGGAATGCGATGTCCTCGTCGCCCTCTTTGAAATGGTCATACCCAACTGGAATGAGGTGGAATACATTCTGGAGGGCAGGCCGCGCATGGGTGCCGATGGATGGCAGGCGGTCTACGATCTCTTCTGCAAGTTCAATGAGGATCACCCGGGAGAGAGCATCCTTCCCGGAGGGCTATGGCTCTCCATGGGCTTTGAGAAGGACGGGAGTCTGGATGCCTGGCAGGTGGACTGCTCTGATCTGAAATTCGCCTTAAAAAATGGATAGTGAATCCCTTTTTTTCTGCCGCAGTTGGTTTGAGGACTATACCAAAGGAATTCATTCTCTGGATAATGAGACTGAAGCAAATATAAAGATCAAATTTGCACATACCGATCGCGTCCGCGAGAACATCATAATTATCGCCCGTACTCTGGAAATGAATGAGGGCGACCTGAATCTGGCGCAGGCGATTGCCATCCTGCACGATGTGGGTCGATTCGAGCAGCTGCGAGATTTCGGCTCCTTTGATGATCGGAAAACTCTCGATCATGCTCTGCTCGGCCTCAAGGTCATGAATCGGTCGAAGGTTCTTTGCCGCCTGCCGAAAAGAGATCGGAACCTGATCAGAAGGAGCATCTGGAATCACAATAAGTACAGGATACCGGATAGCGAAAAAGCCGAAGTTGCCCTTTTCTCAAAGCTGATCCGAGATGCCGATAAGCTTGACATACTGGGAATTGTTGCCGAGCACTTTGAAAGCAGAGATCATCATCCAAACCGGGCACTCGATTTCGGCCTGGCCGATGAGCCGCAGCTGACGCAAAATCCAGTATCCTATATCTTGCAGGAGAAGATGGTGAAAATTGATGACCTCAGGACTCTGGGCGATATGCGCCTATTGTATTTGAGCTGGATCTTTGACATCAACTTTCCCGCTACCTTTGTTGCCATAAAAGAGAGGAACTACCCGGAGAAGCTGCTCTCCGGCATTTCCGCGCAGCCGGAAGCTTTCCGGATAGAGGCCTTTCTGCGGGCCTACCTGGAAAAGAGATGCATGAATCCCATTTGAAATATATAGTAAGCTGAACCAAAAGCTATCTGAATTCAAAACAATCTGCAGATACCAAAAGGAGAGTGTGGTATGAGAAAACTGCTAATTTCATCTCTAATCATCCTTGCCCTGGTGGCAAGCATTCAGTCCCTGGGAGCTATTATGATCAGCCAGGAAAACGGCATGACGATCCTGGCCAACTTCACCAGCAATTCGGCCAACCAATCGGATACGAACACCACTATCAATGAGACTGCCGATAACCAGACACAAGCAAACGAAACAGCAACCAATGCCAAATCCGGGCTGTGGAGTTGGGGCAAGATTCCCATAGGCTATGAGCTGGATAAAAATGGCACTTTGAACCGCATGATCGATGAAGAGTGGAAGCCGAGCATCTGAAATGGTGAAACCTAAGATGTCGGAGCGTAGAGTCGGCAAAGGAATAATGCTCATTGCAGGAGTAATCGCTCTGCTCCTGGGATGGCATTTCTTTTCTGGAGGCTCATCAGCCGGGCAATGGACGGTGTCCGATGAAGGAGTTCTGGATTATGAGGTATCTCCGCCTCAATATAACCTGAGCCCGCCCGAGGATGACGGGAATAGCACCATTTCCGCAGTTTCATTTCAAAGCCGCGGCGCGAATATCGCAGCGCTCCTGAGAATTCCGCGATCAGGATCGACCGGAGAAAAGGTGAATGGAAGCATTCCAGGAATTGTGCTCCTGCCAGGCGCGACAGTCAGCAAAGAAAAGGAGCAGAAGCTGGCGAGGCGCCTGGCTGACGGGGGATATGCCAGCATCACCCTCGACCAGAGAAATCTGGGGGGAATCGATCCGAAGACCGATCTGCAGATGTTCTTGAAAAACGAGGAGCCGACAGAACATAAGATGGTCTATGATGCTCTGGCAGCCGGGCAGATACTGCGCAGCCGGACCGAGATTGACCCGGCGCGCATCATCTATGCCGGGGAGAGCAACGGCGGTCGTTTTGCCATCATAGCCTGTGCGCTGGATGGGAGCGCGAGGGGCGTTTTAGCCATCAGCACCTGTGGATATGGAACGGACGCTGCAGTCGCTTCAGCTGGAGGGCTCGATAAGAACCTGATTCGTTTCTATCGGTCCATCGACCCGGAGACATACCTGAGCAGGATTGCGCCTCGCCCGCTGGTCATGATCCATTCCAGCAATGACACCATCATTGCCTACCAGCTTGCGGAGAAGACCTTTGCTCTGGCTGTAGAGCCCAAGAGATTTCACACTGTAGATTGCAGCGTGCATGGCTACTGCTCGCAGATGAATCAGGCAATCGAAGAAGAGCTCAAGAGCATGGCAGTCAGGTAGTCAGAGCGGGATGTGGAGTCAGAACGAAATCATAGGAGGGATAGGCAAGGCCGATAATCAAGCGGATAGGAGGAAAGGATGGTCTCTTGTCAACCTTGCCCATCTCAAGCTCGACGTTCAACGATATAAATGTGTGGTACACTGCATGTGTTGCACGCCTCCGGGCCTGGACTGCCTTGCCGGATTTCCATACATCCGCTCTTTTCCTTTCCACCTCTCATTTGCCATTTCTACGGCGAGCAACGATCCGATTCTTGCGTGAGGAGCCGGGAGGGATCGATCTCAAAGTGTGACTTTTACATCCTTTCCAGCAAAAGCCTCTTTGAGGTTTTCCTCCTGCTCCTTGGATAGAGAGGTCTTCAATACCTTGACGTTCTTGTACTTGCGAAGTTCATCCATTACTTTGTCCGGTGTAGAGTCTCTGACCAGCAGGAACAATGCGGAATTTCCCGGCTGAATGGTGCTTCCAACGTCTTTGATGAATTGCCCATCCACTCCGGAATTGGTATATTTTCCGGCTATTGCTCCTGCGGCCGCACCGAGAACCAGACCGAATACCGGCATGAAGAATATTAGGCCAATCAGAAGCCCCCAGAAGGCTCCACCCAGAGCCCCAGCGCCGACCATATCGACCTCCTGATCGACCTTAACCTTTCCTTCCTTGTTTCTAACGACAACCGCCGCATCCTCCAGTCCGATAAGATGCTCCTTCTGAAGCTTTAGCAGGTCGTCTCTCATCTTGCCTGCATCGATTTCCGTGTCAAAGGCCAATACTACCAAATCACTCATTGCTGAAAACCTCCGGAATAATTTATGACATAATTTATGTCACCTTGTGCATATAGACTTTTCCAGATAGCTTTAAATGTCCGTCGGCGATGAGGTCGATGGACAGCGATGCCGATGGGAAGCGATTTTGATGTCGATATCGATGTCAATGCCGATGCCGATCCCGATACCTAGCCCATTGGCGCATTATTTTGTCTCTGCAATTGCCTCTTTCTTCGGCTGGACGGTGATCATGGTTCGCCAGGTGGTATTGCCGAAATACAGAGCGTCAAACCACATCCAGTAAAAGCGATTGGCATTGACGAAGGAGTAGCCGTCGCAGTAATCATCGTATCTGTCATAGGGGTCTGCCAGAATCAAGACATCATCCCACGGATCGCTGACATTTCGATAGTCGTATCCGACTGCGATCGCCCAGTGTCCGCTCAGGTCTATCCATTCCACCAGTGTCGGAATGCCCTGCCGGATGTTGTCTTGCAGCCGCCGCAAGGCAGAGCCGTCTCCTCTATCTTCGAACTCCAGACTCGCATTAAAACCGTTCCGAAGAAGCCAGTCAACCATTTCCTGCGGTTTGGTGCCGGGCAGGGATGAATTCAAGTCCCTCGTGCCCAGTTCTCCGGCAATTCTCATCTCCGTTTTTGCGTCCTGCTCAAAATCTTGGCGTCCATAGAATCCGGCCAGGGATAGCAGTACAGCCGGACCGCATGTATAGTCGGTCGTCTGCTGATAGGCCCTGAGCCCCGGAATGAAATCAATATTCGGCGTGGAGGAAAGAATAGTAGTATCTATTTTCGGAAACCACTCAATCTCATTGGTACCGTTCTCCCTGCAAGAGCAAGCGCTGGAGAAGAGGAGAAGCGAGACGAGAACTATCGATGTAGCAATTGCCTTGTTTTTCATTTTGCCCTTTTTTGTATCCGGATGATATAAAGCTGTCTTATATTGGCTTATCATGCCGGCCATAGACAAATCGCGTAGGAGACCTTGTTACCCGGAGGATAAACGCTATCAGTACAGCAGGGAGCAGGCGGGATGCATTTTGCGGCCAAGATGATCACGGTATTGCCCGACCTAATGTTTATGTCTATGGAGAAAGCAATTACGATGAACGGAATAATTCATGGAGAGAAAAACTCGTGTTCAACACCAGGAAGATCAATGAGAAGGGGGAAGCAGTAATTGCGATTTGCCCGTTATGCAATTTGCGCGTCGAATTCATCGGCGCTCCTATGGTAAGATGCTATTCCACAGGAAACACATATGAGCAGGAGAGAGTCATCTGGGTTTTAGAATCAAAGGTCCCGAAAGAGACCGGATATGATGTGGAGAATTTGAGGGGAAATAACAAGACGCAGGATTTCCTGCCCAATGCTCATGCCACTGAAGAAGAGAGCGAAGGGTGACTGCGAACATCTCTCGTCAGTTTTTTCTATTTGCACGAAGAATCATAATCCGAAAGATCATTTGTCGAGGCCTCTATGTACAAGATAGTCAAACGCAGGGAGATGGCCGGTGGGGACATAATTCTCAACGAGATTGAAGCGCCCAGGATCGCTAGAATTGCCCAGCCGGGACAGTTTGTGATTCTCCGGATCAATGAGGCCGGAGAGCGCATCCCCATGACCATAGCCGATATTGATGCAAAAAATGGGACCATCACCATCATCTACCATGTGGTGGGCTGGTCAACGGCGCTATTCAAGACCTTGCAGGTTGGCGACCATTACCTGAATGTGGCCGGGCCGCTGGGGCAGCCCACCGACGTTACAGATGCGGGAACGGCCATCTGCATTGGAGGCGGAACGGGACTGGCCGTCCTCTATCCCATTGCCAAGAAGCTAAAGAGCCTGGGAAACCGGGTGGTGAGCATCATCGGGGCGCGCACCAGGGACCTGGTCATCCTTGAGGAGGAGATAGCAGCAGTATCCGATGTGCTCATGATTTGCACGGATGACGGCTCATTAGGGCGCAAAGCATTGGTGACTGATTTGCTGAAAGAGGCCCTGCAAATCGAGGCTCCGGGATTGGCGGTGGCCATCGGGCCGGTGCTTATGATGAAGCTGGTCAGCGATGTCACCCGGCCCCACAATATCAAGACCATCGTGAGCCTTAACCCCATAATGATCGACGGCACCGGCATGTGCGGCAGCTGCAGAGTCGAGGTGGGAGGAGAGACAAAGCTGGCCTGCGTGGACGGGCCGGAGTTTGACGGCCACCTTGTTAACTACGATCTGCTCATATCCCGGCTGACTGCCTTCAATGAGGAGGAGAGGCAGGCCCTGAAGGTTCATGGAGCTGAAGATCTGCACAACTGCCGCCTGAAAGATGTGCATCTGGTCTAGAAAAGGGTATCGAAGGTACCTGCGGGGGGGTGGGCCGGAGGCGAATGGCGCATCCCCTGAGAGGTCTCGTGGGTATCGCAACCGGATAATTCCTTTTTCAAGAACATGCAAATATTTATAGCTATGTCAGTCCAACCTTCTTCCGGAGGTTTTCCATGAAGGACATATCTATAATAGTAGCTGCCATTTCTCTGCTTTTGCTATGTCTACCTGCATTTGCAGAGGATATAAGCGCGGATCAGCTCAAGCAGATGATGACTGCCTCTGCTGACAATCTCACCACATATACCTACACCCGTTCTGCTGAAAGCACTATCGACTACAGCAATGAGTCGCTGCAAGATAAATTTTCAGCCGCTAAAGCCACCGAAGGCAAAGTGAACCTCACAGCGCAGTCCGGCTGGTGGAGCCATATTCTCACCGATAACGCTAACGGAGAGGTTCTCGCCTGGCAGGGATACTTCTTAAACGGCACTGAATATTGGAAAGAAGGAGACAACTGGACCCAATTCATAATCGGCAGTCCGGATGAGGTCATGGCGGACTACAACGAGCTGGTAAGCCAAGAGGCTCTCCTAAGCTACAGCAACCTATCGATAACAGGCACGGAGACCGTTGACGGAGAGGACTGCTACATAATTGCAGCAGACCCGATGCCCATGATCAAGGAAACCATCCTGGGAACGCAGATCTATGCCGCGTACCTCGCCTCGCCTATTCCGATGCCAGACGAATTCGATAGCCAGGACTTCGACCTGGATAATACCTCAATTCAGGCCAACAGCAATGTATCAGTCACAGCCTGGGTATCAAAACAGACATCTCTGTTGAGAAGAATGGAGATTGACTCCAGCATAGCGCTATCGCCTTCGATCCTCAAGATAGAGGAGCCGAACTTCGCCATAGAGTCGACTCTACGGGAGCGAACCGATTATGGCAATTTTGGTGAGACGGTGCAAATTGTGCTTGCACCGGAGAGCCTGAATAATACTCCCCGCACTAAGGGTGCTGACTGGAGATGGGCAGTCTTTGGACTTGTGGAGCCATAATTGGAGGGAGATGAGATGAAATCTTTTAAGAGTTTCAAGGGCATTCTGCTGGGCATGACCGTACTGGCATTTCTCTCTTTAGGCATTCTTCCCGCCATGGCAGAAGATTCTTCAGACCAGGCACGCTCCTATTGTGTGCGGTCAGGTTATCTTTACAGCGCTTCACCAGGTGTGAATAACGGTCAGGGAATATGCGTGTTTCCGGATAATAGGTGGTGCGACTCTCAGGCATTCTTCCAGGGAACCTGCAGCCGCGACCTGAAGCCTAACATCATGCCGGGATATGCATCCGAAGCTGAACCCATGTGGACGCAATCATCCGAATCCATGTGCCGGGGAATAGGTGGCAGTCTGAGGAGCGTTCATACCCCTTACGGCGATATCACTATTTGCGCTTTTCCAGATGGGAGGACTTGTGATCTGAAATCTCTGGCAGAGGGAAGATGCGGCGGAGACATGTGGCTGACATATGCTCGATCCTGGCTTGATGCGCCTTAGTCCTGCTATATAATAATATTATTATTTTTTAAATTTTAAATATAATTTTGCCATAAAATTGAACTGAAATCGATCTGCAAAAATGTTATATTTCGTGGAACATAACTGTAAAGAGATAGGTGATCGGCGTTGAATTCTGATGAAGTCTGGTTTTCTCACAGAGAAAAAATATTCCAGGTTAAAGATGGAACAGTTGAATGGACGGACGAGACGAAGATCTGGAACTGGGATCATTGCACAATAAGCCTTGTAAAATCTCCCAAGAAAAAACTCAGAGTGGTGGTGAGGAGCAATGCAAACCGAAACCAGACATCATTTAAGGTCAACCGGCCAATGACCCTGAGATATATGCTGGGCTTTGACATCGAGAAGGTCTCTGCCCCTAAGTGCGAGAGACCAAGCCCCGATTCCCTTAAGGGCTCTGAAAAAAGCAGCCAATCGTGGACCGGTCCTGGAGATAGATGGGTTTTTCAGCTGGATGACGACTACTGGATATGGGAGTACAGAGAACCCGCATCGGATGAAATACCAGATGACGGATCGGACATTGCTTGCACAAATGTCTACAAAATCCATCAGAAGATAATGGAAAATCTATCTGCCTTACGCCAAGGCGGCGCAGACCAGGTCTTCGATCTGCAGCCGAAAAGCCTGAGCGACAGGATGGTCATAGATCATCTAGAGTCTCCATCTTCAGGAATGAAAGACCGCATCATTCCCGTAATATACCAGCCGGCAGTGGATGGCCTGAAGAACTATCTTCGAGAGGTGCACTGTGCTCAAAAAGACATTGATGGAGCCGTCTCTGAGGTAGAGGTTACATTGGTCTTCAATAACGAAGAGTTGAGAAAGCATCGCATCCTGGATATCCCATACCGTGAGATGCGCCGCTGGATGTACAATCGAGATTCCGATGTGGAGAGCTTCAAGATACGCATCGACAGAAACAATATGCAGAACAACCGCTTCATCTTCAAGAACATTCATAGCATAATCGATGGCAAGAACAATGATTTAAACGAGGATTCGATACATGGCGATCCGGATGGCATCGGATGCGCCATCAGCTACTATCTGATAGACTACTGCCATCCGGTGGTGTTTGTCAACACCTCCAATCATGCCATGGCTGAGCATGATGCTAACCAGAAGCTATGGAAATGGGAGTATGTTCCCGGCCTGATGGATTCTCCTGTGATTTTGGCAGGCAAGACTCGCAAAGAAATAGATGAAGATTTTAATCATGGCCAGGAATAGAAATCATGGAACAACTATGAGAAAGATCATCAAAATAGACCAGCAGCTGTGTAACGGCTGCGGCGATTGCATCACCGCCTGCGCAGAAGGAGCTATACAGCTTCATGACGGCAAAGCCCGGGTGGTGAGCGACAGATTCTGCGATGGCCTGGGCGCATGTTTGGCTGTTTGCCCTCAAGGCGCTCTTCGCATCGAGGAGCGCGAAGCTTCTCCCTTTGACGAGGAGGCGGCTAGAGTGCACAAGAGTCTGGCTCAAAAGGATGTACGGAGTGATCACGCCGGATGCGCGGATGCTGGAGAAGCGGATACGAAAGGAGTGGATGCAGATGAGGCGGATGAAGTGAATACGGATGAAGAGGAGAGAAAAGCTGCGAGGACCGCCGTGCGTACTTCTTCGTCTTTTTCGCCCTGCACGTCGCCCATCGCCCTTGGGCGGGATCAAAGGCCTCAAGCAGATTTTTCCCGCGAAAAGATAAAACCAGGACAGGACCAGGCCAACGAGCTGTGCGGCTGGCCAATCCAGATGAGGCTGGCCCGTCCCTGGGCCCCTTACCTGAAGGGCGCTCGCCTGCTTGTAGCCGGAGACTGCACCGCTTTTGCCTATCCTGCCATCCAGCAGGACTTTATAAAAGGCCGTGCCCTTCTGGTGGGCTGCCCCAAACTGGATGAGACAGAGCCGTTTGTGGAAAAGCTGGCCGAGATTCTCAGACAAAACGAGATCAGGGACATCTCTGTTCTGCACATGACTGTGCCATGCTGCTCTCAGCTAGCAAAGTTGGTAAAAAAGTCCGTCCAGCAATCTGGAAAAGATGTGCCTGTGAAGAGCTATGTGGTGGGAATTGACGGAAGGCTGATTGATGGATAAAAGCCAGATAAAAATCAGAAAGGCCGATGTGGAGGACATCGCAAAGCTGATCAAGTTGTGCAAGGAGACGGTTGTGCAGGTATACGGCCAGATCCTGCCCTGGGAGAAGCTGGAGCCATGGGTCGAAGGCGACATGATTGCAGAGATGGTCAACAAGCAATGGCAAAGGATGATTGTGGCCGAAGGGGTGGGCGAGATCATGGGGGTGACTGCAAGACTTGACGATATGGTGGACTTTCTCTGGGTTCATCCGGCCCATCACCGAAAAGGCATAGGAAGCGCTCTATTGGATCTCGTTGAGGCGGAGATAAGCAGATCCGGTTACGAGCTGGCAAGGCTGGAATGCTTCAGCGATAACGACCGTGCTATCGGATTCTATCAGGCCAAAGGCTACAAGCCTCTCTGCGAAGAGATGGACGAAGAGGCAGGCGCTTTGAAGAAGGTGATGACAAAGACGTTTCATTGAGCAAAAGTTATTACTGTTATGATGAGAAAGTCCTTTTATGGATTTCAGCCGTCGCTTTGACATGGCAGCAGAGTTTCTGATTTTCCTTGTATTTATTGCCACAGTTTACCTTACGAAGGATTTTCTTTATACAATTCTGCTGAGCATAGTCATGGTATTTCTCCTCAAGCCGCTCTTTGCCGCCTTCTTTCGCCTGACCGGGCAGAGGCAGATCTCCTCCCTGTTCTCCATATTGATTGTCTTCATCTTCATTCTGGCAATCCTTCTGGGGATAACCACCGTTCTACTGGTGGAGATATCCAATCTGGAAAGATCCGGAGCTTTATCGGGCATACAATTCGACGCAGTAGTTTCAGAGATGGACAGATGGGCCATGAGCGCCCTTCCTGCCTGGATTTATAATTACGTGAACGTCATAGTGCTCAAGAACGTGCAGGAGATAAGCGACATCCCTGTGACTATCGCCACCTGGCTCTTTCCCATTGTGCAGCAACAGCTGACCTCATTTGCCTCAAATCTGCCAGTGCTCTTCGCTCAATTGATTGTGGTAGTCTTCTTCACCTACTACATTTTGATTGACGGCAAGGAGTTTCTGGCCCGCGCAGTGGACCTGGTCCCCAGGACGAAACGGGCGATTGCTCTGGATTTTCTCCAGGAGCTGAGCGGAATTTATAACACCCTCTTTTCCGTCTACTTCACCACATCGATGTTGAGCGGCGTTTTGGCAGCTATCGGCTTTTCCATGCTCGGTGTGCCCTATCCCTATCTGATGGGGGCTATCGTCGGTATCTTTACGCTCGTTCCCATGCTGGGGCCGCCTTTTGTATTCATCCCTCTGGCGCTCTATTCCCTGTTCATGGGGGATGTCATACGTTTCCTGATAATCATGATATTCGGAACGGTGGTGCTCATGGTGATACCTGAGAATGTAATCCGGCCTCACCTGGCGATGAAGAGTTCCCGGATCCATCCCATAGTTACGCTCCTCGCGTACACTGCTCCGATATTCGTAGTAGGAATCATCGGGGTGATCATCGGCCCCACTCTCTACGGCTTTCTCCTAGCGGCCTATCGAGCGGCTATCAATAACCGGGAGGCTTGATGAATGGAAAGCTTTATCTCTTTTTATAGGCCACTAGCTTAGTTCATTCCATGGAGCTTTAAAGATGGGCGTAGAAAATTGCTCTGAGAAGCCTGGCGCAATTGATGTGGCAGAGCTGCTACTGACCGCAGATATCTATAACCGCACAGAGAATTTGATCGAAGATGACCTGCCTCCTAATATTCGCAAACATTACTTCGATGTGCAGACAAGAACCGTAAAAAGGCCGATTTATGTAACCAGCGCCGATGCACAGAAGATTTATGGAATTGAGAATGTTAAAGGGGCTATAAAAGATCTCACATTCGTGGCTTTTGAGGAGTTTGGCTCCCAGCTGCGGCTGACCGTGTTTGATGTGGCGGCGAGGTGGTTTGCCAATCAAAAGGAGCTGGACAGGATAAAATCTAATCCCACTCTGGCTTACTTCTATGAAAACTATGATTCCCTGGATGTGAGCTATGCCCAGGCCAGGAGCGACAATAAGCCCCTCTCTGCCGACCGGGAATGGATCGACGCCAAGATCAAGGAGCTGTGCAAGGATTCAAAGGAGGCGGAAGATCTTCTCAAGCTCGCCTATATCAAGGCCCCGGAGGATGTGAGAGACAGACTAACCGGCCTTATTCTGACTGATGACCAGAAGTCAGAGATTGAAAAGATGAGCAAGGCCCTGAACAACCGGCAATATCTGCATGAAATCGGCCTGTATGAGATCGGCAAGCTCCTCTTCGTAGGGCCGCCAGGAACAGGCAAGACATCAACTGCCAGGGCTCTTTCCAGCTACTTTTCCCTGCCTATTGTCGAGGTCCGGCTCTCCATGATCACCAGCCAGTATTTGGGGGAGACATCTAAAAACATAGACAAGGTCTTTGAGCTGGCCAAGAGGCTATCTCCCTGCATACTGCTCATCGATGAATTCGATTTCGTGGCCAAGACCAGGACCTCAGATGAACATGGGGCAATGAAGAGGGCGGTCAACTCCCTTCTGAAAGCCATAGACGAGATCAGCCTGGTGGAGCATGGCGTCTTGCTGCTGGCGGCGACCAACCATCCGCAGCTACTGGATTATGCCGCATGGAGACGGTTTGACAAGGTATTGAACTTCCCCCTGCCCGACAAGGAGATGAGGCGCAAGATTCTTGACAAGGTATTGGCCCACATCGATGCGGATGTGGACACCCAGGCGCTCGCAGAGGAGACGGACGGCTACTCAGGCTCGGACCTTCGGCTGGTCATCCGGGAAGCGGTGCTCAATGCCCTGCTAGAGGACCGGAGGCATTTGAACCAGGAGGATCTGGATAGGTCTATTGAGGAGTTCCGGCGCAGGATCCTTGATTACAAGCGGAGCGTAGCGGCATGAGATGCGTCATGCGGGCCGTGAGGGGCATTTGAGGGGTTTATGAAGGTCACACTCCTTGGCACGGGCGACGCCATCGGCACACCTAAGATCGGCTGCAAGTGCCCGGCCTGCATAGATGCTCTGCGGGGTGGAAGAAGCCGCAGGATGAGGTTTTCAGTTCTCATCGAGTCTGATGAGGACGATGGAAGAGTGCTGGTGGACAGCAGCCCTGATCTGCGCTGGCAGCTGCTAAAGAAGGATATATCAAGCGTGGATGGCGTCGTCTGGACGCATGCCCATTATGATCATTATGCCGGATTTGGGGATTTTCATAGGGTTCAGAGTCATGTGGATGTCTATGCCCTCAAGGCCACCATGGACTACATCCTCAACTACCTGTATTTCCTAAATCCGGTGCGCCACGACGCTCTGGCCTATGAGCCATTCGATATTGCCGGAATGCAGTTTACCCTCTTTCCCGTCAACCACCCTCCCGTGGAAACGGTTGGAGTGCGAATAGATGACGGCAATAAAGTGGTGGTGATCACCAGCGACACCAAGATGGAAGTTCCGGAAAGGAGCCTGGAGCTGATGAAGGACGCGGATTTGATGCTTGCAGATGCTATCACTCCGCCCGGCTATACCATCAGCAAGCATATGACGGCAGATGAAGCCATGGCTTTGGGGGAGCGACTGGGGGCAAAACGGCTGCTGCTCACCCATCTCAGCCACCTCTATCCGCCTCACGAGATTGCTCTTAAAGAGTGGCCGCTGGGCCATGATATGATGGAAATCGTGCTGTGAATATGTCCATAAAAACAGCAGCAATTCTATTTCTTCTGATGCTGGAGCTATCTGTTGTAGCGGCCAATGGCATAAATCAATCTGAGGCAATTCCTCCAAATGATTTCAGCAGCCGCCTGAATTACAGTTATGAAAAAATCGACCTTCATGCACTCAATGCCCCCACCTCTGCTGAAGCGACGATAGGTAGCCTGGCTACCTACCTGATAGAGCCGGCAAAGAATGATCGCGAGAAGGCGCGGGCCATATTCCGCTGGATTGCTGAGAACATCGATTATAACGTCGATGTTTTCTTTGGAGCAACTAGCGGGTCCATCAGATCTGAGGATGTCCTGAAGAGCAGAAGATCGATCTGCTACGGCTATTCCGGCCTATTTCTCTCGTTGGCCAATGAGGCAGGCCTGGAGGCGGTGATGATAAAAGGTTACGGCAAAGGGTACGGGTATGTGCCGGGCAGGATCTTTTCTGGTCCCTCCGATCACGCCTGGAATGCCGTCAGGATAAACGGCTCCTGGTATCTGATAGACTGCAGTTGGGGTGCCGGGTATGTGAGCGGTGAAGGAAAATATGTGCGCAAATTCGATGATCATTATTTTATGACACCGCCTTCGCAGTTTATCTTCAGCCACTTCCCTGAGGAGGCGCGCTGGCAGCTTCTCGATAAGCCACTCACCAAAGAGGAGTATGAAGATCTCGTTTATCTGGACGCGGATTTCTTCAATCTGGGCCTGATGATCGAGGAGAGGAATGCAATTTTAAACGCAAGCAATCAGGTTAATATCTCCATCTATTCTCCGCAGGATGTGATGATGATGGCAAATATCGAGCGATCTGATCCCGGATCTTCCGGGTATGCGCTTGATGGCTACGCATTCTGCCAGAGGGATGGGGGTCGATATGATATTTCTGCCCGTTTTCCTGAGGCGGGAAGCTACATACTGAAGGCCTACGGCAAGCGAAGAGATAATCCCGGTAAATATGACTCTGTCCTGGAATACGGCATCAATGCTTCCTCCGGCGGCGGCGCTGACTTTCCAGCGAATTTTAAGGCATTTGACGAGAACGGAGCCCATCTCTTCGGGCCGCTGAAGGGCAGGCTGAAGGCCGGGTCGAGCTATCTCTTCCGGATCAGGGTTCCCGGTGCCAAGAGTGTATCAGTGGTGTGCGGAAAGGAATGGACGAATCTTGCCTTCCGAGGGGATCTGTTCGAGGGGAATGTGACTGTGGCGGAGGGAGAGGTGGTGGTCTTCGGAAAGTTTCAGGGAAAAGAATGGGATGGGCTAGCAAAATATGAGGCAAGCTAAACAATGCTATTTTGCTGCAAGGGCATAATGAGGTGAATACTTTGTTTCAGGCCATTCCCTGCCGATCCTTTATGGCCCGGACATCCTCCTGCATCTTGCGAAATTGCATCGCATATCCGGGTTGAATATCTTCTCTCAAGCCTTTGATCTCATCGAGAGTTTCACCGGAGGTCTTCCGAACTGCCTTGATATCTTCACTGATCTGAGGGATGATGTCGGTGTTCTTGCGAACCGCTTTGATATCGCTTTTCATCTCTTTCAGATCGTCTCTCATATCCAGAAGAAGCGGGATCGCCTTATCCAGTTGAACGAAAGAGCAGAGCATAGCGACCTCGATCGTCCGTCCGACATCTCCTTCGTAATCCTCAAAAGTCACCCTGGAGACATCGGCCAGCTCCGGCCTCTTCTTTTCAACTGCCTGCAAAAAGGCCTTGATCCTGGCATCATCTCCCTCGACAAGGGCGATGACCTCCTGTTGGCCATCTTCTTCCCAGTTGTAGGCTGATAGTCCCGGCAGGCCCAGATTCATGGCGTTCTTGAGCAGAAATACGCGATATCCTACATCATGCACTTTGGGACCGGAGATCTTGACCTTCAGCTTCATGTTATCCTGAATATGTAGTCATTGGGCTATTTGGATGTTTCCTCGATTTGGCCCTACTGGCCTCTTGCCTTCTGCTCATCGTCAGGCAAGCGAGCACGACGCGACCGCCTGGGAAATTCAAGGGAGAGCAGTCGCGAGAGAGATCCGGGCGAGGAAAGCCTGCCGCCTGCGAGTATTGGTACGCGGGAGGCTATTTTTAAGGCTCTGCGTGCGTCTTTTGCGGCTCTGCGCCTTGCAGGTTTGATCTGCAACCAGAAATATAATTCTCAGATAATAGTATCAGCAAATTGCACCGCTTCAAGGGAAATACAGTCTCCGAAAAATACGTTTCGCAGCCAGCAATGTAATTGAGCAGCGAGCACTTTTATGGGGCCACGGCGATTTGAACGCCGGTCACAGGACCCCCAGTCCTGTAGGATACCAGGCTACCCTATGGCCCCGCAAAGCGAACTGTAGGAAGCAGAGGTGGCATATAAGCATTTCCCATGAGGGACAATTTTTACCACCCTTCCCGGATTTGCCCATCATCCTCAGGCACAAACAGCCCCATGCCGAAATGCGCCCCGTACCCGACTGCAAGAGGTCCCTGCACCGGCTCGGAGAACTCAATTCGAAACCCATACCCCCGGCTTCCCGCCCGCCTGCCCCGGCCTCCGTCTCTTGACAGCCTGAAACTGGACCATACGATCTGCCTTTTTCCCAGAATGGTACCTGCAATAGGCTCGACCGATGCGATCTCGGAAAGACCCTCCAGCCCCAGAAGCCTTCTCACCTCGTGTTCAGGACTGCCTATCTGAAGGCCACGCCCGTCAAGCTTCAGTGCGCCAGCTCTGGTGACCTTGGGATGCCGGGTGGGGATGAATGGAGTGCGAGATACCCATATCCGCGACCGGGAAAGCAGAGGACAGAAAGGATGGTCTGCATCCATTCCGACAGAGTTCACGGCAGAGTTCACGGAGAAATCCTCGAGCTGGCCCAATCCCTGAAGAACCACAGCGACCCGGAGGTCATTCTCTCCCCAGATCTCGCTCAGATTCTCCAGTGCCTTCAGATCGCTGGACCCAAAGCCCATTGAGGCATAAACTACGATGTGGGTGATCTCCCCCCCATCGTCCTCTCCGGAACGATTGTTTGATTCGCAAAAGATGTAGGCATGCCTGTTGCCCTGCAGAGGCTCTCGGTGGCTGTCGCAGCCGGTAAAGACGCTTGCCCCGTCGGAGAGGCTGACCAGGGTCTCATGAACTCTGTCCGCCAGAATTATGGCATCGGTGAGGAGCACAGGCCTTCCGGCAGATACGACATAGCGGGCTACAGTGGGCTTCAATCTCATTTCATTCCGGACCGCTTGATCCATAGTATGCCTAATCCATTTGGATTCCTAAACCTCAGAACACCTAATCCAGAGCCTTGACCTCAATATCTTTGGCGATCTTGGGCAGCACATTATGCGAGGCGCCGATGAAGAGCAGCCCGGTCTCGCCGTCCGCAAGGGTGGCATCGATGGTCCGGGCGATGAACAGATCCCTCTCCTCCAGGAGCCTGTCTTTAACAAGGTTGTATCGCCCTTCAGCCGCCCGCCTCTCCTCGTCAGTCCTTGCCTGGAGGAGATCCTTGATATATCCGTACTCCTGGCGGAGCAGGTCAGGGCTCTCCGTCGCCTCAATCCTGGCTCCCCGGTCCATCAGCTTCTGAACAATCTGATAATTCCGGCTGCCTTTTGCTGCAGTCTCCCTGACGATCTTCTCTCCCAGCGGTCCGGCGCAGGGCAGGCCGTCCTGATAGATATGCAGCGTCTTTGTGTCCAGGCCCAGCTCTTCCACCTCCTTTTCCAGCTGCATCCAGAAGCTCTCAATCTTCCTCTGGTTCTCCAGCCAGCGCTGCCTTCCGATGGTGGAGACGCCCGCCTTTTCCAGACCAGTGCTTGCCGATCCCATGTCCGCAGGAGAATGCACGATTTTTATTACTATCAGCTTTCTCATCTTCTACTCCTTGCCGCTACTCTCGCTCTCCTCTTCTGCCAAACCACATGCGCATCAGATAGACACCTTCCTCGCTTCTCTTCTCGGTATCAAATCCCATCTTCTCAAAGAGTCGCACCATGGCTCTGTTCTCCACCAACACCTCTCCTGTAAACCCGAGCAGACCCTGCCTCTTTGCCAGGTACACCAAATAGGAGAGAAGCTCTCTGCCTATGCCGTGGCCCTGAAACCTGTCGCTCACCACCAGGGCCACCTCTGCAGAATGCATATCCGAATTCAGCTCATACTGGCCCAGGCCGATGATGATCTCCTTTTCCTTTTCTTCAATGGTGGCCAGGATCTCCATCTTCCTGCTGTAATCCACGGCCACGAAATCCTGCAGCCTCTTGTGGGGCATATCCTTTCGTGCCGAGAAGAAGCGCTTGTAGAGGCTGTCCTCAGAGAGGTCGTAAAAGAAGTCCTTGAGCAGGGACTCGTCGGTTATCTTGGCAGGCCGCAGAAGCAGATTGAGCCCTTTGCGGGTGGTTCTGTAGATCTCCAGCTCCTCCGGATAAATTCCCTTTTCGCCGGGAATGAAGACCTGGTCTTTGTAGATGAGTGTCCTCTTCCTGGCGGTCTCCATCAGCCAGGGCCGGAACTTGGGGTGAGCGATGGAGATCAGATCCATGGCCCTTTCCCTGATGTTCTTGCCGTGCAGGTAGGCGATTCCATACTCCGTAACCACATAGCGAACGTCGCCCCGGTTGAGTGTCGCTCCCGCCCCATCCTGAAGCGTTGGGACAATTCGAGAGACGCTGCCGTTTAGTGCCGTGGAGGGCAGGGCGAGAATGGTCTTGCCGCCGGGTGAGAGCACCGCTCCCCGCATGAAATCCGCCTGCCCGCCGATTCCGCTGTAGAAGGTCCCGCCCAGCGATTCCGCCGTAGCCTGGCCGGTCAGGTCCACCTCCATGGCGCTGTTGATCGCAGTCATGAGCCGGTTTCTGGCGATCATGAGAGGATGATTGGTGTAATCGATCCTCTTCAGCTCCACAGCAGGATTCTCGTCTATAAAATCGTAGGTCTCACGGCTTCCCATGCAGAAGGAGGCGATGGTCTTGCCAGGATTGTGGGTCTTTTTGCGGTTGGTGACCACACCCCTCTTCATGAGGTTGACGATTCCGTCGCTGAGAAGCTCAGTATGAACTCCCAGGTCCTTCTTTTCCATCAAATTGGGGACAACCGCATCCGGTATCAGCCCGTATCCCACCTGGATGGTCGAGCCGTCTTCGATGATCCTGGCTACATATTTGCCGATGCTCTGCACTATGTCGTTTGGCGCTTTCACTGAGTACTCCAAAAGCGGCTCATCATGAGGCAGAAGGAAATCAATGTCCTTGATATCTATGAATCCGTCGCCGTGGGTGCGGGGCATATTCGTGTTTACCTGGGCTACCACCAGATCGGCCATCTCCACAGCCGACTGGACCACGTCCACGCTTATTCCCAGGCTCAGGTAGCCGTGCTTGTCTGGCAGAGAGGTCTGGATGAGGGCTACATCCACCGGAATCAGCTCGGACCGGAACAGGTCGGGTACATTGGAGAGAAAGACCGGCGTGTAGTCCGCCGCGCCCCGGTTGACGGAATTTCGGGTGCTGTCGCCCACAAAGAAGGAGTCAAGCCGGAAGTTCTCCTGCAGCTTCTCGTCTGTGTAGGGCGCGACCCCCAGCGTCCAGATGTGGATCAGCTCGGCATCGAAGAACGCCTTGGGATGGTTCTTGACATAGTTGACCAGAGCCATTACCAGATACTGCGGCTCGCCGCAGCCCGTGCCGATGAAGATGCGGTCGCCGGCATGGATATGAGAGAAGATCTGCTCCTCTGAGGCGAATTTCTCTGGATAGATCTTATTAAACTCTTCCAGGAGCTTTTTGTCTTTCATCTCGTTATTACCTTCTCGTTTCCGCCTTCTCTTCCAACCTTCTCGGCTCAGGGTCCAATAAGATGTGCTGGATAATCAGCCTGACGCTCTGAAATATTTCTCTCTGGAGAACAGAGATTGAAGGATGCGCAAATATGACGATGATAATAATGAGGCTAATGAGGACGATGATGAGCCGGAAAATAGCTTGCCTGGATTTGAGCTGCCAGCAGCCGGCGCAGCGGCCACTGTCGCAGCCTGGTTCATCGGATCCCGCCTGGCCTGACCGCCTGATTGAACTGCCTGGCTTGACTGCTTAAGAATCGAAACCGTTAAAGTCTATCTGCTGCAAAGGAGCATTCATGACTTTTGCATTCTTCCCCGCAGTGGACCTGCGAGGTGGCAAGTGCGTGCAGCTCATCGGCGGCGTTCCTGGCACTGAGGTCGTGGCCCTGGACAATCCCCTGGGCCAGGCGCAACGATGGGCAGCGGAGGGCGCAGATCACCTGCACATCATCGATCTGGATGGGGCCATTTTAGGAAAACGGGTCAATGCACCAATCTTGAGCCAGATCGTCAAAGAAATGGACCTTTTCATTCAGGTGGGTGGCGGCATCCGCACCGAGGAGGACGTATCAAGCATCCTGGATCTGGGCGTTGATCGGGCAATCCTTGGAACCGCCGCCCTGAGAGATCCGGATATGGTCTCCCGCCTCGCCGATCACCACGGTCGTGAGAGAATCATGGTCGCCCTGGACGTGAGAAAAGGAGACGTGACCACCGAGGGCTGGCAGAAGACTCTGGGAAAGAAAGCCGTGGAGCTTGGCAGGCTCTTTGAGGCGAAGGGAGCGGGATCGATTCTCTTTACCAATATCGATGTGGAAGGACGGCAAAAGGGAATTGCCCTGCAGCCGACGCGCGACCTAGTTCGAGCCCTGCATATTCCGGTAGTGGCAGCAGGCGGAGTTACGAGCGTCGAAGATGTTCTTGCCCTGCGGGATGCCGGAACTGGCGGAGCAGTAGCGGGAACTGCGATCTACACCGGCCTTCTCTCTGTGCGGGCGGCTCTGAAGGCCCTGCAATCCTGAGAAAAGACAAGATAATAAAAGCAGGAGAGATAAGGAGAAATGAGGCGAGAGAGATGAGAAAAGGAGAGGCACAGGGACTTTATAAAGGGTGCAGGGCTAAAGCCAGCCTGGACCTGGATGGCACAAGCAAAACAACGGTGGCCACAGGCTACGGATTTCTGGACCACATGCTCACTGCCCTCGCCCGGACGGCTCAGATGGACCTTTCCGCCCAGGCTGAGACTGGATTGTACAGCACAAACGCATTGGGTCAAGCCATTGGTGTGGCACTGAACGATAGCCTGGGGGAGCGCATTGGAATTCGCCGCTACGGATCTTCCTCCGTTCCCATGGACGAGGCCCTGGCAGACGTGGCTCTGGATTTCAGCGGCCGGTCCTATCTGGTCATGACCGGAGAGCTAGAGAGCGATAGGGTCGGCGACTTTGAGGCACAGCTCCTGCGACCGTTCCTGGAGGCTCTCTGTGTGGGCGCGAGGCTCACCCTGCACGTGCGCTTCTACGGAGAGAACGATCACCACAAAATAGAGAGCATATTCAAAGCCCTGGGCTTTGCCATCCGTGAGGCAGCCATAAAAGAGGGAACTGAGGTCCCCAGCACCAAGGGCGTTATCTAAATGCCTGATAAAATGAGTGGAAACCATCAGCACTGATGGGCTGATAGCTTTGCTGGCGAGTTTTCTTCAGTGCTGAGAATTTTTTCATTCCTTTATCCGGTGAACCTTATCGATAGCAGCCTCGCCTTTTTCCCCATCTTTGAGATAGATCAGCTCCATTTCATCGCTGGATATCAACGTGCCAAAGCTATAGCCTCCATCAAACTCAGAGATATACAGAGTCTTGCCGTCCAGTCCAATGGCTCCCGCAAAGCCTTCTTGGCTAATGATCTCGTTATCCATCTCAAATGTGAGATTTCCAGTGAAGATGCGATCTTTCTGCTCAATTACCGTGATCAGAAAGCTCTCATTATCAGTTGAATTGGAAAATCCAATCCCATTATCATATGAACTCCAGTCTGCAGTCCAATTTCCCAGAAGGTCAGGAACCTGCGCAGCAGAGATTCCCATTGCCAGGAAGGTCGAGGCCAATAGTGCAAAACAACAAATCTGTCTCATGCATTCATCTCGCTTCTATTCAGAGCCTACTTTTTTTCTAAAGCCTTCTTCATCTCATCCATCATCATCTGAGCGGCCTTGTAATAGGCATCGCGGGGCATCAGCGCCCGGCTTACCTTCTGTTGCAGCTCTTCGGAGATCATTCCATCTCTAGCGAGCTGCCGACCGGCCTCTCTGGCGGCCAGAAAGACCCCTTCGACCAATCCCGTTTCCCCGGCTTTTATCATTTCCTTGACTCCATCTGCCATGGGGCGGAGCAGGGCTCCAGCAAAGCTGCTGCTTGCATCCGGCCTGCTGTAGAGGGCCTTCATCTGCATGAGCAGAGGATCGAACATGGAAATGTCCCAGTCGCCGCAGGTGGAGACGAGAACGATCTTCTGTTTCTTTTCACCCATGTTTCCCAGCACGTGTAACGGCAGCTGCCTGTCCATTACGTTCTTCAGCGGTCCAGTCACACCGGAATAATATACGGGGCTGGCCCAGATGATGATATCCGCCCCCTTCAGCTTGGGACCTAGCATCTGCATGTCATCCTTCTGAGCGCATACTCCTGGATTGATAAACCAGCAGCTCATGTCTCCATTACAGGGCCCGATCTTCAGCTTCCTGGTGTAGAAGACCTCCGCATCGCAGCCTGCTTCCTTTAAACCCTCCAGGAAGGGGTTTAGAATCATCGCCGTATTGCCCTCCTCCATGTGGGGGCTGCCGTTGATCGCAATAGCTTTCATGAAAATCATTCTAAAGCTCATTCGATAAATAGCAATCGAATAGAAAGCTATATCGACAGGGATATTGATAAGACGATTCCAGAAATAGGGCAAATCCAGAATAATTCCCGAAGAGAGATGCAAATGTCTTCCTACCTGGCTTACAGCGGAAATGGCATCGATCAAATAGATCCCTTTGATGCCAGGGATTCAAACCTCTGGCGCAAAGCCGAGTACCTTGGGCGCTATCTCTTTGCGGCGGATTTTCTCAGGCAGAGCAAACCTGACCTTGTGGTTGATATCTCTTGCGGCATGGGATACGGGTCCGCACAGCTATGCAGCATGGCCGGGAGGGTCATCGGCGTTGATGAGAATGCCGCTCTGATGCAGTCTGCCAGGCAGAGGTTCAAAATGCCAAATCTGCGCTTTCTCCAGAAAGACCTGGATAAGGACGATCTCTTTCCCGAAATAGAAGATGGCAGCGCTGCGGCTGTAGTCAGCTTTGAGACACTGGAGCACTTGCTCGATCCATCTCGTGCTCTGGCCCAGTTCTCAAAGATCCTGAAGCAAGACGGTTTCTTTCTCTGCTCTGTTCCCAATGTTCTTTCCGAATCCGGCGACAGCGCTGGCCTTCCCAGAAATAAAGCCCACAAACAATGGTTTAATTATGGATCGCTCTGCCGGCTTGTGGAACAAAACGGCATGCGAGTGATCTACCGGCTGGGCCAGTCCTGGTCCAAATCGCTCTTCCGAAGAGAGCAGCAGCTTTGCAATGCCAAAAGAATCACTCGAAAGCTCGTAGATGAGCCGGTTATGCATTCGCCGGAGATGATTTTATGGCTCTCTTATGTTGCAGCCTATCCAACGGTCGAGGATGTGGATGGTTCATACTCCATCATCATTGCAGCGCAAAAAATTTGTGGGATATAGACGGCAAACCAATCGCAGGGTGCACGACGCGAATGGGAATAGTATATCTATTTATAAAAATTATATATTAAAGTAATTTCAATAGTTTGCCGAGTTGAGCGATTTTGATTATCTATGAAAATGTATAATACAAATGGGAAGTCCTAGATCCTTTTGCAAATTCATTCATTTTTGATTTTTCATAATTCTCAATTATCAGGGCAAATAAGGTTATTAAGATTTAACAATTATAAAAAATTAATTAATCGGTGCTGTTTCATAAATCGAAAATTGAATAAGTATAACTAGTATGACATTGATATTAAATTGATTAAAACAGTTGTTCAGAATAAACGATATCATCACCTTTAAACATACAAAAAAGCTGATATTAGTGGGAGGGATGGTAACTGGAATGGTTTGCATTCGCATTAATAGGGATGATCTTTTACTCAATTGCAGGATTACTGGATAAGTATCTTCTCAGCTGCTATGCCTCCGATTCCAATGCGTATATCGTATGCCAGATTTTGGCTTCGCAGGTCTTTACCATCCCTGTGTTTTTAATATCAGGTGCTGACTTTGTCTACCCCCAGTCTCTCCTGGCCCTTCTCTTCGGAAGTCTGCAGGTATTTCCCTGCTTTTTTTATATGAAAGCTCTGGAGAAAGAAGAAATTTCTAAAGTATCGGCGCTGGAATATGTGTATCCCTTATTCGTATTCATAGGCTCTGCACTTCTTTTAGGCGAGGTTCTGGAAATTAGGCATTGTGCAGGAGGTCTATTGCTCCTTGTTGGCACTCTGATCTTATCATACAAAAAAAATTCTTCAAACAAAATTGATTTGTACAGTAATGGCTTTAATAACGATGGCTTAATTGGCAAGCTATTTGGGCAGGTCATCAATGATATCTCTCCAGCCATAAGGCCATTTTTGTCATACTGGATTTTAACCGCCATCTATTATCTATCCCTGAAGTATCTGCTCATCAGCCTCGATGAGTGGAATCTCTTTGTCTGGTCATCTCTGGGCAGTTTAATAGCGATCCTGCCGCTAATGGTCATTCCTTCCATCCGCAGCGAGGTTAGGAGCTTTTTTAGCAATAATGGCCGTGCCGTTGGGGCATTGATCTCGGAGGAGACTTTCCAATTCCTGGGAATCATCTTCTCCATCTTTGCCTATGCTATGGGATCGGCTTCCCTGGTATCGAGCATTGGAGCACTTCAGCCCATTATGACTGTGCTCCTTGTCTTAGGGCTGGGAGTTCTCGCCCCGAAGATGGCCGATGCAATTGATGAGAAAACCGATTGGAGTTCACTTAAGCAAAAAGGAATCTCCTTTGTTGCAGTGGCGATAGGAATCTACTGTGTCAATTGATCTCTCAAAGCTACAGCATGGCATCCTGATAGCACCGGTAGGCGTTGCCGCTGAAGCATACGGCGATTATCTCCATTTCCACCTCCATCCCCATCTCGTTTCTTTTCACCAGAAATGCCTTCATCTCTCTAATTGCAATGCGACAGGCTCGCTCCATGGGAAACCCATAGACTCCTGCACTGATCGCCGGGAAAGCTATGCTTTTTATGCCATGCTGCTCGCCCAAGGTTAATGAGTTTCTGTAGCAGCTGGCCAGCAGCTCATCCTCTCCATCTGCTCCCCCTCGCCAGATCGGTCCAACTGTATGAATGACCCATCTCGCTGCGAGATTATATCCCCTGGTGATGCGGGCCTCACCGGTCGGACATCCTCCGATGCTTCGGCATTCCTCAAGGAGCTGTGGGCCTGCGGCTCTGTGAATGGCGCCATCCACGCCTCCTCCGCCCAGAAGAGAGTTGTTGGCGGCGTTGACGATAGCATCGACCTTTAGCCTGGTGATATCGGCCATCACCACGGATATTTTCGCGAATGCCGCCACCATAAAATCACCTGCGATCTTATGCTGCGATCTTATGAGATGATCCCGCATATAGGCCTTTGCTTTTCAGGATTTTTTCCGACTGCACCATTATCATATCGATCGCGGAAAAATTCATAAAGCCAGAGCAAATAAGCTACTCACAATTTATGCCCAGGATGATTACGATGCCTAAAAAAATTATATCACGATCTGCTCACCGGTTCATTCCTGTTATCGTGCTCCTGGCAGTCATGGCATTTGCGGCTCATGCAAGCCCTGAATTATCACAGGTAGGAAAAGGCACTGTGCCGGCCTTCGGCTACCGGATAGTTAACACCTATCCGCATAGCAGCGAGGCATTTACTCAGGGGCTGGTTTATGATGACGGACTGCTATTTGAGGGAACGGGACTGTACGGGCAGTCCACCCTCCGCCGGGTGCAGCTGCAAACAGGCAAAATTCTGGATGAAAGGCATCTCGATAATAGCCTGTTTGGAGAAGGCATAGCCCTCACAGGTGATCGCATAGTTCAACTTACCTGGCAGTCGGGTCTGGGCCTGGTCTATGGCAAGGAGAATATGACTGGGATAGGCAGCTTCAGATACCTGACCGAGGGCTGGGGCATAACCTCTAACGACAGCCGCCTGATCATGAGCGACGGCACGGACGTTTTGCATATCCTCGACCCGGAGAGCTTTGCGGAAGTGGGAAAGATATCGGTCACAGCCGATGGCAAACCGCTGCAAGGCCTAAATGAGCTGGAGCTTGTGAAAGGGCAGATCTATGCCAATGTCTGGCCAACGAATTGGATCGCCATAATCTCCCCTGAGAACGGAACGGTTTTAGGCAAAATCGATTTGCGAGGGATCTTGTCGCAGGAGGGCCAGCAGGCAAGGAGGGTGGATGTTTTAAACGGCATTGCCTATGACGCCAAAGGGGATCGGCTTTTTGTGACGGGAAAGCTCTGGCCCAAGCTCTTTGAGATTTCCCTTTTGCCAGAAGCGGCTTGATATGGTGAAGATCATAAAAAGAGATCAATTAGGCGAAATAATAGAATAAATAGAATAAATAATTGTATTCTAATTTAATCTTCATCCTCGTATTTAAAGGACAGCCTGACCTTTGCTCTGTATTCCGCAATCTTTCCGTTCTCCAGCCGGACATCCAGCTCTTTTACCTCGGCGATGCGCAGGTCTCTCAGGCTCTTGGTGGCCCTGTCAACTACCGTCTTGACTGCCTCTTCCCAGCTTGTCTTGGAAGTTCCGACCAGCTCTATTATTTTATATACGTCTCCGTCGGTCATATCGCCATCACTCCTAAAATTCCAGGTTGTAGTTAGGCGCTAATCATTGATAAATTTTCCGAGGCATGAAAGCGCGCAAGCATGTAAGCAAAAACCTGAAATAATATCCTGCCACGCATCAGCGAGCAATAAGGAGATGCCGGTCTTGATCAGTAGTACAGAATCCATGCCAAGTAGGAGTGCATCAGCAAACGAATCCGTGGGAATCGACGATTTAGCGGTCTATGTGCCCAGGCTCTTTCTGCCTCTGGCTGGAGATTTCTCAGCCAATCGGGGCATCGACCCGGGAAAACTGGTCAAAGGGATCGGAATTGAACGCATGGCCGTTGTCGATGCTCATGAGGATGCAGCCAGCATGGCTGCTATGTCGCTCTTGGAGCTTATGAGGCGAAACCGCCTCCGTCCGGAGGATATCGGCAAGGTCTACGTGGGAACGGAGTCCGCACCGGACGAGGCCAAAGCCCTCGGAACTTACGTAATCGGCATGCTGGAGCAGATCTACGGCAAGGGCTCATTTCAGGAGGCCGGCACCGTGGAGTTCAAGGCGGCCTGCATCGGCACGACCTTCGCACTGGAGAGCCTGAGCTACTGGCTTGCAGGAGAAGAGGAAGGCAAGGTGGGTGTGGTCATCGCCTCGGATGTGGCCAAGTATCCGCTCGTCTCAGCCGGCGAGTACACCCAGGGTGCGGGAAGCGTTGCCCTGCTGATGAAAAGGAAACCAAGGCTGCTGGCCCTGGAGCAGATCTACGGCAACTTCACCAGGAACGAGAACGACTTCTTCAGGCCAATGGGCTGTCCAACTGCGGTTGTAAATGGAAAGCACAGCAATCAGTGCTATCTGGATGCCATGCAGGGGGCTTTTAATTCGTTTGCCGGCAAGGCCAAAAGAAAGGGCGTGATAGCTCCCTGCAACGGAGAGTCAGTCACCGATTTTGTGGACCATCTCCTCTTTCATATTCCCTATCCCAGGATGGTCGAGTATGCCTCCGCTGCGATCTTCAGGCATGACTGGAAAAAAGGGAGCAGGTCCAGCGATATCGAGCGGGAGCTGGGGCGGGAGCCGGTGGCAAGGGAGTTTGATGATCCCCAGAAATATCAGGCTGCTGAGGCGGATTATGCCCGGCGCTTCGCTAAATCAGAGCAGTTCCTGAGGGCTTTTGCTGCCAAGGTCAGGGACACGGCCACAGTCTCCAGGCAGATCGGAAATATCTACACCGGGTCGATCTACCTGGGCCTGGCAAGCCTTCTTGAGATGCAAAGGGTCCATGCCGGACAAAGGCTGTGCTTCGGAGCCTACGGCAGCGGCTGCTCCGCTCTCTTCTTCTCGGCCATTGCCCAGCCAGGGATTGAATTGGTGCCTTTGAGAGGCCTGCTCCAAAGGCTGGAAGAGAGACTGCAGATCTCTCTACAGGACTACGAGCTTCTTCACGAAGGCAGGAAGAAGGAGAGCGTGCTTGCGCCCAAGAGCGAGTTTGCCCTGGTGGGAATTGATCCGCAGGGATACAGGCATTATGAATATGTAGAGTAGATTCGAATAAATTTTTGCAATTATATATTGCTTTCACTCAATCGCTTTCTGCACCACCGCCAGCAGCAGCACAGCCACGTCCTCGGTGCTGTAGATGCGCGTCAGGCCCCGGTCAAAGAGCAGGCTTGCCTCGGCAGGCAGCTCCTCCTCCCCCTGCCATAAGAGCAGTCTCACCATCACGCCGGGAAATGTGGCAATCTCGAATGCCAGATCCCCGCCCTCGACTATTCTGCCGTCCAGTCCTTCAATCAGATTTCTCGCCAACCCATCGGGGTTGTGGCTGAATGCCTGCGCCAGCGGCTCAACAGCGCTCTTCTGAAAGGCCGGCCAGAAGAGATTTCCGTCTCTGGTCTCTTTAAAGGAGATCCACTCGCCGCAGGGGCTGTATCCCTTCTGCATGAAGCCGATCAGGTAGTGAAGGATAAGCACAGCCTGCATCTGCCCGGCCCGAGCGCCTCCTGCTAGCAGTACCTCTTTCTTCTTTGCCATCAGACGGTAATCTTCTCCAAGCAAAGAGATGCTGCAATCCTGCAAGTCCAGCCGGTCCAGCTCCTCCCAGGCCAGGGATAGCGACGCCTCGTAGCCCATTAAAATCCTCGGCTGCTGGCCAAATACTTCCAGTCGTCTGTGCTCTCGGCGTCCCTTCCGTCCGGGTCTCTGGTCCAGGCCATCTCGTTATCGTCTTCGTCGGTGAGGGCGGCGGTCCTGTCAACCTCTGCTCCACCGGCATCGTTCAGCACCAGGATCTCACCATCTTGAGCCAGCCAGCCGGGCCTCACATCCTGAACATAGTAATCAATGCCTCTGATGACCGTTCCCTTTGGAATAGTGATGGATCTGCCCTCTGAGTTCTTTATGCTCCATCCGCTGAGATCGACATCCTTATCCTCAGTATTGTAAAGCTCAAACCAGGCAGAAACTGCGGTCTTGAATGCGCTCTCCTCTCTTGCGGGATTTGACTCCACCTCATTGATGACAACTGCGCCCTGAGCTGCACCCAGGCAAAAGATTGCTATGGCGCAAAGCCAGGCAATAATCATGCTGCCGCGAAATTTCATTAGCATCTCCTCGCTTTGTGGAATGGCATCTCCTCGATGTTCTTCGATCATATTACTATCGGACAGAATTGGGCAGATTTTTTGCCTGGGCCAGACAGGTGCAAAAAAAGGAAAAAAAGCAAATTGGAAAGCTCAGCTAAAAGAATATCGCTATCTTCCACAGCAAGGGGCAGCATTGATGAGACAGAAGCCCTGACCTGTGCATCCGTTGCCATAGCGCCGGACTGGGGGCAATTGGCTGCGCACTGGGATGCGCCCTCAGCTCCCTGGGCGCATGCCCCAGTGCAATTCTCCAGGCATCCTGCCGGTCCGCAGGAAGCATTGGCCGGGCAGATGCATGACTCGAGTTGTCCGAAAGACAGTCCAATTCCTGCAAGACGCAGGAGAATTGAGATAATCGCTACGAAAAATATTCTAAACCGTAATGGACAATTTTATCAATCATGATTGATGCCCAGTTGATGATACTGATTAGAAAAATGGAAGGTCTTATATGGAACACGTTAAAGTAGATCTTGCTAAAAAGCAAGCAGATGGATATGTGATCGCTCTAGGACCGGTAAATCTGGTGGCCGTCGTCACCGATGTGGGAATGGTGGGCTGTGGAGCTTTTGATGTCGCCGCCCTGAACAACTTCGGCTATCCGGCGGCAAGAGTCAGGCCCTCCCAGGGCAGTTCTATTGCCAGCATTGAGGACCTTCTTAAAGGGATCATCAAAGAAGCAAATCCGGCGGCTCTGAAGCTGGGATTGAAAATAGGACAGAGCGGTAGAGAAGCGCTCGATTTGCTGTAGAGGCAATTGAAAAAGTGTTTTTAACCCACGATTATTATTTCCTTTTCTTTCCGCGCGGCGGCAACGCCGTCTGCAGCTTGTGTGGCAGCTGTGGCGGCTTCTCTTAAGGCCTGCTCGAACTCATCCCGCTCAGTCAGAGATATGCGTGCGCTGCCCTCCGGATAGACCAGCTCCAGCTCCTTTCTCACATCATGTGTGGAAGGCACTCTCAGCAGACGCAGCCCCTCCAATGGCGCCTCAAAGAGGACCTTTCCAGGCGTCCTTACCCAGAGAATGACTCTCTGGCTGGTGATATTCCAAACACCCGGCACCCAGCATTTTATCATGCCTTCTTCATCCCGCAGATATCCAAAGGTCTTGTAGATTACTTCCTCTCCCAGCAAAAGAGGCAGGTGCGTCTGCTGGCTGGCGTAAAGCTCCCGGCTCTCCTTATCCCAGTCTTCCATTATGCCGTACTCGAGCATGGTCTCCATGCCGGCAATCATGGCCCTCAGAGTCACGCCGATGAGAGGAATGCCAGCCACTGAGATGATCAGATCGGCGTTGAGAACCGCACCTTTGGTCAGCAGCCGGTCTAAAACCTCGACCAGACAGCTCTCACGTTCCGGATTCATCCTTCCTCCGAACTGCCCGTTCCAGAGAGTGAGACGAAGCTGAATGGAGCCCAAGGGCCGGTGAACCGCACATAATAGCCCTCTTTGCCGTTGATCTCATCAAGGGTCTCTCCCAGCTCTTTTATGGCCTCATCCGAGACCCGGCAGCAAAAGGAGGCGACTAGCTTCTTGTCTTTATATTTTTCCTCGGCCCAGGAGCTTTTTCCGGCGACCTTCAATTCTTCTGCCAGAGGTTTGATCTTTCCGGAAAACCCTTCTGCCAGCTTTGCAGCCTCTGAGAAAGCCCGATCCTTCATCTTCAGGTCAAGATTGCGTTTGAGCAGGTATGCCTTTCCTTTAGGCTCGTTTTCTATGCGGCTCATCAGATCCTGAAGATCCTGATTATGGACGAGAACCATCTTCTCCAAATACGCAGGATCACAATAGATCTGAATGGAATACTCTGCCGTCCCCTGCATGCGCAAAAGCTCTCCGGCGAGACTTTCGTAGTCCCTGGAAAGCCAGCCTTTGACCGCTTCATCATTGCCCTTGATGATGATATCAAAGGAGAAGGGAAGCACGGTTCCAAACATCCTGGTAGCCTGATCTATTACGTAGCTATGCTCAAGAACCCAATCCTCAGCCAGCTTTCGGTCTTCCGTCCTGTAAGGCTTTTCCTCGCAGGCGTGGACCACTGCGGCGATATCTTTGAATGGTACAATATAGACCTCATTCTTCTCTATACCTATATTTCCCAACCGGACATGGTCATTATTCTCGCCGGTCCTGGCGACAGAGTAAAGGTACCTGGCCTCATTTGCCATTGTCTCAGGACTCCTCTCTCTGGCTCTCTTCTTTCCAGCTTGCTGGGTTCAGGAACTTGTTTATCAGATCCTCCGCAGCCAGATCCAGCTCGCCCCGGACCTGCTCAACTGCCCCGTCGATGTGGTTGTCCGACTTTATCTTATCAAGGGCCTCAGTCAATTCGGAAAGTGCCTCTCCCAGCCTTTCTATTTCGCTATCGCTGAGACGGCCGCTCTCCATTCTCCTCAGTGCCTGTCTCTCCAGCAGCTCCTGGATGATCTCCACCAGTGCCACTACCAGCCCCAATAGCCCGTCCTTCAGGTTTCCTTCATCCAGGTTGACAGACATTTTCTGTCCTAATCCAGCCGGAGGTGGAGTATGCCGTTTTTGAAGCTCTTTTCAACGATGGACTTTGCCGGCCTTGGAATTGCTATCTTCTTACTGAACTGGCCGGCGTTAATCTCCAGAGACTCTCCTACCAGATTCATCGATAGCTCCTCCTCTGAGATCCCGGGCAGCTCAGCGATGATTATTATGCCATCCTTTCCATCCATAACATCCACGATCGGCTCCCTGTGAGGTGCTGAATCAGGCATCTTGACGCTCTCCGTCTGAGGTGCCGTTCTCCGGGCGGCATGGCCCGCTCTTCCGCTAAGCGGCCTGGTGGAGAAATGGTAGTCGACAACCGGCTTGCTGGACCATCCCACATCGATCCGGTGCTTTATTTCTGCATCCGTTTCCGCTATTTTCTTGCGGAATTCCGGAGAGGACTCTTCCAGGGACTTGATTATCCCACCCAGGCCGGGGATGAACTGGCTGACCACGTTATGCACTATTCCCCCCATTTGAATGTCTGCACCCTGTTTAAAGGCCCCTTTTTCCAGTTCCTCAATTCTCTTTTCCAGCCGGGCGATCTTCTCGGCATCCTCTTTGCTCTTGTTCGCGTCCTTTTCTTTTGAGTCATCTACCATGAGTATCACTTCCTGGTTCAATCATAATTTCCAATGCTGGGCCGGATGATGGGCAGAGGTGACTGGCTCGACCAGCCGCAGATAGGACATCCTTCCCGGATGAGCTGATCTTCATCTCTCCGATTGCCGCATTCTGGACATAAGGCCTTGGGCTTGGCCGCATCTTTCCAGCCGGGCGCTTTCAGATTGGTGCCAGCAGGCATCTCCAGTCCATACTTAGCCGCTGTCTCAAAGGATGCCAGAACAGCTCGAATCTTGATGCCCAGAAGCTCTGTGCCTGCCAGAGATACCGCAATATCGGCATTGATTACCAGCCCCTTGTCAAGGATTCTCTCCACAATATCAGCCAGATTTTGGCTCTTTGTTGGCGCCAGCGAATTCATTTCTGCCTCCTTGCTGCTCCCGCTTACCCTCGGTTGGCCATATCGCTTCTGATTCGCCTTCTATGAGCCAGTATCTTGGCCCTGTGGATGAGCCTCTGTGTGCGCTGGATCATTCTCACGCCTTTCCTTTGCGCGTGCCACTTTATTTTTATATTATGATTATTATTCCTAGAACTCTCATACCATTTTCTTTTTGTCTGCATGAGCGCCGGGCGGACCTCATCCCGGATCCTTCTTCTATGAGCAGTCACCTGGGCATGCTGACGTCTCCTGTTGTCCAGAACCTTTTGGCTAAGAGGGGTCATTGTCTCATATCTCCGCAAAATTATGCTTTTTCATTTTCAAATCCGATCTGCACTCTTCCATGGTAAATTGCTCGAATGAAGCCGGAATACTCCAGAGATCCTGAAAACGGCCGCTGGCACTCATCATTTTCATCCATCTCCATAAGCATCTGCCAGAATCGTCCTGCATTTTCTGCCGGCTGAGCTTTGTCGTTTTCCGATTCATCCGCCATATCCTATCCCAGTATGTCCACCCTGCAGCCCAGGTCCATCTCCAGAACCTTCTGAGCCACATCCAGCTTATGTAGCAGCTTGGAGTTCGTCTGTTCGTATTCCTGGCGATCGATCTCTCCAAATTCATATAACAAGCGGGTCTCCTTGATCTGGTCTCTGATCTTTTCCGGATTGTAATATCCTTTCAAAGCGTATTTCTGGATCTGCTCTAAAGTCCAGATCATATCCAGCCCGGGAACGGAGATTCCAATCGACCGTAGAACAATATCGTCTATTATGAACATCTATCTGAATCCCCTTCGTTTTCCTCCCAGGATGTGAATGTCCACAAAGTTGTAAGCCGGCCAGGGACCGGAGTATTGCACCTTCATATCATGATATTTTTCTTTGAGCCTGCCTACCTCTGCTGAAAACCCATCTATTGCAGACTTTTCCACCAGAAAAGTGCTGTTCAATATCAGCCGATCCGAAAAGAGCTTAAGTCTCTTGCTGTCCGATGAGACCGTCAGAAGATTTTGCAGAAAATCGGCGCTGCATTCTTCCCTTTGGGCGCTTTCCATGGATTCCTTCTCTTTGGGAAGAAATACCTTGATGCCCAGTTCTACCTTGCCGTCGATAATCGGGATGGCCTTTTCCATTGCCTGATAGCCGGCACTCATGGCGATTTGCAGAAGCTTCTTGCTCTTGAATGCCATGCCAAAGGCAACGGGAATTATGCTGTACTCCTGCATCACCCTTTCGACCACATTTCTGTGGACTTCGACCTCCTCTTCATTGACAGCATAATCCCTGTATAGCACATCGCTCACAACCGGGCTGAGGTCTCTGTAGTCCATGGTGTAGACTTCACTTCCATCAACACCAAGGTTCCCAAAGCTCTTTCTCTCCGTGATTGGAGAAGGAATGACGCAATAGACATACCTGCCCAGCAAATCGGGGACGGCCTTCTCCGCTTTGCGAATCCTTCTTACCAAGGAGCTACACCTCTTCCTCAATCATCTCCATGTCAGATCTTCTGCGCAGCATTATCCTCTTGTAGCCAAGAAGCTCCCCATCGAGGTCGAATTTCATCTCGTACCTTCCAATGATATCCTGCGTGTCCGGCACAGATTTTCTTTCCAGAATCTCGATCTCAGCCACCCAGCCTTCAGCATCCTTGTTAAGGCTGATTACGCTTTCGACCTTTTTCTTCAGCATCGTCTCTGCAGCTTGGTTTGCTGACTCTAGAATCTCCTGAATCTTTGGCTTACCGCTCATGTGCTGTCACCTGTGGTGTGTAGATAGAGAGCTCTCCGTTGATGGGGATGACTTCTACTCCTTTTCCCTCTAATTCATGAATCCTCTCTTTCAATTTATATTTATCTACATTGTCAGCCAAATGATAGTAGCGAAGAAAAGAGGCAAGCCTGTGTCTGCGCGCTTTTACGGCATCTCTGCCAAGGGCTTCCTCCTCAAAAGTTCCATCAGGTTTGAGAGTAAAATAAAATGTTGCCCCTATTTGCCTGCCATCCTGCATTCTCGCTCTGATGACCAGGGCATCCGTCTCATTGAATGCGATTCCGGGAGGCTTCTTGCGAAATAGCTGGCTTATCTTATAAACACCTGCCTCTTCGACTACCGCGGTTTGTGGTGGCATATTCGATCCCTGGAGCAGACTCAATCAGCCGACTCTCTGACCAGCCTCTTCTTCTCTTCCATGTCCTTTGGCGAGCAGGTCTTGTTGGCTATGACATCGATGCACATCTGCTGGAAATCTATTGTCAGATCCTCTCTGTCGCTGAGAGTCTGCATGCCTTTGGCGATCATGATGCAAGCTCTGGTTCCGGGCTTCTGGGAATCAGGCAGCTTTTCTCTGATCGATCTTATCGTCTTCACAATTTTCTCTGCTTTTTCCCGGGAGATTCCCGTGTGCTCCATAACAATTCGAACCTCAGTGTCCTGGCCGTAGTAGTCGGCATATATGCCCACCATTCTATCGAGCAGCGCATCCTGCGGCCTGTGAATTCCGGCATATTCAATGGAATTGCTGGTGAGGATGGCTCTGAAATCCGGATGGACTTTTATATATCTTTCCTCGCCGAATTTGGTCGGAAGTTCCAGAATGCCTTCTTCAAAGACAGACAGGAGAACGTTATTTGATGCCGGCTTTGTTCTGGAGAACTCGTTGTAGATGAGGGTGTATCCGTACTTGCAGGCCAGAGATAGAGGATTATCAACCCATTCGATCTTCATGGTATCTCTCGTCTTAAAGACATTATGAACGTAGTTGTCTCTGACGCTCTCGCTCTCCATCTGAGAGTAGCCGCCGATCAGATCGGATGTGGTTATGGCTTCATCTCCGTTTATCCAGACAACTGGCCGCCCAAGGCTCTTGGCGACATGCACTGCCATGCTGGTCTTGCCGCAGCCTGTCGGACCGATCAGATGGACGGGATAGCCTGCCTGTAGCCAGAGGGAGAGGCGGTTTTCCATCTCCATTACCTCAGAGGTGCTGATGAAATGGTTTGCCTCCGGCATGAGGAAAGCTTCTTCTATGGCCTTATGCCTGGCTTCTTCAGAGATCAATTCGTAGCTGCAATCCATATTGGCCGGAGATTTGATCCTGACCTGAATGCTGGGGTCATTTGATCCAGCTTTGGATTTGCGAGACATCTCGACAGCTTTTTTCTCAGAAGCGGTCATATGGACTGCTTCTCCCCTCACCCTCCTGGGATGTGATTCAACATACGGCATCGCTTGGCACCTTCATGGAATTTACGATAATAATAAAAGGTCTACTAAGGGGTTTACCCATAGTAGAAATCACGGACATAGTTCTTTAGATCCTGCTCTTGATACCTGAGGATCTCGTTTTGGAAAGATGCTGCTCTTCCCTGAAGCTCTCTGGCACCGGAATACATCCTGGAGACAGCCTCGCGGTTCTCCTTTATCTGTGAGTTGAGATTGCTCTGAAACTTTGCCAGACCATTCTGCAAATTCCTGCATCCCTCATCTCTGATGTTCTTTCCGGCTTTCTGAAACTCACGAGCCATCTTTTCCTGGGAGGAAATTATCTCATGGGCACCAGAATGCATTCTTGCGACAGCGTCTGAATTTTCCTTGATTTGGGCATCAATAGACCGCTTGAATTGCACCTGAGCCTGATCGAATCTCCTCTGACCGTCCTCGATCATCTTTTGAGCTTCCGAGTGCATATTTCTTGATAGTATGTTGCTAGCAGCATGGAACTCTTTCACCGATTTGGTCATGTTTCGGATCCCTTCATCACGGATATCTTTGCCAGCCTTCTTGAGATCTGTGGCTTTGTTGTTGATTGCATTGGCTTTTGCCAAGACACCCTTGCTGCCTAAGCCAGCTGATTTAGCTTGGCTCTTTGGTTTTTCGACCATTGGAGTCACTTTAGCAATCACGTCATTTTTTGTTTTCTCGACCACGGACGTCTCTTTAGGACTCATATTTGCAGCGGGCTTGGGGGCCTCTTTTTGCTTCTTCATGGCCTCAATGATGAATTCGGCCAATTGGGACTTTGTTCCGCCCAAGCTCTCCAAACCATACTTCAGAGCCAGTTCTTCCAGATCTCGACGAGTATGTTTTGTTACAAGCTCGTCGAAGGTCTCAATTTTGCCGGTTGCATAATCTTCCATGGCTCTTCCTCCTAAATAAATTATAAGAGATCAGCACTAAGCTGGAACCCCAGGAGTAGCGCCGATGGCAGCCTGCTCGATCTTAGCCATCTCCTCAGAGTAGTGCAGGAAGGTATCAACGGATGCTACGACAACTCGAGCCTCAACGGTCAGGATCTCAATTCCCACCAGGCTGATCCTTGCCCAAACATCGACAACGATACCCTTGTCGAGAATCCTGTCCAGGACTTCGGCAAGACTTGAT
>Ga0116170_10000647_pt1 | contig 36633 bp, 41 predicted proteins | sample AD_JPNHW1_MetaG_FD_89797 | JGI IMG/M metagenome (GOLD analysis project Ga0116170, IMG submission 89797) | Active sludge microbial communities of municipal wastewater-treating anaerobic digesters from Japan - AD_JPNHW1_MetaG | ecosystem: Engineered > Bioreactor > Anaerobic > Digestate | place... | reverse complement strand
CATAGGGGATTAGCCAGGGAGCTTGCCAGGTAACTGCTAAGAACTTTTTTAATGGGGTTTGCAGGCCGTACGCAGCTCCTCCGCCAGTAAACATTTGAAGCAAAACAAGCAGCACCCAAGTGAGCGGGATGCCAATGATCGTCGAAATACCATTCATGAACGCCGATGTCTTAAGCGCAGCCTTAAAGTCAATACGCATAATCTTTAGCAAGACGAATGTTTCCAAAAAGATAATGGGAATTAATCCGATTATAAGCATCGGAAGCGTTATGAATATCATCGGAGCACCCATATCAGCATATGCGGGAGAAACAAAACAAAATAGCAAAAGGGATACACGCGCAATTTGATGTAGTTTCTTCATTATGCCCCTCCTCTGCAAAACCAGCGGCTGGTTATTGCCTCTAGCCTTTCCGGTCAAACCGCGTTAAGAAAATCAAGCACAGTATTCACAAATAACCTTGGATCCTCAAAATGAATGCAATGGCCTACGCCGTCCAACAAACAAAATGAACTATACGGAATATCTCTCGCCAATACCTGGGCTTCTTCAGGTGTAATCAGCATATCATAGGTACCTTCAACAACAAGCGTTTTAGCTTTAATCCCGCTAATTTCATCTTGTAAATCAAATGAAGCAATTGCCTTTATCTGCGCCTTGAAACCATCTGCTGATTGAAGATGGCAATAAGTCAGTGAATTTTTAATAAACGCGTTTATAAACGAGCTGTTAGCAAGCGTTTCTGGCGCAAATAACCATTCAGTCCACCTCTTAAACCATGCCTCTGAATGTCCTTCTTTTACAAGTTGCACATACAGTTTCTTAAAAAGCATGTTATTGCGCTCGGAAGAAACAGCTGACGTGCTCTCCAGGATAAGCCTATCAACGCGTTCAGGATGACGTATAGCAATTTCCTGGGCGATAAATCCGCCCATTGAGTGCCCCAGTATATGCGCCTTGCTTATTTTTAAATTGCCCAGGAGCTTTAAAGCATCATCAGCCATTTGGCTTACCGTACACTCTTTTTTCCCAAGCTCACTGCGGCCGCAACCGCGATTATCAAAGATAATAACCTCAAACTTTGAAGCCAATTTCTTAGTGACAAGCGCCCAACTGGCAACATCAGAACCAAGCCCGGCAATCAGTAAAAGCGGCGCGCCCTTTCCCTGAACTTCGTAATACAGTGAAATATCACCAATTTTAACTTGAGGCATTGTATTATTACTTAATTAAGTATTGTTTCTATAATTTCGTTTAAGAAGACTTTTATGTATGCTGCCTTTTTCATTATAAAGACTGTTTCCTTTTATCATATTCCAAATCTAATGGTTGCAATGGAACCATACCTCACTTCTACGGCGATGTTGTTTCAATACCCACAGTCGCTTTTCTCTCCTCAATTATATCAAGATTGGTGTGTTTGGTCTCCTTGGAAAACCAGAGCGCAATAAAAGTCAACAAGCCGAGCGCCGAAAGATACAGGCCAACAGAACCAACTCCGTAATTCCTGGCAAGCCAGACAGCTGCAAAGGGAGTCAAAGCAGCGCCTAAGATCGAAGAAATATTGTATGAAATACCTGAGCCGGTATAACGGATATTCGTGGGAAATAATTCCGGCAAAACTGCTGACATCGGGCCAAAGGTCAGGCCCATTAATGCCATTCCAATACTTAAGAAAAACAGCATAAGCCCCATATTTGCCCCTTCTCCTGTTCCCATAACCGCAGGATCAAGAAAAAATCTGAATGAAAGACCAAACAGGATAATACCTGCGGTTATTATTAAAAGAAAACTACGGCGTCCATATTTATCCGCAAGTAACCCGGCAACAGGAACCATCCCCGCGAATAATAACACGGAAAGCAGCTGCAGCACCAGGAATGGACGGTAACCAATACCCAGGAAACCAAGTTTCGTTGAGCCGATCGCATAAGAAAGTATCCAGGTTGTCATAAGATAAAATACTCCGTAGGTGGCAAGCATAATAAATGTCCCCTGGACAAGCTCCTTCATGTGATGCTTCATTGCAACAGCTAACGGGTTTTTAAGTTTCTGGCCGCGAGCTACCGCACGCACAAATACCGGGGTTTCATCAAGTTTAAAACGCACATACAGCCCCACTGCCACCATAATAACTGAAGCTAAAAAGGGGACGCGCCAGGCCCAGAGCAGGAAATTGCTCTGAAGATTAGCCTCCGTTGAATTGTAGTTAAAGAAAAATGTGAGCAATAAAAAGAAACCGTTGGCCAGAATAAAACCGAATGGCGCGCCCAATTGCGGCCACATCGCAGCCCATGCCCTTTTTCCTTCTTTGGCGTTTTCAGTTGCTAAAAGTGCCGCTCCCGACCATTCGCCGCCAAGCCCAAGCCCCTGACAAAACCGTAATATTGTCAATAACGCGGGTGCCAATAAACCAATTTGCGCGACCGTGGGCAAAAGGCCGATAAGGAATGTAGCGATACCCATGGTTAAAAGCGAGCCAACAAGCGTTGCCTTCCGCCCAATACGATCACCAAAATGGCCAAAGAGTACCGAGCCGATCGGACGCGCTACAAAAGCAACGCCAAAGGTTGCCATTGACGCTAACAGTGCGGCTCCTGCATCAGCCTTCGGAAAAAATAGCAGCGGGAATACAGAAACCGCAGCAGTCGCGTAAATATAAAAATCGTAGAATTCAATCGTAGTGCCGATCATGCTGGCAACAACTATACGCATACGCGATACGCCGGGATTGTCTTTCTTTTCCGATGTACTATTATTCTTGGCCAATTGTAAGCTCCTATCTTATTGTTGCAGACGCTTTCCGCGCCAATCGTGAAACTCTTTTTCTATTCTAAAAAGTGTACCTTTTACAATAGCGTATCGAATTTATAACACGTGCTCTTTTTCTGTACCGGCAAAAGCATGCATCCTATCGGCAATACCTTTTGATATACATGCGGCCCAGTAAGAATTCAACATTCCGCTGGGATGCCCCTCGTTTTTTACGCCTAAATCAAACGGTACTGTTTCAGGAGGCGTACAATCGATGAAATCGATCTTATTCTCCGAAAAGAATTGCATATATGCCCCTTTATTGGTATCCCGGCTATCAAGAAAGAGCACTACTAACCGCGATCCTTTTTTCCTGTTTACAGCATCCATTTCAAGTAAAAGTTTTCTTGTAACAATTTCTTCCTGGAGCTCCCTTTTTTTACTACGCCAACTACAATACCGGTCAACCAGGAAATCTATGGCGGCGGAATGTGTGTTGAGAAAATTTACCGGGTATGAAAATGCCGGATATCTTTTTAAATCGCCATTGTTCCCGATCAAACAATAGGGTATGTTAACATGCCCCCGTTTACTGAATGTAACCAGCATCCTTACCCAACTATGGGAAGCAACGTTGCGCATAGCATGGAAACCGGCAAACCCGTAAAGAACCATGCGGGGCGGTTGAGGAGAATCCTTGAGATACTGTTCCAGCAGAAGCAAGGATTGGTATGTCCCATAACCGCCGGTGCCATAATTTAAGAATTCTATGTCGGGAAACTGCTCCTGCAGTTTCCAGGCGAATGTTTCTTCATCACTCAGTGCCCAGCCTTGCGTAAAAGAACATCCGAGAATAAGGATCTGCGTATCTTTTTTAAGCAAATGCTGCGCTGTAGCCCGCATGCCTCCCGGCCATACCGTAAAGGTCTTGTTCTTGCCGTCATCCCACGTGCCGGGCCAGTGCGTATATATACCCGGTTTGTTTTTCCATCCAAGAACAGGATCCGCTTCCATAATTACGGATTCCTGGCCAATTGAAGCATACTGAAACGGCTTTTTTCCGCTTAATCGCAATTGCAATTCCAAACATATAAGGATACAAACAAAAGCAACGATACTAATACTTATTCCAAATATGAATTTTTTAATCAAGCTAATCTGATGTTGCTGCTGCATACCGGACGGCTCCTGAACAATCTTCCTGCCTGCACATGCATCTGACCTGATTTACTTAAAGAGTATCGTAAAAACACCTGCCACAATCAAACTAACACCCAGCCATTGATACCCGCTCAGTCGTTCACCCAGAAAAATCAAGGCTAAGATAATGGCAAACACAATACTTAACTTATCTATGGGAGCGACTAAGGAAGCAGGCCCTGTCTGCAAAGCCCGGAAATAACAGATCCACGATAAACCGGTTGCTATCGCCGATAAAACCAGGAATATCAAACTATGCCTATCAATTGAAAGCGGGTTTTTCCATTCTTTGCGTACGGCAACCAATGCCCCTAGAAAAACTATGATGACGATAGTCCTGATTAAAGTAGCTAGATTGGATGAGACATTCTTAACCCCGATTTTCGCCAATATCGCCGTTAACCCCGCAAAAAAAGCTGAACCAAACGCGAATAATTTCCAATCAACCATCGACCCTCTCCTCTCGGCAGTTATTGACGGCGCCTCAAAACTTTTCCCAATGCAGCACTTCGTGTAACGGCCGCTTCACCATACTCTGGAAACTGTTCTTCGTTTTAGGATATCCTAAAACAACCAGGCTCACTAATTTATACGATGGCGGGACGTTGAGCAATTCCGAAACCGCAGCGCAATAATCTTTCTTATCTCCGGCAACCCAACAAGAAGCAATTCCCGCGGCAGCAGCGGCAAGAAGGATATTACACGTAGCAGCGCATCCGTCTTCCAGATAATATTTGGTATCGGCGCAGAATACCGCAACAGAAGCTTTTGCCTGCGCAAGAAACCGGCCGTTCTCCGCTAACTCGCTGAGTTTTCTTAACAGAGGCGCTTCGGTAATAACAATAAATTCCCACGGCTGAACATTGCGCGCGGTCGGTGAAAAACGCGCTATATCAACTATCTTCTCTAAATCACTCCTGGTTATTGCCCTATCCGAATACTCCCTGATACTTCTGCGCGTCTTAAGAATTTCTGTCAAATCCATATCGGCCTCCTTCATCACACTAAACCAATCTTAATAATTAAAAAGGTCCTGCACCTGATACTTTTTACCTGAAGCTTTATTGAGCGCGTTACATATTTTTTTCTGAACCTTTGGCGTCAGGCGCCTGCCCTTCGCGGCCCTGCCGACCATCTTATACGTTATCTGCTCGGTTGAAGTACTGACCAGATCGGACGATTGCAAACCAAGATCAGCCATAATCCTTGCGATCGGCTGCTCCCCCAGATCACGAACAATAGCAGTATCCATCTTTTAAGCTACGACGTTAACCGTATTCCCTTTAAACTCAACCACATCTCCTGCCCTCAATTTCCGGCGCACACGCGATTCAATTTCGCCATTTACCTTAGCCGCTCCTGCCACTATCTGTTGTTTTGCCTCTGCGCCGTTTGCAACGAGATTTGACGCCTTTAACATATTATCCAGTTCAATAAATTCCCTCAATAATTTAAATTCCATAGAATTCTCCGGTTACGTGTCGCTGTTAATGACACAAATCAATTCGCAAAGCCTGCCGAAATTCCGCAAATTAAAGTTCATCGTCAGGCGCGGCAGATTAAGGCACTCGCCTTCCTGGGTTTCCTTTTGCGTTGGCCCTGAAACCGCAATCACTCCGCTTGTTAGAATATCCTTGAATTCCCGGTTAATGCGCCGAAGCATCGTATCAGAAATGCCCGTATTCAGCCGTAAGACCGTTAAACCGTTTACATACCGGATCGAATGATATATCCTGTGGAAATTATCAATATAGTTAATGGCCTCATCAACGCTCGTAACTATTTTAAACAGTTTCAGGTCAGACTCATTGATGTAGGCGGTTTTAACCAATTCCTTATTGACAAAATTCTTCCACGTCCGCCAATAGGTTGAACCGTGAGGCTCCATTAAAACAATCGGCCGTGGTTTTGATTTACCGGTCTGAACAAGGGTCAGCATTTCAAACCCTTCATCATTGGTGCCAAACCCGCCCGGAAAAAGCGCCGTAGCATCGGTCTCCTTAACAAAAACCAACTTGCGCGTAAAAAAATACTTGAAATTGATAAGCATGTCTTTTTCATCGAGATACGGATTGGGTTTCTGCTCAAACGGCAGGCGGATATTTAACGCAAAATCCCTCCCTGCCTGCGAACCTTTGTTGCCGGCCTCCATAACACCAGGGCCTCCACCGGTAACTATCATGTATCCCTTTTCCGACAGCTTCCGCGAAAATTCTTCGGCCATGAGATATTCAGCGGATGTTTTTTTTGAACGCGCTGACCCGAAAATAACGACTTTTTTTACTTCCCGGTATGGGGAAAAAATCTTGAAGGAATAACGCAATTCTTTCAGCGCATTGTTGACAAGTTTTAAATCCCCTTTATCGCGTGATTCTTTCCCGAGTTTGACAACCGTCGTCACTATCTCACGCATTAAATCGGCCGTTTGTTCAGAACTCGACTTACCCACAAGCTCCATGATCAAATGGTCAACCGCTTCATCACCTGTGCCGTACTCTCTCGAATAATTGTTCATAGTCCGCCCCTGCTTCATTCCACCGAAATACCAAAGCCCGCCAATAATGACAAGACCTCCGGTGATGAAAACTTAGCCTTTTTCAGTTTATTATTCATCGGATTAATATAGTAATTACGCGCCCCAACGAAATTGACGTTTTCCAAATTTGCGTTATGGAACCTGCTCTCCTGCAAATCAGAACCGCTGAAATCAGAATCCCCAAGGTCAACACCGATAAAATCAGATTTTCTGACCATGGATCCGATAAATCCGCTCTTTTTCATCTTGAGCCCGCCGAAATTACAAAACTCGATTTTGCATTCCTTAAAAATCCAGTTTAGAAGGAACGGATTTATGGCGTTAAACGAAACATTGATCAGTTTACAATCTTCGAATACGGCCCCGCGAAAACTGCAGCCGCCAACTTTACAATTCGAAAAGTTACAGCAGGTGAAAGAACAATCCACAAACAGCGTGCCCGAGAATTTACATTCGCCGAAATCACAGCTTTTAAAAACACAGTTCGAGAATTCAGTATGGCCGATCTCCTTTCCAGCCAAAGAAAGACTCTGGAATTCCTGATTTTCGTACGTGCGGTCATCACCTATCATAACCACGTCCCTTCATGCCCCACAAGCAGCCAGCGGCCTTCAAGAACCAATCCATTGCGCAAAGTATTCCTGCAACCCCTCAGCGATAACTCGATTGCCAAGATCATTATGATGTCCCGCCATTACCCCGGTAGTATCGTAAAAATCACCCAGCGGAACTCCATGTTCCCTGACGTAGGCGCGCAAAAATTCAGCCGTATCAACATACGGTATCTGCTTACGGCGGAATAATTCTTTCAAAAACGTCTCCTGCCAATATCCTCCTGACGCCAGGTCATATTGTGAGTGGAATAAAACAAACAACACCGGATATCCGCGATCCTTGCATAGAGCTTCGATTTTTTCAACGATCTTTGTAGTAACTAATTTTTTTTCATCTATCCGGGCAGGGTATTGTGCCCCCCAGGAAGTTCGCCCGATTATAGAGCGGAAAAAAAGCCGAAACGCGTAACTCGGTATATGCGCCTGATGGCGTGCCAAATAATGCGCAGGTACCGGATCAATAGGAATGCCTTGTAAAACCAATTCCCCGTGCTTAAGCGCAAAATACGGTTTCTGCCCGGTACGGAACGATAAAATAGACCTGTCCAAATCATCCTCAACCAAAAGCCCGAAAACAACAAACGGCCTGGTTATTTTTGTATGCGTCAACACAAACAACAGGTACATCTGATCAAAGCCATATCCGCCCACGCTTAAATCAATGACAGAGGCGTCATGCAAACGATTCGTGATATACGCCGGTATTTCGTATTCCGGCAAAGAAACAGCCCCATCCACAAACGAGTCCCCGTAAAATAAAATATGTTTCCCGGGGGATGTAAAAAGGCTAATCGTATCTTTCCGCAGCCCCAATTGATTATCCGCACTGATTTGTTTTTGGGACCAGCCTAAAATCGGATGGATATATACCGAAGCTGGCGGTTGTACCGGTCCTTTAAAGGCATGATATAGTTTCCAGTAATCGTCATCACCCCAGTAACTGGCGTAGAGCTCGGGGATCCGTAGTTTTTTTACAGGGAAAAACGGATTGAATATGCAAATCCGTACACCAATTTCCAAGGCCACCAGTGCAGCCAGTACGACCAATAACCAGGAGCAAAAACAAAAACCGCTATTTTTGCTCATATAAATTCCCTAACGGACATCACATACATATACTACGATCTTTCAAATTCATTTCTGGAATCCCAGACGCCCCAGCGATTCACCAAGACGAAAAGCCTGACTCCGGGCCAAGGGATTATTTTTAAAGATCTGGCCTGACGTCCCCGCGTCAGGCACAAGCAGGGATTCGAATTTCATCCCGGAGTAATCGGCAGTCTGACGAAAGGGCCCTTCGAGCATAGTAAGACCGGCATTTTCGAAAGCACTGGCCAGTAAAACAAGCGTCTTTCCTTTCAGAACAGTTTCCATCGTGTTGCTCTCATTATCCCATTTATAGAGGGAGAACATGCGGTCAACGATAACTTTTACCTGTGCGCTTGCCGAAAAGAAATACAGCGGCGTTGCGATAACAATCACATGGGCGCCGATCATCCGTTTCACAACCGCTGAGGCGTCATCATTAATAATACAACCGTATTCAGTATTCCGCTGGCATTGCCTGCATGAAGTACATCCGCTCACTTTAAAGGAAAGGTTTGATACGTGCACCTCCTCAATGGTGGCGCCCCGTGAGGAGACACCTTGCATAAACGCTTCGGCAAGCAAAAACGTATTGCCGTTTTTAAGAGGACTGCCGACTATCATCAAAACATTGATTGCCATAGGTTTTTATGACTGCAGCGCGTAATAAAATCCATTCTTCTTCATAACCTCCACGCGGGTGGAGAAAAGTTTGCTGATACGGGCGGACGTAAGCATTAATTCCTTGGGCCCATCGTTATAAAATTTCCCCTTGTTCATTAAAATCACCCTGCTGATCTCGGGGACAATCTCCTGGATATTGTGCGTAACAAGAATAATACTGATTCCTGAACGGGCAATCTTGCTGACAATGTCCCTGAATTTTCGAAGCGCATGCAAATCAAGGCTATTGGCAGGTTCATCGAGAATAAGCGCCTTGGGGTCATGAACCAGCGCCCTTCCTATAAGAAACCGGCGCGCTTCTCCCGAAGAAAGCTCATTCATTTTCCTATCGCGGAGATGATATATCTCAAGGAACTTAAGCGTCTCATACGCCTTCTTCTTCATTTTCATCGTTACGCGGGGTTTATATAAACCGATGCTGCTGAAAAAACCAGAAAGCACAATATCAAGCCCGGATATCTCGCTGGCGCACATCGCCTGCAGGTCGTTTGAAACAATGCCCAATAAAAGCCGCAGATCAAATATGTTCCATCGATCCTCACCCCATATCCTGAACTTAAACCCTTGTGCATTTGAAACCGGGTAGTATTCCCTGGTAATCGTCTTTATAAATGACGACTTCCCTGCTCCATTGGGGCCCAGGATAGCAACATGTTCCCCAAGAGCAACGGTTATGGAAATCGAATCAAGGACTTTCGCATTACGGCCTTTTAATACCGTAACATTATTAAATTCCAAGAGCGGCAGGGACATTTAAGAAACCCCATCAATGAGAATCGCGTTTACCAGTGCCGCTTCTTCCCGTAAGGGGGCAACCGCCTTATATTCAGGGGAATTCCACCATGCCTGGAACTTCTCACGGCAGCCGAACTCAATGATAATCAACCGCGCGGGATTCCAATCCCCTGCAATCAGCGTCACGGCCCCACCCCGGGCCAGATATTTCCCCCCGAACTTTTCAACGATGGGAGGAACCTTCTGAACATACTCGCCGTACTTTTCCTTATCCCAAACTTTTTGAGCTTCTATAACCATATACACTGGCATACGCTCCCCTAAACACCTTTCTTTTGTCCGCCACGGATGATTTCTCAAACATACGGATAAAAAAACCCCCTGTCTTAAGGATAAAGACAGGGGGTTTAATCAGAAATTCACTTACTTCTTTTTAATTTTATCAAGAAACTCAGCCGCCATTTTAGCTGCTAAGTCTTTACACCCGATCCCAAACGCAAGTGCCAACGCCAGACCAAGCGAACCCATTGTAATATACATGGTCCACTCGACTATTTGCGTATCAATACGTAATTGTTTAAGCGCCGTGATAAAAGCAAAGGCGATAACAACAACTTCCGTAATTTTGCTCAACAACGCGACCTGGCTGACACCGGCGTTATTGGCTGCTGTTTGAACGATATTCTTAAGCACGGTTGAAACAAACATACCTAAGATAATAATAAATATCGCAGCAATAACATTAGGTACATACAGAACGATCTTGTTCAAAAGATCCGCTGCAACCGTAAGCCCGATAGCATTAACTGCAACAACAAACGTAACCAAAAGGGCCAACCAGTAGCAGATGACGCCGATAAGCTCTGATAACGAATACTTAATTCCTCCCTTGTCCAATAGAGCATCCAGCTCAATTTTGTCAGAAAGGTCATCCAGCTTGGCTCCACGCAAAACTTTTGTTACCACGGTCCGTATGAACTTTGCCAACACCCATCCAACAATAAGAATGAGTATTACCAACATCACATTGACCAGGAACTTACTGATTTCCGCGAGCACAGACTTTGCTGGTTCAATCAGAACTAGTTTCCACGTACTCATCTGCACCTCCTTGTTTGTTTACGAGCGATATTCTCCTGTGTTTCATCATAACAGTATCATAATCAAAGAGTTATGTCAAGAGAAAGTTTAACATTTAACAGCTAATCCGTCAGTTGCCGCATAAATGGACAAACCTAACTCTTTAGAAGCTTTTTTTGCCAAGAAAGCAGGATCTTCCTTCAACATCATCATGCCAAAATGCGTGAGGATCGTTTTTCCAGGCTTTGCCCTTTTAATGATTTCCAACGCTTCAACAAAACTAAGATGATCAATTCCCGGCCGAGGCTGGTTAAAAACAACGGGAATAATAGCAATGTCGGCCCGGCAAAAATTTTCAACTCCCTCGAAATAGCGCGTGTCCGCCAATAATGCGATCTCCGTACCGCCGAGTTTAAAACGCAGCCCATACGTCTCAACCGGATGCACCAAGCGCATTGAGGTCCGGAAGGTAAATTCTCCGACGCTAAAAGTCTTTTCGCCGGAAATTATTTCAATTTTTTCCGGAAATTTAACGGCGTGCTTTAAAATAATCTGGTCATCCCCAAAAGCATCGGACGGAGCAAAAACCGTCCCCTTTTTCTTAAATCCCCCCTCCGTCATCGCCTCTATCATGACATTGATATCATTGGCATGGTCAAGGTGCCGATGCGTAAGGATAATCCCATCCAAGAGCGAAGGATCTAAATGAGGATGCGCCTGAGAACACCTCACGATCGAACCCGGTCCCGGATCGATCAATATCCGCGTGCCCGCGCAGGAAACCCAGATGCCTCCCGACGCCCGAAGCTGCTTAATCATAACAAAACGGGCACCGGCAGTACCGAGGAATTTCAGGTAATCTTTTTCTATTCGAGCCATTTTTTCCTGAGCTCCTTATCGATCCTGGTCATGTCGCTTATTGAAATTTCACCGGCAGCATCACCGGAAGTTTGATCTTTTCTTGCGTGCTTCATTTTAAGCGCAATATTTTTACCCAGGAATTCTTCGACCCCCATTGCCGTACAATGCGCGTCACGCGCAAAATAATAGATCTCCCGGTCATCGGAAACAACGACGATATTCTTTTTATCGTCCCGGGCCTCGACAATTTCCTTGATCCTCTCATCCGCAGTCTTGTCGCAGGAATAAACACACGAAATCGAAGGGTCAGTCATAACCGATTCCCGGCTGGACGGATACCCGTCAAAGACAATCACAACGCGATTACGCTGACTCCCCGTTAATTTTTGAGAAGCGATAGCTGTTACCAGGTTAAAACGAGGATTATCGCTTACGTCACTCTTCCGGAACAGCCGATGGTGGGTTATGTTGTACCCGTCTATGACGTACAGTAAAGACATAGATCAATCCTCCGAGAACGGAAACAACAACAATAAATAAAAAATTCAAAAGCGACATGGTAAGCGCAAGATCCTTACCGACATGCGCTTTGGCAAAGAAAAATACCGTCATGGCATCGCGCACCCCAAGGCCCCCGATTGAAATGGGCAATAATGTAATAGCGCTAATAATTGGCGGGAATATGAAATAATACAGCCAGTTAATCTGGATACCAAGCGCCTTGCCGATGTAATAAAACGTGAACGGCGCGGAGATCTGGATAAGAACCGATAAAGAAACATTGATCAGCACGAGCTTTCTCTGGTGCCGGAAAATATACATTTCATGATGCAAGTCTTTGAGTATGTCTTTGATCCGGTTCAAGAAAGGAAACCGGACTACCTTCTTTTTCTCAACACTCACCTGGCGGTTAATGCGCAAATACAGTGATCGGTTGAAAATTGCCAGGAGAATAGCAATAAGCAAGCCGGTAATAATACCTAAGGCAATTAAAACCGTTGTATCCTGAATATACCGCCAGCCGAGAAACGCGGCAATCATCGCAATAATAACAAGTCCCACATACCCGCTCAAACGGTCAAGAAGGACACTGGCCACAACAGATTTCGGCTTTTTCGTATACGTGCTCAAATCAACGCTGCGGACAAGGTCTCCTCCTATGGTGGAAGGCATAAACAAACTAAAGAATAACCCGCCGGATAAAGAAATAATAATGCGGCTCAAGGGCAAATTAATATTGGCCCCTTTCAAGAGCATCTGCCAGCGGAAGATACAAAGGACATTGGATAAGAAAAATATGGCGAAGGCAAAAATGAGGCCGGCGCGGTCAGCGCTTTTAATATTGCTCACAAGGTCATGCACGTCAACCTGTTTAAAAACCAGGTACAAAAGCAGGATACTGATACCGACGCGCAAGACTATGGTAAAAAACTGCTTGATAATCTTCATCCCCTGACAAGCTCCTTGCCTGTTAACAGGCGATACGCATCAAGATACTTCCGGCTTGTCCTTTCAATAATATCGTCGGGTAATCCGGGCGCCGGAGGCTTTTTATCCCAGTCTAAACTCTCAAGATAATCACGGACAAATTGCTTATCAAAACTCGGCTGTCCCTGGCCCGGTTTATACAGATCACGCGGCCAAAAGCGGGATGAATCAGGTGTCAGGACTTCATCAATAAGAATAACCCGGTCACCAAGCAGCCCGAACTCAAATTTAGTATCGGCAATAATAATGCCCCTGCTTAAGGCGTAATCAGCCGCTTTTTTATAAATAGCAATACTCAAATCAGCTATTTTTTTGCTCATCTGCGCGCCTATCAGTTTGTCAACATACCCCTGATGAACATTTTGATCATGCCCTTCTTCTGCTTTTGTTGAAGGCGTAAAAATTATCTGCGGCAGCTGTGAGGATTCCAGGAGGCCTTCCGGAAGATCGATACCGCACACAGCGCCAGTTTGAGCGTACTCTTTCCAGCCGGAACCTGCAAGATACCCCCGCACAATACATTCGACCGGCAATGCTTTGGTTTTTTTAACCAGCATCGAACGGCACTGCAATTGCGAAGCGTATTTCTGAATTTCTTTCGGATAACGCTTAACATCGGCAGTAATAAGATGGTGCTCCGTAACATCGGTAAGCAATGAAAACCAAAAAAGCGAAATACTCGTCAAGACTTCTCCCTTATGCGGTATGCCGTTCGGGAGCACGACGTCAAAACATGAGATCCGATCCGTTGAGACAACTAATAACTCATCGCCTAAATCATAAACATCCCTGACTTTTCCCCGCCGGAAAAGCTCAAGATCCTTGAAATCAGTCTGCAGGAGCACCGTATTTTTCATTTTTTCTTCAGCCTTTTTGCAAGCTCTTTATATTCCTGCCACAGTTCTTTAGGCAGATCCTTACCGAAAGTATCAAAGAAAACCTTGATACTTTTTAATTCCTCGTTCCAGCCTTCGGCATTTACTTCCAGGAGTTTCAAAAGCGACTCCCGGGGAAGGTCAAGACCTGTTAAGTCAATATCACCGACTTTCGGCACATATCCGATTGGTGTTTCTACCGCATCGACTTTTTTATTGCAACGGTCGATGATCCATTCCAAAACGCGTAAATTCTCGGCATAACCGGGCCAGAGGAACTTCCCCTTAGTATCGGTCCTGAACCAATTCACGTGAAAGATTTTCGGTGCTTTTGACATTTTCTGTTTCATGGTAAGCCAATGCTTAAAATAATCGGCCATATTGTATCCGCAGAAAGGAAACATAGCCATAGGATCACGGCGGATCTCTCCCTGCTTGCCAACCTGTGCCGCTGTCCGTTCACTTGCCATGGTAGCACCAACAAAAACGCCGTGTTCCCAATTAAAAGCCTCATAGACCAGCGGCGCCAAATGCGCCCTGCGCCCTCCAAATACAATCGCTGAAATCGGGACGCCATGGTGCTGATCCAAACGGAATGATGCTGAAGGACATTGCTGAATCGGCGCTGTAAAACGGCTGTTTGGATGCGCGGCTAACACAGGCTTCCTATTTTCATCTAGCTCCCCCGGTTTCCAGGGTTTGCCTTCCCAATTGATACCGCCATAATACGGAGGCTCGGCATCAGCGCCTTCCCACCATACGCTGCCATCAGGACACAAAAGAACATTCGTATAGATCGTGTTCTTTTTAATAGTCTCAACCATATTCGCGTTCGTCTTTGAGTTTGTGCCGGGGGCAACACCAAAAAAGCCGGTTTCCGGGTTAACCGCCCATAACGATCCGTCGGAATCTACCCGCATCCAGGAAATATCATCGCCGACAGTCCAAATCCGATACCCGTTCTTTTTTAAACCTTCAGGAGGGATAAGCATGGCAAGATTCGTTTTACCGCATGCGCTGGGAAACGCAGCCGCGATATATTCAATATGCCCATTCGGCTCTTCAATCCCCATAAGAAGCATGTGCTCGGCAAACCAGCCTTCCCGCTTCCCCATCCAGCTGGCGATACGAAGCGATAAGCATTTTTTACCCAACAGGACATTACCGCCATACCCCGACCCCACGCTCCAAATCGTATTATCTTCGGGGAAATGAAGGATTAACCGCCTGTTTATATCAAGATCTGCTTTTGAATGGAGACATTTTGTGAAATCACCGGTCTTCTCAATTTGAGCAAGAGGCTCTTTACCGATCCGAGTCATGATACCCATATTCAAAACAACATAGCGCGAATCAGTAAGCTCAACTCCCATCTTACTGAACTGTGAACCGACAGGCCCCATGGAAAAAGGAATAACATACATCGTCCTGCCGCGCATTGAACCGTGAAAGATATCCATGGCTTTGCGATACCCGGCGATAGGAGACATCCAGTTATTCGTCGGCCCGGCATCTTGTTTCCGGCGCGTGCAAATAAACGTTAAATGCTCTGTCCTGGCAACATCATCAAGACTCGTCCGGTGCAGATAACAACCCGGAAGCTTTTCCTGGTTAAGGCGGATCAGTTCTCCGTCTTTCACGCATTCATCCTGCAAGCGTATTTTTTCAGCCTCCGATCCGTCAACCATAACGATATTGTCAGGTTGGCACATCTTGGCCATTTTCAAAATCCACTCTTTCAGTTTTTTATTATGTGTCGTAACGGTATATAGCACGTCAGCTCCTATCTTTAGCAGAGCACTGCAAAGCCTTCCTGGCCCAGGCTCACTCCGATGGTAATAATACCCGTTTATGCCCGGCAGCTTTTACCGGGGTGACTCCAGTATAAACTTATGCGCGGAATCCGCAGCTACCGCACCATCTCCGCACGCATTAACAACCTGATACAAACTCTTGTGCCGGCAATCACCACAGGCAAATATACCCGCCGCCGAAGTACTCATATCATGGCCCGTAATAATAAACCCGGCTTCATCAAGCTTTACCAAATTCTTTATAAAATCAGTATTTGGTTTTATCCCTACAAAAATAAAAACGCCGCTGCATGCAATTTCACTCCGGGCGCCGGATTTAACATTCTTAACGGTAACACCCGACACACGTGCCTGGCCGTTAATTTTCTCGATAACACTGTCCCAGACAAAAACAATCTTTTCATTCGCAAATGCTTTTTCCTGCAGGATCTTGGATGCCCGTAACTCACGGCGCCTATGCACAACGGTTACCTTTGAACAATAACTTGTTAAATACAATGCGTCTTCTATTGCCCTGTCACCCCCGCCGACAAGCACCACTTCTTTATTCCTGAAAAAAGGTCCGTCACAAGTACCGCAATATGAAACACCCTTGCCGATCAAAGCATCTTCGTTCGGCACCCCTAATCGTTTCGACCACGCACCCGTCGCTACAATAATTGTTTTTGTTGTAAATTCATTCGACCGTGTCTTAATTACAAAACGATACCCCGCTTCATCTTTCGCTTCCGCAATAGAAACAACCTCATCGTTTTCTATGGGGACTCCGACTTCCGCGACCTGCTTTGTGCAACGGGCGATAAGTTCATCGGTTTTAATGCCGCCGGGAAACCCGGGAAAGTTCTCAATCGTTTCCGAAAGAATAATCTGGCCGCCGGGGATCATCTTTTCAATAGCCTTGCTCTGCAACCGATAGCGCCCGGCATAGACAGCTGCGGTAAGGCCAGCAGGACCCGCACCAATTATAATCGTGTCATACATCGGTTACCTCTCATACATAAAACAGCATTATGATATACGGCGGGTTCGCATAAAGGCATCGATTGAGCGGTCATAGGCGCGTTCTGCCTGCGCAGAGAAATAACAAGCGGGTAACTCTCCTTGATCACGGTGATACGATACGCACGCGCAGCACATACCTTTGCGCAAACAGGTTGCATATGTACAGTTACACGTTTGAAGATTTGCCTTTTGATTTGGACAACTTTTCATCGGAAACTTTCTTTTTTAATGCTTCGATCTTCTTGCGGTTTCGCAATGAATCAATGACGGATGAATGGTCAATAATAAGGGTTCCGTGTAAATGGTCGATCTCATGCTGAAACACGGTTGCAAGAAGATCTTCCGCCTCAATCCGCAGAGGCTTACCGTTCTCATCAAGACCTTCCACCACAACCCTCTTCGACCGTTTTACCTTAACGCCGACGCCGGGGACACTAAAGCATCCTTCTTCCATACTTTGCGTGCCTTCAGACTTTAAAATAACCGGATTAATAACCTTATAAAGCCCTGACCCCGCATCCACAACGATCAGTGCCTCGTTAATACCGACCTGCGGAGCGGCAAGCCCGACACCCCGGACTTCATACATAAGCTGCGCCATTTTGCTCAAAAGAGCCCTGTGCTCATCCGTAACTTCTTTGATCTTCCGGGCTTTCTGGCGCAGGACAGGTTCTCCAAAAGGCGTAAGATTAAGCTTTATTTCTTTCATTGACCATCACCACTCGCGGTTTCAATGTTCGTGCTTCTTTATCCTCAACTTGAACATAGGAAACAATGATAACTTTATCTCCGACGCATGCGCCGCGCGCAGCGGCTCCGTTTAAACAAATAACTCCTGTACCTGACTTCCCTTGGATCACATACGTCTCAAGACGCAACCCCGTATTCAAATTCAAGACTTCAACCTTTTCATATTCCAGGATATCAGCCTTCTCCATAAGCTTGGAATCGATTGTAATACTCCCCTTATAATGCAAATTCGCCTCAGTTACCGTGGCGCGGTGGATTTTTGACTTCAACATTGTTCGTAACATTATCGTATACTCCTTTACTTACTTTTCCCCAGCATAAGCTTGTACGTCTGCAAAGCAATCATCAATTCTTCGTTTGTCGGAATAACCATAACTTTTGGTTTCTTCTTAAGATGATCAAAAATCCCTGTACAAATTTCTTCCCGGACGTTTTTCTGGTTCTCGCCAATACCCGCGGTAAATATGACCGCTTCGCAACCGCCCATTATCGCGCTATAGGCGCCGATATATTTCTTTATTCGGTAGATAAAAACATTCAGCGCCAACGTAGCGCGTTTATCACCGCGTGAACGTTTCTCATCCAATATACGCATATCGTTGCTGATACCGGAAAGACCTTTCAAACCGCTCTGTTTATTAAGCAGCGTATCCATTTGCTCAGGGCTTAATTTCTCTTTTCGCATAATATACAACACCAGGGCCGGGTCAATGTCCCCGCTGCGGGTTCCCATAAGAAGACCTTCCAACGGGGTAAACCCCATGCTGGTATCGATACATCTACCCTTGTCAACCGCGGCAATACTACAACCGTTGCCCAAATGACAGGTGATAAGCCGAAGCGACGTAATCGGTTTCTTAAGCAAGCGCGCCGCCTCTTGCGAAACATACTGATGGCTCGTCCCGTGAAAACCGTATTTTCGCACGCCATATTTTTCGTACAATGAGTACGGGACGCCGTAAATATAGGCGTAATCCGGAAGCGTCTGATGGAATTCGGTATCAAATATAGCCACCTGTTTAATACCCGGCAAAAGTTTTTTGCAGGCAAGGATCCCGGCAAGGTTAGCCGGATTATGCAGGGGCCCCATTTCAAAACACTGGCGGATCTTTTTAACGACCGCATCATTAACCACAACAGGGGCTTTAAACGCCTCCGCCCCGTGCAAAACACGGTGACCGACCGCCTCAATGTGATCGACCTGCTCCAAAATACTCTTGAGGCCGGAATAATGATCTTTGAACTTTGATCCCGGCTCACCGATATTTTCAATAGTCCCTTTGGAAATAAATTCTTTATTGGGTAAATCGAATATTTTATATTTTATGGAAGAACTTCCACTGTTGATAACAAGAATTCTCATCGTTATTGTGCCCTAATAGCGGTAATTGCAGTGCAATCCACGACATCGTCAGCCGAACAACCCCGGGAAAGATCACTGCACGGTTTATTTAATCCAAGAAGTATTGGTCCCACCGCGCGAGCCCGGGCCAACCGTTCCACTAATTTGTAAGAGATATTCCCTGCGTCAAGGTTCGGAAATACCAGGACATTGGCTTTACCCGCGACACGCCCGCCCGGATCTTTAATACGGCCGACATCGGGAACAAGCGCTGCGTCAGCCTGCATTTCACCGTCAAACATAAGATCAGGAGCCATGCCCAATAATACTTTTTTTGCTTCGGCAATCTTTTCAGCAGACTTGCTCTGAGCGGAACCTTTTGTGGAATAACTTAAAAACGCAACACGAGGAGGGATATCAAGAAGTTTTGCAGCCAGGTCTGAAGCTGCCAAAGCAATACATGCAAGTTGCCGGGAGTTAGGATCCGGAATGATCCCGCAATCCGCAAAGATAAACGTCCCATTCTGGCCATACGGACAATCGGGAATCGCCATAATGAAACAACTGCAGGCAATAGTGATCCGGTCGCTAATACCAAGACAATGGATCGCCGAACGCGCCATATCCGCCGTCGTATGTGCTGCGCCTGCGACAAAACCGTCAAACTTACCGTCACGCGTCATCATAGCGGCAGGCCAAAGTGTATCCTCAAACTGTTTGCGTACCGCTTCCAGGCTCACCCCTTTGCTTTTACGGAGTTCATAAAACTCCTGAATGTAACGTTCTTTATCTTCAGGATTAACTCGTTCAGGCGTCAGAAGAGTAACATCGGCAATACCTTCTTTTTGAATAATTGCATACGCTTCTTTTACCCGCGCATCATTGTATTCCGGCAAGGCTATTCTCTTTTTCTGAGCCCGTGCTTTTTCGCGTAAACGCGATATAGTATCCATGCTCACATCCCTTTCAAAATAGTACCAACATCAACATTACTTCGAACCAAACGAATAATTCTATTGATCTTATCCGTGTCGCGGAACCTTATTTTTACCGTTAAATCATGGACTATCGATGCAACCGCATAGGTATCCTCTTCGGCAAACAAAACCGGAATCTCAGCCTTACACAGAAGTTCCATAATCTCAGGAGCAGGTTTAATACCGCCTGATAGAATGATGCCTGCAATCTTTAGTTGCTCTTTAATAGTCGTCGTACGGCGTTCTTCAAGTGCGACCTTTATTATATCTTCCCGGTCCCCGGGTGTAATAAGCAGGCTGTCATCGACAATATATTTCACCGCGTCCTTTGACTGCATAGCGCCGACAACAACCGAGCTTACCATCTTTTCAATAAAATCCTTGCCGCAAACCAGCTTAAACTTTGTCTCTTCAAGGATCTGTTCAATCGTAAACCGGCTTAACATCGGGTCATACGGTATAACACCCAGCACCTTAATGCCTTGCCGGCTTAATCCTTTACGGACAAGCTCGCTGATCTTATCAAATTTTGTCGGCAAAACCTTGTTAACAATAACACCAAGGACCTTAACGCCTTCTTTATCAAACAACGCCTTGTTGAGAATAATTTCGTCAATGGGCCTGCCAACGCCTCCTGAAGAAATAATAATCACCTTTGCGCCAAGAAGCTTGGCAACGCTGGCGTTGGAATGTTCAAAAACCGATCCCACGCCCGCATGCCCCGTCCCCTCGATGATTACCAAATCCTGACCCTTTGAAATCCGCCGATACGCTTCTTTGATCTGGGCGGTTATCGAACGTTTATCAGGAGACGTAATATACTTTTCAGTGAACCCTTTTTCAACTGCAATAGGGCTCATATCTTTCAGTTTACAATGAAAACCGCAAACTTTTTCAATAAGGATCGAGTCCTCGTCAACCTTAACGCCGTCTTCCTCGAGGTATCTCTGCCCGATAGGCTTGATAAAAGCCACCTTACGGAAGCGATCCTTAAAATTACTCATGAGCCCAAGCGAAACGCTCGTTTTCCCGTCATTCTGCTTGGTGGCAGCAATAAAAATCTTTTTCATCGGGTCTATTACTAAAGATTTTCCTCGACCAGATTCTTCAAATCAGCCTTAGAGACCGCGCCAACATGCTGGCTCATAATCTTCCCGTTCTTGAAGAAAATGACCGTCGGAATGGACATGATGCCGTAGTGCGAGGCAATCTGAGAACTTTCATCGACGTTAACTTTGGCAACAGTTACTTTTCCGGCATATTCCTTGGCAATCTCCTCTATAAACGGCGCAATCATCTTGCAGGGACCGCACCAGGGAGCCCAAAAATCAACAAGGGCAACAGTATTCGGTTCTAAAATTTCCTTATTAAAATTCTCTTCATTTACATGTAATACGCTCATAGAATGTCGGATTATTAATAGGTTAATAAAATGGTAGGCTGTAATAATTTATCACAAAGGATTATTCTTTTCAAGCACTTTTCACGTCGTTACTTCTCCGGAACTGAATCCTTCGGAAATTCAAATGAATCATAAAATAGCCTGCCGGTAAAATGCCCTTTCCTGTAATATACTGTTGCGCGATCTCCTTTCTGCGGTTCAGATTTACGCTCCGATAATAACGGCAAAGGAATATTCACGACCACGCCATTTTCAAGCTTAAACTGGCAATATTTCGAAGCCTGCCCCCCAAAAGAAGATTCAGTGGCTGCCAGATATTCTCCTTCATACGTAGCCTGGGTTGCAAAACGCTCTCTGGCCAAAGAATCATCCATATTCATAAACGTCACGAGAACTACGATACTGACAACAACACTCGCAATAACAATAATTGCGGAAAACGTACTCAACCCCTTCTGGTCTAGAAGTGCTTTTTGGATTCTCATGTTCTTACTCCGGAATTAATAAACGCATGCCTTTAAAAAGCAGATCCCGGTCAATGATAGAAATTCGTTTCGAATAGCGTTGTAAGGTCCGGGCATTCCCGCCTGTCGCTATAACCTTGATTTTTAAACCGAGCACTTTTTTATAATCTTCGATAGCACCATCACACAAGGATGCTGCCCCGCGTACGACACCACTGAGCATGCATGATTTCGTATCGGTACCCAGCAATGACACCGGCTCCTTAAACCGGCAGACAGGTAAAAGAGCGGTATGTTCATGAAGCGCACGCAGCGATACATCAATTCCCGGCAGAATCCTGCCGCCCCAAAAAATACCTTTTTGAGAAATTGCATCTATGGTTATCGCCGTTCCGGCATCGATAACAACAAGTGCCCCGCCATACAAATGATACGCGGCATAGGCACACAGGAGCCTGTCCGCGCCAAGCATTTTCCTGTTTCTATACCGGGTGGACATGGGGACAAACTTGTTTTTCCCGACAACATAGATGCGGGCCGATAAAACCCTGCGAACACACGCAGTCAAACGATTAACCGCTGCAGGGACAACCCCGGATATGACCACCGTATCCGGGCGATAACGGACAAGAAAGTTTTTCAAAACGTTTTCGTCCGGCGATTGGGTCTCAAGGATTACCCGGGAAACAATCAGATTTTTTTTAAAAATCACCGCGGTACTATTGGTATTGCCGGCACTTATTGCACAAATCATGCGTTCCTCTTCTTTTGAGCTGCTTGAGCTGGTTTATCAAGCGCAGTTATCATATCCCTGATTTTTGCGGCTTTTTCAAATTCAAGATTACGGGCTGCTAACTCCATTTGATACTCCAGCTCAGCTATATAGGCGCGTACCTCATATTCATCCCGGGCCTGGCCTGTCAAATCAGCCACAAATTCTTCCGCCTGCCAGTAATCCTCTATCCCTTCCTTAATCGCTTTTTGGATACTCCGGGGTTTAATCCCCGTATGCTCATTATACTTCAATTGCAAAACTCTTCGTCTGTTAGACTCGGCAATTGCCCTTTTCATTGAACCGGTCATGGAGTCGGCATACATAATGACCTTGCCATTGATATTGCGTGCCGCGCGGCCGGCAGTTTGAATAAGAGAGGTTTCTGAGCGCAAAAACCCTTCCTTATCAGCATCAAGAATCGCCACTAAAGAAACTTCCGGGAGATCCAGACCTTCGCGCAACAAATTGATCCCGACCAAACAGTCACATTTCTTCTGCCGGAGGTCACGCAATAATTTTGAGCGCTCAATCGTATGTATCTCTGAATGTAAATATTGTACCTTTAAACCCTTCTCCTGTAAATACGCAGTCAAATCCTCTGCCATTCGTTTGGTAAGCGTGTTTACCAGCACCCGCTCATTGATAGCGCTGCGCACGGTTACTTCCCTGACAAGATCATCAAGCTGTCCGTTTGTCGGACGGAGAATAATTTCCGGATCAACGAGGCCCGTAGGCCGGATGATCTGTTCAATAACCTTCCCCTTGCTCAAATGCAATTCATACTCATCGGGAGTCGCGGAAACATAAACAACCTGTTTGACCAATGCAGTAAACTCGTTAAAACGTAACGGCCTGTTGTCCAGGCAGGAAGGCAGCCGGAAACCATAGTCAACAAGGACTTTCTTACGGGCCTGATCGCCTTCAAACATACCACGGATTTGAGGTACCGTAACATGTGATTCGTCAATAATAACAAGGAAATCCTCTGGGAAATAATCTATCAGGGTATAGGGCCGTGATCCCGGAGGACGCCCGGACAAAACACGGGAATAATTTTCAATCCCATGGCAATATCCGATTTCACGAAGCATCTCCATATCATATTTCGTGCGTTGTTCCAATCGCTGCGCTTCCAACAACTTATTATTTTCCCGAAGAAACCGCAACCGTTCTTCAAGTTCAGCGGAAATCTCACGCATCGACGATTCAAGGCGTTCGCCGGAAAATAAAAAATGTTTCGCCGGATAAATTGCGACCTTTTCCAAAACAGCCAGGATATCTCCTGAAACCGCATTAAATTCCGATATTTTTTCTACAGTATCGCCGTTGAGCTCTATACGCACGGCCTTTTCCTCGTATGAAGGAAACACCTCAATGCAATCCCCCCTCACCCTGATCCTGCCCCGGATAAACTCGTAATCATTACGCTCATATTGTATCTGAATAAGTTTTGCAATTACTTCATCCCGGTTAACCGAAGCGCCTTTTTCAAGAAGAACAAGCATGTCGCGATAATCTTCAGGCGAACCAAGATTGTAAATACATGAAACCGAGGCGACAATAACAACATCCCTGCGTGACATGAGTGACGTCGTTGCCGCCAATCGCAACCGGTCCAGCCGGTCATTGATCGACGAATCTTTCTCGATATAGGTATCTGTGGAGGGAATGTAGGCTTCGGGCTGATAATAATCGTAATAACTTACAAAGTACTCGACGGCATTATGCGGAAAAAATTCCTTGAATTCGGAGTACAACTGGGCAGCAAGAGTTTTATTATGTGAAATAACGAGTGTCGGCCTGTTGAGTTCGGCAATTACATTGGCCAAAGTAAACGTCTTTCCCGAACCGGTTACGCCAAGTAATGTTTGATGCGGGCACGACGAACGGATAGAATCGATCAGTTGGCTGATTGCAGCAGGCTGGTCACCACACGGCTTAAAAGCTGAAACAAGCTTAAAGTGCTCCATCTTGAGGCGGGACCTCTCGAATGATAGCGCGAATTGGCCCTAACGCAGTACCAAATTTAAATTCTATAGGAATACGACGTGCATCAGTCATGAGAGTAACGCAAAACTTTTCTTTTCCCAGGATGTAATCATTCAATGAAGACCCGATTGAAACAATAGAGACCGGAAATCTTCCCTTACCGTGAAGTTCCCGGTAAAAAGGCCTGCCTGAACGAATCTGTAAAAGCCAGTTCGACTGATTATAATACACATTTAAAGGATAAAGCGTATCGGGTTCAATCTTGGTAAGCCGGAAATAATAAAAAAACGACAACAAATCCTGCGTATGGGGCGGAAATTTATTGGAGGTTTCCGTCTTAATCTCATCCCTGCGTTTGCTTACATTAACAAAACCGGCATCCCCCAAAGAGCTGCTTACAGCCTCGCCTTTCTCCAAATCAAAATCAACCTGGACAGTATTCGTCTTCTGATCAAAACGCCGTATCTTGATGAAACGCCGGGGGGATAACGCCTGAACATCAATATAGGTATGGACCGTATATTCAAGATCATAAATCTTACGCAAATAACGGTTCGGGAATGACCTGGCAACCACATGATAGCAGGCGTAACCGTTAATAACTTCCTGTTTCTCCGAAGTAAAAATAACATGCCCCACAGGCACACCAAGCCACTCAACGATGTAGGATAAGGTCTCGCCGGTCGTTATTGTTCCCTGCGGATCGCTAAAAGGGATTATTGCTTCATCGTTGGCCGTCGCTTTAAAATTCTGCGCATAAGCCGCATTCACTATAGCAGCACAAACTATCAGAAAACATGCAATTTTTTTCATGCAACTCCCGATACAATATCAAGACTCATATCAATCGATTTCACCGAATGAGTGAGGCTGCCGACTGAAATAATGTCAACTCCCGTAGCGGCTATTGCATGCACGGTCCGTTCCTGCACACCACCGGAAGCCTCCAATAATATCTTTTTTGTCTGCGACCGTAAAAAACTATCCCGGAGCTTCACCGCTTTTTTTATTTCGGAAAGCCCCATATTATCAAGCATAATGACATCCGGCTTCAAACGCAGGAAACAGACAAACTCCTCAAGGCTCTGTGCCTCAATTTCAATATTCATACCGACTGGTACAACCGGCAATTTCAAAAGCCCGCCCATAACCTTCAGGTGATTATCCTTAATAAGTACCATGGTATCCAGGCCAATACGATGGTTATATCCTCCGCCCACGCCGACAGCGTACTTCTGGAAATAACGCAATCCCGGGATTGTTTTACGGGTATCAACAATCTTGGCATGATACGGTTTTACCGCATCAACAAACGTTTTCGTTTTTGTCGAAATTGCCGACATGAATGAAAGGAAATTCAAAGCAACCCGTTCGGCAGTTACAATGCTGGGTGCTGATCCTTGAATAGAGGCAACGGTCTGCCCTTTTCTAATGCATTGCCCATCGTGACAGCGTGCACGAAACCGCAGCCGTTTATCAATCCGGCTAAAAACATGGCTGGCAAGCGCAATACCGGAGAGTACGCAATCTTCATGCACGACTATTTCTGCTGTTATCATCTGCGAAACCGGAAGCGTAATTTGAGACGTAATATCGCCGGCTCCGACATCTTCGCGAAGCGCCTGCACAACAGCAGCGTCAATAACCCGTTCCTCTAATTTCGCAGGTCCTTGCAAGGGGAATTTATTTGAGCCCATCTTTCACCGTTATAAGTTTTTCTAAAACCTCTTTGAGGTCGTTTAATTTTGCCCGTTCCTTCTCAACGATTTCTGCCGGCGCCTTATCGGTAAAATGAGGGTTGGAAAGCATATGCGCCTTGGCTTTAATATCAGCCTCGGCTTTAACGATCTTCTGGGCTATTTTCTGCCTGTACTTTTCAACATCAATAACGCCGGCCAGGGGAATAACCACATGCATATCCTGCCAAACAGCCACAAACCTGCCGGGAGCATGTTCATAGATATCTCCAACTGCCATTTTAGAAAGCCGCGCAAGATTCTGTATACAGGGAGTCATCGAATCCAAAAGGGAGCGTTTTGCTTTATTGGCGCAATAAATCTCGGCATAGACATCGTCACGGGGTGAGATCTCAAGCTCTGCCTTCATATTACGGAGAACATTGACTACTTCAAAAACAACGCTCATTTTAGTTTCGACTTTTTTATCGATCAAATCGTCCTGAACATGCGGCCACGGAGATGTCGTAATGAAACCTGCCCCCGGATTAATACGGCTCCAGAGTTCTTCCGTAATAAACGGCATGAACGGATGGAGCGCCCGCAGTGTCTTCTCAAGCACTTTAAACATGACAACTTGATTTGCCTTCGATTGGATATGGGGTTTTATGATCTCAAGATACCAATCGCAAAACTCATGCCAAAAGAAAGCATACAAAAGGTTTGCCGCTTCATTGAATTTGTACGCTTCCAGGTTCTTATTCACGCCTTTGAGCGTCGTATAGAATCTGCTTAATATCCAGCGGTTTATGACATCGAGATCCTCGTCCTTAACAAACTGACATAAATCCGTGCGCACACCTTGCGGGTCAAGATTCATCATGATAAAACGGGACGCATTCCAAATCTTATTTGCAAAATTTCTTCCCTGTTCAAACCGCTCTTTCGAAAGAAAAACATCCTGGCCCTGCGCCGTTATTGAAATCAAACTGAAACGAAGTGCGTCCGTACCGTACTCATTAATGATCTCAAGGGGATCAATAACATTCCCTAAAGACTTCGACATCTTTTTCCCATCGACATCACGGACCGTCCCATGGATATACACATCCCTGAAAGGCTCTTTCCCCATGAATTCAAACCCTGCCATGATCATACGGGCAACCCAGAAGAAAATGATCTCGGGTGCCGTCGTCAAAGCAGCAGTCGGATAAAAATATGCTAATTCTTTCTTATGTATTTCCCTGTCTTGATCGGGTGACGGTGTGCCGTTATGGCAGTCATCACCAAAAGGCCAGTAGAACGTGGCAAAAGGCCACAGCCAGCTCGAAAACCACGTATCAAGGACATCTTCATCCTGCATGATATTCTTTCCATGGCAAACCGGACACTCCTGCGGATGGGTTTTAGATACGATAACTCCCTTTTCAGGATCAACCTGCTGGCAATCTTTACAATAATAGACGGGTATACGATGTCCCCACCAAATTTGTCTTGAAATACACCAATCCTGTATATTGTCCATCCAATTCAAATACACTTTTGTCCAGCGTTTCGGATGGAACGTGACCGTTCCTTTTTTCACAGCATCAAGAGCAGGCTTTGCAAGCGGTTTCATTTTTACAAACCATTGGCGCGAAAGATACGGCTCAATGATCGTATGGCACCGGTAACAGTGACCTGCGGAAAGTTTATGCGGTTCTATTTTTTCAAGAAGCCCTTTTTCTTTCAAATCCTCCAGAATAACTTCCCGCGCCTCAAACCGGTCCATATCCTTATAATCGCCGGCATATTGATTCATCCTGCCATCGGGATACATGACATTGATAAAGGCAAGGTTATGTTTTTTACCCGTCGCGTAGTCATTCGGGTCATGCGCAGGAGTAATCTTGACGCATCCTGTCCCGAATTTCCTGTCAACCATGTCATCTGCAATAATTGTAATTTCCCGATTAACCAGCGGAAGGATAACTGTTTTCCCGACAAGTTTCTTATACCGTTTATCTTTCGGGTTGACTGCGACAGCCGTATCCCCGAGCATCGTTTCCGGCCTTGTTGTAGCCACAACCACATACTCGTCTGGATTTTCTTGTAATGGATAGCGTAGATAATACAAATTCCCATCCAGATCATGGTGGGGCGCTTCTTCGTCTGAGAGCGCGGTTTGGCAACGCGGGCACCAGTTAATGATGCGGGTGCCGCGATAAATAAGCCCTTTCGCATAAAGATGGGTAAAAACCTCGACCACGGCCCTGGAATATTCCTCATCCATGGTAAAGCGCGTTCTCTTCCAGTCACACGATGCCCCGAGTTTCTTTAACTGGCGGATAATCGTTGAACCGTATTCTTCTCGCCACTGCCAAACACGCTCGATGAATTTATCGCGGCCGAGATCCTGGCGGGTAAGCCCTTCTTGGGCAATTTTTCTCTCGACAACGTTTTGCGTAGCAATTCCGGCATGATCCGTTCCCGGCATCCAAAGCGCTTCGTACCCCAGCATACGATGATACCTGATAAGGATATCCTGCAGCGTATCATTCAGGGCATGCCCCATATGCAGAATTCCCGTCACGTTCGGAGGAGGAATAACAATGGTAAACGGCTTCTTTTCAGGATTAATCCGGGCGCTGAAACAGCCGGATTCTTCCCATTTTGAAAGCCACACATCTTCTGTATCTTTTGGATTATATTTGGAAGGAATTTCTAACATAATTCTTAAAATTCGGCAGACAAAATCTTTTTTTGTAAGATATAAATAAGAGTTTTTCTTTCCTCTTCATCAATTTGTTTCGTTGCACTCTCAAAATCGGCAATTCTCTCTTTCCTCATTCCCTAGTACTGTCTTTGAGCAGCTTATATTCAACGCTATCCATAAGAGCAAGCCACGAAGCTTCAATGATATTCTCCGAAACACCGATCGTACTCCAGGTATCAGTCTCATCCTGCGATTGAATAAGGACCCTGACGCGAGCAGCAGTACCCTCTTTTCCTTCCAGGACACGCACTTTGAAATCAGAAAGGTGCATCTTCGAAAGCGAGGGGAAATACCCCTTGAGGGCCTTGCGTAAGGCGTTATCAAGCGCATTCACCGGACCGTCACCCTCGGCAGCAGTATGCTCCAGAGAATCTTGTACCTTAACCTTGATAATCGCTTCAGAGGTAATCTTTTTGTTCGACTTCATTTCTATAACGACGCGGAAACCTTCAAGGTCAAAAAACTTCTTAAATTTATGATACGCTTTTTTCATAAGGAGTTCAAAACTGGCTTCAGCAGCTTCAAAATGATACCCCTCATGTTCAAGTTTTTGAATAAGCTCAAGTATTTTCTTTGTTTTCGGATCTTCCTTTCCCAATTGCAAAGACATCTCTTGAGCGCGCAGCAAGATGCCGGTTTTCCCGCCGAGTTCCGATACAAGCATGCGCCGGTGATTTCCAACCAACGCCGGATCAAGATGCTCATACGTCCTGGGATTCTTGACGATGGCATTAATATGCATGCCGCCTTTATGCGCGAAAGCAGAAGCTCCCGCGTATGGTTGGTCGTCGCGCTGTTTCATATTACTGACTTCGCTGACAAAATGGGAAACCTTGGTGAGCTGTTTACGCTGCTCATCGCTGACGCAATCAATCCCCATCTTCAACGTAAGGTTTGCAATGACCGGGATAAGATCCGCATTGCCACAGCGCTCGCCGTATCCATTTATCGTTCCTTGAACAATACTGGCACCGGCTTCAACTGCCGCTAAAGTGTTTGCCACTGCCAAATCAGAATCATTATGACAATGGATCCCGACATCGACTGAAACTTTTGCACGCACATCAGCAACAATACGGGAAACTTCCGACACCAGGCTTCCCCCGTTGGTATCGCACAACGTTACCGCCTTGGCACCTGCATTTTGCGCGGTTAGAAGACAGGAAATACTATATTCTTTATTAGCCTTATAGGCATCAAAAAAATGTTCCGCATCATAAAACACCGTCATACCCCGGGAAACAAGAAATTCAACAGTATCGCGAATCATTACAAGATTTTCCTCCAAGGAAACCTTGAGAACATCCGTAACATGCAAATCCCAGGTCTTTCCGACGATAGTGACGAACGAAACGCCCGACTTCAGAAGCGCCGTAAGGCTTGCGTCTTCGTGCGCTTTTAATCCGGCCCGGCGAGTCATGCTGAAAGCAACAAGCTTCGCGTACGACAGCGGCTTTTTTGCCATCCGTGCAAAAAATTCCATATCTTTCGGATTTGATCCCGGCCAGCCGCCTTCAATATAATGGACCCCCAACAGATCAAGTTCTTCGGCAATACGCACCTTATCCATTACCGAATAGGAAATTCCTTCGCTTTGGGACCCGTCACGCAATGTTGTGTCGTACAGATAAACTTTCATACAGAGCACCTTCCTGACAACCCTTAAACCTTGTTTAACCCGAATTTCTCATGTAACGCCCGGACCGCCTGCTCAGCACCCTTCTTTTTAATGATGCACGAGATACTGATATCTGACGTGGAAATCATCTCGATATTCATTTTCTCCTGCGCAAGGATATCAAACATTTTTGCCGCCACGCCCGGATGCGATTTCATACCGACACCGACAATCGCAACACGCGCGACATCATCATCCTCAAGGACCTCCCCTGCGCCGATTTTTCCGGCAGTATTCTTGACGATTTTCATCGCCTTATGAGATTCAACCTTGGGGATCGTAAAAGAGATATCGGTTTTACGGGTATGACTGACATTCTGAACAATCATGTCAACGCTTACACCGCCCGAAGAAAGCTCTTCAAATATTCGCGCAGCAACACCAGGCTTATCAGGGACATCACACACGGTAATCTTTGCTTCATTCCTATTTAACGTAACACCGCTAATAAGTACTTCTTCCATTCTAGCAACCTCCTTAATAATCATCGTACCGGGCTTCTCGGAAAAAGAAGAACGAACATGAATGGGAACATTGAATTTTTTAGCAACCTCGATCGAACGGGCCTGCATAACCTGTGCGCCTAAGGACGCCATCTCAAGCATCTCATCATAAGTTATTGCCTCTAATTTCCTGGCTTTCGGCTCAATACGCGGATCTGTTGTGTAAACGCCTTCAACATCGGTATAAATCTCACACTCATCCGCCTTCAACTCCTTTGCGAGGGCAACCGCCGACAGATCAGAACCGCCCCGTCCTAAAGTCGTAATATCTTGATTAGGGTTAACTCCCTGAAAACCAGCAACGATAACAATGCGTCCTTTGACTAGTTCAGCTTTTATTCTATGCGCATTGATCTGAATAATGCGTGCGCGCGTATGGCTGCTATCCGTCATAATACCGACTTGCATGCCGGTAAAAGAAATCGCCTCAAACCCCAGTTTTTCAATTGCCATCGCAAGCAAAGCAACGGAAATCTGCTCTCCTGTCGAAAGGAGCATATCCATTTCACGTTCAGGAGCGTCGGGATTGATCAAATTTGCTTTCTCGATCAATTCGTCGGTCGTATCTCCCATAGCAGAAACAACAACAACTAACCCATGTCCTTGCTTACGATACGAAACGACTCTCCGGGCAACATGCTGGAGGCGTTCGACATTTGCCACCGAAGAACCGCCGAATTTTTGAACAATCAACTTTCTACTCATTCCATCCTCCTCATTGACGAATGAAAAAATCCATTAATTCAAAACCGTTATCAAAATACAACTTTGAAAGTGCAGCTTCTTTTTCAGAATATGCCTGAAAACCATTATGCGTTACGTTTTTTCCATAGAGAGCAAAACAAACCGGCTCAGCGGTATGCGTTTTTACAGATACCGGCGTTGCATGATCGGGCAACACTACAATACGGACATCATCGCGTTGCGCATATTCCTGCACGATAGTGCCGACGACAAACTGGTCAAACCGTTCAATTGCCAGGATCTTCTCCCGCAGATCTCCGTTATGACCGGCCTCATCAGGCGCCTCAACATGAACAAAAACAAAATCCTTGTTCTGCAACGCCTTAAGAGCGGCCTTGGCTTTCCCCTCATAATCGGTATCATAATATCCCGTCGCCCCCGGCACTTTAACAACATCAAGCCCAAGGATCTTTCCAAGACCGTTCAAAAGATCAACCGCGGAAATAACACTCCCCTCAACACCGTATTTATCTTTAAAAAGCGGCATGGCCGGCTTTTTCCCTTGTCCCCACAGCCAAATCATATTTGCGGGATTTTCCTTTAAATCGATGCGGACATTGTTTATTTCATGCGATTCAAGCAACGGTTTAGAATCCTGCATTATCGATATCAGGAATTCCGAGCCTTTACCCTTCGGTAAATTCTTTTTAATGCTCTTGCCCGTAATGTCGTGCGGAGGCCTGCATTGGATTGCATCTAAATTATCTTTTGCGCCTTCCTTAACCACCATTAAATGCCGGTATCCGACACCGGGATAAAAACAAATCCGCTCAGAACCGAGTTTATCATTAAGATAATTAATCAGGTGGGACGCTTCTTGACTGTTAATATGCCCGGCGCTGTAATCAGCTAAAATATCGCCTTGCGCAGTAATTAAATTACAGCGAAACGCAACATCCTGGGGAGAAAGCGATACTCCAAGATTAGCCGCCTCTAAAGGACCGCGCCCCGAATAATATTTACGGGGATCATACCCGAGAATCGACATATTGGCTACATCTGAAGCAGGACTTAATCCGGGGGGAATAGTCTTAACCCGGCCGAGAGAACCATTTTTAACCAAAAAATCCATATTGGGGGTTTTGGCCGCCTCCAAAGGAGTACGCTTGCCTAAATCCTCAACGGGGTAATCCGCCATCCCATCACCAACCAACAGTATGTATTTCATTGTCTATCCAATTATTTGTTCGCAGACATTAAACAATGTCCTGGCTAGAACTGCTTTCGAATGAATTTCCTGAGAAATGAATCCGTTGTTGCCAATGATGTAAGCGCTATACATCCCCTTTTTACGGGTGTTAGCGACCACCAGATGGGCGCATGAACTTCGCATAAGGATGCGCGCTTCGTGGATAAAAGCACGAGCACTCAACCCCTGCTCATATTTAAAACCGACTAAAATTGTACGCGGCTGAATTTCTTTTACCAGCGAAATCAATTTCGGAGTCGGTATTAATTCCAGCCGCAAACGCTTTTTGTGCGAACTGATCTTATGCCTCGAAACCTTTCGCACCTTGTAATCGGAAACAGCAGCAGCCTGGATTACAACATCAAAGCGCGATTGTTTCAATATCTTCCGCAAAGAACTTTGCAAATCATCAAAATAACAAAACGGTTTAAACGCAACGCCGCGAATCCGTTTTTCGTGCACTGCCCCCTGTCCCAACAACAACGTAACATGCGCTTTGCGTTGACGAGCTTCTTTCGCCAAAAAAAGACCGGTTTCCCCTGTCGCGGTATTGCTGATGACTCGAACATCATCAATCGGTACCCAGGTAGGACCGGCGGTAATAAGTACCCGCTTATTTTTCAGCACTTAGTAACCGATCTCCTTCAAAATCGCCATAAGCGTCGGTTTAACAATCTTGGGTTTTTGAATCGACTGTATTGCCCTATCAGGATCTTTCAAACCGTGTCCTGTCAAAATACAAACAATCGTTTTATTATCAGTCTGCGCCTTCTTAAAATACCCTGCATGGGCTAACTTTAACAATCCTGCGATAGACGCACATGACGCCGGCTCAGCAAAAACCCCTTCTTTTGCCGCCATTAATGTATACGCACTTAAAATTTCTTCGTCTGTTACCGCATCAATAAGCCCGCCGGATTCATCGCGAGCCGCAACCGCTTGTTTCCAACTAGCAGGATTGCCAATGCGAATTGCCGTAGCGATCGTCTCCGGTTCCTTGATCGGATATCCTTTGACAATGGGGGCAGAACCGGCAGCTTGGAACCCAAGCATAACAGGAAGTTCCCCAATAATCCCTTCTGCCTTATATTCTTTATATCCCTTCCAGTACGCCGTAATATTCCCCGCATTACCAACCGGCATAACCTGAAAACCGGGAGGCCCCTGTAAATAATCGCAAATCTCAAAGCTGCCGGTTTTTTGTCCTTCGATCCGGTACGGATTAAGCGAATTAACAAGCGTTATCGGGTATGTAGAAGAAATTTCTTTAACCAGTTCAAGCGCAACATCAAAATTTCCGTCAACCTGAAGGACAACCGCTCCATGTATCATCGCCTGGCTTAGTTTCCCCAGCGCAATGTGACCTTGCGGGATAAGCACGATACATCGCAAACCTGAACGAGCAGAATACGCAGCAGCCGATGCCGAGGTATTTCCCGTTGAAGCGCAAATAACCGCCTTTGAACCTTCTTCAACGGCCTTGGTAATTGCCATCGTCATACCGCGGTCCTTAAATGAGCCGGTGGGATTCATCCCCTCATATTTCAAAAAAACCTGCCATCCTTTTCCCACCAAAGCCGACAAAGCAGGCGCCGGTAAAAGAGGCGTATTACCTTCATGTAGCGTAACAACCTGGGTTTTATTTGTTACCGGCAGGTATTTCCGATAAGCCTGAATAATTCCTTGATACCCACGGGGAGAAGACGGAATATTAGGATCACGTTTCATTACAGTTCCTCGATGCGGATCGCGACAGCTTTCTGGGTGACCGCATTAAGTTTATTGATAGCGTCTAAGGCTAAGCGAAGATCTTTCTCGCGAGCCTCATGAGAGATCATAACGATAGGAACTGAGCCCATGCGCGCGATACGTTCTTTCTGAGTAACGGATGCGATGCTAATACCGAATTTAGCTAAAACGCTTGCGATCTTAGCTAAAACGCCCGGCTCATCCAAAACAATAAGACGCACATAATACCGGCCAAGCCGTTCATCGATTTTTCTTAATTTATGAATTGCCGTATCTTCAACTATGTTAAGCTTGGGGCGGAACATCCCCGCTTTCATATTTTGAGCCAAGTCAATAATATCGGAAACAACCGCGGAAGCTGCCGCAAGCTGCCCGGCTCCGGGACCGTAAAACATAAGATCCCCGGCCAAATCGCTTGAAACATATATTGCGTTGAAAACGCCGTTGACTGAAGCAAGCATGTGCCCTTTGGGAACAAGCGTTGGATGAACACGGAGATCAAGCTCGCCTGAAACATTTTTGGCAATCGCCAAAAGCTTGATTTCAAAACCGAGATCCTTGGCATATCCAACATCTTGAAGAGTAACCCGTGAAATTCCTTCGATATAAAGGTCTTTCATTTCAACAAGCTTGCCGAAGCCAAGATACGTCAAAATAACAAGTTTATGCGCCGAATCAATACCCTCGATATCAAGCGTAGGATCCTTTTCGGCAAAACCTTTTTTCTGCGCGTCTTTGACGGCGACGGAAAAATCACAACCGTCTTTGGCCATTTGCGACAACACATAGTTTGAAGTACCGTTCACAATACCGAAGATATCCAAAAATTTATTCGCGACCAAACCTTCACGCAGAGACTTCAGTATCGGAATACCCGCGCCGACAGACGCTTCAAAATAGATACTTTTATCGCGATCACTGGCAAGCGCAAAAAGTTCTTTTCCACACTCAGCCAAAAGCGCTTTATTGGCGGTAACAACATGTTTGCCTTTTAAAAGAGCCTGCGTAATAAACTCTTTTGCCGGATGAACTCCCCCCATCAATTCAACCAAAATATCAATTTGGGGATCATCCAGGATTTCGTTTATATTATTGGTAAGAAGCGCCTTGTCAACGGGGACATTCCGCTTCGACGTAATATCTTTATCGCAAATTTTTTTAATAACAACTTCCGTGCCTGTTTTATCAGACAGGAATCGTTTTCTATCGCGTAAGATTTTTATGACTCCGGCACCGACATTGCCAAATCCAACTAACCCAATGGTAACTTTTTTCATGAAGTACCCTTTTTCAAATAATAGTCAACCGTGGAACCGATAACTTCCCGATGGCGATCGTCAACCGCCAAAAATGCCAAACGAGTATCATAAATAAGATTTTTTGTGATTTCCTTTGATTCAACAACTTTGCCGATAAGCATAATCGGATTCGGATCAAAAGGAAGACGGATCTCCAACGCCAAATTCACTCCGGAATCAAATTTCCGGTTTGTCGTCAAAAGCATACCTCCCAAGCTCAAATTCTTTGTCTGCGTAACATCAATGCTGTCATGCTCCTCAAGCACCCTGTAAGAAACTATAAATCGGCCGAGGATACGCGAATTCTTCCTTCTTTCAGGCCCAGCATATGACATAAGAACCCCCTTGGTTAATAATTTATGATTTCATCAGAAAGTGCTGTATATCAATATTATAGGTATATTATTATACACGAGGAAGGAGGTTAATCAACAGAATTTGATAATATTTCGACAATACGAACAGCGACTCATGATTATGCCATGTCGCTGTTCATAGGTACGGGGTACATTCGCAGACGTGCCGGCTTCGTCGGCACTACGCTTTTGAACACTAAAATTTACTTTGGTGAAATCTCACTGATACTTCTATCAAAGATGAGCTCCGACACCT